>Ga0136601_1000005_pt1 | contig 145521 bp, 200 predicted proteins | sample AntRauMFilla2699_FD_181020 | JGI IMG/M metagenome (GOLD analysis project Ga0136601, IMG submission 181020) | Saline lake microbial communities from Rauer Islands, Antarctica - Metagenome Filla 2 #699 | ecosystem: Environmental > Aquatic > Non-marine Saline and Alkaline > Saline | place...
TAAAATTTGATAGAGTGAAAGATATAAACGGAATTGAAATAACAGAAGGGTGTGAATTACAATACAGTAGTTATACGCCAAGTGAGAATGTAGAAAAAGGTAAAGTTTACACTCATAAAAAATATGGCGGATTGTGGGTAAATAGTGTGCCTGTATCGTTATTGAATTCTCACGGATTAGATTACAGAAAATTGAAAGTGTTGTAGTAGCATTACACACAACGTTTTGTGTATGGTTTGAAAGCCTATAACTAAAACTAATAAATGGCACTAAATTATGTTTACTGCCGAAACATAGAAAATAAACAATAACCTTAATTGGCTTTTTAACTATACACGTTGTTATAGCCAGTTATTTAATAAACGAAAAAATGAAAGACTTGAAATTATTTATTTGGAAAGATGTATTGACTGACTATACAAGTGGAATTGCTTTTGCATTAGCCGAAAATGCAGAAGAAGCAAGAAAAATAATTTTTGCAAAGTTTGAAAAAGAAGAACAGTATTTAAGTGACACACTAAAAGCTGATTTGTCTGACGAACCTGAAATAGTAGATACTAAAGCTGGTTTCTATGTTTGGGGTGGGGGCTAATTGGCTATAACTATTATGTATATACACCTTTTTGTAAAACAATAATAATCAATTAATTACACTATGTTAAATCAGAAAATTGTTAAGATCTGTGAACAAAAGTTTACATATCTTAACTATTCAAGTAGAACCAAAGATACATACATATTTTATATTAAACAATTTGTAAAGTGGTGTGGCGATAAAAGAGTAACCCATATTAGTTCGAAAGATTTTCAATCATATCTTGATAATTATAAATTCACTTCTATATCACAACAAAATCAAGTAATAAATGCAATTAGATTTCTATATAAATTTGGTCTTAATAAAAAATACGATAAAGTGTCTTTTGGAAGACCAAAGAAAGAAAACAATCTACCAAAAGTTATTGATGGGGAGTCAATAAAAAAGAAACTACTCGATATTAAGAACCTAAAACATAAAACTATATTAACACTTACCTATTCAATAGGGCTTCGTGTTTCAGAGGTAGTTAACTTAAAAATAGAAAACATTGACTCCAACCGAATGTTGATCTATATCAAAAATGCTAAAGGAAGAAAAGATAGAATCGTACCACTATCTGAATATGTGTTGAAATTATTGAGGGAATATTGGAAAGAATATAAACCTAAAATATATTTATTCAATGGTCAAAATTCTCTTCAATATTCGGTTAGTAGTTGTCAAAAAATATATAAGAAATATATTGATATTAATTCCTCTATCCACACATTGAGACATTCATCATTTACTAATATGTTGGAGGGTGGTTGTGATCTGAGAGTAATACAGAAAATAGCGGGGCATTCATCAACTAAAACCACTGAGTTATATACACATGTGTCAAATAAAATATTAAGTAATGTTGTCTTACCTATCTAAGTTAAATGATAAATAATATAGCTTGTATATTTAATATATAAGTCATGCGATATATAATAGAAAGAACAGAGTGGCTAGAACACAGAAAACAAGATTGGAGTAAGGGGATTTCAGAATTACTTACCCCCCTTTCTGATAGTATTTTAGATATGATAGAAGACTTAAAGGAGGAATATAACGATAAATCTGATCCTTTTAAAGTTCATAAGTCTTATATAGAAGGGTTGGATTCGGCTTTAAATCAGTTAAGAGATGATATATCAACGGTAAAGAAAAAGGAAACTTTATCTAAACTATGGGATGAGTTAACACTAAATCTTACGTTTTGGAAAGAACATTTTAAAAATTTATCAGAAACATTAGATAACTACGGGTCTATATTCAAATTAGGTTACGAGATATTTAGTTTGATAACTAGATATAACACAAAGAAAATAGGGGTAGATTATTATAATAATTTAGAGTCTGAGGAATTAGATACGATAAGAACTGATATTAGTAAATTCTTAAAAAACTTTAAGAATGATATATTACTGAGAGTAACAGAACTATCCGCAGATGATATATTTGAGATAGGTAATCTAGAAGATAAACCTGATATAGATTATGGCGATTACGTAGGAGATGAGATAAGATATTATATGCAAGACGGAGAAGAAAACAAAGCTATAATATCATATAACCAAGATGATTTAGATGAAAATAAGATCAGAATAGTTTCCAAGAAAACGGGAGAGAAATTTGAGATCGAAAAGAGAGAATTGATCGAAGTTATTCCACAGGAAAAATCACTTAATCAAGAAGTGTTTGCTAAATTAAAAAAGATCAAAGACGATCCCGATAAGCTAAAGGACTTAAATACCTACTTAGATAAAATAGATGAAAGTATAGATTTTAAAAATAAACTTAGTGTAGTTGATGTTATTTCTGATATATTTGATAATATTTCTAATATAGAATTCGATGATCCTAAGGTCTATTTTACAAAGAATGGTAAAAACAAAGAATTAGAAATAATAGAAGTTAGTGGAGTATTTAAAGAGAAATCTGATTACAGAGTAGTTGGGTTACATAATAAGTCAATAACAACGGACTATGTAGCGTTCCTAACAAATTCAACTTTATACTTCTTTGATAGTAGTGGGGTATCTGTACTAGAGAATAGTGACCTATTGTTCAGTATGAATAGCATCATAAAGAGCTACAAATTTTAATAAAAAAGAAGAAAAAGGGACTTTTATACTTAATATATAGAATAACTTATTTTATATAGCTATAAAAATAAAAAAAAAGTTTAAACTATGAAATTAAATGTAACATGCGCAGGATGCGAAATCACAGTAGAAGAGGTGGACGGAAAATGTGTTGTAATGGCAATGAAAGATGGTGAATTAGTAGAAGAATTCGCTGTTGATTGTGAAGAAATGGAAGAAGAAGCTGAAGAAGCGGAAGAAGAAATGGAAGACGCAGAAGACGCAGAAGAAGAAGAAGCTGATGAAATGGAAGAAGAATCTTTAGAGGAATCTAAAGAAGAAGTTAACGAAAGTGTTAAAAACTTCGGGGATTTTATGAAATCTAGTAAATAAGATGTTTATTAACATTTTATGGAAAGGGAACTAAATAAACATTTAGTTCCCTTTTTTTATATATACTACATGAGAGTAAAGAATTATACAGAATATATCACCGAGAGCTTAGATACTAATAGTCTTAAAACAAATCAGAAAAGACTTAGAGAATATATTAAAGTACTAAAAGATAACGATGAAATAGTATCAAATAAAGAAGATCCTGAATATAAGTATAACAAATATGAAGTTTATATCACATATTTTACTATAATCCACAATGCTTTATTATTAGAACAGAGGTTCTATAACCTTTTTAAGCTAAGTAATAAGGAGGTCAATAAATATTTAGATCTACCTGAGTTAAGTGATGTAAAGGATATTATTGATAAGTTTAGTGAATTATATGATTCACACAACAAGGTTAGGTTCGCAGTAGAAACTATGGATAGTATAGAAGAAGTGAGGCAATATTTTAAAAAATTAGAAGAAGTGAATAAAAGAGGTAATTACTACTCTAAGATCTTTTTTAAATTACCTGTCTAAATTTCTAAATTCTTCGAAAACAGAATCTTCTGTTCTTTTGAATATTTCCCCCTTAGGGCTTTGTGTCCAAGAAGGAGATATATAATTCCAACAAGACATATCGTTTCTTTCATCTAAGTCTTTCAATACATTATACATATCATCATCATAAGGAAGTAATATTGATAAACACATATAGGGGGTATCATCACCATCGAATCTAACTAATGGGACAATGTTTCTTGCTAGGGTAATTCTATCAAATCCGATAATCTCACCTACCTTTAAAGAATTGGCTTGGTTTGATACCGATATTATTCTGCTACCTATGTATAGTGGGTATCTAACTTCTTTATCATTCTCAATATAATAATGGAAGTCGTCTTTAGTAACAGGCTCTTCAGTTATCTCTTTAGGAGATGATGTTGTTTCTTTTTCTTCTTCTTTTAGTAATCTCTTAAGTATTCCAAACATAGTTTTAATTTTTAGTAAATATACACATTTATTTTAGTTTAAAAACGATTTTAAAGCTATTGAAACCATCTTCTTTTTCTGAATTAACAAAGTTGAATTGTATGTCTTCTTTTTTAACATACCCATCTTTGAAATAAATGCCATCAAATGAGTTAATTATCTTAATACAGGCAATTTGTATATCCTCTTGACCTTCGATCAGTTTAGATAAAAAGTTATTATACCTATTTTTTAAAATATGATCTACATAAGTATTAAAGGTTTTCTGTAATTTATCAATATCTTTTGTGGTTACTTTTAAAACAGGTTCTGATAAAGTTTTATATTCCTTAAAACTACTTTTGGGTAAACTTTTAACTATGATTTTTTTATCCCCTTTTATATAATCATACCTTTCTAAGCTAGATTCATCTATATCGATTTTAAACTCAGAGGGATTATAATTAACAGTCTTTATCTTATCAAAGATATTACCCCCCTCTACTACCCATTCTATCTTAGGGTAAGTATTAGATTTATTCCATTGTTTCAGGTCTATTTCCATAAAATTCATTTTTTTGGTTCTCCACGTAGTTCGTACAGCTATCATATTTTGATAGTATACCACCTTTAGTATCATCGAACCAAGATTCAATTATATGATCATAACAATCACTATAGCCTCCAAAGTTATTATAATTTTCTGAAAATTCAAAAAGTTTATCATAAATATATTTATATGAAAGCATTATATGGTAGTTAGTTGGGGTTAATTTAAATATCTGATCATTCATTTTATACATAGAACTAGATGATATTGTTTCTGTTACAGAATTTATATTACCATTAACCATCTCTTTTATGAAGTAAATATCACATTCGTATATAATAGGTTCGCCTACTTTGTAATCGAAATTAAGAATATCACTATCATTTTCTAGTATTTGGTCTACATTATGTTCTCTTAGATAGTCCTTTGTTATAATATGGTAATAATTATTATCAAAAACTATCATAATTCCATTCGGTAAATAGTCTTCATACTCATCTACTACAGTGATTATCTTATTTTCATCATAGTCAAGTTTTTTTATTATATTTGTATAATTAAGCTCAGGCATTTAAACATTTTTATTATAAGTTATATAATAAAAAAATAAATACCCATTATGCAGTTAACAGAACTTCTAGATTTAGCAAAAGATATACGTGAGTATCTAAACGAAGAAAGAGGAAGAAGAAAAATTTCTTTTCGTGAGGAAGATCATATCTATAATATCTATGATCCTAATAAGGGTGATATGGTTAATGACTTACCTAGTGTGTCTACGGTACTAAAGAATTGGTATGAACCATTCGATAGCGTGAATAAATCGTTACAAATGATGAATGGTGATGTTAAACTAGCAGAAGATCTAAGAAAGAAGTGGGAAAAAAAGGGTGATGATGCCAATAGTATTGGATCTTTTGCACACTATAAGTTAGAGCAATATATTTGGTCTATATTCGATATAGATAAAGAAGTGAGAAGACCTTACTATGATCTAAAAAGCACCGAATTACTTACCGCACAAGAAATGACTAGGAACGGTATCAATATGATTAATATGATACTTGATAATGGTTTTGTACCTATTGATACAGAAGTAGTGATGGGTTCTACTGAGTTAGGTTATGTGGGTCAGTGTGATAATATGTGGTTAGGTCAACATAAAGGTAAAATAGTATTTTTAATGACTGATCACAAAACTAATCAAGAAAAGAACTTTGAAGCTGCAGCTTATAATATGCCTATGAAAGAGCCTTTTGAAGAATTGCTCGATACAGCTTTATATAAATATTATATACAACAACCTTTATATGCACAACTGTTTAAAGATATGTTAAAAGATAGTCCTTATAAAGATATCGAATTTATAGGATTTAGGATCTTACACTTAAGAACAGAGAAATCACATAAGATTCCACTTTGGGTATATAGAGAAGTTAAAAAATTATATCCAATAAAAGAACATGAACAAGTTTGATTTAATTAGTGATATCCACACGAGGATATCAGAAACCTTAGAGATAGATGGTATTAAAGTTGAGCTATATAATGGCGAAAAAGTGTATCAGAAATATGGTAAATATTATTCTGAGATCGACGGGAGTGTAAAACAGATAGAAAAAGATTTTTATATTTATCTATGGGATGCGTTGAATAACTTTGATTATTGGGAAAAGGAATCAGGTGCTAAAATGGAGTTAAACCAAATGTCAACTACCCATTTATCTAGAGCAATCGACTATTTGAAAAGAAGTAAAATAAACCCTGAAGGCGTTTTACCTAAAATGGAAGCCATATTAAGAGATAGAAAAATCGATACTATACTAAACGACCCCACCGAAGAAAATTTTGGATTAGATATAGGATGATCTTTCATATATAGTATATGAAAGAATCAGAATTAGCAGAAGAAATAATCAAACTTTATGAGAAAGATGGTTATGAAATATATTCAGAGGTGATCCATAGAGCAGGTTCTAAACGCTGTGACATCATTGCAGTAAAGAACGGAGAATATATTGCTATAGAAGTAAAAAAGTCTATGAGCCTTACTTTAATAGAACAAGCTCACTTTTGGAAAGATAAGAGCCATAAGACTTATATCTTTTTCCCATCACAAAGAAAACTTAATTGGTTTGGAATAAACCTATGTAGAGATTATGGTATAGGTGTTTATATCTATAATAAACACAAGGGCGTTAGGATAATAAACGAAAGTACATATTGTGATAACCCTGACCTACCTAAGTTATATGAAGGTCAAAAAGATAGTGTATCAGGAAGTAAGGGCGGTGGATATATTACACCGTTTAGTATTACTAAGGATAAACTAATTGACCATCTTAAAGAGGTTAAAGAATGTTCACTAAATTCAGCAGTAGAAGATATTGATCACCATTACAGTTCTAATAACAGTGCTAAACAAGCATTAAGAAAGCTTATTGATACAAATGTTATAAAGCCTATCTCTTGTTATAAGAAAGGAAGAGTGGTTTGGGTGAAATATAATATATAACCTATGAATTTATCGGGTAATATAGGATTTAAAGAAATTTATTCAGTGGATGATGTTACATGGGACTCTGTTTTCGCAGAAGATCGTGGTAGAAAGAAAATATATGTAGGTTCAGGAAGACCTATTTTTGAAGGTAGTAACCCAACCGAAGATAACACTCCTATAATATATAAAACTAACTATGATTTAACATATGATCCATTAGAAGATGTTTATACTTTACCAACAGGATACGCTGCCGATTATAACTCAGAAGAGTGTTATCTAACAGAAGATAATAATCACATACTAATAAATGTTCGGATTCTTGATGAGTTTATAGGAGCGTCTACGGTAAATGGTTGGAGAAATTATATAGCGAAAGTTACTATTAACCATGATAGCTTTACAGGATCTACTACATCTTTCATAGATCTAAATCATGGTGGTGGTCCAGGCGTAACTCAATATCTTTATGAAATAGATAACGAAGTATATGTAGTAAAGGGTTCAGATCCAAGAGATATCAATAATCTATACCCCGTGACTATAGTAGATTATATAGCTTCGACAGTATCATCTACCACATTTTCTGTACCTGAGGTGAATTATTATAGTAAAACTAAAATAAGCGATACTGAATATGTATACGGAACAGGGTTTAGGGATAGTAGTTTAATGTATAAACACGCATTAATTAAGATAGATACTGAAAATAAAACATATGCAACAAGTTCTAATATTATAGAAGGAAGAGGATTATCTTATATTAGAGAAGTAGGGGATGACTTATATGAATTTGTTTATACGAATAGAGATGATGATACATTAAACATTAGTTATACTGATTTTAATTTAAATGTTATAAGTAATATAAAATCCGAACCTAATACTGTATTTGAAACAGGTGGTGGTGGTTTTAATACTATGTTAAAGATTAATAATTTATTTTATTTATCAAATTTTAGTGGTAATGTAAGTGCTTTCATAGCTGAACAAAAAGACATAACGAAACCAATTTTTTCGGGTGATCTAACTTTATCTATAAAATCTTCCGTAAATATAGGAGCATTAAATAGCGGTAGACATTTAGCTGTAGATACAAATAAAGGTTTCGCTTATATATTTTCAGGAGAGATGCAATCAGGGGTTGGTACACAATCTTGTATATTAAGGAGATATGATTTAGATCTTAATATAATAGAAAGTATTACTTTAACTGATATACGAGCAGCAGAACAACACAACAGACCGTTTTTTGATTTCGAACGAAATAAATTAATATGTTTTCAATATGCTCAGGATTCTTATACAGGAGAAACTACGACATTTAATAGAAGTTATAGGTTTTTTGAAGTGGCTCTTGATAGTGGATCATATAGTGATTTAGGTCGTGCTACACCATCAGCCCCACTAGAAAGCGATAGTGATTTATATACAATAGTATCATATGATTTTGATAATCAATTATGTTATTACCAAAAAGGAGAAACAAATGTTTCGAGTACTTACTTAAAAAGAGATTTTGACTTAGATACAATAACATCAAGTACCATAGCTACTGTGAATGGGGATACATATCCTATTTATTTCGATAGAAAAGATTTAGTATACTATCACTCACTCGATAATAGTTATAGTGGAACTAGGGTTAATATGTTAGCTACTTTTGATTACTCTACTATGACATTAGTAGGCACGTCTTCGAATACATGGATTAGTGGGAGATCATTAAGACCCGCTAGATTGGATTATTTTACTAATACATTTAATCCCAATGCTTTTAAAAATATTTATTATACACCTAGTCCTACTTCCCTGTCAACATTTTATTCCGATATGAATTTAAACACAGGGGGGTTAACTGCTAGTTATAATAGTCCTAGTTTAATTGGTTCTAATTACCCCACAGTAGATAGTAGAGAGAACTATTATTTATTAGGAAGTTCATATAGAAATGTTTTAACGTTTGAGGAAACACAACAAACTAATAATAGAGCTAGAGTACAAAAAAATGATAATTTAGAATTATTTAGGATAGATGCTGATAATATTAAGACTGATATAACTAATAGGATAAGTAGAATAAAAAACTTATCCCCACAAGGAAACGATTTAATACAACCTGATTATAACAGAAGACTTAGGTATGTTGAGAACCCTGCTTCTCCTATCAACTTACCTGTGATATCTACTGATATTGGGTTTCGTGAGTTTATGAGTTGTAGTATTGACTTATTTAAATTTACTAAACCGAATAATTCTTTTTGGATTCTATTCTTAATTAAAAACGACACAAATAACCAAGTTCGTTTATTTACTGACCGTGAAATTCCTGCGGATAGGGCGCAGTTTATTGTAGGTCTGTTCTTTGATCAAGTTCTTTTAACTATTAAAAGGGGATATGGATACGAGTTCAACCCCTCTATTTCAGTCAACCCTCCTGGTGGGATCACAGACTTTCACTTTTATGCAGTAAGATTTGAGCCATACACAGAAGGTGAATTGTATATATGTAACACCGATGGTACTTTATTCGGCTACACTGCTTCTTTTTCTGATTCGGGTAATCCATATTTGGGATATAAATTATTCTCAGATGATACGACAGGTTATGCATATGAGTTAAGAGAATTACAGATTATAGATACATCTGATTTAACATATAGTGAAGAAATAACTGAAGTAAACAGTAGAATGAATGATATGGCAAGTGGTACAGGTTTTACTTGGAGTAACATTACTTAAATAAATATATAACTTATGAATGTTTCAGGTAATACTTTTCTTAATACAGTTTCCTTTGAAGATAGGAATAGTTCGGGTGCTTTTCAAGTACCTAATTATAAAGTATATGATAGAAATTATAGTTGGTATTGGGATATCGGGGTTAATTTTGCCCCACCAAACGAGTTGATAATATATGACATAGATGCTCAGAATATATATCAAACAGTTAGCTTAACCGCTAGTTATCTAACCTATTTTAGAAAATCTAATGTATATTTTGACGAAGATTTAACTTTCGTCACCACATTAAGAAGAATAGATGATGGTAACGCTATTCATTATGTGAAAGTTGAATTAGACCCTAATAATAATTTTGAGGCTACTATAACCGACTTAGGTAATGCCACCGCATCTAGCTCAAATGGTATAACTGTTATATATGGTTATGATAAAAAAGAAGAAGATCTTTATATATGTACAACAGGATCAAGTGGTAACTTTGCTAATGGTGGTAGAGGAACTAGGTTTATGATATACAATACTATAAGTGAAACTACTACTTTTTATAGTCAAGATTGGAGAGGCGCAAGTTTTAGTATAGTAGGTGCAGGTGGAGTATTTAGATTTAGGGGTTATGATATAGATTTTAGGGGTGATCAAGAATTATTTTTCGCAGGAAGAGATCAAGAAGCAGACACAACTCCTTCTTTAGCTAGGTATAGCTATAAAACAGATACAATGACATATAGCACTGATTATATACAGGAGACTGCGCCATATGGCAATATACTCAACAACAGTTTATATTATTCAAAGAGGGAGGAAGCAGTAATGATATCATATGCAAGTTGGAATAACCCAAATGATATAATTAATCTAAGGAAATATTCCAAAACTGATTTTTCTATATTAGATGAAATCAAAAGTTTTACAAACCCCCATTTCAGTTACGTGATTCTTATCAATTATGATGAAAGTAGAAACACCTTAGAAACAATAGGAGATATTTCTTTCGGTAGTAGAAGATATATTTATGAATTAGGATTCGAACAAGAAAATAATACTATTCCAATAGTTTCAGGAGAAAATAAATATACTTCTGAGTACACTAATACTGTTAGTCGTTCTAACTCTTCAGATGTGATTGAGCATATGATAGATCCCGAAAGAGAAGTAATATATTTATCTATAAGCTCTAATAACGAAAACGCTCCAATATTAATTGAGAGATATGACTTTGATTTTAATTATTTAGATAGTTGGAGCGAATCTAATTATTTATTAGGAATGGAAAGAAGAACACAACCCAATTTAAATTATGATAATACTAAAATATTAATAGGTGGGAAAGATTCTAATATAGACGGAACGGGTAATGGGGGTATATTTAGAACAGGTTACATAGATATAGATTTTGATGATTTTTCTAATAGTATAATCACTTTATCAGACCAAAGAGAAAGCCCTATACCTAATATACAAACACAATTTGAGACGATTGATCATAATTCTGATTATTATTTTTTCACAAAAAGTTCAATAGATGTAACAGCCTTAGATATAGAATTCCATAGGATGGACTTCCCCTCTTTAACTAACTCTGTTAGTTATGATACTAATATAAGAGGTAAAGTTATTGGTTCGGAGGTAGATAGAAAGAATAATACGATTAAGTCAGTAGTAGTGACCAATGGTAATAACATAGAATTTTTCCAATATGATTTTGACGCTATGACATTTTCTAGATCAGCAACGGGGGTTTCAATTAGTTATATAACAGGTGCTGATAATACGGATTCGCAAATATTTGTAACCGATATAAGAGATGATTCATTTGATATCGCATATTTACAAGACGGTGATACTAATTTTAAAGTAGAAACCTTTGACTATGATATGAATAGTTATAGTAATCCAATCGAATTTGATATTACTAATACAGTTGGTATTGATAGAATAAGCGTAGAGCCATATAATAATTCTAGTAAAGATTTATTATTTGTTAGAAACACTACATGGGATAAATTAGAGTTAACACAAAGTGATAACACTAGACCATTTATACAAAATTATACAGCATCTATATTCCGAAATTATTCTGCTTCTAATGTGCAAACAGTTGGTAGTGATAATAGAATACTTAAAATATATGATTCAGCAAGAGGTATAAATTTAATTCAACCTAGTCCAAGAATAGCGGGTACATTAATTGAATCCGATCCTAATTTTAACGGTGAACCATCTATGGATATGGACGGTGAACAAAATAAATTAGATTTTGGACTTAGTTATAGAACTGCAGTGTATAAGGGAAGTTTCGATAATAGAAACCAAGATAAATCTTGGTATTTATTTATAGCAAGGTGTCCATACTCAAATAAGCTTAGTAGATTTTTTGATTTAAATGATGGATCAGCATACCTTACTGTCGATAGAGCTAATACTCGTGTAATTTTTGTTTCAGGTTCACATAACGTCATATGGACTTCTTCTGTTCTAAGTCATGATTTTGGTGACACTACTATATATGCTATCAAACAAGTAGATGGAGAAATGGGTAAACTTTGGATAAATGGAGGCACTGTTATAGAAAATGATAGTGGTACAGATGGTACATCGTCGGTATTTAAATCAGCCAATAGACATCCTCATCAAACATTTTTCGGTGGGACGGATCGTGCGGTTGTAATTTCTGATTTTATAGCACTTGATACAAGTGATTTAAACACAACAGAAGAATATAATTTAGTTAATGGTCTAATGAACCCACTTGCTACTAAATACGGCTTAACGTGGTCTAATATAACTTAAATATATAGGTTATGGTACATATCAAAAAAGTATATGTTAGATTAACTAACGAAGGAAACACAATAGAACTTTATAGCACCAAAGAAAAGGATGGGCTTATTGAAATAGAGAATTATCCTAAAGATTATCCACAAGTTCCTATGAAATATATTATCACTGAGGTAGATAATGAATACATATTCACTATCGTCCCTGAATGGGAATTATAAATATATAGAACATGAATTTATCGGGTAATATTAAAATTGAAAACATAGAAACATTTGATCTAAGTGGTTTAGGTTTATCTTATGATAAGGGTTCGTTCTTCGCAGACAAAAGAAGAGGGTGGTATTACCAATTTGATACAGGCGTTAGTATGGGTACATTAAGTGATCCTATGAGACTTTATAGATATAACTTAGATTTCACATTAGAAGAAGATTGGAGTCCTGATGATACTTATGGTGCTTCTCAATACGGTGCTTCATATAGAGAAGGTAAACCTTATTATGATGAAGAATCGGGTGATTTTTTCGCAATAATGTCAGTAAATGATGATATTTTGGGTGGAACTCCATCACCAAGTAATCAATACCAAAGATGGGTGAGATGGCATATAGATCAAGATAATTTAGATAGTACCACAGTTTCTATTTATTCTTTATATGGGGGTGGGGAGGCTCAAACAATAGTCAGGAGAATCACCCCGATATATATTGATATACCAAAAGGAAAAATATATTACCAAAGAGGTGAAGTAAATAAACCCGAAAACCAACTTGTAAAATTTGATGTAAATACAAACACAACAGACGTAACTTTCTCTGATACTTATTTAGAAGGAAACATAAAGGGGTTTACTTTCGATACCCAACAAGAAACACTTAAAGGATTACTTGTTAGATATGGTAAAGTAGGTACAAATGTATATGATACAGTATATTTCGAATTTGATTTTAAAACACAGGCAATAACCTTTACTGCTTCTAATACATTAGTAGGGTTTAATTTTAATGATGTTGATTTTAATGTTTATGACGACATAATTGATACTACTATTTGGACAAATCCATTTAACGCAACCCAAAGTATTCCTGTTAGTAATTTAGGTATACAGCGATATACCTTCGATAAAAATTTAAACCTATTAGATGTTAGGGCAACATCAGATCCTGACACATTTGCTTCTCCTGCTTTTTTAGATAAAGTCGATGGTGAAATAATTGGCTTTAATAGCCTTGGTAGGTTTTTTAGAAGGTTTGTGGAAGTACAAAAGGATACGACAGTATCTGTAATAAGTGGTGATGAATCATATACTAAGGTATTATATGATGAAGATACTAACATTACGGGAGCATCTAATTCTGCGGCATTCTATGTTTTTGAATATGATTATGCTTGGGGGTGGGGGGTTGGTTCAGGAAACGGTGGCACTGTGAGTAGCTTTCGAACATATGATGGATATAGTCAAACATTATTACACACAATAGATTTTCCCGAATATGAGACGTATTTTAGGTCTTCTAATAACGAAATATATTTCGATGGAACAAACACATTTATCAATACTTTAGCGAGAAGATCTGATAGCTCTTTGAGGTATGTTAAAATAGAAGTAGATTTAGAGAATGGATTTTCTCTAACATATTCAGAATTAGGAACTGTTATAGCTCCTAATGGTGCTACTCAGTTTGGTGCTAGTTATAACGGTGCATATAGAATATTTGATTACGTTGAAGAAGATAATCTAATATATGCGCTTAATATAGGGTTCAGTGGTAATTATGGTAATGGTACTAATGGTAATAGATTTCTGAAATATGATATTGCTACAGAAACAAACACATTTGTTAGTCAAAATTGGAGAAACAATACACCTGAAATAACAGGGAGACAATATAGATTTAGGGATCTAAGAGTAGATCCGCTAACAGAAAAAATAACTTTCCCTGCTAATAACCAAGAAGATGGAATTCGTGGTTACTTTGCTGAATATGATTATAAAAATGATATATTAGCCACATATAGTTTTTTCCAAGGATCAGAAAGGATTGCATATGTAGACTTAGATAGTTCTAATTATATTTTTTTTACAAATGTTGCCAATAAATTAACTGCTTATGTTTATGATAATAATACATACGAATTAATAAATGAAATCCAAAGTGAAGTAATACAAACTTATATAAATGGTACAGTTTATGACCAAGTAACTAAAGATGTCTTCTTTGCATATTCTAATGTTTTCCAAGATGGTAGGTATAAAAGAAGACAGGGGTTATTACAGGGAGATAACACAATCCCTTTATATGATGATGATCGTTTTGAAATATTAGCAACCGCATCAACTGTTTCTGTTTTTGGTACAGCAGGTATTATAGGCGGTGGTAATATAGACACTATGGGGTTTGACGAGGCTAATGATACAATTTATATATTAGTCAATGGTCAACCATCAACACCAAGGGCTAAGGTTGTGAAGACAGATCTTGATTTTAACTTAATTGATACCTTTGATATAGATTCTACACCTTATAATAATTTAGATTCTCGTGAAGTAAAGGGGTTTTTTGACTTAGAAACTTTAACCTTTTATACTTTATTAGAATTGGATTCAGGTGGCTTAAGAAATCTTGTTAGGATAGAAGTTGATGGTATGACATTATCATCTACTACAGTAAGCACGATAGATACTATAAATCCACTCGGAAACGGAACATTTAACTATATGTTTGGTGTAGTAGATGATATCTTATATTGGAATCATGGTTACTTGGAGGAACAAGTAGGTAAAGAGTTATATTTCAGAACACATAATATTGCAACTGATACTGAAACATCTGCTGTCTTTTTGGGAACATACAGCCATATAACAAATTACTACTTTGATCAAGATAATTTATCAGTATATTATAACTTGGCTTCAGATGATAAAAGGTATAAATATGATTATAATACATTAACATCTTCTGTTATTAACCCGTATACGAATAATACTATTCCTCGACTTAGACATTTAGGCACAGCCTCTGTGTCTAATTCAAATAAATTAGTTGGTTATCCAACAGGTGAAACATTCAAGGAAGTAACTGCTAATTATGTATCAAATACATATATGACAAATATAGACCCTCAGTTCGAAGAAGGTGTGATTATAGAATATATATCTAACGATATTTTATATGGTTATAATGGCGGTGGTGTATTATATAAGATACGAAAGAAATAATATATAATTTTATATGAACGTTAGTGGAAATTTTGGTATAAAAAAACAAAAACTTATACAGAGTAGTGATATATCACTTAACTATATCGATGATGAGAGAGAAGTTATAATATCATTCTTTTCTAATGATGATAACCCTCCTGTTTATAATTTTTATAACTATGATAACCAAAAGATAGGAACATTCACTTTGGATAGTGCTAATGTTCACCCAACTAATGATTTCTTAGAAGCGGATGATAGAGATAGTGGTTATTATAACGCAGAAGAAGGATATTTATTATCACTTGTTAGAATATATTGGGAATTAACACCATATTCAGCATCATATACTACACAAAGTTATTTAAATGGTTTTGTTAAAATAGAATTTGATTATAATGATTTTGCTTCATCCACATATTCTATTGTTGGTTACTATGGAAATGGTGGAACACCATATCTTAATAGAGTGACTTATGCTAATACACATATACATTATTATGATGAACCAAATAATTTAGTATACTTAACAAGCGGTCATCCAAATTTGAATGCAAAATTTGAAATAATTGATGCGGGTAGTCCTAGTATAACACAGTCGAGAGGAACAACCGCTAATGGATATACGCATATTATAGACGTAGATAAAGAAAATTTAATATCAGAAATAAGAATAGCAGGTATAGACGCTACTGATAATTTGTATCATAATTATAGATATAATTGGAACACTGATACATTAGTGATGTCTGCCACCTCAGGTAACGGACCTACCGTATACAAGGACGGTAGCAGGTATATCGAAATAGACGCAATAAGTTCTCAGAGTTCAACCCTTATAGTTAGGTTACAAGACTTTGACTGTAATGATATTACAATATTAGCACAAGAAGATAGCATATTAAGTTCAACACCGAATAGAGTATCTAGTTCAGAAATAAGAGGGGGGAGGTTCTTTGATGATACTACAAGGTTTATGATGTCTGATTCAACAGGTACTTATATTTATACTATGGATCAAAAAGATATAACAAAATTGATTACTTCGGATGATCTTACTTTTAAAGAATTATATGCAACAACTAATGATTTTGGAAATAACTCTGTTGTCGTGGACGAAGACAGGGGATATATCTATATATCTAATAATGGGGCTGCAACAGTTTTCTCAGGTGCGATAATCATAGAGAGGTATGATTTAGACTTCAACTTTATTGATCAATTTGCACCTGCTACTTATAATTGGGGCTATAACTTTATGGTATTTAGAAATTTTGCGAATGAAAAAAAATCTCAGTTTATCATACCTTTTAAAATCGGTGCAGGTACTGTTCAAATAGGTATTTTAGATATTAATTTTGATACTTTTTCACAATCAGCTTTTGTGTCAACAGCAACAGCGAGTGTAACTAATGGTGGTAGTGTATTTACTGCTTTTTATTATGATGATAGATTAAATAAGGTATATTATTCCGAAGGTTTATTCACTGCTCAAAACCTATGGTTCAAAAAATTAGATATGGAGACAGCAGCAGTTGATGTTAATTATAATACTACAGCAGTTGCACACGTAGGGGATATTATTTTTGATCCACTTTCTGAATCTTTATATGGTGTTATTAGTTATTCGGGAAGTAGTTATTCTATAGCTACATTCGATTATAAAACAACAACCTTTACAAATGTTACATATAATTTACCAAAAAGAGGTATCTGTTTATCATCAGTTAATGATAGAGTTATTACAATATATTATGTTAACATAACAGAAGATACTTTAAGCTTAGAGATATATACAAACAATAACTCATTCGATTTAGAACAATCGATATCTGCTCCTGTTAGTGCTTTTGTGAGTCGAGTAAAATCGGATGATATGGTACATTTTTATGCATATGGAGTAGGTGGTTCACATAATGGCATCGGAAGGTATTTACTCACTTCTAAAAACGATAGAAATCCTGTAAATAGTGATTGTACGTATCTAAAAGAAGTTGAATATACCACTCTTTCAACAATTGAAGGAGAAATGGTAATAGGTATAGATAATAGTGATAACTATTTATATACGATGAATACTATCGATAATGATGGGATAGCACTTACTATCAGACAATATGTTATGGGGGCTACCTTATCCTTAACCCAAAGTTGGTCACCTGCATCTAAAATAGGTATAAGATATAGTACATCTCCAATATGGGATCAGGATAAAAGAACATTTTGGGTAACCACAGTATCGGGAGGTAATCTTGTTTTGAATAAAATACAGATCAATGAAATCACACTAACCGCTTCAACATTCTTAGAAGAGATATCATATAATTTCCCATCAGGTTATGGAAGTAGTATAACAAAGGTAGCATACTTAAAAGAAGAAGTCAATGATATTATTATATCCCTTTCTACTACGGATAACGGATTGAATAATGTATACTATGTAGATAAAGATTTAGGAACGACTTCTACAACAGTTGACCTTTCGTATATCTCTGATTCTTTTCAATTAAGAGAAAATCTATATTTAAGTGATTTTAATGTTTCATATTTCAACACATTGGGCTATGGTATAGCAGGTATACCTAGTTTAAATGTGAGGTATGATTTTAATACAGACACGGCAGAGACATTATATTCAAATATTGATAGGGATAATTATATATTTGAAACATATTTAAGTAAAAAATTACAAAGAGTTCTATATAAAGATATCACTGATGATTACCTAAAATACTCGGTTTTCGATTTCAAAAATGATAATGAGTATAGTATAATAAGAAGCGGAGCTACTGTTTCATCGTCTTTAAGTCATATTATAAAAAAGGATGGCAATATAGCTTCTTTTGATACAGGTAATGGAATATACCAAGAATTCAAGATCGATAATAAGGTATTCGAAATAGCTAGTGATCCGTGTGGTGAGGAAGAATTAGATGTGTCTACTATATCCCCTTTCATAATAGAAATGGTAACCAATGGTAGTAACCAAGTATCTATACCTATAGAAGTAGATACGGGTATAGGGGATTTTGATGTGAATTGGGGGGATGGTGTAGTGGAAAACATTACTACTACTTCTACTATAACACATACCTATAATCAATCAGGTATATATGAAATAAGGATGTATGAGGGGATATCAGGGTTTGATTTCACATCTGTGGGGTTTGATCAAATAAGATCCATTATTCAATTTGGTGATATAAAATGGAAAAACTCATTTAGTTTCAGAAATTGTAGTGATCTTGTTGCAAAATATACAGATGCCCCTGATTTCTCACAACACATTAGTGGGAATTTGGGTTATTGTTTTGCGGGTTGTGTAAAATTCAATGGCGAAATGAATCATTGGGATATGAGTAATATTAATAACTTAGTGGGGTTCTTATCGGGCGCAAGTTCTTTCAATCAACCATTAAATAATTGGGATGTCTCAAATGTGACATCTATGAGAGTATTATTTTTTGGGTGTGATTCCTTTAACCAACCATTGAGTAATTGGGATCTTTCTAGTTGTACAAATTTACAATCCACGTTCTACGGTGCTACATTATTTAATCAACCATTAAATAATTGGAACACATCTAATGTGGCTGACTTTTCGAATTTGTTTAGAGATGCGATAACATTCAACCAACCATTAGATAAATGGGATACCTCAAATGTGATAAGTATGAGTAATACATTTAATAACGCAGAAGCATTCAACCAACCTTTAAATAATTGGAATGTATCAAAGGTTACAAATATGGATAACCTATTTATTAATACTGACTCATTTAATCAAGATTTAGATAATTGGGATACAGGTTCTGTTTCTTCTATGGTAAATATTTTCTTTAATGCAATAAGCTTTAATGGGAAAGTAAATACTTGGGATGTGTCTAATGTTACAAATTTTTCGAGTGTGTTCAGAAATGCATTTGTATTCAACCAACCATTAAATAATTGGAACACAGCATCAGCAAGTACTTTTAACTCAATGTTTACATCTGCTGATAGATTTAACCAAAATATTGATAGTTGGACAACTTCTAATGTTACTAATATGATTTCTATGTTCTCACCAACAGATGATTATAACCAACCTATGAATAGTTGGGATGTTGGTAGTGTTTCTTTGTTTAATCGTATGTTCTTTAATGCTGATAGTTTCTCCCAAAGTTTAACGAATTGGGATATGAGTAGCGCAGATAATATCTCACTTATGTTAGGGGATGGGGTATTTAACGGTGATGTTAGTACTTGGGACACTTCAAATATTACAAATATGGCAGCAACATTTAGACTATCCCCATTTAACGGTGATGTTAGTGGTTGGGACACGTCTAATGTAATTAATATGGATTCTATGTTCTTGAACTTGGTGAATTTTAATTCAGATATCAGTGGATGGACAGTATCAAGTGTAACAAATATGACAAGTATGTTTGCTGGTAATGTATCTTTCTCCCAAGATATAGGTGGTTGGGATACTAGTAGTCTAGAAATTACGAGTGGTATGTTCTTTAATTGTGAATCCTTAGGTACACAAAGTTTAAATAATTGGGATGTGTCTAATGTAACTAATATGGCAGCAATGTTTAGGAGAGCTAATTTTGATGGAGATATCAGTAGTTGGGATACTACGAATGTTACTAACATGTCATTTATGCACGAACGTTTAACAACTAATACATTGTTTTTTAATCAAGATATCAGTAGTTGGACTGTATCAAATGTTGAGAACATGAGCTTTATGTTTAATACTAATGAGGAGTTTAACCAAGATATCAGTGGATGGGATGTTGGAGCTGTTACTAACATGGATAGTATGTTTAGTAACGCTGATGCGTTTGATATAGATATATCTTCTTGGGATATAAACCAAATTACAAATTTCTCGGACTTCTTAGTTGGTGCGCCTGGTTTCACCACATCAAACTATGATGCTATATTAATTGGGTGGGAATCCCAAGCACCAACATCAGGTCTTAGTATTGACTTTGGTAATAGTAAATATACAAGTGGTGGTACAGCAGCCGCAGCAAGAGCTTCGCTAGTCGGAACATATAGTTGGATAATATCAGATGGTGGTATTGCCTAAAAATATTAATATATAGTCTATGAGATATATACTTCTATTAGAATATTATAATGATTTACAAAACGAATATTTCTTTTTGAGAAAAGAACCTAAGTATTTAGATATTTTTAAAAAAATGAAAGATAACGGAGCGTCCTTAGAAGAACTAGAAGAACTATATAATAGAATCAAAGGACATAAGAATACGTTAAAGCAACAGGATGTGAACCTTTTGGAATTAGACTTTGATGAAGAAGGAACAGATATCTACGAAAAAATAATTGACGTATTACAAGAAATTAACCTTACTGAAAAATTCAATAAATTCTCAAAATTACTTCCGAAACACCTAAGAGATGATATTAGAAACAAAAAAGAATATAGATCTAGGTTCAAAGAACTAATTATAGAATTTGATTACGATTATTATAAGAAATTCTTATCAACGGTTGCGAAGATAAAGGATGTTGATACACTTATTAAAAATATCGAGAAGTTCTTAGATAATAAAGATAGACATCAGATTATTAAGTCTATTGGAGAAATAGATGGTGTAGAGGTGTTCTTAAACAATAAAGATTATATAGTAGCCATAGTTTATAGTAGAGAAGCTTCGTGTGAATTAGGCGTATCACAATGGTGTATATCAACACCCCAAAATAGTATGTGGAATCATTATGTAGAACACAAATCAGGTGTGCAATATTTTATGTGGGATTTAACATTAGGATCAACTAACCCATTATCTAAGATAGGGATAACTATTTATAAAGCTGATTTCGATGCTTTCGATAAGGCTAATAACCGATTTAACGGAGCAATGGAAACTAAGTGGTGGAAAGAATTAAAAGACGTTACAGAGCTTAATGACGATCAGCTACTCAAATATTTAAAACATAATACTAATAAAGACGCTTTTATACAATTAAGTGATGATAAGAAAAAGGAAGTTATTAGAGAAAAACCACAATATTTATCTTACACATTAGATAGTATATATACTAAGGAAGAATTAAACGAATTAATAATGTCTAACCCTAATGTATTATTATATTTAGACGAACAATTTTTCGAAAGAGTTAAAAAAGAAATGGGCAATAAAATAATGGATCTTGTTATTAAAGCACCCTTACTTTTGTTGAAACAAAGCTCTATGGTAAAAGATGCGACACCCGATCAAAAGGCAGAGTATATTTGTAGTTATTTTAGTTTTGATAATTACCACACTGATAAATTAGAAGCACATTTAATTAATATTAAACACATATTTAATGAAGAATTCCAAGATCACAAATTCTTATTGCGATTATTAGATTGTAACCCAAGTATAATACATTACTTGCAAAATATATATCAAAGGGATTTGAAAAACGGTTTGTTGTTAATTTCTGATTTAGTAGATAAGTATGAAAGTAATAAAGATCATTGGAACGAATCTTTAAGTATATTAAGCGATAACTCTTTAATGAAAAGGTATTTTATAAACGGTGTTTATAAAGATTATGTAGATCAAGACTTATATATCTTTAATGGATCTATGGAAAAGAAAAAAGTAGGGACTAGTGATAGTGGTAGAGACCTATTTGAAGAAGTATTGGACATCGAAAGAATGGTTAAATACAATCCCCTTATAACTGAGCATGAAGCTAGTGGTATGAAAATGAGATCTAAGTTCGAGAGTTCTAAAAAACTAAAAACATATGGAATTTGGACATCTAAGAATATGTTCGCAGAAGAAGGACAACTATTTGTTGATCGTGATGTATATGAAGGCGACCAAATGATACAAGACTTGATTCAGGAAAAGATGTTTGAGATTTAAATCAACTGATCGATAAAGAAATCCCTCAATATATGTTTATAATCTTCTCTATGTAATAGATTAGTATAAAAATCTATTTTGTTTATCCTTGCTTGGTTCGTATATTCATATTTTTTTTTCTTATAAACACCTATGTCTGTTTTACCATCTACGGTTCTAAAGCTTATAAACTTCTCATTTATTTTAGTTATCACAATAGTAATAGAACCAATAAAGAACCTTTTATTATTAAAGTTAAAATTTTTAATGATATTGTCTTCTTGTACCATTTCCATATCACTTAACTTTTCTGAAAATTCAGAAATCATTTCCTTGGTTTTATTATGGTTAATAAAGAATTCCTTTCTATGGTATTCTCTATTGTCCAACACTTCTTGGAATTCAGGGAATAATTTATAAAGCACCTTTTCTCTACTATTCATATACCGTTATTTTGCTTTCTATTTTACTAATAAGTTCTTGGTGTGTTTCAGATAAAAATCTATCTTTTAATTTGTCTAAAATATACCTTGTTTCACTAACATACTTTTCTCTAAAACTATCAGAAGCTTTAGGTAAATCAGAACAGTTATGTAATCGATCTGCTAGTTTAATTACTAACGCATAGCTAGTCATTTTAAGCATTTTCCTAGAAAGATATTCTTTCTTTCCTATTTTCTCTATCTCATCTTTATCTGATGTCAATTCATATACGATTGATGCAACAGATTCACCGAACTCTTTTTCAATATCTTCTAAGGTAACATCTGTGTCTTCAACAGTATCGTGTAACAAAGAAGCAATAAGTAACTTAATTATCTTATTACTTCTTTTGTGATCTTTCACAATCTTAGCAACTGCAGCAGGATGGTGTGCATATTCTAATTTTGAATACTTTCTGAATTGACCCTCATGGGATACAATCATTAGCTCTAACGCCTTTCTTAGCTCTGACTTAGGTTTCATAGTACAAAGATACGAATTTTTTTATATATATTATAATGGATATTACTAATAAATACCTTAGCGTTCTCTCCGAATGTGTGTTCATCTCTAAAATGAACAACGGATTTATAACAAATTGCAATTGTACATTAGAAAACCTAACAGATGATTATGATCGGGATAAGATCTTCAAAGAGAATAGAGGTACGTTCAGAGGCTTAGTTAATAAATCGAATGGTCGAAAGTATATTACTTTGTTAGACAGTAAGTTGTGTGAATTGAAAGATTTCTATATAATAGATAAGAACAAAAAGGATATATCAGATTTAACATTCGCTCAATACAAGGCATATTTAAGAGATAAGAAAATAGACGATATATTGGACTAGAGAAGAAAGACATTTTCTAATATATAGTTTATAAAAATAAGATTAAAATTATGGAATTTATTAAGTGGGCTTTAGGTCACAAGAAACATTGGTATAAATTAGTAATATTATTTCCTATTGGTTTAATAGGATGTATATTCCTTTTACCCGAAGCGTATAGTAGCGATTCTGCATTGGTTGCTAAAATTATGATCACAGTAGCCTTAGTAGGATTTACATCTGCGATTGTATATCAGCCTTATACTATTTACAAAAGGCTCAAAAGAATGGGTGAACTGTAAGGAAGAATATATTATTTACTATATATTGAGTTGATTATTTAATGTCCTGTTATCATAGGGTAACAGTCGAGAAATACTTAGTGTTTCGAAGATATTAAAATAAAAAAAAATAAAATATCAATTATGAAAAGTTTTAACAAAAAACCGAGTGCATGGATATGTACTAATGACAAAAATCGTCAAAACAGAGGTAGGGCAAAGATCTACCAACCACAATCAAAAGTTTACCTTAACGACAACGAAGAATTCGAAATAGAACTATTTAACCCTAGTTCCTATAACGTAAAAGCCGTTATTAAGATCGATGGTAAAGCAATTATGCAAGGTGGTTTAGTATTAAGATCAGGAGAAAGAGTTTACTTAGAATGTTTCCCTGACAACAAAAAGAAATTTACTTTTAAGACATATGAAGTAGAAAACTCAAATGAAGTTATTGAAGCTATTAGTGAAAATGGTAACGTTGAGATAAATTTCTATAGAGAAAAGATTATCGATTATTATTTCTATAATAGTACTAATTTTGATACATCAATTAATATCGGAAATACAAGATGTTTTGATAACTCATCAAGTACTGTTTTTGGGTCACCAACAACTACTTTAACTAACTTTGGTTCTTCTTCGGATACAGTTTCTACTGCTTATTTTTCAAGTAATATTGAAACAGGGCAAGTGGACGGTGGTTTACAGTCGGATCAAAATTTCACACCTGTGGGTATGGACTTCGAAACATGGGTATTATCATCTTATAGTTTTAAACTATTACCGATGAGTCAAAAACCTGCCGAACCTAAACAGTTTAAGGTCGATAAGGAAAAAGTCAATACGATAGGTAATAAAATAAAACTATTGTCTGAGTTAAATCAACTTAAAGAAAGTGGCACAATAACCCACAAAGAATTTAAGGAGATGAAAAGTGAGATCATGGACTAAGTGAAAAGGAGGGTATATCCCTCCTTTTTTTATTCTTCTTCTTCTTCTTCTTCGTCGCTTAATATACTATCGATTGTACGATCTCTTAATATATCTTTAGATAAATGTTTAACTACCATATTGGGTTTGTTCGTAAATTTCATAGGTTTATTGCTATGTACGTTCCACGTAGATCTTGCGCCTTCCTTCTCTAAAACCTTCTGTCTACTGTGTATAATATCTTTATACATTTCATAAATATGATCTGTTTCGGGATCTTTACCTACCCCCATATTTTCGTGTTCGTGTAAATCAGGAAATAGAATAGATTTAATTCCCTTAAAATGCTCCATTAGTTTATCACGATCTTCTGTACTGATACTACTCCGTAATATCATATCATTGTATGGATATGACCTATCGGGCATTTTACCTAACTTGATATCAACAGCAGTTTCTAAACAATTTGCTATAATGAAAAGTTGCTCATCATTAAGCGTAATTTCATATTCTTCCATATTACAAATATAGTAAATTATATTCTTTTATATGCTTTCACATAATCAATATAATAATTAGTAGGATATTTAGCTTTCTCAGGGTTCTCGTTAGCTAGTACTGCACCGTTTATAATAATGTGCATTTTATATTTAAACTCTTTTAAAACATCTCTTTCAGTTATTTTCCTAATCAATATTTTATCATAAAAGAATTTCATATAGCCCTCTTCCCATTCTAATGAATAGTTGTGGAAATCTTTAGATACGTCTTTAACTCTATGTGTATAAGTATTCCTTTTATTATCAGGTGTTTTTCCCCAATGTATTGTAGTCGCTAGTTTATTAAATCCCTTAGTAGTATTCACTTCATAGATATCTATTTTTGAGGGATACGCATCGATGGTAGTCAAACAAAACGCAGGGAACTGTCCGATCTGATCAGGCATCTTACTTCTTATCTCATAATACCCATATTTTTGTCTAAAATATTGACTTGAATCTATTTGTCCTGTTCTATAAAGTATCTTAAAATACCCCCAATCCATACCATTCCAATCTACATGTTTTATTTTAATGGATTCATCAGTAGTGATTATATCTAATATACCGTCTTTTTCAGCAAATGCGTTATCAGCAAAATATATTGATGGTGCTTTATTATCACCTTCTATTGTTCCCGAATGATACCTATAACCCTGATAACTCTTAGTTATCCATTTCTTTCTATCTAATGATCCTTTATTGAATCCATCGATAAAAGTAAGTTTATATTCCAACATATGTCGATCATCTATATCTATATTAAGTTTTAATATAACGAATAGTCTGATTTGTAAGTATAAGTTTACGACATAATCTTTTATTTTATCTATTTTTAAATTCATTTAGCTTTTTTAAATATTTGAAATTCTCCTGTTTGAAAAAAGGATGTAATGCTATATTTTCTAATATATGTAATAGTAATGAGAGGTCTATATCTTCCTCGCTTTCGTTTAGAAATACTTCTACTCCATCTACATTAACATAACTATATCTAAAGGTAAGCCTCGAATATTCTTCGCTTTCTAATATAACAGATTGTAAAGTCTGTAAACTCATTCCACCTTTCAATAAATTTACACTTTCTAGATTTATTAAATTAGCAAACGCAGTATGATTATTATTGTCTTTATATAAATAAAGGTCTGTTATATTTGCACCATTTGGTGATCCCCTTCTTACTTTAGCCATTATATTAACAAACATAGCAACTAATAGTTCAATTAGTTCTTCCCTATGTTTATAGCCAACTTCGTCTATTTTTTTATATAATGCTTCTTTTTCTTCGAGTAATTTGCCTACTTTCTTCTTTATGTCCTTTATCATGTATTATATATTAAAGGAAGTAGGTAGAAAAGCTTTCCAAGTATTTGAATTTATCTTTATTTTTACTAGGTATTACTTGGTTTTCGTGTCTTAGAAAAACTACTTCTATATCATGTTTTTCTTCGATATAGTCTTTCACTTCTTTCAATGTCTTTGCTTTAATATTAAAGACGTGAACAAACCATTGTAATATAAAATGTTTCCTGTCTTCAGATTCGAAAAAGTATATCTTTTTCACTAATTTATTATCAAGTGGGATTTCTCTTTTCAGTATTATTTCCTCGCTTTCAACGGTCTCAGGATTAGACTTATAATCATCTTCATCATTAAAATAGTTAAATGGATATAATTTATATCGTCTTTTAAGTTCTTCTCTATCAATCTCTAAACAAGCCCTAGTATTAATAGCCGTACCCATTATATTAAAATTCCTTGTGAAAAATATAGCAGGTTCGTTCTCGCCTTTAAATGATTGATGGTTATGGAAATTAGTATCCCTAATAGTTCTTAATGTACCTGATTTAAGTATTCTGAACATTTTAACATAGTCTGTGAAGTGGTATAAATTCATGTATTATATATTAAAACAATTCTCATTAATTTTATATATAAGTAAAATATAATTTAAGCATATGAGCATAATTAATTTACCATCACAAACAGACTTATCGGGGTTTTACGTAGTATACAAAGGATCTACTAATATTGAAGAAAAAGGAAACCTAGGAATAAGCCATTTAATGGAACATCTAGTATGTAAAGCATTAGATCCTTATCAAGATGATTTAGACCGTTTGGGTATAAATAGCAATGCATATACATCTAATAATGAGATCGTATTTCATATGAAAGGATTGGAAGAATCTTTAAACAAGTGGAGAACTAAGTATGTAGATCTATTATCTAACTTTGATGTTACGAAAGAAGAATTCGAGAACGAAAGAAACATCGTATTACAAGAGTATTATGATAGTTTTAACGATCAACAAGCAAACCATTGGTTAAATTTAGATAGGAAAACCTTTGGTAACTACAATGCGATTGGTTCAGGTGAAGATTTGAAAAATTTAACATACTTAGATTGTCTAAACTTCTTTGAGAAGCAATATATTAAACCTAGTTTTATTATCAATGTGAGTAAAGAAATTGAATTCGGTACTGATATTAGCTTTAATAATATTGATTCGGATTTAGTATATACTAAGAAAGATCATCAGTTTGAATTACAGAGAAACAATGATTATAATAATAAAGTGTCTCTTATAATGAATTCAGAGTTGATGGACAAAGATTTCAATAAGATCAACTTTATAAACAACATGCTTGCTTCGGGTTTACAATCACCATTTTATCAAGAGATAAGAGAGAAAAGAGGATTGGTCTATTATATAGGGGCTTCTTGTACTCAGTTAAATAAACAAGGATATAATAGTATTTATACAATGACTACTGAAGAAAACATAGATAAGATTGTCGATATCACCTCTACTATATTTGGGGATATTGATAAATTCTTAACTAAGGAAAGGTTTAACGTAGTGAAAGAATCAATTCAGTTACAATTAAAAGAAAGTGAGATTAATAGATATAAGAGTGTTAATAGATGGATCACACCTGATGGTTGGTCATTGGCTGAGATAGTTGATGACTTAGAATACTTAGAAGTTTTATCTATTGCTAAGAAGCATTTTAATATGGATAACTATACTGTTTCTAGGGATGATCAAGAATTCAAATCGTAAAAATGGATAAATCAATTCTTGACTATTTTAAAACAGTTATGGATTTTGATAATGAATCAAAGGAATATTGTGAAGTTACTGAGAAAGAATTCAAAGAAGAATTAGAGAAGTCACTAAATTGTAATGGATCTACTAACAAGGAAATTGTTTGGGTAGATACCTTAATTTAATATTATGGGAGAAGCATATTTAATAACGATAAGAGATTTTGAAATAGCACAAACACACACCGAATGGTGGAGGTTTAAAAGAATTAACTATTTACAAAAACAAATAGATCATTACGAAAAGTTACTTAATGATCTCTGATAGTAATATTTCAAACATCAAAAGAAATTGATTTATTTAAAAGAGAAACATTTTTGGTAACGATCAGGATCTAAGTTTATTTTTTTATTTCCTTTTAGTTTCACTTTTCCTTTCTTAGATTTGTTTATGTTAACCTTATGTTTAGCTTCACTGTCCATTACTTTATAATAAACAGTAACAACATTTTCTTTAACCTCAACATCTTTCTTACCTGCTTCTTTCTTAGTCATCTTAAGTACTACTTTGTTATATCTCAATGCTTCATTTTCGCCCGAATCTTCATTCCATTGAATTCTTTGAGTAACTACACCGTCCTCTATTTGTGTCATATTAACTAAGATATTCTTCATAGCATCGTTTCTAGCCTCACTAAGACCTTCATTATTGCCTTCGTATCCATCTTTTTCTAAAGAACTTGATAAGTTATTAGATAGCCCTTGTCCATCTGTACTACTTTCTACTATAACATTTTCTAAACCATATCCTTTCTGTGAAATAGCATTAACTGTATCTTTTACATTTTGTACAAGTGGATTAGTTTTACTCATTTTATAGCTTCCGCTTTCAAAGAAGGCTTCTTCATACAGATCGATATAAATAGTACTTGGTTGTTCTTGGGTAATCAAAGTATCATAAGTAGTAATCTCAGCTATTTTTTCATATCCCGATCTCTCATAATCTTTAACAAATATTACGGGATCTTTCATATCTTTAGCTTCTTCTACGAATTGTTTAGCAAGTTTAACCATTGTGTTTTGGTCAAATTCACCGTCTTCATATTTATCCATGATCTTCTCTAATTGGAATATCATTTGTTTAGAGTTCTTATATCCTTTCTCATTTTGTTTAATAAATTCAATCAGTTTCTCGATATAATTAGTAGCTTCGGTTTCTGATAATTCAGCAACTTCTTTATTATCGATAGTATTTGGATTACTATTCGCATATGACATAGACGGTGCTAATAACATTAGACCTGCTAAAAGGTTATGATACCATTTTTCATCTATTCTTTCGAAATCTTTATATTTTTTAATATACATTATTCTTCTAACATTTTTCTGAAGCACTCTTGGATAGAAACCTTTGTACTTTTAATAATATAGTCGTATATACTTGTGTTAACTGATAGATCAGCAGGAGATTTTTCAAAGTGATCTACGTTTGATAAAATCATATCGATTTGGTTTCTGTGTGTTAAATAAAAATCAAAGACATCACTATCATTCACTAAACCAATAATTGTAGTAGAATCGTCTTCTATGTATGATCCCATTGTTTCTTTTTTCAATGTATCATCATCAGAATTCACACTATTGTCTATTATTTCTAATAGACTAAGTTGTAGATCTTCTAATTCGGGATCTATATTAAGAGAATTCTGTAGACTCTCATTTATTTTAGTGAATTTTTTAAACATAAGTCTAAGGTTATTTTACTTATATATTAAAATATTTCTTTAGTATTTGAAACATACTTGGATAGTTAATGTATAATTATATGATAAACTTATTTTATAGTTTTTATTTATCCGAAGATCGGGTTAGAAATAGTGAGTTATTACAGGCTTTAAATCATTCTATTTCTAATCAAATGATAGATAATATCTATCTAATGTCAACCTCAGAGTTATATGAAAGTATAAAGTATATGAGTAACAAATTAGTGTTTATTGAACAAGGGGGGATACCATCTTACAAAAAGGTATTTAGTTTAATAGATGTATATACAGGTGAATCAGATATTAATATTATCACTAATTCAGATTGTTATTTTGATACAAAAACGTTTTATTATATTGATCAGATAAAAGAAAACGAAGCTTGGTGCTTAACTAGATGGGATTATGATAAAGAAAAGAAAAAATCAGAGTTCAGAAATAGTAGTCAGTCTCAGGATGCTTGGATAATAAGAGGTAAACCTAAAGAATTTAATGATATAGGTTTTCAGTTTGGGCGAGTAGGATGTGATAATAGAATAGCTTATGAGTTAAAAGAAGCAGGATATGATGTTAAAAATCCATCAAAGACTATAAAGTTAGTACATCTACATAATTCCGATATTAGAACCAATGGTAGTAGTTATTCTAATAGGGAACATTTTAGAGTAAGAGGTGAATATTTATTTGTCGAACCAACGTTTTAATAAACTATTAAGTCAGATTTTTTATATACTTATATATAAAAAATCTAAATTCAAACTAAACAATATTAATTTTCTATATATAAAGGTATGGGTGATAAAAAAATTATCATAATATGTGGATCGAAAAGGTATGACAATATTAACTTTAATAATATTGTAGATGGGTTTGATATAATACAACGCTGTAATATGAATATTAATAAAAGTGGTTATGGGACGAGAGAATCTGATATACAGGTATTAAACATACACGCAAATCAAAATTTCAAACACGCAGATAGAATGAGGTCTGTTTATAAAAATTTTGCTAGTGGAGATGTTATTGAAGCTTTTATTGAATATGTCAGAAAAGCAAAAACAGAATATGTGTCATTTCCTAAAAATAATACAGATAGAATTCAACGGTTTTTGAATGATAATAATATAAAATTCAAAATGAATTTAAAGAAAAAGGAACTAAGGGGAGGGTTTGCTTATATACCAAAAGCCCATGACTGTAAATATGAAATTTACCTTATTGGGTTTTCTTTAACTAAGGAACAGTACACAACCCATCAGGTAAATTTTGACGAAAATAAACTTAAAGTCAATGATGATATACATGATAGGGATATTGAAATAGAATTATTAAAAACATTACACAATAACAACATATTAGATGCTACATTATGTGCTATTGTAGATGAAAAAGATTTAACAATAGATTGTTCTTTAATTTCACCAAAGGTTGAATCTTTATTATATATATTACAAATATATAATAATATGTGGTTAAAAAATTATAAAGATTTTACTAATATATTAGATACGAATAATATTAATTGGGAAAAAGATAATGATAAAATAAAATTAAGTATATGAAAATAATAGCAGAAGTGGGATGTAACCATATGGGAAATATAGAGACCGCAAAGGAACTTATAGATATCGCATCAGATTTTTGTGAAGTAGATGTAGTTAAATTTCAAAAAAGGGATAATAAAGAATTATTAACTGAGGAACAATACAATTCTCCACACCCTGTGCCAAGTAATTCATATGGGGATACTTATGGTGAGCATAGAGAATACCTAGAATTTAGCTTAGAACAACACAAGGATCTTAAAGAGTATTGTGAAGAAAAGGGAATAATTTATAGCACTTCTGTTTGGGACTTAACTAGTGCTAAAGAAATAACATCTCTAAACCCACAACTAATAAAAATACCTTCAGCATGTAATAATAATTTTGAAATGTTATCTTGGTTATGTGATAACTATACAGGAGAAATACATTGTTCTTTTGGGATGACTACAAAAGAAGAAGAACGTAATATTGTTGGACTATTTATGGAAAAGAAAAGAAACAAAGATTTAGTTATATATAGTTGTACTAGTGGCTACCCTGTAGATTTTGAAGATGTGTGTCTTTTAGAAATAACAAGACTTAAAGAAAATTATGGGAACTTTGTAAAAGAAATAGGTTTTTCGGGACACCATTTAGGGATTGCAATTGATGTGGCAGCATTAACATTAGGTGCTAGTGTAATTGAAAGACATTTCACTAAAGACAGAACATGGAAAGGAACTGATCATTCCGCAAGTTTAGAACCTGAAGGAATGAGAAGATTAAAGAGAAATATGGTTGCTACAGAGAAAAGTTTAACATATAAATCTAAGGATATATTAAATATTGAAATACCACAAAGAGACAAATTAAAATATAAAAAATAATATGGAATTGAGTGAGTTGATTATAAATAAAGAAATGGGGATCACTAAAGAAAACATTATGAATTCTTTAGTAAGAAATGGTATAGTGATATTAGAGGATTATTATACAAATGAAGAGGTGTCTAAAATGGAAGAAGAATTTAATTCTGTGTTTGAGAAACATGGTGATGTGGTTGATATATTGGATAAAGAAGATTGTTCAAAGGATGAAAGAATATTTCATGCAGAAAAGTTCTCTCCTTACTTGAAACAGAGAATATCCGATGATAAATTGTTTGAAACAATAGTTACCGAATATACTAAAGTGAATAGAAGGAATAAAAAAGTTCTTTTGAATAAAGTTGAGTATAAAGAGGGTGAGGTTAGAAATAGTGGCGCAGGTTGGCACAGAGATAACCATGATTGTCAATTCAAAGTTATTGTTTATCTAAGTGATGTGAATGAAAGAAATGGTAATTTTCAGTTTTTGACTAATTCTTCGAAGCACCATATAGGCTATCCCACACCTAGAACTACTTCTTATAATACTAGGTTCTCAGATGAGGTAGTAGAGGGTCTAATAAAAGACAATGTTGAATTAATTAACATCGTTGGTAAGAAAGGAACAGTCTTGTTAGCTAATACTATTTATATACATAGGGGTAATATCATCCAAGAAGGTGATAGAAAAGCCATAACACAATATTATTTTTAAACATGGAAAAGAAAAAAATCGATAATTATTACAGTGAAAATAAAGAAAGTCTTATTAATTTTTACAATGAAATTGAGAATAAGATAGAGGGTAGGATTTGCCACTCTTCTGTTATCTTAATCAAGATCGTTTGTGATCTAAATAAGATAGAAAACTATTTAGAAATAGGCGTACATAACGGGGGTTCAATGGGTCTCATAATAGGTGATGATAATGTGAAAAACCTATATGGGCTAGATCTATTTGAAGACATGTATGATCAGAGTAAACATCTGAATAAAAGTAAATTTGATAAATATCAGTATTTCAAAAGAGATAATTTATCAATGGCTAAAACAATTAGAAACCTAGAAAAAATCGATAACACTAAAAACCTAAATCTAATACAGGGTAATACATACTTTGACGAAACGGAAGAAAAATTACAAGAAGTATTGGGTAATAATAAATTGGATCTAATACATATTGATGGTGATCACACATTAGATGGTGTTTCTAATGATTTTAAACGTTATTTCAAATATTTAAACACGGGTGGGTTCTTAGTATTTGATGATTATCATCATAGTATAATAAAAAAATATGTTGATTCTATTGGAGGTGATAATATATCAAAAATAGGTAGCTTTAAGTTTAATTCGGAAGCAGAACAATTTTTAATAAAGAAGGTATGAACTATAAAGTAGATTTATCAAAGAAATGGGATTACGAAAACGGGTTTTATCTAACTTGTGACACAGGTAGAATAGGTAAGTTTTTGAATCACTTAGAAATATACAAACAGATTATCGACCTACCAGGTGATGTCATGGAATTTGGTGTGTACAAAGGAACTTCTTTTGTTAGATTAATTTCATTCAGAGACCTATTAGAGAACAAAGATTCTAGAAAGGTGATAGGGTTTGATGCTTTTGGTAAATTTCCTGATCAGTTATCCATTGATAGTGATAAAGATTTTGTAGGTAGTTTCGAAAATGACGGTGGATACGGAATCAATAAAAGTGACTTAGAATCTTTACTTTTAGAAAAAGGCACATCCAATTTTGATTTAGTAGAAGGTGATATAAATGAAACTTTAATTAAGTATATAGAAGAGAATCCACAGTTGAAAATATCATTATTACACATAGACGTAGATGTTTATGAGCCGACTAAAATTATACTAGAACACCTTTGGGATAGAATAGTACCGAAAGGAATATTAATGTTAGATGACTATGGGACAATTGAAGGTGAAACGAGAGCAGTTGATGAATTCTTCGAAGGACAAAACATTGAGATAAAAAAACCTAAACATTATCATATACCATCATATATAATTAAATAACAAATAAACCATGAAGATATATGCATTCATACCATTAAGAAGCGGGAGTAAGGGAATCATAAAGAAGAATATAAAACATATGGCAGGTAAACCACTTGCGCAATGGGTAATAGATTCAGCCAATAAATCTTATTATGTTGATGAAACTTACATATCTACGGATTCAGATGAAATATCAGATCCTTTAAGCGAGTGTTATGTACATAAAAGGTCGGATATAAGTGCTACGGATGAGGCATCATCCGAAATAGTGTTATTAGAATTCTGTGAAAATCTAGAAGATGATGACATAGTAGTATTTATACAAGCTACTTCACCATTACTCGAACCTTCTGAAATAGATGAAGGTATTGAAAGTATTATAAAGGGTGGATACGATTCTGCTATAAGTGTAGTTCGACAAAAAAGGTTTATTTGGGAAAATGGAAATCCGATTAATTATAATTTAAACAATAGACCAAGGCGACAAGAATGGGATGGGTATTTAGTTGAGAATGGTGCATTTTATATAAGTAAGGTGAAGAATATTAAAGATTCTAAACTTAGAGTTTCTAGTAAAATATCAACAATTATTTGTAGTGAATATAGCTACTTTGAAATAGATGATATATCTGATTGGTATATATTAGAATCGATAATAGAAAATAAGAATATAAAAAAATAAAAGAAAGAAAATGGCATTTATATTAAAAAACCCCACACAAGAAAACAAAGGCATTATTATGTTGACTCATAAAGAGACCAATCTTAATAACTTATTAAAAAAATACAGAAGTAGATATTTAATAGGTGTCCATGTAGGTTGGGATTTATCAAACAATAGTAACTCAGTTATGTCATTTAAGCCTGACTTTGTATTATCCTCTTTTAGTCATTTAGGACATAATGTTCCTAGAGATATAGTAATAGAATTAAATGCTAGGAACTTCTTACCTAATCACTTTAATTTCGAAAATAAAGATAAAAACCAATTATTAGAATCGATAATTAAATTAAACGAAGCCTCAGACCCTCAAATAGCTAAAAGGATTATAGATAAGGTTAATGTTACTGAGGATGCGAATGTTTGGGATATTATATGGGTAAATAGACCAACAATTAACAAACAAATAAAAAGCTTTTTAGATAATTTAAAAAGGTTATTTGAAGTTTATGGTATGTATGAAACATTAATAGTATGCGGTTACACAAAAGCAGAGAAAGAAGATATTAATCATAAATCTTATTTTGATGTAGAAACATATATTAATAAAATATTTACAGAAAAAGAAAGAGAATATATCTCTTTATCTCGACCTTGGGCGGGAGAAGGATGCTTAGGTATTTCTACATATTATATAGCTCCCCTATATCATTGGTCAAAGGTTTACACATTTTATTCGGGGGTAGAGGGAGATGCTAGATCTTTACATGAAGCATTGTGTGGTAAATGTAAGGTAATATATTATAAAAATTTAAAAGGCGCAGGTAAAGATTATTTAGATAAAGATAACTCACTGTATTTTGAAAACTACAGCGAATCATATAAAACATTATACAACGCTATACAAGATGATAAAGAATTCGATCTAGATTTTATAAATAGTAAATGCTTCCAATCCAATTCTTTTAAAGTATTAAAAGATGAATTAGTAAAAATATATAAAAAGAATGGAGAAGATTTTGATGGTATTTTAAACGAAGAATACTCTTTAAACTTGGAATTAGCAGCACATAATGAAAAAACCGCACCTTGGAAAGACCCTAGTAAAGTAACAGCAGATCTAATCCCTAAAAACTTCGATAAATTTGTTAAACATTCTACCATACTAATGGATGGTGATGGTAACGAAATAATTTTTTAATATCAACTATATTCTTTTATTAATGGATCTAGTTCATAAATACTACTTAATTTTCCCGAAAATATACTTATAAAAAAGGTATCGTTTTTGTTTTGATTAATATCAATTGATACTAATCTACTATCATCGATTTCCGAATTAGAATCTAAAACTTTTATAGTATAAATAGATTTTAGATAATTGATATCGACATCTATAAAATTATTAACAACTCCCAACATTTTATCATAATTACTTTTTGGTACAAAAGGACAATTATTACAATTATCTAGTTGTAATATATCACACTTATCACTCTTTATCTGACAGGGCATATTAGGATATTTATCATACACCGAGTAGTGTGGTGTATATTCTACGGAAGATAGTGAGTAAGTATTTTGTAAACCAAATGGCATCAATGAAAAAAACAACCCATCCATTACAGTTAACCCATAGTTCCCTAGATCTATTGGTGGGTCACATATTACCATCTCACATAACTGATATTTAGTGGAAAATTCTTCAAAATTAAATAATTTCTTTATTTGGTTAATACTACTATATGTTGTATTAAAAACACCTCTACATGATATAGTATCACCATTATTTAATTTAATTTTATAAATATCTGATTTTTCTTCTACTTGTGTTATATATGTGTTATATGAAAAGTTAGTATTATTATCTTTTAGTAATTTTTGTTTGATTATAGATACATCCATTGAACACTCTTTAACTAGATATTCATCTGTTATACTACCAGGTTTAAAAATACCACTATCTACCTTTGTGTAAGGAATTGATATATCGTCACAGAAGTATTCAAATTGCTCTGAGTCTATTTTACTGCCCTCTGTGGATATAGAGTATATGTGATCAAAACTATCATTTATAGAGTCTTTAAAATCATTTATGAATTTATCATAATAATTAGCTGAAAGTTCTGCTGTTTCTTTACTTCTCGGATAATGGTATCCATTGTGTAACCTTGCTTGGTTTACATATGTTGATCTAGTAAATAAATCATTATCTATCTCTATTAACAAAACTTTCTTATCTTTAGATAAATATTTAGATAGATATAAACCATATATACCCCCACCTATTATCAAATAATCATACTCTTTCATCCAAGTCTTCTATAAATTTTGTTATCTTTAAAGAAACATTTTTACTGATGTCATCTTTATTTAACCTATTAAACATATAATTGATATTATCACATACTTTGTTTATATAAACATTCTCCTTATTTATTAAAAGTTCACCACTCAGTTCATCCCATATTATATGATTATTATCAGTTTTAATACGTATAACTCTTTTTTTATTGGTATTATATTTAGATACTATTTTCACCTTATTACTTCTTAAAAAACAGCTTTCAAATTTTTTGTGTTCTATATTTATATTTGATAGATTATCTACGTTAAATAAATAATCATAGATATACAAATCGTGATACATTAAATTCCCTATTATAGAACTATCGAATGTCGAGCATTGACCGTTATATCTATATGCTTGATATTCTAACAGAATATCATTTTTTATAATATCTTTAATGTAATTTATTTCAGGGCAGAAAGTATAGATGTGATCAACATATAATTTTCTATTCGATTCTTTTGACAATTGTACCATTTCATATACTTGATCATATGTTAAGCACATTGGTTTTTCGACAAAAACATCCTTTCCATTTATTAAAAATTCTTTAATATATTTATAATGATACTTAGTTTGGGTAGTTATAATAACTAAATCGATATTATCGGAGTTCAACAAATCTGTATATTCTGTCGAATAGGTACAATTATCTATTTTATCTACATCATTTAATCTTGATATCTTTCCTTCTCTGCCAATAACATATTTAATAGAATAATTATCATTGCCTTTTAAGGAGTTATGTATAATATTACCCCAATAACCAAATCCTAGTATTCCGATATTTTTCTTCATATTTTAAACTTTTATATATATATGATATATAAAAAGGGAACTAATGTTTAAAATTATGACGATTTATATAGATATAGATCATACTATTTGTATGACAGATGGTATGAAATATGAAGCAGCAGCACCCATCCCTGAGGCAATTAAAAAAGCAAATAGTTTATATGATGAGGGTCATACTATTGTTTATTGGACAGCAAGGGGAACAATGTCAGGTATCGATTGGGTAAAGGTTACAAAAAAGCAATTTAAAGAGTGGGGTGTTAAATACCATGAGTTAAAAATGGGTAAACCCGCATTTGATTTATTTATAGATGATAAGAATATGAATAGCCAAAATTGGTGGAATCTAATCGATAATATATTAAAATAATTTCTTATATTTGTATGGTGGAATGGATAAAGATAGATATAAATCATAAAGACGTTAAAACGGGTCAAAAAGTAATTGGTGCGTTTCAACACTTCTATACGAAGAATTATCGTTATCACGAAGTCAAGAAAGCAGATGAAGACGATTGTACTTTTAGAACAGTAGATGATAATAGTGAAGTGTCCTATGATTGGACTCTTACGCATTACATTATTCCCGAAACACCCCAATAAGCCATGAAAAAAATGTTAGTAGAAATTGAAGTATACTCAGTTGAAGATTTGAGTGAGGGTGCTGTAAACAAAGGTAGTTATATTGAATATAAAGATGAAATCTATAAATTCGATGGCTATGATTTTGGTACATACCCCATGGCGACCAACATTAAAACAGAGGAACAGATACAACTTCCTCACTATTAAATAACATGAACGAATTATTCATAAATAAAAAAGTTTGGAAAGAGTTTAGTGAAGAAGAACTCGAAGATTATATTAATAAAGTTTTCAACTATTATAAGGAAAGAGGATTCCCATATTTCGAATTGAGTGAGGAAGCAATATTAAAAGTCTTTGAAAAAATGAAAATCTTAGATACTTCTACGTTAGATCTAGAAGATGATTGCATTAAACAAATAATGATTGGGTTGAATGTAGTTAATTATTATATGCCACATATCTTTGAAACTCGTTCGGGTAAATTTAAGACACCTTTAGAATGTTTCAACGATGATGAGATGCTTCTCAAAGCTATTAACAAAAGAATTAGTTTTGGTGATAATATATCTGATTCGGCTATGAGAAAAGCACTTAGTTGGACACATGGTACACATAGAGTATCTAACTTTAGACCATCTGTTGCTAAATTCATTTATGATAAATACGCAGGAGAAGGAACTGTATTAGATTTCAGTTGTGGATTCGGTGGTAGGTTGTTTGGCGCACTTTCATCTGATAAGATTAAGAAATATATTGGAACTGATCCTAATACTAAGACACATAAGTATTTACTAAAAATGGAAAAGGATCTAAGTCCATATCATGATAAATACGTAGAGATACATGATAAACCGATAGAAGATCTTGACTTTGAAGTTAAGTTTGATCTATCTTTTTCATCTCCTCCCTATTTTGACACAGAACAGTATAGCCATGAGGACACACAAAGCTTTATTAGATATAAAAGCAAGGAAGAATGGCGTGATGGTTTTCTAAGACAACTGATCGAAAAAAACTATGATTGGGTCAAAAAAGGTGGTTACTTTATAATTAATATAGCCAATGTTAAGAATTATAAAGACCTAGAAACAGATACCGTAGAAATAGCTAAATCTGTTGGCTTTAATCTAGAAAGGACTCATAAGATGTTATTATCATCATTAATGAGTGGTGGTTATAAATTTGAACCCATATTTGTATTTAAGAAGTAATGTATACTGAATCAGAAATAAAATTATATGTTAAACGGGTAATATTAAACGATGTTATACCACTAAGTGATATAGTAGTTGATGTCAATAATGATTGTAATTACTTTACTTGGAAACGGCTTTTTGGATACGAATATAAAGATAAAACAAGAAGTTATAGTGATCCATTACCTAGTAACGGAAAGGGGTCATTTCGTAGTATTTCGGACTCAGGATTCGATAAATTCCTAATTATTTCGAAAAGAAGCCTCTATATTAACTCAATGTTAAGAAATATCGAAGAAAGTTAAGAAATTGTTAAACTTTCGGTATATTTTTTAATATATAATATAGAGAAAAATATACAATAATTATGAAAAATTTAATAATAATACTAGTGATGTTTATGATGGCTTCTTGTTCTATTATGAACTCAACGTCAGTTAACCAAGAAATATCAAATGACGGAAACGATATTTATCACAAAGGAAAGAAGGTTGCTTATATAGAGAATATATCTTATGTGTACCACAAAGGAAAAAAAACAGTTGGGATTAACATTATACAATACCAACCAGGTTTTAATGATGATACAGATTTGATCGTAGAATATGTTGCGAATAAACACCCCAAAGCAAAGGTTGAAATAACTGCTTTGAAATAAGAAAAAATGAACTTTACTTCTTAATATATAGTGTATGAGAATACAAAAATTTAACGAATTAAACAGCAGCCCTGAAGCAGCTTTAGTAAAAGGTAAAAAATTTGAACCTGATTTTGCTAAGATAAAATCTACTTTTAATGAAATATTAGAAGATAATCATATCGATCTAGTTAAACTAGAAGGTTTGAAAAAAATAGTAAAAACCGAGCATAAAAGAGCAGAGGCTATACATTCTGTATTAAAAACAGAAATAAATAAGATCCATGATGAGTATAAGAAAAACCCAACAGATGATGAAGAATCTGAAAAATTAGTTGGTGATCTAGAAAATACTGAGATGGATATCTATGAACAAATAGATAAACTAGAAGATTACTTAGAAATACTTGAAGAATTATCGGAGGTAGTAGACCAAGAAAATGATCTTGTTACAAGCTTAAGGAAGTTTAAATTTTAATCACCACAATCCTCTGAGTACTTTTTACTTATACTTTCTAATAAATGATCTACATCATAGACCATGTATTGGTTAGTTGTGTCTGATTCAGATACTATTTCTTTTTCCAATTCCAAGAAATACTTTAAATTTAGGTCTTCTGCTAATTGATTGGCTTCTTCAACATTGTTGAAATTTCCCATAACATATTTACTGATGTTACCTACATCATAGTTTTTATGTATTATGACAAATGTTTTTGATAAGTTTGTTTCCATAGTTAAACATTTTTGCTTAATTTTATATATTAATTAAACGAACGGTAAAAAATGGAATTAGATAAAGATAAAAATGGTAATATTATACTCAGAAAAGTATACAATGGTGTAGGTTTTGAAACAGAAGGTGGTGAAAAATTGTCTGTCTGTATGAGAGATTCGGGTTATGAATTCACTTATAATGATATTACCTACGAAGCCAAAGATGGTGAGATATCATTGCTAGGTAGCGACGAAGACATCTTAATGGGCATCTTAGAACGAAAGTTAAAAGGCGTTATGGATAACCCTAAAGTAGAAAAGAAAGTAAATGAATTTAAAGAAAAACTTGTTAAAGAAGGGGTAGATACTATCTTTAATACGTTCCTAAAAAAGAAAAAGAAAACATGAAAAAGATAAGAAAATCAGTATTTGAAACAAATAGTTCTAGTTCCCACGTGCTTCATATCGATGAAGAAACAGAACTAATGGACATATCACTTGTGCCTAGAGAAGATGGGGTGATAGAAATAACGCCTTCTGATGACTATGGTTGGGAATGGGAAAAGTATAATACGGCTAGAGAGAAAATTATGTATTGTATCGTAGACCAAGGGGATAACAATAACTATATGGATATGCTCAAAGAAGTCATCAAAAATCAGACAGGAGCTAAAGAAGTTATTCTACATACTGACCATGATTGTTATTTAGATCACGAAAGTGTGGGTACATCACAAAGAGCATTTAACTCCAAGAGCTTACTAAGAAATTTTATTTTCAATAGGAAGTCTGCTGTTTTCACAGGTAATGATAATGGTGATCCTGAACCTGAGTTCTATTGTGATAAATACACAGCACCATATAAAATCAGATTGGTGAGTTTGGTAGAATTAAGAGATAATCTAATAAATTCAGTTGTTGGTGAAGAAAAAGAAGTGGAGTCAGTAAATGAGTGGATGTATACTTTAAACAAGCCTGAAAACGATTATAATTGGTCAGATGATTACATACCCTTTCTAAAAGATTTTGTAGGTACTAGTCCTTGGCTGCGTAATTATGATAGTGAAAATAAGACTATCGAAATCACTGCGGGTAATGACGGGAGTGTAATTAAATATAAAGTTCAGGTTGAATTAAACGAGGAAAAAAATGAATCTATTCCAATATAAAAACGGAAACACATTTGTAACGATTAAGGAAGATGGTACAAAGATCAGGGAATATGACTCTGATCCTTGTCCATCTTTTCCTGAATCTATGGATATTAAGATAACAAACTATTGTTCTCTTTCTAATTATTGTAAATGGTGTCATGAGGCATCTGATACTAATGGTAAACACGCTGATCTAGATTTCGTGATCACTAAGTTAAATGAACTACCTAGTGGTGTTGAACTAGCTATTGGTGGCGGTAATCCATTAGATCATCCTCAGTTAGAAGAATTTTTGACTAAGGTTAGAGATCTTGGTATTATTGCTAATATTACTGTTAACCAACTTCACGTTAAGAAGCATTTTGGTCAGATCGTTGACCTAATTGAAAACGATTTGATTAAAGGTCTTGGTATTAGCTATAATGGCAATAATATAAAGGAAACTAAAGCTTTAGTTAAGATGACTAATAATGTAGTATTCCATGTTATCGCAGGTGTTAATACATTACAAGATCTTCAAGACATCTCTGAAATACATAATAAGGTATTGGTACTAGGATATAAACAATTCAGAAAAGGAGAGAAATATTTTTCTGATGCTGTCCAAGATAATATTGATCAGTGGTATAGGAGGCTTCCATTATTTTTCAAGAAACTTATTATCAGCTTTGATAATCTAGCAATTACCCAATTAAACCTAAGAAGGTATTTCACTGATAAGAGTTGGGAAACCTTTTATATGGGCGATGACGGAACATTCACATATTACATTGATGCCGTAAATAAAACATATGGGAGGAATTCTACTTCTAGTGAAACTTTTGATCTGACTACTAAATCTATAAAAGAAAGTTTCGGAGAGTTTACTTAATATATACTGTATGTATATGTTTGAAACGTTTAAGTCACAAAAAGACTTAGAGAAATTAGCCAATGAGATATTATTAAAAGTAGCAGAGAAAACCTTTGACTACCATAATAAGATTTATTGGAATCCGAAAGTAAATTTTGATGGTGAGTATTGGAAAGACCGTGACTTCAATCCTGAGGATATGCTTAATATTAAGTATAGAGCATATGGTGTACCCGAAGGTTGGGTAGATGGTGCTATATATCAAGTAGCCTACTGCAGTTCATCACAATTATATTTTCACGGATATAATAAAATATTCAATCACGGAGATCTTAAATTAGAATGGGCAGAAGAAAATAAATACGTTTTCGCTAAATTAGAACCTGTTTATCTAAGTGAGACAAAGGTTGATTTGGATGAAATAAGTAATATGTTACTTGTTAAAGACGTTAAGATAAATTTTTCTGAAACTAAATCAAAAGATAATAAAGGAACTTTTATAGACGGTGAGTTTCCTTCCATTTACTTATATTATAACCCTAATGTTTTTAAATCTCTAAGAGATAAAAAAAAGAGATCCGATAATTTCACATACAAAGATATATACTTTGATATCTTCTATGATTTCTTTTCTTCCCTATTACATGAATTACAACATGCTTACGATAGTTATAGAAGCGGAGGGGAAGCTTTTGATAAACAGATTAAGGACGAAAAATATAGAGAAGAACTTAAAAAGAAACAAACCCTTTTACAGAGGCGTGAAGAATTGGTTGAGGATGAAATAAACTTTGTTAACAGTGTTTCTAAAAAATACCTTAATTTCCCACATGAAATAAACGCAAGATTCACACAAGCAGTTAAGGATACTAGTTTTTGGGAATTTGATGTTGATGTTGAAAAAGAAGAAGAAATTTCCAAGATGATAGATTTCAGAAAAGTGTTCAAAGATTTCAAAAGAAAATTTGATGGGTGGAATATATTAAGCGAAGAAGATAAATATAAACTCAGAAGGAAACTATCTCAGTTTTGGTATTTAGAAAAAGATTGGATAAAAAAGAAAAATATATAAATCATAATGGAATATATTAAAGAATATAATAGTAGAGTAACAATAGAATGTGCTAATAAATATAGTGGTCATGGTGAACTAGCACAGGGGTATGATTTTGATAAAATGTATAAACAAGCCATCCGTGATAAAAAAAGAACGATCCAAGAAGAATTAAATAATGATGTAGTAGATTATACTACTTATATCGGGGTTAATTCTAACGATAAATTTGCTATTGTTTATATGACAAGGGAGTATTTCGATTACATAAAGACACTTCCTTCCGATAAATACACTGACCAATTTGTAAACGCTGCTAAAGATTTCATGGAATCGGGTGGCGAACCTAAGGTTTATTCTTATAGCGACCAAACTGAAATGAGATTATTTGAAGATTAAACATAATAATTTTAATTTAGGTATTGGTCATTTATCTTAGATCCCATTTTCATTTTGATTTTTTGAATCATATTATCATATATTAACTTAAGTTCTTTCGTGCCGCCTTCTTTCTGATCATTAACAATATCTTCTACACTGACATTTATATCAATATTTAAATCCGCTAATACTTCTTCCGTAAACATATCTAACATATACCTATAATCTTCTCTATAACTGTAAATTTCTTTCACGAATAATCCATAAGTAGGTAAAGTTATTGATTTAACATATTTTTTGAAACCAATATGGTTTACTCCCTTTCTTAAGAGAATAGCTTCTTCGCTTTCATCATCTACGTGTTTTTCTTTATCTAAACTTGAAAACCAATTAACAGGGAGTACTTTAAAATTATCTGTTAACTTATCAACATCAAGTTCAACCATACTGCTTAGGGAATTTAAAATCCCATGATTCTTTTTATATAAATATTTGTTTCTAGTAGTAGATATATACAAAGGATACTTTTCTTCTAAATCCATCATCCTTTGTTCGTTTCCTATGTTATCTACATATAGGTCATCTAGTGGTTTACCCGTTTCTATCTTATCGGATTCGATGATCATATAAAGAGCCGTTAATGATGTAAAATGATATAACGAGCCGTAATTTTTTCTTTCTAATAAAAATTTCATAACCTATATATTAAATCTGCGTATAAACAATAATATATATAACACTATAACGGAATAGTTATAACCAATAAAATGTTGATATGTGGGAAGGTGTAATAATATTAGCTGCGATAGCTTTCATTTTCGATGGTATAAAGGTACTTATAGAATCATATAATGAACCTATTAAATATGAAGGTAAGAGAAATAAAAAAGAAACAACAGCAGTAGTTTCAGTATATAATAGCCTAGATATATTAGAATCAATAGATTCAATAAAAAGAGAATTCGGTTCTATTATTATTATAAATGATGGTAGTAATGATGGAACAGAGGATATCTTATTTAATATGGGTAAAACTATAGACAAAGAAGAAACACCATTTGGTTGGTTATATACTAAGAAATACAAGCGAATGAATATTAAACTTTTATTCAATAAAGAGAATAAAGGTAAAGTCAATTCTATACATAGCGGATTAGAATATGTAGACACTAAATATGTATTTATATGTGATGATGATATAAAGTTATCGGAAGACTTCGAACTACCTGTTTCATTATTAGAATCTGATCAAGCAGATGCGGTTTCATTCTTTGTTTTACCTGAACCTAATAATAGCAAGCTGTGGTACAACCTACAACTTCATGAATATATCAAGTCTATGCAAATAGGTAGACGATATGCAGCTAACTCTAAAACAGTTGAATGTGTATCAGGTTGTTCGGGTTTATTTAAAACAGAAAGGATACAAAAATTCTCAAAGGAACATAGTTCGAAATGGGAAGGAGAAGACTTAGAAAGAACATTAATAGAACTAACACATGGCGGTAGAATAGTTTATTCTGAACAATTAATATTTACTGATGTGCCGAAAACTTTTATATCATTAGCTAAACAACGTATATTCTCGTGGTGGGGTGGGTTATATAGAAACTTTGGGTTGTTCTTAAAAATATTAAGATCAAAGAAACAACCATTAAGACTTCGTTTAGAAGTGTTATACAACATCATTAGTTTAATATTAGATCCGATTAAATTATTTTCTTTGTTATATATGCTATATACACTTAATTGGGTATCAATAACTACAGTGTATATAATATACGCATACTTTGAATCGTTTATGTGGGAAACCTATTCAACCGAAACTAAATATAAGCCACATTCGACATACACATTAATATATCCGTTTTATGGTTTTTTCCAATTAATATTCAGAGCATTAGCAGGTTTGTATATGTTAAAGAACTATATGGATAAAAAACTTTTAACTACTTTAATAACAATATTCATATCTTCTGTTCCTTTATTGGCTCAACAAGATAGTGTTGAAGTTAAACAAGATAGTGTTGAAGCTAAACCTGATTGGACTATATCATATAATCATGCTCAGTACGGATTTGATAATGAAATAGGATCTCCTAATAATAATCTTTATGTGGGTTGGAGAAATTATTATGCATCTGTTAACAACGGGTTGTTTGATCAAGTAATGATTGGAACATATTATAAAAGGTTTCAGTTTGATATTAGTGTGGGTAGGGAAGTGATTATACCAACTTTAAGATATGAACAATGGTTTGGTGATAATACCCTTATGGCGATGGCTCGGTATAACCAAGGATATAATGGTATAAACACAAACTTATATCCAAATACTTCATTAACAAGTGTTGGTTATGGTATGTATAGGGGGAATAATTTCTATTCATTAGAAATTATGCAAGAATTCGAAAGGGAATATGCTACTACATTAATTGCAACAGTGAAACAAGAAATATTGAATGATTTCAGATCGAAAAGTAAAATATTTGTGAACAATAAAAAAGATTATGTACTCTCACAAGCATTTGAATATAAGATATTTGGATTAGGTTATATATACCACACAGATTTTGACTTCACGGGTAGAGAATTGAGTTGGATTAACGGATATGTTACTGTTAAATTCTAGAACAGTTTGTTATTATTAATTCATCTCTTAGAAAAAAGGTATCACCACTATATTTGATTATATTGAAATCCTTATATAATTCTCTGATAAATTTACAGTCTTGATAAGATAAGAAAAACTCACCCTTTATGCCCTTTAAAACATTTCTTAGTTCTGTGTGGAATACACCATCACCCTTTATTAAATCGTATAGATGTTCTTTGTTATAGTACGGTGGGTCTAAATAAAACACAGTTTGTTCTGAATCAAATTCAGCCATCACTTTTTTGTAGTCTTGGTGCGATTTGATATCTGCTTCTATATCAAAATCATATTGGTGTATATCATTATACACAAGAGTGTCAGGTCTATTCTCTAAATAAGTAGACATATTAAATGTGCCACCAAATGGCTCAACATATGTTTTGATATTTTTTGGTAAATATTCTTTTAGGAAATCAGTGTAATGTGGTTTTCTTTTTTCGCCTACTAGTTTCATTTGATAACTCGGTTTAAGTCCTTAATCATATTCTTTAGTTTGTTAGAACCTAAATGTCTATCAAGTTCAGCAAAAAATTTACTATCCTTATATAATCTAAGAATTATATTTTGGATAATTTCTATATTGTTATTATCGATCTTTATACGAAATTGGTTCAATAAACACTTAACTTCTTCTATATCTCTTATAGCAGTTGTATAATCTAATCTACCTTCTGTTACATCGGGATAACAATGTACTAAATTTTTTAAATACATAGTACCACTTAATAGCCCTACGTCTTCAATCGTTGTTGGGAAATTTGATAACACTTCCATGGGATAATAATCACTGAAAAAGGAATATTCTAATGCGTATGGTATTTCAACAACAGTGCCGATAAGTTTAGAATCTTCTATGTAGTCTTCATGATCGGTATCTATTTTACCATTGCCTTCTTCGTCTGTATAGAAATAACTATCTTCTACTTCTTCTTTCGTAAGTAATTTACCTAACTCTAATCTATACTCCGTACCAACTTCATTTGGTAAAATGATACCGTTTTTTTTAGTATAATCTCCTTGATTAACACTAAGTACACCTAGATTATTATCAGCAAGGACTGATCTAATGTCTTTAACCATTGGCATATTAGTTATCTTATCTAACTTTTTTTGAATTTCTTTTCTTTTAGTGGGGCTAATAGTTTTACCTGACCAACCATCTAGACTGCTCTTGTTAACAACTTTCATATTTTCGTTAAATGTATCGATGTGTTTTCTCATGTATTATATATTAATCTCCAATTATAGAACTAATTTTATACTCCCTTAGTGCTATTTTTAGTTCTCTGTTTACTTTCTCTGTTATATCATTGGGTGCGTGTAATTGGAAGTATGTAACATCACCTGTTGCAAAATTGAAGTAAACCCTACTGTCTATATATTTCTGAGAAGAAAAAATCTGAACATCGTAAATGAATTTTAGATAGTTGATCCTTTCATCTGTAGCCCCACCATGGCTATATTCATCTTCTAGACGAAAACCATTCTTTATTAATATACCATAATATACTTCATATTCTTCCATAATTAATCTTACCGATATTATCTTCGTCTTCAAAGGTAGGAGTAACACTAATTATTTCAGCTACCCCATCTCCCATACTACCCATAGGAACAGCTTCTTCGACTTGCCATTCTTCCCAATCACTTGGGCATCTAGCAGTAGTCTACCTATAATTACCCTCACAAGAAGTATATTCTATCTTCCAATATTCGTATTCCATTAAGCAAATATAGCTAAAATATGCGCATGAATCCCTTATTTACGCCTAAAAAATCACCTATTTGATAATCATAACCATATTCCTTGATACAACTAATAACTAGATCTTTCATATCTTCTGAGTTACCTGTTATAATTATAAGCTCGTTTCTATCATAATACTTACATATAAACTGATCAATCTTACTACTTACCTCACTATGTCTTGTATTATGTAAATCTAATTCAGGTATCATTAAACAAATTACTTATTTTTTGATATATAGTAAAAAGTATAATTCATTATGGGTAAAGTCTATTTATCGACTGATTGGCACTTCGGTGTATATAAAGTAAACTTAAATAAATGGTTGAATATCCAACTAGATTATTTTTATAAAGAATTTATACCACACCTTAAAAAAACATCAGAGAAAGGAGATATTCTAATTATGTTAGGTGATCTATTTGATGATAGAACAAGTGTGCCGATTATTGTTCAAAATAAAGTAGAGCAATTATTAATAGATATAGCTGATATCTTACCGATTCACTTAATCGTTGGAAACCATGATTGTTGGAACAAAGGTAATAATGAGATTAATAGCCCTAGACTATTCAGACATTTAGATAATGTACATATCTATGATAGTACACATGTTCTAGAAATGGGCGGTAAGAAATTAGTACTAATGCCTTGGGTTGAACATAGAGATGATATGATCCAAGCTATTAAAGATAACCAAGGAGATTATTTATTTTGCCATAGTGATTTAAATGGGTGTAGAATGCACTTATCAAGTGTCGCACATAGAAACAGTAGTAAGATAGAAGTTGATGAATTTAGTGGGTATATAAGGGTGTTCAGTGGTCATATCCATATACGTCAAATACATAAAAACTTTGAATTCATTGGCGCACCATATCAGATGGATCGTAATGACTATCATGATAATAAGGGTATGACTATATTAGATCTCGGAACAGGTGAAACTGAATTCATAGAAAACACAATTAGCCCAACATTTAAGAAACATAAGATTGAGAAAGACGGTGATATTCTTTTATTAGCTCATATTGATACCAAAAAACATTTTGTTGATTTAGAAATAAATAACTCTGTATTAGTTGGTAAGAGAAAGAATAGAAAGTTATTAGAGGAACACTTGAGTAATAAACAATTTTCTTCTGTTCAGTATATCAATGATTTGGTTAAGGAAAGAAAGAAGAATGATGAGGTTGAGATAGAAGATGTAGATATTGCGGATCTTCAATTTGACGACTTCGATAAAACTATTATTAAGTATGTTGAACATCAATCCTATGAAACAAAGGATATTAAAGAAGGTGTTGGATCGGAGCTAGAGAAAGTTCTAAATATATATAATAAAGAACATAAATTTAAAAGTGATGAACAACAATAAAGAAAAGATAAACGCAGAAGACCTATTATCGAAAACACTAGCAGGGGAGCTTAGTAAAGAAATAGATAAAATGATAATCGAGGATTTGAAAGAAATGGCAACACAAATGAAAATCGAAGACAGGGATAAGTTTATCGATAGTATATTAAAGGGAAAGAAATAAAATGAGGAATAGGAAAAAGAAATTAATAATGGGTGGATACACACCTAAGGCTGCTATATTAGCCAAGAAGGTGAAAGAACGTAGGTTAAAAATAGCCAAACGAAATAAAATAATAGATCGGATATTAAATGATAAAAAATGAGACTTGTTTAATTGTAAATGGTAATAAGTATATCGAAATAATGATAAATGATATTACTATACGCCAAGATCAAGAACAATTTTCCTATTTCAATGAAAATAAAATGGAACTAGCTATTTCCACTTGGTGGAATATAGACCTTTTAGATTTTTTAAACGCAGGTGAACGTGTGGATATCTATTTTCTACATAGGGATTGTGTTGAACGAAACCTACTATTAAATTCATATAGCGTTGAGAGTGATCTAATATCGATAGACCTAGTAACTTATGATAGACAAATAACAAGCTACAAGAAAGATTTTATCTATATAGCTTATATGAGAGATAAAAAAATAGATAACTTACTAGATGGAGATGGATAGCACTACTGCAGAAACTGAGGATATTGTATTTATGGTATCTAAACACAGACTTACTAAAAATTTCTTCATAGAAGATGTGTATTACCAATTAGATGATTATAATAATATTAGAATAGAAATACATTACGAAATTCAACAAGATAAAGAAGAACAAAGAGATATTATCATAACTGAATTATTTGATCATTTAGAATCTGAGTTCTTCTTGGATTCCATTTATTTTATGGAATCAAGTATCTATATAAGCAGAGTAGATGTATTTAATGGGAATAAAGAAAATGATGGTAAAATTTGGTTAGATATAACAGCAACAAGCAGGAAATACTCTACGAAGTTAGGTGATTTAAACCTTTTAGATACAAATGAATATAATATTTACAAAGCTAGTAAAAGAAACAAATTTATAGATAATATAATCAATGAATGAAATAGAAAGGTTAAAAGACGAACTAAGAAATATTGATGCTAAAAAAAGACGTGCTATCGAACATCAACAATATGAGACAGCAGCAGAAGCAAGAACAGAGGAAAAAAGACTAACAGAAATTATAGAAAAGTTAGAAAAAAGATACGATATAATAGATAGTATATTAAATGGATAATTATATACACGTATTAGAAGATAATAATGGATTTTATCCAATTGGTAAAGGTATATGCTCTCCTGTTGATCTGATACCGATGGACGAAGATCCTTCTAATATGAGAATGCTTATGTTGATACGTATTCAAATATATGAAGATGCAGAACATATGCACGAAATTTTCAATAGGTTGGAAAAGTTTAATATCTATACAACAGATCCTAACGATAGGCATTATTTTAGTGGCTGTGAACTATCTGATCTATATAGTAGAGAGTCTTTATCGGTATACTTAACGTATAAACAATATGAATATTTAAGTGATGAAGAATTTAAAAACAAGATGTCGTACTTCAGTTCTATAATAAGAGATGATAAAATAGATGGGATATTAAATATATAAGGTATGGATTATATGAAAAGCTTTGAGTCGTTTGAAACAGATGATATAAAATATATGCTTAAAAGAGCAGAAAAGAATGGTGATATTGTTATTAAAACAAATGCTGATTCTGTCTTAAAAAATTTACATGAAATAAAAATAGGTAGCTTTGAATCTCTTATTTTGAAAAACCCCAATAACTCAGTTGTTTATAAGTGGTTATATAAAGAACATATAACAGAGTTAATTGATAAATTTGGTGGGATGGGACTAGATGTTTCTGAGTTAAAGAAACTAAATAAAGGATATTTGGAAAGGCACTTTAATATTGATGAAAGGATATCAGAACTTCTTTATGATGGTGATCCTGATTTCGAAACCGAAGAAGAAAGAGATAAGGAAGTTGAACGACTTCAAATAGAGTCTGATCAAGCTGAGACTAAAATGGAAGAAGTTAAAAAGGAGATCATAAAGCTCAAAGAACAAGCCCATAAAATATTAACTGATTAAACAATTATTCACTTTTAAACTATAAGGCTAGTGGAAGGACTAGAAATTAATATAGGATATATCAAAAGTGTGCTACAACAGATAGTTAATAAAGCACATACTCACCCCCAAAAGAAGGAAGTTAGAGAGAAATCCAATGGCAAAGGTTTCCAAATAGCTTGTCCTTACTGTGGTGATAGTGATAAAAATCCCAATAAATATAGAGGTAACATAAACAGTATCTTATTTTACAAATGTTTCAACGATGGTTGTTTCAGAACAACTCACTTTACAAGTATGTGTAAAGACTTCGGTATAGATATCGATGGGGAAACAAAGAGGAATATCTATGATTATTTAGATAACTATACAGATAAAGTTGATACGTTACAAGACGAACTATCAGAACATGGGTTAAATAACTTAATCGATTTGGATCAATTATCTAAATGTATTAATGAAAACCTATGTGATTCCTCTTTATCTGATTTCAAACCAATAGAGAAGGGTTCTGCCCAATGGTATTATTTAGTTGAGAATAGAGGCTTAACTGATCCAAAGATGTGGAAAAATATATATCAAGCCAATTTTCATATCACAGGCGATTGGATAGAGAAGAGTATTATCTTCCTAAATAAGCGTGGTAACAAAGTAATAGGCGCACAGATGCGTAACTTAAAGGATGGATATAAACGAAAGTTTAAGATCTATACTTTCTCTGATCTATATGAATGGGTTGGTGATAAAGAGTTATCTGATGGTCAATTAATGATGTATAACAAACTAAGTTATTACTACGGTATATTAGAAGTTGATTTTAGTAAAGACCTTACTATATTCGAGGGATATGGTGATGCTGTTCTTTTCCCAAATAGTATTGGATTAGCAGGTGTGAACACAGAATTGACATTTTTAGAAAATAATGGACTTAAAATTAGATACTTCTTTGATAATGATGAAGCAGGATCTCCTAAAACAGAAGAAAAGATAAGAGAAGGGTTTCCTTGTTTCTTATGGAATAAGATGTTTGAATTTGTTGTTGATAAGAAGAAGTCTAGTGATCCATATTATCACGAAAGACAAATAAAGAAAGTGAAGGATTTAACTAACTTAAATAAATTAGTACCTAATTGTTATATTAAATTAGAGATGGAAAGTTATTTTTCAAAAGACGTATTTGATTTAAGATATGTCCCTAAAGCTGAAAAGAAAAAGTATTATAAGAAATCATAGTTTATGAACTATTCTTGATAGGTTTTTAATACTATCTCTAAATCCTTCCATCTACTTCTCTACTCGGTTTAGTTTTACTATTAACGAATTTCATCATTTTTCTCGCTAATCTATCTTGACCTAATACACTTGCTTTAGCTGCTGATTTTATATAAGTATCAGTGTTTAACTCGTTTATTTTCTTTAAATATTTCATAATCTATCGTAATACTTTCTAGGTTGGATATTAGATTTGAATTCCTTAAAACTCCCAAAGATATTATTTATAAATTCATTGAACTCACCGTTTTCTATATCAGGTACTTCGGTGTCGTTTAACTTACCCATCATTTTAGCTACGGTATTTCTATCTTCCATCTTATAATACTTTTCTAATATAGCTATAAATGTATTAAAGTCCTTTCTAGATGCAAATTTATTTTTATCTCCTGTGAATTCCATATCGACTTTACCATTATCTTCTGTAATAGCACAGTTTAAACCTATGTGTTCATCGGGGTGTTGGTGTCCTATATCCTTTCTAAATTGTTCTAAATCTGCATTTAAGAAAATAAAACATATATCGGGTTCAGGTACATCTATATCAGCCATATTAACGTCCAATATTTTAGAACTTACCTTATGTAGATCCCCCTCATATAAAACTTCTTCGATATTCATCTTGAAACTATTTTGTTCTATTAAAGTTTGTTTAAGTCTATTCTCTTGGCTCATTGATCTAAACCTATACATCTTCATTAGATCTTGGTAGGTTTTCATTTGACCCATTTCTTTAACTTTCTTAGCAGCGTTTTTATACGTTTCTGCATTTAGCTCATTTATTTTTCTTAAATATTCCATATCCTATATATTAAACCCTATTATGTTTTTTTAAAGTTGTTTCGAATTTATCAAAATTATCAAAGTTAGTTTTCACAAACTCAAAAAACTCACCACCTTGTATATTATGGTCTTTTAGATCCGTATCACTTAATCTCCCAATCATAGTAGCAATAGCTCCTTTATCTTCTGATAAATAAAACTTTCTTAATATGTTTATAAATTTTTGGAAATCTTCCTTTGATGCAAAGTTATTATCTCCTTCGCCATCATTATGTACTATTACTCCATCATGGTATATATCTAAATCAAATGATAATGAGTAATTTCCATTATAGCCTATCTTATCTTCTATTTCATTTTCTATATATGTATCTACAAATCCTAAAAATACATTAGCACGATCTTCAACAGAAGAATCAACACCCGTTATTTTAATATCTACTATCATATCTATATCGGTATAATAAGTATCTGCTGTTATCGCATCTAATTTATATTTAAAACTTTCCTTTCCTAAAAATTCCCTAATTTCGTCCCTGTGGGATTCGTTTATAAATTGGTCGAATTTTTTTATAACTTTCATATAATATATATTAAACTTTTGGATAATAAAATGATATTATATATATGGAAGATTATTACCAAGATTTAGAATTGATGAAATTGTACAAAGAAGGTAATTTACAAATCTTAACAGATGGTTCTGTTTCTATTATAAACAAAATACAATATGTTCACTATAGAAAGGGTTCACCATTTACTAATCGATGCAAAATACTCATAAGAGATACAAAAATAGACCAAATACTAAATGATTAAGGCAGACGAATATTACCTAAACAACTTAAAAGAGATCCTAGAAAACGGATCATGGGATAAAGACCCTAGACCTTCTTATAAAGACGGAACAAAAGCACATTCAAAATTCATTACACAAGTATTCGAAAAGTATGATATTTCTAAAGGGGAATACCCGATTACTACGTTAAGAAATACTGCAATTAAAACAGGGATAAAGGAAATGTTTTGGATCTACCAAAAACAAACTTCTTCATTAGAGGTAGCAAGGGAACTCGGTATCAATTGGTGGGAAGAATGGAACGTTGGTGATGGCACTATCGGTACTAGATACGGAGAAACTATTGCACGTTATGACTTGATGAATAAATTATTATGGGGTCTTAAAAAAGATCCGTTCTCAAGAAGACATATAATTGATATGTATCAATATACTGATCTAGAAGAGACGGATGGTTTATTTCCTTGTGCTTATTTGACTGAGTGGAGTGTTAGAGAAAAAGACGGAAGAATGTATATAGATATGACATTAAACCAAAGATCTAATGATTATATTATGGCAGGTTACATTAATAAGATACAATATGTAGCACTAATGGAAATGGTAGCAGCACATTTAGGTTATGAGGTGGGAGTATTTGCACATAAGGTACAAAATTTACATATCTATGATAGACATCTAGATGCGGCAAGAGAGATTTTAGACCGAGAACCATTAGATGTACAGCCATCCATTCTTTTAAAATCATATAAAGGTTTTTACGATTATACGATTAAAGATTTCGAAGTACATAATGTAACAGGAATTAAAAAAATAGAATCAGAATTAGAAATAGCAATTTAATAATTAAAGATATGATAGAAGAAATAATAGAACAATATTCCGACGAAGAATTTTTAATAGCTGATGGATTTGATGATGTTATTATAGGAATAGACGAAAAAGAAATGCGACTAATATATTCAGTGTCCTTATGTTTAGCGATATTAGAGGAAGAAATGGATGAAGTAGATGCTATAGAATATTTCACCTTTAATGTGAGTGGTGCTTATGTTGGTGAAAAAACCCCAATATGGTGTTGGGATATTTACTAATAAAATATAGTTATGAAATTACTTAATAAAATACATTTAATTGATAATTTAGAATTATCTAAAAAGATACCTGATAATTCTATTGCGTTGATATATGCCGATGTTCTTTATGGAACTAATAGCAAAGACATTAAAGATTATGATGATACTACATTCAATAATCCACAGGAAGCATTAGAATTTTACCGACCAAGATTTATCGAATATAAAAGGATACTCAAAAATAACGGGTCTATTTACATTCATTGTGATTGGCATTTATCTCATTATCTTAAAGTATTGATGGATGAAGTTTTTGGAATCGATTGTTTCAAGAATGATATTATAAGACAATGCACAAATGCTAAAAACAACTCTAAGAATTGGGGTAGGATATATGATAACATCCTTTATTATACAATGGATGAAAAAGATTATACCTGGAACTATGTTCAGGAAGTGAAATCAGAAGCTGAGTTACAGAAACAATATAATAAGGTAGATGATGAGGGAAGAATATATACTACTGTTCCATTACATGGAAAGGGTGGCTCAAATGGGGTAACAGGTTTTGATTGGGAGCATCCCGAAAGAGGCACTATTAGTTTACCCAATGGTAGACATTGGGCTACTACTCCTGATAAACTACTTTTATTAGATCAAGAAGGTGGTGTTTCTTGGAGCAAGAATAACGTACCTAGAAAAATTCAGTATGCGGATGATTATGATAGTAAGCATATTCAGAATATATGGGATATGAAATCAATCGGAACAAGACAGAAGAATAAAGATATGGTATATGATACACAGAAGCCATATGAATTATTGAAGCGAATCATATTACAGTCTTCTAACGAAGGTGATATAATCTTTGATCCATTCGTGGGATCGGGTTGTACATGTGAAGTAGCTAGAGATCACAATAGGAAATTCTTAGGCTGTGACATCACAGAGAAGTCTGTTAATATATGTGAGAAGAAAGACTTTGAAATAATTAAACATTAGCATCTTAAAAAATATATAGCTAAATCATTAAACTAAAGTGGCTTTCTAATATATAAGAATACAAAAAAGAAGTAAACATGTATGTCATTAGTTATCAATTTATTGGGAGGTCCAGGGATCGGAAAAAGCACATTAGCTGCAGAAATATTCGTCAATTTAAAAAAGAGAAGAATTAAATGTGAATATATCACCGAGTATGCGAAGGATAAGACATGGGAAGAATCAAAAATGACATTAGAAAACCAAATATATGTATTTGGAAAACAACAACATAAAATGTTTCGAGTAAATAATAAAGTCGATTACTTAGTATGTGATTCGCCACTTATATTAAGTATTATATACGGGGATCTAACACCTGAATCAAATTTCTATAAATTGATTATGGAAGAGTTTGATAAATATAGAAATTTAAATATTTACCTAACAAGAAAAACAGAATATGATCCTGTCGGTAGAAACCAAAATGAAAGTGGTGCAATTGAATTAGATGAGTCTATTAAGAAAGTGATAGATGAAAACAATCTACCTTATATCGAATATGATATTAATAGTGATATCAATGTACTAATAGAAAAAATAATTAAAGAACACGAACATGGTCAATAACAATAAGAATACTTTAGTGGATATCTTTAAACAAATATACCCTGATACAGAAATCAAAAGGATAGAAATACAAAAAGAGATTAATACAAAATACGAAACCGATTGTAAAAAAAGAAGGGAAGCGTGGACAAAACAAGTAAAGGAAGTAATGTCTGTTACTAATAACTATAACTTTAGTTTAGGTAACTCTAAACCCATAATCGATGCTCAGGCTAAATCCCTTAATTATAGACAAGCATTAAATGCAGAAATAGCAACTTATATGAAACGTCTAAGTGGTGTGAGAGTAGAGTTAAAGGAACTAGAGCAACAGAAAACCGTTTTCTACTTAACTGCAAATATTAGTCATCTAAATGTTAAACAAAAAGGGGAGAGAGATAAGATGATAGAAGGTAATCTTAGGGAGAATATTAGGACTGCCGAGATATTAGAAACACATATTGAATTCTTACGTGGTACTAGAGATCAATTAAATAACTTCCAATTCGCATTAAAGAATGTGATTGCGTTAGTAGATGTACTAAGTGGAAAAAGTTAATCTAAACTATCTATTATAATATCCCTATTATGTTTCTTAATAGTTTTCCATAGTATTATAGTCTTTCGAATTCTATCTTGTGGTTAAAGGAATCTCCGTTTCCACTAGACCGCACTGCGTATTTATTACCTTCCTGATCAACTATCTCTGCATAGGTGGTATCTACTATTAGAATTTCATATTCTTCGTCCATATGGTTATTTAAATAGTCTAACATAGTAATAGAATTGTCACTATGGTATTCATCGGTTGTCCAATAATAAGTATTCATTTCTTAACCTTTATTTTGAAACTTTCATGATACCTTCTCACTAAATAATTTTTTAAGATACTGAATAGTGTAAATAATATCGTGATCTCAGTGATATCTATTAGAGTAACACTGATATCAAACATTGGGTATATGACAAACGATGCTGAGAAACTAACAATAGTTCCTATTCCTGTTTGTAAAACAGATTCAAACATTGATTGATGTTTCTTTTGTGTAGTTTGTAAATAATTAAAAAACCTTCTTATCCCATAGTTCTTCACTATGGCGATCAACATAAATATGAAGTTAACGCCTGCTATTTGTTGTATATTCGCTTCAACACCACATAGGGGAAATACTATAAACGCCATACTGAAGCCAACAATAGTTCCTATAAAGGTTTGTATAATACTTTCTAAAAACGATTTTAATTTACTTTGCTGACCCATTTAATACTTTTTCAACATATTCTTTTGTATAATTATCTCCTTCTGCTGTACCTAAGATGTCCTTTTTCTTATTAACTAAGGATACAAATTTTCCTTCTAAGTGAAGCACATACTTAGATTCATTCTTAGGGTTACTATACACGAATAATTCACCTAAATCATCATCATCGGTTGGCTTCTTAGAAACCTCAGTGTATCCGTGTTTGGAAATGATACTGTTGATCATCCCAGGGTCATTCTGATCTTCCTCATATTTATCAAGAACTTCTTTAACATTACTCAACGTATAGTCTTCGCCTGTCAACGATTCAATCACTTTTCCGTTAGAGTTGCTTACGATAACACCCTTTTTTTCAAAGTGATCCACAAAAGATAAATAATGTGAATATCTTTTGTGTCCTTCATTAGTTTCTTTTCCTTCTCCTAAATATCTATCTAAGTATTCATCGATTTCAGAAACGTGATTTCCGATATTCTGCTTGTGGAAGATTTCCTCAGAAGATTTAGTGGGTTCTTTCTTTTTGGGTACTTCCTTAGGTACTTCTGATCTTTCGGGTACATCTACTGTTTCACTGTTGTTCTGTAGATCTTTTAGGTTCTTATGTGGGTCGAATATCTTTTTTCTTTCATATAGAAACGCTTCCATTAATTCGTGTTTCACGATTAATTCAGCACATACCCAAGCGGTTTTAACTAAACCATCAATAGATATATTTTGAGGCACATACATCCATCTACCATATCCTCTTTCTATTTCCCCGCTATTAATATCAGGACGCATAAATGTAGTTCTGATAGAAAATCCTTTTTCTAATACTACGTTACTTTCATCATATATCTTTGTTGGTTTAATATCCCATTCCCAACCCATATCTAAATTAGATGGTGCAAATGATACATTTTTTAACGTGTCTTTGATTTCTTGAATATTCATTACAGTATTTCTTTTAAGTTATCGGAATATAAAAGATTTCCCTTTCCGTCATTTAATACAAATATACCACTTTTCATCTTACAAATAGTAACCTTTGCTATACCCTTTTTTGGAACATTTTCCAAAATGTTCTTTTCTATTTGATTTTCCCCCACTTTAAATTGAGTTTTTGTTGATCTTAGATTCCCCCATTTAGTGTTCATTATATTTTCTTGTATAGAAATTATCTCATTGGGATCAAACTGTGAATCGAATTTTCTCATTAAATATTATTTCTTATGTGGGCTTAACACCATAGTCATAGCTCTTCCTTTCATAGAAGGTAATCCATCAGGTTTCCCGTGGTCTTCTAATTCTAGTGCAGTTTTAAGTAAAACTGCTTCACCAACTTTCTTGTTGTTTACTATCATTCTGCCCTTAAAGCGCATATCTAATTTTACTTTATGTCCATCTTCTAAGAATCCGATCATTTTATTTTTCTTAACTTCTAGATCGTGTTCAGAAATATTAGGAGATAGTCTAATCTCTTTTAAAGGTTTATTATTTTCCTTTTGTTTCTTTACTTCTTCTTCTTTCTTCTTCTTCTCTATATAAAGAAATTTATTATAATCACACATTCTAACTACGGGAAGGTCTGCTTTCCCTGTAACTAACATTAGATCCAATCCTTCTGATTTGGAAATCTGTCTTGCTTTTTCGAGATCCATAATTTCTGCCTCTCTGTCGTCAGAAATTAATCTAATTTTATCACCCTTAATTCTATCGTTTAGAATGTGGTTAGGTTTATCACTTGTGTAGTGTCTTTTGTTTTTCATGTACTTATAGTTTTTTTGATCATTTGCTTTATATATTAACGAACAAATAAATCTTTACTATTTAATATATACAAATATATGAAGAAAGTTTACTCTAAAAAAATATTTGAAGCTAAAAATTATAGTAAGTTATACCACATATTGGATTTCAAGAAATTGAAATATGTATTTGAAAATAACCATTTTAAGCCATATAGAGCAGCTAACGGTGCATATATCAGTTTCACGAGGAACAAGATGATGAATAGTTATCTAGGTGATAATACTACTTCTTTTTTTAAGCTAGAATTAGATGGGGAGAAACTTTCTAATAATCACAAGATAAAACCATTCTCTTATATATCAGCTACAAACGTTAGATTTCAAGAATGGGAAGAAATAGTTAAAACTAATAAAGGGGGATTAATTACTAATATAGATAAGTATGTAACAAAGCTTATTATTATTAAAAGTAAAATAGAAAGCCTTATGGAAGTCCATTCTTGGTCAAGGAGCGATACGCCAAGCGATTACTTCACAACAGCAGGAACACGTAATGGCACAATGCCTGAGATATTTAAATACGTAGTGGAAAATTCTCCATTTGATATCTATGTTCAAGAAGGATCAGTAATTAAAAAGGATGATGAATATATTAAAAGTATTATCAATTATGATTTACATAAAGTAGAATTTAAATATGATATTTGGTATAGAGGCAACATTAAACAAAAAAGAACTACATTTGGGTCAACAGATGCTTTAGTAGATAGCGAAGGGAATGTTTATCCGAATTGGGTAGTTGGACATACGTATAATAATATTGAACTTAAGGACAAGGATGAATTAGATATTAACCAAGAGCCTAAAGAATTCAAAGGTGGTAATTTCATCGAAGGAGAAAAGTATAAACCATACATCTTAAAGTTTAGAAAAACCCCCAAAGGATATTATATGGAAGATGCTAGACCATTAGATTGGTTAAAACCTGATCAATTTTTCGAATCATTAAATGAAAGCTATGTAGTAAATCCTGAATTAGTAAAACACCATATTAGACAAATGATTAAAAGTATACAGAAGAAGTCTAAAAATAAGATAACAAATAGCCAACTTAGAAAAGGTATAGCTACAAGGCATATAGAAGTTAAATTTAATGATATAATAGATTATCAAGTATTTGAAAAAGTATTAAAGTCTTACCAAAAGAAATTACTTGATTATAATATAGTAATAGGATATGATATGAAAGATGGATATGATACTAAGTTAGGAAATGATCTAGGTGATATCAAATCTATACCCAATGGTAAGAAAGATTTCTATATCCACATTAAGGATCTACATACCATGAGAGTTAAACCACCTAAATACGTTTATCATTTCAGTGATAAAAAGAATAGAGAAAGTATATTGAAAGATGGACTAAAACCAATGGCACATAAAGATAGTGAAAGATGGAAAGAAATAAGTCTTACATATCCACCTGCTGTATTTGCAACACTTGATAGAGATATTATGTGGCATCACGATGAATGGAAAATTGACACAGAAGGATTAGATAATAAGTGGTGGAAAGATATTAACTTCTTTATTCCAAAATCTGAAACTAGTGCTATAATGACTTTTGATAATATTCCGAGTGAGTGCTTAACTCTTGTTAATCCTTAACCAATTCTTTGTATATTAAGTGATGTTTTTCTAGCATCAGCACCATTTACTATTGTCCATACAGTACCTGTTGTACCCGAAGGTGTGGTTTTATCAGTAAACCATAAAGCGGGAAGGGCAGCTAAAGCAGGGAAATCATTATCAGGTGTAATAACTCTTTTAATAATTGTTGCATTTGTAATATCTACTGTGTCTAACACAAGATTATTTCCTACTATTGCGTATATTTCCCAAACTGTTTCAGAAACAATTGATCTTATTCTACCGAAAATATACCCAAACCCAACACCACTTGGCATACCACCATATACAGTCTCTTCCATAGTATCGAAGTTAAAGGTTCTGAATGTTAGAGCGTTATTACCCACTCTTCTTTGTATGAAATATAATTTCTTAGTCCTAACATCAAAATAAGTATTGAAGCCTCGTGTTGATAATGGTAATGTTTCAGCATCTGTTCTCTGTTCAACTACTCCCGAATTCTTATTTATAACTAACCACTCCCCTGTGCCATTATTCAATGAATAATTACAATAAATATAATGTCCATATATTTTATTGATTGTAAACACACCCCCACTTCCTGTAACCGTGAATGGACTAATAATAGTTTCTTGGAAGTCTTGAAGATTTGTCGGAAGCGTCATCTCGACTATGCCTGAGTCGCCCATGAAATAATATTTGTTATTGCTTTGTAAATAATATGGCTGCTGTAAACTAAGAGGGTTTACATAAGCAGATGTGATGAAATCTAAAAAAGAGAAATCTTGTGAATGGTATCTAGCCAAGATTATACTACCACCTGTTCCTGATAAGTTAACTGATGCTAAATATAAATAGTTGTTTGTTCTATCGAATTCTTGTGTTTGTACATAACTAAAGTCAACACCTAACCCTGTTACTTTAAAGAAAACTTTTAAAAAGAAATCTAGTAGTATATTACCACCCGCACCTGCTGCGGGACTAAATACTTCTTCGTTTATTATATCATTTGATCTTATCCAAGCATATCTTCTTACTATTTCTTGTGATATTGATTTATTTGCTGCTCTAACTTGATTTACTATTCTATTATATAGTTGACGGAAATACCCAAACATACTTTAATGCTTTATTTAGTTTATATATTAATTATAAACAGCCCTTTCGACATCTATGGATGCTGAAATATCAGCTTCACAGTACTTCTTAATTCGCTCTAAATCATTTTCCCAAAACACTCTATGTACGTCCTTTCCCGACATATCAAATTTAGGTGTATCGATTCCTAGCTCATAACAAACTTCTTCGAAGCTATATGTTGAATATGCTCTTTGTTTCCAATCTTCATAAATATCTACGATCATGGTTTCCCACGGTTTCTTATTGTATATATCCAATATAGGAGCAGGTTGTATCCCGTATTTATGCATCTTATGTAATACCCAAGGAATATCAAAGTGTTTAATGTTATATCCCGATAGATGGAAACCATTACGTGAGATCTTTTCTAAGCTTTTATTAAATCCTTCTATGATCTTTTTTTCTTCATCGCCATATATGGATTTTATTTCCTTTTCACCACCAGCAGTTTGGAATCCCATAGATATACAACATATACTCCCATATGTTGATACAATAGAACAACGGCTTAAGTACGCTTCTTCTATTGTTTCATCTTCTTTGTGCCAATACGTATCATATTTGTTTCTAAATATTTTAGCTCCTTGTGGATCGTTAGATTCAAAGGTTTCGAAGTCTTTATATTGACCCCTTGTTTCGATATCAAAATGCATTAATTTCATGCTATGTATATACAATAATTAATATTTGTTTAAAATTAATTGTTAACAACTTGTGTAAAAACGTGTATATTTGTATAAACCTTAATTTTTTTATTATGGAAAAAATCATTATTAAAGAGATAAGAGATAATACAGTTCTTCCTGATTGTCAGAAACTTATCAATACACAGGGAAGAAGTATTTGTAATATATAATCCAATTATAGAATCGGGAAGTACTTAAAAAAGTTCTAAACTTTTTGATTACAAGTACTATAACAAAAAATATTACACGATAATGAGTGATAATAAAAAACAGTTCTCAGACCTATTAAAACGGTTTGCAGACGAAGGGTTAATCACTTTCAACAAAGACATCAGTTCTTTGGAGGAAATGATAGAAGACCCAAATACTAGTGGGGAGTCGGACGGGGTATATGATGATGATTTAGTCATTTCTATTGATATAGAACATGAGCAATTCATGAACATCTTTTTAAAAGATGAACATATATTCGATGAGTTATTTAACTGTAACACTGTATATGGGTTACAAAAAAATATTAACAAAATTTCAACTAAGTACAAGAAGATCGGCTACAACGATGATAATGGTAGTAGCGGAAAGAACAAATTCGCAGGTGATTTATTTGAGATATTTGGTGAAATATTTTTTAAATTAACCTCAACCGATTCAAGAGTTGGTGTTACTGAGTACCATCCTATTAAGGACAAAGATGACTTTGGTGTAGATGGTATAGGTAAAGCTATGAACGGAAAAAGGTGCGCTATTCAGATAAAGTTCAGGACTAATGTAGGAACAGAACTCATAGCAGAAGATTTAGGTAACTTCCAAGGGCAAGCATATAGAAAGTATAATGTTCCCGTAGATACTACTGAGAATTTAATAATACTAACTAATTGTAAAGGATTACATTGGAATACAGCAACAAACGTTCTTGATGGGACAGTTATATGTTTCGATTATAATAATCCGAAGTCAACACATTCTTTAAATGACTTACTCAACCAAAATGATTCGTTTTGGAAATCAGCAAATAGTGTTATACGATATAACATAGATAATATAATGAATACATATGGGATTAGATAATCTGATCAAAACAATGAATAGTGATCAGGTTCGTGTGTTTAACGAAATTGATCGAAACAAAAGACTTCAAATCTGTATGCCTACGGGTTGGGGGAAGGGGTATATCATGATGTTATCTTTATTACATAAGTTCCTTAATAAAGATGAAGATATAGCTGCTATTGCCTCACATAGATTAACTCTTAACCACCAACACATTGGTGATATGATATCTACCTACGCTGATGATATTGACAAACTTGGTTTCATATTTGTAGGATCGGATGGTTTTGATTTCTCTTCTATTTTATCTAATCAAGACGACAATTATATATCTAACCCTGAGACAAAAAAGAAAATATTTCAAATACTTTATAAAAATAAAATAAGTTTTAAAGATATTGCTGTTAATACTCTGTCTAACAAAGATGTATTAAATGCTGTGGCTAGATATAGATCAATGGGTAAAAAGATAATTATCGTAAGTACTTATCATAGTTTAGATAAATTATCAGATATCAATATAGATAGCCTTTATTGTGATGAAGCACATACCTTAGCATCAGAAGATTCGAGAAGTAACTTCAAAGTTAATTATGATTTAATCACAAAAAAGAATTGTTATTTCTTTACAGCTACACCTAAGGATTGTGCGGATGACCTGATGGGTCAGTTTCTAATGGATAATGAGCATATATTTGGTAACCGAATTGAGATGTCATTAAGAGATGCACACAAAGGAGGATATATCGCTAAACTAATGTTACATACATTAGAACCCGAAAATTATAACCATGAAGACTATGATAATATAACCAATAAGATTCTTCTTATAGAGAGTGCGTACAAAGAACATACTAAAATATTAAAAGAAAATTCTTCTTTTCCTGATGACATAGAACCCAAACTTCTTATCAAGTGTGATTCTGTAGATACGATGTGGATGTTAAATAAAAGATTAGTGAATAGAAACCTTGGAACAGGGGTTAGGATATTTTCAGGCGCATCTAGGAAATTTAAAGAGAAAGCTACTTACGAAATAGATGGAGAGAAGGTAGATAAAGGAACTCACCTTAGGGTTATGAAAGATCTTAAAGACACAGAAAGAGCTATTGTATTACACGTAGATACTTTATCAGAAGGCGTAAATGTAAAAAGCTTCACAGGTGTTTTATTCTTATCAGATAAAGTTCCTACAACAACTAAGATATTACAGAATTCGGGTAGAGCAGCTAGGTTAATGAAACAAGATAGAGAGAATTTAAGAAAGGGTAAGATCACCACTGATAGTTACGAAGGTTGGTTGAAACCATGTGCTTATGTAATATTACCTTGTTATAATCCCGAATCATTTTATAGTCAGAGAACGGTTGCTAATATTATACAAAAATTCCAAACAGGTGATAGTGCAGAATATTATATCTCGATAGGGTCTGATACTTGTAAAGTACATAATAACCAAATAGAAGATATGAAAGGAACTTTTATAAGTGACAAAGATTTTAAAACTAAAGTGGATAAGATAACACATAGTATAGAGAGAATAAATATAAGTGAAGATGACCTAAGATTAAATAGTCTTAGTAAAATAGAACTACTAAAAGAAAAATTTAACTAATGGAAGATTTAATAAATAAAAATTTAGATTTCACAAAAGATAACCTCGGTGTAGATAATTCGAATAGTTTCACTTATTCTGATCAGGCTTATGATACTTTTAATAAGAGTGGCTATAGTAATATCTTCCAAAGGTCGATAGATAGTGTGATTTTAAATAAGTATGGTAAGCTAGAAGAGAAGGAATATATTAATGCTATGAAAACTGAACAAAAGAGAATGTCAATTCTATCTCTTTTGAATAAAGATAACGCACTATGGTCTAAGATATTTGATTCTGCTTATAACACACAATTGAATTTTAGTGAAATAGAATTATTAGTTCCTTATTTAAGACAATATACTAATGGCTTAGTAGACACAAAAAGATTTGGTGATATTAAAACACCTGTCTTTATCGTAGAACATATGTTAGATAAACTTCCTAAAGAGGTATGGTCTGATCCACATTTGAAGTGGTTAGATCCTGTTGTTGGTATGGGTATTTTCCCAATTTATGTAATAGATCGATTGATGAAAGGACTTCGTTATTATAATGACGGTAAATTAGATCTAAGTGATAGTAAAATGAGGTATAAGCATATTGTTGAGAATATGATTTATACTGCTGATATACAAGCAATTAAACTATTCGAATATAACACATTAGTTGACCCGAAAAATCTATATAATATGAATCAATATTGGGGTTCTTTTACGGCTTCTGATTTTGATAATTATATGGAAAGGGTATGGTGTGTAGATAGCTTTGATATAATCCTTGGTAATCCACCATATCAAGAAGAAAACCCAATCAATAAGAGAAGTAAAACAATTTACAATGATTTCTTCACTAAGGCTATGAGTATATCTGATAAGACAATATTTCTAACACCTAGTAGATGGATGACAGGTGGATTTAAATTAGACACTTTTAGAGAAACTATGATCAAGTCTAATATAAGAGAGATCATTCATTACGAAGATGCTAGAGATATATTCGGATATAATGTTAAGATACGTGGTGGGGTATCATTTACGTATGTAGATAAAGATTATAACGATTTACCTAAGTTCAATGGTATGGAAATTGATTTAGATCAATTTGATATCATAGTAGATCCTAGGTATACAGACCTTTTAAATAAAGTGATTGAAATCACAGATAGTTCTCTTTCTAGTAGGGTGAAGAGTCAAAACTATTTCGGTTTCCCTGCTAACGAAAGTCTTTTCAAAGAAGAAGAATCTGAAGATAGTGTTAAAGTATATGTATCTAAGAAAAAGGGAGAAACTATGTGGGTTAATAAGAATCATATTAGGGATAGTTATAAATTAGAAGGCTATAAAGTATTCACACCTGCTGCTTCGGGTTCTACAAAAGAGTTAGGCGCATTTGGTAATAAGATAATAGGATACCCAAGCGAGGTTGCTTCTAAGTCATATGTAGTAATTCCTGTGGATTCAGAACAAGAAGCACAGTCATTAGTATCATATATGAATACTAAATTTTGTAACTTCTTTTTATCATTGAGGAAGAAGACACAGAATATAAAACCTGATACGTGTAAGTGGATTCCTAATATACCACTTGATCGAATTTGGAACGATGAAGAATTATATAACTGTTTCGAACTAACGAAAGAAGAAATCGGATTAATCGAAAATGGGATTATTCTTTAATATATAACATGTGAAATATATTAAAGTCTTCGAACAACACACTAATAATAATCCATACACTGACTATTGTAATGCACAAGATTTAGACTCTGTTAAAGAATTAATACAAAAGGGAGTAGATCCAAGTGTGAATAATAATGTTGTATTGGTGTGGGCATCCTATTTTGGTTATTCCGATATTGTTGAACTTTTATTAAATGATAGTAGAGTAGATCCAAGTGATAAACATAATGAAGCACTTAAAGTAGCTATAAGAAAAGGACACATTAATATAGTTAAGCTGCTACTAAACGATAGTAGAATAGATTTAAGTGATTTAGATAAGTATGATGCGGATTTTAATACCGAAGTAGATAAATTGTTAAACTCAGCCAAATCTATAAATGATGATATATTAATTCTACTTTTGAGACAACCTTATATAAAAAATAATATATCAGACAGAAAGTTACTACATTATATGAAACCATTCTTAGATGATGTTTTTATAAAAATGAACGAATAATTTTATATATAGGATATGAACAATTATATTATTAATAACTTTAAAGCCTTTTCAACTGAATATTATGATTCTTTTAAGGAATCTGATTTCCCAAAGACTATTGAATTCAATAAGCCATATAAGATCAAATTCAAGAAAAGCCATTTGGTTGCAGGATCTAATAAATTCTATTTAGTTTATGTATTAGAGGGTGGTCAACCACAAGATAATAATCCATATTCGGGTGATATTCCTGAAAAAATAACTATTGATGTTGGGTTTACCTATAAAGAAGAAGGCACTAAGATCTATGTCACAATAATTGGTGGTGTTAGGAATTGGTATGGGTTCTCTTATGAAGATAAGAAGGTTAAAGACATCGAAGTAACTGAATATAAATTGACTAAAGGTTCAAAGGATAAATTAATCAAATCTTTAAATAAATATTCTAAGAATTAATCTTACATTTGTAACCTATGGGTTCAATTGTCTTTAAAATGGATTTACTGCTTGCGTATGCTATGGATGGTGATGTAAAACACGTTAAAAACTTATTAGATGCTAATAGCAAGCTAATGGAATTAGACATATTCTATTTAGTGGGGACTACTATAAGAAGACATCTAGTGGATAATCGAAAAAGAGAAAATATGATTGAAATAGTTAATCATATTTTAGATCAACCTTATGTTGATATCAATGTTCTTATTGAGAACAAAGACGATCTTTTAGGAAGAAGATTAGTAGATGAATTAAAAGAACTCAAAAGAAAAAGACGTAATAATTTAATTGATAAAATCATATAAATGGGACATTATTCACATAGTTGTCAGCTCAGTGGGCTACCTATCACAGATAACGAAAAGGTATATTTTCAAATACTAATAAACAACGTATATTATAAATATACTGAAAATGGATACGGTAAATCTAATATAATTTCAAACGATACAACAAGGCTAAAATTTAATCCATTCGCATTGCCCATTAAAGGTGAGTATAATGGATACGGTAGATTAGAGAATATAGAAGAAGATGAAAATACTAAAATACTAGAAAAGTATTTTGGGATGCCTATTAAAGAAATAACAGACATCATCTGCTCAAACAGAAAAGATGATGGTTATGACGATATATTAAAGAAACTGAAAACCAATCCTGAACATGAATATGGGGATAATGTAAAATATAAAGAAGAGTATAAAGAAATCCTATCCTTATCGGCTACTTGGTTTAGAAAAGATGTAGTTGATAAACTAAATAATAGAAAAAGAGAATATCTTGAGTACCAAATAGGAGAGCCTTATATAGTAGAATACTTAGGGTTTAAACATAAACAAGAAGATACCTATGAAAAAGATGGAATAGAGCTAATGTGTGGTACATATATAATAGAAACCGAGAAAGGCACACTTTATGATATTAGTAATCTACAACAATATTTGAAGAATAAAAGAATTGACACCAACGGAAAGATGGACGAATTAATGGAAATGGATTCTATTGATATATTCTACAATTTCGGTGTGAAAAATATGATAGATTATGAAAACTTTACAGAGGAACAAAAAAAGAAGGCTTTAGCTATAATCGAAAAAACATATCCTACTATGTACAAGGTAATAAAAGAAACGGATGGGGATATTATAGATATAATCAAGAGTATTATGTTATCAGGAGGTAATAATGAATTTGATCATTTTATCCTAAAGTATCAGAATTATGAATCTCCTCTTTATTCTAAGTATGTATCTGTTGCTAAGAAAGGAGAATTAAAAGAATTAGTTAGGTCTAATAGAACGATAAGTAATTATTTATATGTTACAGGTAGATATTATGACTACGTAGGTACATCGCCACAAGATGGTGATTTCGACGAAGTTCAGAACCTATTGAAAGTTTCTTTAGAACTTAATATTAATAAGTATGAAGATAGAGAAGCGGGCGATGTAGATTACAATGGTTATGATAACCAATTCCTAAAAGTATCCTGTAAGAAAGGATATCTTAGTGTTATTGAAGACCACTATGAAGAGAATGATTTCGATGTTGAATTATTTCGAGTTTTATCAGATCAATCTATATTATATGACCAAGTAGAGATACTTGAGTTCCTTTTTCGGTTAGTATCAACAGAGGGTCACGTGAGTAATTCTTTCCGTATAGCAGTGGAAAATAATGCTAAGAAGTGTATTGATTTTATAATGAGCCATAATAAGTTCATAAACGAACATATAACCGATAGATTAGTAATTGCTCATAAAAATGAAGAAGTTTTAATTCGATTATTAAATCACCCTGAGTTTGATTTAGATAAAATAGATTTTGAAGGTTATTATTTGAAACATAATGAGGTAACTAAAGTAAGTTTATCGGGTATAATTGCTGATATTAGGGATCAAAAAATAGACGAAATATTATCATAAAACTTTATTTGATAAGCGAATAAAAAAAAGATATAAAATAATTGACGATTTAATTTAATAAACAAGAATTCATTCTTATATTTGTACAAAATAAAAAATAAATGAACACTAGTAAAGAAGAATTCATAGTATTAAGACCTGATAATGAAGAAGTATCACAGGAAAAGTTATTTGAGGTGATTGATGAATTTAGGAAAAATGCTGATGAGATCAAAGAGCTGAGTAAAACAAATGATGCTAATAAAGCGTTATTAAAACAGATAGGTACTGATGCTTATTTAGAAGAATATAAATTGAGATCTGAAAACCCTGGTTCTGTTATCATTGAAGCTATAAAGGACAATAATGTTAAGAGTTTCATGTTTATTCCGAAAGACCAATATCTTCAAATTAAAAGTAAGATGCATGTAGATGATCTTAAAGAAAAATATGGTGAAGATATTATAGAGAGTTCTAAATCTTATACTTTTAACACAAAATTATTCGAAAAATATAGAACCATATTTGAGCAATTTATTGAGGATTCATTTGAGATAGAGGAAGAAGATAAGAAGGAACTTATCAAAGAACAAGAAAAATTTTCCATAAAAAAGGGAACAATTGAAGAGATTTCGCATATAAGCTTAGACACGGGTGAAGAGATCGAAGAAATCTTCGAACAAATTAGTGTCGTAAACAACATAAAAGTATAAAAATTAATAATTAAACATGAATAATATGAAAGATCAAAACTTAGAAATTTCGAATTCATCAGCAACTCCTGATGAAGACAACCCGAATGACGACAACAACAGAGGTGGAAAGGATAATAAGAAACGAAAGGAAAGCACAACTCCTGTTTTAGATCAGTTTGGAAGAAATATTTCTGAGATGGTTGAAGATGGTAAAATCGATCCTATCATCGGTAGAGATAAGGAAGTCGAAAGGGTTTCTCAAATTCTTAGTAGAAAGAAGAAAAACAATCCTATTTTGATAGGTGAACCAGGTACAGGTAAATCTGCAATTGCGGAAGCATTAGCACTTAGAATTTACCACAAGAAAGTATCTCGTGCTTTGTTTGATAAGATAATTATCAACTTAGATCTTGGTTCTTTAGTTGCAGGTACTAAATATCGTGGACAATTCGAAGAAAGAATGAAAGCCGTTATCGATGAATTAACAGCAAATGATCACATCATTTTGTTTATCGATGAAATCCACACTATTGTTGGTGCGGGTGGCACATCAGGTAGCTTAGATGCTGCTAATATGATTAAGCCTGCTTTAGCAAGGGGTGAGCTACAATGTATTGGTGCAACTACTTTGGACGAGTACAGAGAGAACATCGAAAAAGATGGCGCACTAGTAAGACGTTTCCAAAAAGTAATGATCGAGCCTACTTCGGAAGAAGACACAATAGAAATTTTACGTTCTATTAAAGAAGTGTATGAAAATCACCACAATGTAAATTATACAGATGATGCAATTGATGCTTGTGTTACATTGACTTCTAGATATATTACAGATAGGTTTCTTCCCGACAAGGCTATTGATGCAATGGATGAATCAGGTAGCAGAGTGAATATCTCTAATATCGAAGTTCCTGAAAAAATCACAACTTTAGAAGAAAAGATTGCGGAACTTAACGTGGAGAAGAAAACTGTTATCAAGCAGCAACAATATGAGAAGGCTGCTAAGATCAGAGATATGGAAAGAGAACTCCAAGATGAACTCCAAGTTGCTAAAGATGAATGGGAAGATGAAATGAAAAAGAACAAGAAGACAGTAAGTGCTTCTGATGTTGCCGAAGTAGTTTCTATGATAACAGGAATTCCTGTTACTAAAGTTGACTCCGCAGAGGGTTCTAACTTAGCAAATCTTGATCAAACTATCATTGATAAAGTGATTGGTCAGGACGATGCGGTAAGAAAAGTAGTGAAAGCTATTAAGAGAAACCGTGCGGGTCTTAAAGATCCAAACAAGCCTGTGGGATCATTTATCTTCTTAGGTGCTTCAGGTGTTGGTAAAACACAGCTTTGTAAAGTTATCGCTGAGAATATGTTCGAAGGTGTTGAAAGCTTAGTGCGTGTGGATATGAGTGAGTATATGGAAAAATTCTCTGTAAACAAACTTATCGGTTCACCTCCTGGTTATGTTGGACACGACGAAGGTGGTAGATTAACAGAAGCAATCAGAAGAAAGCCTTATAGTGTTATACTATTGGATGAAATTGAGAAAGCTCACCCTGACATCTTTAACTTACTTCTCCAAGTATTGGATGAGGGACACTTAACTGATGGTCTTGGTAGAAAAGTAGATTTCAAAAACACGATTATCATTATGACCTCTAACGTAGGTGTGAGAAAAATCGCTGATTTTGGTGCAGGTGTTGGTTTCCAAACCACTAGCAGATCTTCTCAAAAAGATAAGAACAACAGAAGTGTTCTTGAAAAAGAAATGAAGAAGAAGTTTGCTCCTGAGTTCTTAAATCGTGTTGATGACATCATAGTATTCAATAACTTGAAGAAAGAGGATATCAATAAGATTGTAGAAATCGAACTTCGTATTCTTGAAAAAAGAATCAACAAATTAGGCTTTGATATCACAGTACGTAAAAAAGCAATTGAATTCATCTCAAATGAAGGATTCAACCCCGAATATGGTGTTAGACCGCTTAAAAGGGCTATTCAGCGTTATGTTGAAGACCCTATTGCAGAACAAATGGTGGATGATCCATCAGTTCAAAGTGGTAAGATCACTATAACCCACAACAAGGGAGATGACGAATTGACTGTTACCCTAAAGGGTAAGAAAGTTAATAGCTAACCCTAGTTGTTTTTAGTTCATGTTGTTTTTAAAGGCACTCCTTCGGGGGTGTCTTTTTTGTTATATATATGACATGAAATATCTAAAAAACAGAAAAAAAACATTATTAATAAGTGCTTTCCCAGGTTGTGGTAAATCACATTTTTATAACAACTGTAAACATTTAAAAGTATTAGACTCTGATAGCTCCACTTTTGATAAAGAACACTTCCCACAGAACTACATGGATCACATAAGAGATAATATAGACAAAGTTGATATAATACTAATCAGTAGCCATAAAGAAGTTAGAGACGTTTTAAAAGAAAATGAATTTGATTTCACTTTAGTGTACCCTGATAAAGATATAAAAGAAGAATATATTGGTCGTTACAAAGAGAGAGGAAACGATGATGCTTTTGTTAAACTCTTAGAAAATAATTGGGATAATTGGATAAATGAAATAGAATCTGAGGATGGTTACCAAAAGATAGTTTTAAGTAACGGTGAATATTTATCAGATAAAATCGACATCGGCTAAACTTATTTTACTAGGATCTATTTTAGTAGTAACTACCCATTCATACTCTACTGAAACTATTATATCTAGATAGTTAATATCGGTTATATCTACTTTAAGTAATACTTCATCGTAGTCTTCATCATATTCTTCTTCCCACTCTTCTATTCTCTCACCCATCCATTGCGCTAATGCGCTCTTAACATCCTCTAAAGTTTTAAATAAATAAACACCTTCTATATCACCTTCTTCGCCATAATCTTTGGGTACTTTTGAGACAAGACCTTCTTCCATAATTTTTTTTAGATTCTTTCTCCTAGTAATATGGTAGCCATATTTTTTATCACTAGACTCAAATAATTTAATATATTTCATATACTATATATATTAATTTAATATATAAGGTAAATAAATAAAAACCAATGGGGAGCTATAAAACCTTATTTATATCCGACATACACTTGGGTACAAGCTTAGCACAAGCTGATAAACTTATTGATTTTTTACAAAAAAACACCTTTGAGAAAATATATTTAGTGGGTGATATTATAGATATGATCGCTATGAAAAGAAAATTTTATTGGAAAAAGAAACATAATAAATCGATACAAGAACTTCTTAAGTTAAGCAAGAAATCCGAAGTAGTTTATATTATAGGAAATCATGATATATATTTAGAAAGTTTTGTAAATGAAAAGTTTGGTAATATATTGATAAAGGAAAGGGATGTACATATTACAGAAAGGGGAGAAAAGTGTTTAGTAATACATGGACATCAGTTTGATGGAGCAATAATGACTTACACGTGGTTATATTTAATCGGATCTAAAGCATATGATATTTCTATATACCTGAGTAACTTAGTTACAAAAATAAGAAGACTGCTAGGGTTAAGCCATTGGTCACTCTCTATGTATTTAAAAGCAAAGACTAAAAGTGCTATAAAGTTTATTAACAATTTTGAATATATTGTAGCCGAATACGCATTAGAACAAGGTGTTGATACGGTTATAGCAGGACATATCCACATGAAAGAAGACAAAGTATTTAAACTCGATAAAGAGGTTAGATATCTAAATTGTGGTTGTTTCACCGAGTTCACTTCTTGTGTTATCGAAACCTTAGATGGGGAGCTAAGATTAATAGACGTATGAAAACACTATTAATAATACAAGGAGAGGGAAGGGGTCATATATCACAAGCAATAGCTTATTGTGATAAATACGATATAGAAGTCAGTAAGGTAATTATATCTGATCAGAGAGAGATACCTAATGAGTTTTTGGATAAATTCAACAATGTTGATATAATAAAGCTGACTTCACTTAATTTTCAATACGAAAGGGGTAAGGTAAGTTTAAGTAAGACTATAATATATAATATAAAGATCTTTCCTATATATCTTAAAAGTTTATATAGGACATATAAAGAAATGAAAGGGATGGATTTTGTTTTAAATTTCTATGAAATATTATCAATTGTTTCTATTTTCAGAAGAGTTAAGAAACATAGTATATCAAATCAATATTTAATATTTCATTTACTATGGGAAAAAGAAATAACTTTATTTTTCTTACTAGTGTATTTTTGGACATATTTAACCAAATTCGGCTCAGAAATAATGATAGCTCCTTGTTTTAAATATTTACCTAGTTATAAAGATTTACAAGTAACTAAACCACTTATCAACAAAGATGTTGAGAAACTAAGACCAAACAAAGGGAATAGAATATTAGTTTATTTATTCGATAAGAACTTAATTGAGAAGTTTGTTGATCAAATAGACCCAAAAGAAGAATATGACTTATTTATAGAATCAACTGATTATGGATTTCCACCCAATGTAGAAGTATATGATCTGAGTAGAAAATATTTCTTAAATAAATTAGAAAGTTGTAAGAAAGTGATTTGTTCAGGTGGTTTCCAATTAATATCAGAAGCTAAGTATTTAAACAAAGAGGTAGAAGTTATACCACTTCATTATGAACAAAGGATGAATCAATTGAATTTAGGTTAATAAAAATCATAACTATCAGCATCTCCATAAATAGTATCCCCATTAACATAGTCATCTTCACCAATGCCTAATTTTTTCTTTATATTCACGAAATCTACATAATCTTTATCTCTTTTATAAGATAGTTTATATTTTAAAGTATCATAATAATGGGTATGTAAAATACCATCTATTTCGATAGATTTCTTAATTTGGAATATATCCAACTTTTTCTTTTTGTGTTTAACTTTAATTCTCTTTTCTACGTTATCGTCTTTTTGGTCATAGTCATCGCTATTCCCATGAACAATATTATCATTTCTAATAATCCCGCTTTCTTTAGCAATATCAAGTTTGTGAATGACATCAACATCACCTGAGGGTCTATCTAATAATCCATATATTCTTAAAACATGACTACTTGTTACGACAATCCCATCTTTAGATAGTTCTCTTAAATATATAATTTCTTTTTCGGGAAGTCTGTTAATATCAGCTTTGATATCATCATCATAAAAGATCCTTATTTTAAGATCTCTCAAAAATGCTTTTAGATCGGTGTCTGTATATTTTTTGACATTCTTTGGTTTTGGTATATGTTCAACCAATTTACCAAATATATAATCTATAGACTTTATTAAAAATTTATTCATAATACAAACTTAATAGAAAATAACTACTTTTTATATATAGTGTAACAAAAAAGTTTTAAGACATGCAAAATTCGTTTATATCCATATCTGAACAGATCGTAAATTACAATAATAATGTATTAGATCTGCTTTCACAATTAAATTCTGTTTTCGTTTCATCCAATGAAAGTGTACAAGTAAATTTCACTGATGAAAACAGAAACTTAGCAACATATGATGTTCCATCTTGGGGATATCTACAAAGAGAGATCCAAAGAATGAACACTAATATAAATACTCTTTTCGCAATAGATGAAAATGGCGCAGAAATACAAACTGCTGAAAACGTATGGAGAAAGATAGTATTAGTAGATTTAAACGAAGAGCCAAATCAAATCCAATCATTAGATAATATCAACGTATTTGAATCAAGAAGAAATCACTTTTTTGATGCTTTATTAAATCCTAGTTTAACCATAAGACTTGACTTAACGGATAAAGTTCAGTCTAATGTAAGACAAGTTTTAGTAAGAAGATACATAGTAAATTTTGACAAAAATCCTGATGGGTCTTTTACTAACAACGGACAAGTGGGATTAGATAGTTTTAATTCTCAATTCAGAGGACAGAATGATATAAACTTTGGGGATTTCTTAGAGTGGTATGAAACTACGCCAGGTGTGAGTAACCCAACTACTCCATATTTTGATCAAGAAACGTTTGATTTAGATCCTAACCAACCTTTATATGATGGTATATTCACAGTATTCAATACACAAGAAGATACTATTAACAAAAAACTTTTCTATGTTTTCAACACAATCAATTATACGATTACGACAACAGGTGAAGAAAGGGAATTAGTAGTGGGTGATAGGCTTGTAATTAATCGTGAAAAGACAAATACTATTTATGAAATTGACGAAGTATCTAAAGCAGATACTAATCCAAAATTAGTTCTTAGAAGAATCCAAGGTAATGAAATAGTGCCTATCGGTGAGGGAACGATGAAGGCTTACGGTCCTAGCACGGAGACAAAAACATTAAACGTTACAATTGGATATAATGAAAGAAACGTAATTTTTGTTAAACCTATTAATGCTGAAAGTTATGTAATAGCTAAAAATTGGTCATCAGGTGTAGGATACTATACCAATGATCTTAATTTAAGTAGTAATAATAGTGATAATGGTAAGACAATGGATGAATACTATACTAATAAAGTTAGTGATTATGGACTTGCTATTAAGGATTTAGTTCAAACTAAAACACCATTAGAACTTGGTAGGTTACCAAACAGAACCGTCTTATTAACAGACAACTTTAAGGTAGTTCAGATCAACAAACATTTAACAAACAATTTAGATAAAAAAGAAATAACTAATAGATTCAATCAAATGAACACTCTTAAAAATGAGTTAAACCAAATTGATAAATCAATAAGTAATAAAATGACAAAAATGAGGGTCGCTACTTTCAAATCAGATAACGAAAGAAGAACTGCTGAAAGAGAGTTGAATGACTTAACTCAGAGAAAATCAAATAAATCGGAATTACTAAGAAGCACATCAAACGAGATCATAACATTAAGTAATGATCCAAATAGTTTAACAAAGGCTGCTCCTAAATTTAGAGTTAGGGGGTTTTGGGATATTCCTGAACCTAGATTAGTTAGAGGAACTAGACCACAGGAAGTAGTACAATTCAAGATACAATATAGATATCTATCTTTAGCAGGTGAGGAAAGTGCTATTGAAACTTTCAAATTACAAAATGCTGATGGAACAGATGCGAATAATGCGGTTTTCTCAAATTGGGTAACAGTATTTTCTGATGTTAGAGAGAGGGTATTTAATGAAGATACGGGAATATACGAATGGCAGATTCAGGACGTTAGCGAAGCTGATACTCCTAATATCAACCAATTAGATATACCTATACAAAGTAGCGAAAGAGTAGAGATAAGAGTTAAGTCTTTATCAGAAGTAGGGTATCCTGAGAATCCACTAGAAAGTGATTGGAGTGAGATATTTACGATTGACTTTCCTGAGGATTTATCTTCGGTAGCAGGTCAAGATGACTTCATATTAAAAGAAGCAGATAAACAAGATACTATAGTTCAACTAAGAAGCCAACTTGGTAATGTAGATGAACATTTAAATGATCAAACAACTGTTAATGATACTACTTATTGGCATAGTACTGATACTATATTAGCACTTATACCTGATGGTAGTGGAAACCAACAATCATTATTGAATTATTTGACTGCTCTTCAAGATAGATTAACATCATTAGAAGAACAATTAAATAGAACGAGAGGTATACTTCAAGTATATGTATACAGAGGTGATGAAGCTTTCTTAGTTAAAAACGATACAGAAGTTCAATTTAATGTTGAGTGTGAAGATTACTTAGATAAATATGATGAGGATAGTACGGTTACGGGTAGAGTATATAGAAACAATGTTTATACAATTAAAGATTTCTATGTAGAGATACAAAACGCATCGTCATCTTCTCCGTTGGGATTACTTAGTGATAAGACATATAACACAAACAATCCTACTGTATATAACCAAAATTCACCACAGATATTTTGGGTAAATGATAGAGATGAGTTAATATTTAACACAAGTACGGGTGCTACTAGAACACAATTAGATTTCCAATACACGTGGTCAGTGAATACTGATAGCGGTAACAACAGTAACAATTCTACTAAATTAGCAGAAAATATAGGAAATCAATTTACGATAGATAGTTCTAATTCGATTACTAGTGTATTAGCATCGACTGAATATAACATTGGATATAGTGAAAACACAATATTAGAATTTAACAATAACAATAATTCATTATTAGATCTTAATAAGTGGGTAGATGATTCACCTACTGTGAATAGTGCATCTAAGCTTCTTACGTCTGTTCACCCAAGTGTACAGAATTTAGAGGATATTGTAGAAAATAATAGCGATAAAGTTAGAACCTTTAATGCGGGAGATAGTTTAATATTACCTCTTAATATTTACTTTAAAATGAATGCTTTAGATCCTAACGATGGTACAGGTAAAGATTATACTTATGTAGATTTAAATAACTTATCTACAACAACAAGACATATTAAGAGAGTTAAAATTTTATTAGAAAATGAGGCTGAAAATAAACCTTTTATATTCAGAATTCGATTCACTATTAATAGAAATAAAGTAGTAGTTCAAAAACTTGGACAGAATAATCAGTTGAGTCAGGTGAGTCAGTTTACATTCAGACCCTTTAATCCTGGTGCGGGTGGACAATAAATTAAAAAAAAGATTCTAATTAATGAATAGTTTTACATTATTAAAAACAAATCCTAAATTAACTACGAACGTAAAGGTCATTTATAGTGATGATAAAGTGTATCTACAATCTTTTGAGGTATTACCCGAACTATCTGAGAGAAAGTATACTAAAAGGGTAGTAACACAAAACAGTGATATAAATAGTCAAATAGGTAAATTTTGGCAGAATACACCAAAAGAGATAGCCTATTTCAATTTTGATGAATTAGATTTTGATGTTTCTTATAACACATATGATAAACAGATAGATGATACTTACATCAGTGGGGCATCTAGAATTAATAACTATGAAGAAGAGTTCGAATATTTCGCTCCTGTTCATATTTATAAAAATGATATACCTTGTAACTTTATTATTTTCAGAGCAGACGGAGCAGGTGTACTTGATCTAAATACTCAAAACTTTAGACAAAATGTTCTTAATAAGATGAAGGTTGTTAGAAATTTTAATCTTAAATCTGATAATAAGTTAGGTAAAATGATCACCAATACTTATTTAGGTAATGATGATTTACCAAATAGTGGGATATCGATTAACTTTAACCAAACGGAATTCACATATTGGAATGGTATAGACTATGAAACAGGTGAATACACATCTAAGGGGAAGATATTAGATGATAACTTCGATAAAGAATTAACTTTCACACAGGGGTTTGATTTATTAACAGGAAATTTTGAAGAAGAGGGAGTAATATATCCTTTCATATTAAATATGAGCTTCTTATTCGATGATAAACCTGCTAGTCCTGAGGGTCTTAACACATGGTCAATAAATAGGTATTATGGATTTTATGGTGATCTAGAAAACGTAACAAGCATATCTCCTTATATGCCTCCTGCGTTAAAAGAAGGACTTAAGTTAGATAGGAATAATATATTTACATTAAGTGGCGCAAGAGTTAACCCATTTAAAAGAGAATTTAAAGATGGTAAAACATATTATGTAGAATACAAAAATGATTTTTACTTAGTAGAGAAAATAGAAGATGGGTATAAAGTAATATCTGATGTGGCTTTACCTACGGATGTTGACAGTAACTTCAACTTAAACACAATAACTTTCTTAGATAATAATGTAATTAAATACCAAAATGGGAATAATTATACATTAGATGAAGATTCTGACGTATTAATAATCGATATTGATGGTGTTTGTCATAGGTTTTTAAAAGATGGTGATAATTGGAGAGTTCTTTCAGATTATAAGTTTGAGATAAATAATAACATATTCAAATATTTTGTAAACAGAGGCGACCCATCACAAACTACAATTCTTAATTTAAATGAGGTAACTAAAGACAATCCCCCAAAATCATTTAAGGTATGTAAATTTAATTTTAAGGAAGTAAAAAACTTTGATCTAGATATATTAGATACGGAGTACTCTAAATTTGAATATGAGTTTAGTTCATTTATTACGAAGAGCGAAGAACCTAAGTTATATGAAGACGATAACCTATTCAGTGGTTATGAAAAACCTATAGAAAAGTATATCTACAATAAAGAAGTTATCTCTATTCCTGTTGCTAATGAATATTTAGCTACTTCTGAATTATTTGAATTGATCCAAAAAGGACAAAGACCAAATAAGTTTTGGGATAAGAATTCAGATATAGTAAAATGGGGTATAGAAAGTAGTGTGGGTAATAATGATTATCCTTATATGTTTAATATAAACCAAAAGGGTGATGATTATAATAGAGTAGCTAACACAGATAATAGCATACCTAGTAGAGTAGACAGAAATTTAGATTATTTCTATACATTAGCAAGTAGTGATTATAATTTTGGATACAATAATAATGTAATACATCAATCATTATCTATTATTAATGAAAACGATTTTAAAATAGATAAATATTTTAACAGGAACTATGCTTCTAATTACTTTGATGAAATATTCTCAGGAGAGGAAACATATAATAATGTTATATCTAAGAGTAAGAAATTTTCTAACTTCTTACCTAGTGAGGAAAGTAACCCTAATAAAACTTGGTTTAAAGGATTAGAGTTTAGTATTTATAACGTAGATCAAATAGAAAAAGATAATAATACTATATTAAAGATGAATGTAAGTTCTTCTAATAGTTTCGAAAACTATAAGTTTTCTGTGTTATTATCCGCTAGATCAAATAATATAGAAAATGATTTTGCGCCAACAAATACATCCTCGAATTGGGTATTGATAAGAAATTGGGAAAGGAATACGACTTATTTCACAGGTAGTATAGTTCTATTTGATGGAACTAAATTTAAAGACAGTGATGGTCAGTATGGATTTCCAGGATATGTAGGAACAAGCTCTACTACGGGAACAGTAGATCCACAAGAATATGTTTACCCTAATGGTGAAACAGAAACTTTAACAATAGACAGTGAAACATATGCGTTAACAGAAATATCACCAACAGGACCGAACAACGGTAATGCTGAACTCTTTATATGTACAGCTACTACCTCGGTAATAAGTCCATTTGGAAACCCTGTTGATAGTACGGATTGGACAATATATCCACCTATTAGTTATAGATCTATTTATTATAGAAAAAATACATCATATTTGGCATTTGATTCATCTATTACTTATAATAGTTTAATAGATAGACCTGCCCTTAATTTTAACTATTTATCTTATTTCGTTTTATATAAAGGACAATATTATAAAAGCGTTAGGGAACAAGGAAGCGCAGATAATATAACACCCGAAACAGTAGTTATAAGTGAATTAGACGGAAACCAAATAGTATATTGGGAGCAGGTAGAACAATATAATACGACTAAGAACTATATAGAAAATGAGATCGTTAGTTTAGATAGAGATTTATATTATTTTGATTCCGATACAGAGGAACTATCATTAATATTTACTCTAAAACCATCGGTTGATACTTTATATAGTAGATATAATGTAGTAAGATTCAATGATGATTATTACACTAATTTAATAGATGGGTCAGTATTGGATAATGGTGTGAATATATATATCAACAAAAAGTGGAAAAACATTTTAATTAATCCATATTTTAATGATATCATAAATCCATTTAACACAAACAGAGAACTTTTATATACACCCGAATTGCAACAATTGACTGCTTCTAATATGATAGAGATAATCAACAGTATTAATCTAAAGAACGGATTTGTGAAAAATTTAGCGTATTATGTAATTGAAGAAGACGGAAGTTTTAACAAATATGATATCAATAATATTGAAGAAATTCCTTATATCCTGCAGGTTGAAGGACCTACCGAGAGAGAAATATATTCTCATAGTTTAATTAAAAAGGGGTTAAATGTTAACCGTGATGTATTTAATATAGATAATGTTTTAGAAAATAACAATATAGAAATTTTAAATCAGATCAATTACTATAATGGTCAGCCATTAGCTTATAAGTTTGAGAATAGAAACGGTCTTACTTTTGAAGATAGAACAAGTATCATATATAGGTTTGGTGGTGAGTATAATCCTATATTTAGTAATATATCTTTATTTGAATCCGATGGAGATAATAATTATAAATTCAACGAGAACCTAAGGGGTTTCGGTGAGATAAAAGAAATGATGAAATCTAAAGTTAATGAGAATGATATACTAATAAACAAAAAGGGATATAGCTCTATTTACCCACAGATAGATGAAATTGGATATTTTGTAGATAGACATAACATCTTTAAGAGTACTTGGGATAAGAGTTATTATAAAAAAACTATATAATACATGAGAAGAAGCGGAATATCACCTGAATACAGATATATAAACACAGCAGGAACTTTTAATATGATAGAACAAAAAAGTTTCATGGGATCTAAGTTAATGACAGCAGAGAACCCTATAGCTATAACTGATCAGGATATAGTATATTATCAACAACTGAATGGTGAGCAATTAAACTTGAATCAAGAAATAAACATCAGTAAGATTATATTTTCTAGTTTAACAGAAAAGGCAAACAATCATCAAATAAATTTAGATGCTACTCAAACTGAAACTGATCAGAACGGAAGAACTAAGTGGATCATAAATATAAATTTAGTTGAGATACTAAGATCATATATGTTTACTAGAATAAAAGAGAAAAGATCTTTTGGTGGTATATTAAGTGAGGAAACTTCTTTCAAATCCATAGATGATTCTATCAGACAATACTTAAATAATAATATAATAGGTTTATATGATTTCAAAAACATGGATCTTTACATAGAGTACTTACCATTATCAGAAGAAGAAAGAAAGAGATATGAGGTGAGTTATGATCGAAAGGTTAAAGAAGATGGAAGCAAATCAAGTAAGTTCAGTTTATCCTTTAGTAAAGATCGATCATATGTGCAAGTATTCTTCACACAAGAAAAGAACAGTAAAGATTTTACTTTCAACTATTACTTTGATTTATACTACGAGCAAAAATAATAATGAATATGAGCTACGATAAGTTTCAGAACAATTTAATCAGGCTTTTCAAAATATTTGAGAAAAGACCTAACCATTTAAGTCAATTTCTAATTGAAAACGATGCTTTTAATGAAGACTTCAAAAAGAATGTTATCAAAAGCGAAAACCTTAATTCGATCAATGAGTTATCTGAATCACTTATTGATTTCTCTGACTTTGATGAAATGAATGAATTTTTAAATGACCTTATTAAAAACCATAAGAAAAATAAAATAGTGTCTGAAAGCAAGATGAACAAAGAGTTATTTAAATTAATTTCAGAAGAAAAATTCGAAGATGCTGCCGCTTTGAGAGATTATATGAAAAAAAATCAAATAAAAATTAAACTTTAATCTAATCTCATATATAACAATTGAACATTTAAATTAATAAATATATGAGTAAAAAAATAAGCCCAATCGGTGATCCAACTCTAACCGATGTATTCGAAGAGGAATTACCTATCGAACAACGTGATAAAGAACAATATGATCTTATCATGCAACACACAAATTTCCCTAAGCCTAACAGTGTAATGACTGCACAATTTTTAGGAAAGGACGAAACGCATTATTTACTTAATGCAAACTTAAAGGATGTAATCCGAGTTCCTGTTAACAGAAGTGAAAAGAAAATATTCTCTACCCTAGCGGAAGGATCTGATATCGATGTACTAGTTACAGGTATTTCAGATGATACCAATGAATATTCTATTAACGGAAGTGTTAGTCAGATTTACCAAGAAAAAGCATTCCAAATCCTCAGAAACATAAATGATGATGAGTATGTAAGCGTTAATATCTTAGAACTTACTCCTGGTGGGTACAGATGTGAGATCAACATGGAAAACTGCTTACTCGATGCGTTCTTACCACAGTTCTTAGCAGATGTGAATAAAATAAGAGACGAAGCTAAAGATAATTTAGTAGGGAACACTTATAACATATGTATCGAAAGTTATTCAAGAGATAAGAGAACTTGGATTGTATCAAGAAGAAAATACTTGAAGCAACTTATTCCTTCTCACTTAAACGATCTCGATAAAGAAACTAACTATACAGGTCATGTTACAGGAACAGCACCATTTGGTATTTTTGTTCAATTTAACGAGTGTTTAACAGGATTGATTCATAGCTCTAACCTTAATGATGATGTATTAGGAGAATTCGAAAACGGAAACATTAAAGCGGGTGATGAAATCACATTCAAAGTAAAAGATAAGTTGAATAAAAACAAGATTATCTTAACACAAAAATCAACAGTTTCTTTTTGGGATACCATTGAGATAAACCAAGAAGTAGAGGCAGTGATCAAAGATCATAAACCTTTTGGGACTCTTGTGAATTTGGATAACGAAACCCTTGGGTTAGTTTATAAAAACGAACAAAGTGAACAAGTGTTAAGCCTGAAAAAAGGAGATCCTATTAACGTCAAGATCATAAAATTTAATCGAGATAAAAGAGATATATTTTTATCAGTTATATAAAACAAAAAAAAAGAGAGAAGCGTATGTTTCTCTCTTTTTTTTAATTAATTTCACACCTATGGACAATAACGATTTAATTAAGAAGATAAACGATCTACAAGAACGTCCTTTTATCCCATTCGAAGGAATGGAAGATAGTGTTTTCATGAAAGAAGGTATGCCTATACATCCATTAACTTGTGGTAACGATAGTAGACATAAAGTTCTTAGAGCTACCGAAGAAAACGGAAAAGTGATATTAGTGTGTGATGATTGTGACTATAAACAAAGTTATATACCTAATTTCTAATCTCAATTCTTAGAAAGTTTATCTAATATTCTCTTTTCATACTCACTAAGAGATTTCATACCAAACTTACTGATCTTATCTAAGATATCGTCTAATGTCATAGAATCTACTTCTTCTTTATCCACCTCTTCTAAAAGTTTAGGACTCATTAAACTATATAACTCATTATTTTCTATATCATTAGGGATACTATCAATCACTTCTTTAATGTTATAGTGATTCTGCTCATACCTCATTATCGGGCATAATAAGAACGCAAAATCCTCTTCTATTAAAGGTGGTATAAAATCATCAACAATTTCTCCCCTGATATATTTATCATATTTTATATAAACTTCTACTATTACCCTAGATAGCTCGTAGTCTAATCGGTCATCGTATTTCATTTTATATTTAGTATCCTCTATTATTTGGTCTTCCTCATCTTCTATTACGGGATATGTTCCCCAAGTATAGAAGAAATATAATTCTTCTTCATCTAATTTTTCATTAGCATAAGATTCAAGATCTTTTAGAAACCTTTCAGTTATATCAGGGAAATCAAGTTTGAATTCTTCGTATGACACAAGTATTTCTTTCATAATCAACTAAGTCATTTATTTTATATATTAGAAAATTCTGTACCTATATGAAAAAATCAGTATATTTGTATAAAAATAATTACATGAACATATTGAACAAAAAATCATTCAAGATACTTTTGATCATAAACAGTATCGTATTCTCAGCACAGATGCTTATTCCTTACACGAATTATGTTGTGCCATTATACCCTATGGGAACAGATAAATTCCTTGTTACTCAGTATCTTACGTCAATATTTTCACATGCTAATCTAATCCATTTTGCTTTTAATATGCTAGGATTATATTTCATAATTAAGATGCTCGAACCTGCCTTTACGTGGAAAAAGGTTATTTTATATTACTTAATAACAGGATTGGCTTCTTCTGTTGTGTATCATCTAATTGGATCACCTGATAAAGCATTAGTTGGGGCAAGCGGTGCATTATATGGATTACTTACCATACTAGCATTTTCTTTACCTAATATTAGGGTGTATTTGTTTTTTATACCTATTCCGATTAAGTTAAAAAACATATTTTATGCATATATAGCAATTGAATTATTTTTGTTCCTTACTATACAATCAGCAGATGGGGTGGCTCATATTGTTCACTTATTGGGAGCATTTTTTGGATATGTAACATTTTTACTAAACAAAAGAGGGATTATTTAATATATTTAGTATGGATATTTTTCATTTCATATTAGGTGTAATATTTGGCGCATCCGCAGTAATTGTTGGGATTTCTATTAATGTACATAGGTCAGAATATAAGAAATATGTGCTACCTTTTAAAAAATTAATCGGTGAGCATATATCTAGTTTTACATTCAACACGAGAGTAGCAAATTTAGTTTACTTCAACCATAAAGATTATACGGTTGTTCTAAACCTTAAAGAAAAAGAAGTTTACTTATACCAAGATACTACTATTATCGCAACTACTTTCAAAGAGAACACACAAGAAGTGAAGCATCTATATACTTTATTAGAAACAGCATACCACGCAGATATTTATCTTAAGATTATTACAGCATCAAATGGTGTAGTAATGTCACAACCCAAGGAAACAGATGTTAGTAAGAAAGAGAAAGAACATGTTCATACACCAAGCGTTGATGATATTTTAGATAAGATCAGCAAAGATGGGATGGATAGCTTATCTGAAATAGAATTAGAGATCCTTAAAAATAATAGTGATGATTAATCTATAAAAGATTTAATTGCTTTAGCATCTTTTTTACTATAAAAAACACCTATATATCCAATTAATTGACTATTATCATACATAGGGTTTATACTAAGATATACCTCTGTATTTCTCATATCGTTTCTATTTAGTTTTACTTTTTGCATAATATTTAAATTGTCTTCTGAGAATAGATTTTTCTTAGGGAACACATCATAAATGTGTCTTCTCATTATTTCCCCCCTAGTGTACCCGCTTAATTCTTCTGAGCGTTTGTTGAATTCTACGATTTTTCCGTATTTATTAACACAAACCATACCTCCTGGGTAATTGTCCAATACTACGTTTTTATATCTAATAGTATCTCTAACCTGAGCGTTTAGTTGAACTTCTTTGGTTATATCTTCTCCGAATAAAAGATAAAGTTCTTCGTCCTCTAAATACATACCGTGCCATTTAATAGTATATGATTCACCGTGGGTAGATACAATTCTTGATACCATTGATCTTTCTTCCTTCTTTAATATTTCGATATATTGTTTAAAGTCATCAACATCATCAGGATGTATATCTCTTGTTAATAGACCATTTATTAAGCTAGTGTGTGAAAGGTTTAATTTTTTCTTTAATAAGTAGTTGTACTTTTTAACACGTGTGTCTTCGTCTATTAATGTGTATATGAATGGACACTTATCGAAATATTTCTGTAAGCTTTTAAGATCTTTAGTAGTTTGTAAATTTTTTTCTTTCAAAAAGGAGGACATGTTGCTTATTTCTTTTACTAGTTCCTCATCACTGTATTTTTTTGATTTATTAAAAATTCCCACGTTGTTTATTATTTTAATTTATATATTAAAAGTAAAAGTTCATTTTTAATATATAGGGTATGAGAAAGATACTAGAATTCGAAGAAAAGGACTTAAAACCCACAAATAGCTTTAAATTAAACGATACTTTAAATCCCGATTTATGGGAAGACATGAATCTGAAACAAGAAGTCAGAGAAAAATTAATCGAAATAGCTAATGAGTTTATATCAATGATACACGGAGAATTCTCAGTAAGTGATATTTATTTCACAGGATCTTTAGCTTCTTATAATTGGAGTGAGTATTCAGACGTAGATATTCATGTAAAGATTGATTTCAGTGAGATTAATGATGATACCGAATTAGTAGAAGAATATTTGAAACTAGTAGCAAAGAAATTCAATAATGGTTATGACATTTCAATATATAAATATGATGTTGAAATATATTTAGAAGATGTTTCTGAAGAAAGGGAACACGTGAATGGATTATATAGTATTTTAAATGATAAGTGGGTAAAGAAAGCTTCGCCATTTGATCGTGAGATAGATGTTAAATTAGTTGAGGAAAAAGCGATCAATTTAATGGAACAAATTGATGAACTCTTAGATAAAGATGAAAAGAATGAAATCGAGAAGGAAGAACTAATCGAAGAGATCAATAAGATTTGGCTTAAAATAAAAAAGTCTAGAAAAGATGGGATCAGTTCCCCTGACGGTGATCTATCTATTGGTAATCTAGTATTTAAATATCTTAGAAGAAATGAATATATTTCTAAGATCATAGGAGTCAAAAAGGAAGTAGTAGAAGCTAAGTATAGCTTAGACTAATTCGTTTAACTTTTTATCTCTAATAAGCTGTTTTAAATTATCACCATTTTTTATACCAAGATCAGCATATCTATTTTTAACAATACGTATTTTATTATCTATAATTCTAATAAAAAGAGTAGCACCATATAACAACTCTAAGCCACCACGGTCTATTATACGCTCTTCGGTTTGATATATAGTTGTATAAAAAAGGGTATTATCATCGCTTCTAACTTCTTTTGTGGTAGTCCGCATTGTAGTTTCGATATCAACTACATTGTCAATATTAAACCGATGGAAAAGGTATCTGATGTTTTCTATCATATTCTCTTCTTTATAAGAATCATCATTTGTTGATATAACTATTTTATTCGGCATCTTCTAATATTTCGTCTATAATATTATCTCTCTTTACCACAGTATCATATTTATGCCATGATATATTAGATGGCAACATTACAACTTCATTTTGCTCTATATCTGAGAAAATCATTGTTGTTTTATAAAAACTATATTTAGACGCAGTTTCTGTGTATCCCTCACTTATATGATTAATATCCTTACTATTTATTCTACCATAATCATACTTATTCAGTTGTTTTATGAATATTGAATATCTTTGGTAGATAATGAAAGCGATACCTAAATTTATAAGCAGGTTAAAAATACTAATATAGGCAAAACTTGTAAGTAAAAATATTATACCTATTGTAGTAGATATTAAAAAAACTATCATAAGGTCGTCTAATAACAACCCTATGATAGCTTTTTTATCTTTTATATCTAAGTCTTTAAACCGCATGGATAGCCTGATTTACTTCTTCTATACTTAATATGACATTATATAAGAACATCTTAACACCAATGGCGATGATAATAATACCGAAAATTCTTTCGATCAAATTAATACCAACTACTCCAAGTTTTCTTTTTAACCAATCTGCTGATTTCAACACAAGAAATATGATAATAGAATTTATTAAAATTCCTGTAACAATTTCGATATCTTGGTATTCTGCTCTCATGGATATGATTACGGACAATGTGCCTGGTCCTGCAATGAGAGGAAAAGCAATCGGAAACACCGTAGCATTAGTAGCTTGTTTTTTAGTTTGTTTATTAGGACTTGACCCAACATCAATTACCATCTGCAGACCAAACCAACAGATGAGTAAAGCCCCCGCAACACCAAAGTGGTGTGCATCTACACCCAATAGATTAAATATTGTTTTACCGAAGAAAAGAAACACGATCATTATTATAGTGGAGATAAGTGTTCCTCTGAAAGAATTGATATGACCTCCGTTGTCTTCTCTTAGTTTAATTATCAGTGGTATGTTGCCAAGCATGTCAATCACAGCAAAGAGAGTAATAGCAATAGTAGCGATGTTAACGTAGTTCATTTTATTCTTATATAATATTAGGCGCAAAATTGCGTGGCAAAGATAAGAATTAATTTTAAATATATATGGTATGATTAGTTTAAAAGAAGTAGATAACACATTAAAAATATTATTTAGTGAAGCCAAGGTATTATCGTTTGATTCAGTATATGAATTATCCGAAGATAAAAAATATTATAAATTAGTATTTTCACTACATAATTTAGAAGTAGAAATGAGTGATACTATCGATACTACTATTTTACATACTAAGTTTATATTTAGAACAGATTTAGAAAAAACTAAACTAGTTGAAAATAGTTTTTGGTATCTTAAAGATATCGATTGTTCTTATGTAAAAAAGAATTTTGATACTAACGATGACTTAATCGATGTATTAGAAGAAATTATCAATGAGGATAACTTCGGGGAAGATATGTCAAACCTATCTAATTTTATATCAGAAGCACCTTCTAGTAGTATAAATGATTTTCTAAGTCAAGTAGAGTATAGTTTATTTTCAGTAACTACTGTGATGTATAACCCATCTCTTAAATTAGCACCGTGTCAAGAAATGACATTTGATTTTGATATTACATTAAATAATGGAGAACATATAATTAAATTGAGTATAGAGAAGGTAGATTCAACAGATGTATTTAAGTTTTATTACCACTTATCTGATACAGTAGAAGAAATAGATGTTGATGATATTAGCCAACTTGCACAAACTATTGGTGATCATTTAATTTTACTTTTCAATAAATATCTGAAATAATTAAACTATCTTTACAAACTATTATATAACATTAAAAAGAATTATGTTTAGTATTCAATTTGATCACACAGTTGACGTAGATATTTGTATGACAGATATCATAGGAAATTTAAATAGCTTTAGTAGAAGTAACCTGATGGAATTAAAATCCGAAATAGAAGACGAAATAGGTGGTGTATATGTTCCTACATTAAATAGGAACGATAACACTATCGAAAACGAAGAAAAAATTAAGTTTTTAGTTGATAATATTTGGAATATCGACTTAAAAGATCTAGAAACTATTAAAAAATAAAAAATATGAGTTATTGTATTGTAAAAATCATGGAAAATAAAGATGGAGGTAGACCTATCCATCACATCATTATTGATAGCATGGCTGAGGTAATGGAATTCACCGAAGAGGAAACGGCTAAGACCTATAAAGATTTATTGGAAGCTAATTCAGATTCAGGTCATAAATATGTAGTAAAGAAAATTGGGGAAGCAAAATAAAGAATCAGATATAAGTATAGGAGATATAGTTAACCTTAATAGGGAGCTAGATAATATCTATATTGATTGGGGAGGCGAAACACCCAAAGACATTAAAGTGATTGATATCAAAAACTATAAAGGTATCACAGTGGCTATCATTGATAAAGAGTATACGAGATCTGATAATGAGAAGTCGAATGAAATTTCGATTGATTTTTTAGTTAAAGATGTAGTAGAAACAAGAAATAATTTCATTGATAATCTTTTGGACGAAGAAGAATAATTATTATATTTGCAGAAACTACATAACTATGAACGAAAGAGAATTGAGAAAACTAGAAAGTAGAATCAGAAAAAACATGAGAGATATCAAAAGTGGTGAAACAACACCCAAGGAAAGTGGTATCGGAACTAAAATGAATATTCTGAAAAAATACGATGAAGCTCTTTTCGAAAAAATCATAGTTGAGTACAAAGAAATTTTAACAACCAAATGAGCTTTTACGTAAACCCATTCGAACGAATTGATCATCAAGATGTATTTTTTACATCTGATATCCACATTGGTCATCAAAATGTTATAGGGTTCGATAGTAGACCCTTTAAAGACCTCGATGAGATGCATGAAGAAATGATCATCAGATGGAACTATAAAGTCCCATCTGATGCTATTGTATATCTCGTTGGGGATGTTTCTTATAGGTGTAATAACATGGGCTTAGTTAAAGATATCATGAAGCAACTAAATGGGGATATTCGCCTTATTTTAGGAAACCATGATAGAATGAAGGAAATGGCTAAATTGGGTGTTTTCTCTGATATTCAGAGTTATAAAAGATTAGAGATATTACATGATGATGGCAATAATGGAGATCGTCAAGATGTTGTATTATGTCATTACCCGATACTTTCTTGGGATAAAGAATTCCACGGGGCAATTCATTTACATGGTCACTGTCACCAAAACCTTAAAGATAAATACCCTTGGTATTACGAGGAAAATAAAGTGATCGATGTCGGATGTATGGGTCACAATTACGAACCCATCTCTTATCAAGAGGTGAAAAAATTAATTATAGTATGATATATTTATTAGGCATTGGAACATTTTTATTTATTATCCTATTCATTTATTTACTAATAGGGAATGCTTATAAGAGAGGAAAAAGAGATGTTCTTGATAAACTATACAGAAACGGGGAGATATCTTCTCACATCAAAGGACATTATAATAGGTAAGCCTTAAAAGTTAGGTTATTTAATGTTTACTCAGTTTATGATATTAAACTATTCTTAATATACCTTCTTTGATTACGTTGATATTTCTATCACTATCAGGTAAGAAAAGGAATGAATTCATTCTATTCAAAGGTGCTTCAATAGCATTGAATCCTAGTTCAATTAAAGTTTCATTCACATCAAGTTCTTCTCGTTCTAAATAAGCTATGAAGCTTTTTCCCCCCATATCTTTGTTTTCTTCTAAAGATTCAGCTAAATATTCTTGATCCATATCTCTTAATTTATCGATAACAGATTCTACATTATTTATATCCCCAAAATAGTGTAAACTATTAAGTGGTTCAATAAGCTCTATTCTATATAGATTAGCACCATATTCAGAAGCAGCTTCCTTTGAGTTAGTAATATATATACCATCTCCTAAAAACTTAGATTCGCCACTGGTTTTAGGCATCTGTTTTAACTCAGATAAATCTTTATCTGTTCCATGGTAATACCTTTCTTGATTATTATACTCTTTAATAAATTTCATACAGTATATATAAACTTTTTGGTCTTTTTAAAATATATGTTATATGGATGAAAATAAAATCAAAGAACACCCCGATTTTAAAATGTACGTAGATAATAACGATGGAATAGAAGATCCTAATTTATTAGATTTTTGCTTAAAAACAGCAGACTACTTACTTAAAGTTCCTTACGTTGATACTAATGGTTATTTTAAAATGCGGGCTACCGAAAACGGAGAAGAAGTAACTAAAACGATATACAAAGAGACTAAAGAGTTTGATGATTACACACAACTATTAGAATATGCGCTAAACATATGTGAAAAAAATTACTTCGTGTTACACAATTTAAGTGGTAATAAGTTGAGTTACTTCACAATCGATGGTAATGTTACTTTCCCCAAACCAATGGAAAACAGAGATGCGGAAGCAGTAGTTAAACAAGTACACAGAAATAATATTATATCACAGATATGAGAAACACTATTATACACGGGGATTGTTTGTTATATATGAAGGCAATCAAAGATAACTCTATTGATGCTATTATATGTGACCTTCCTTATGGAACTACAAATTGTAAATGGGATAGTTTAATCGATCTCGATAAATTATGGGAACAATATAAAAGAATAGCTAAGGATCATTGTCCTATCGTTCTATTTGCTCAAACTCCATTCGATAAAGTATTGGGAGCATCTAATTTAAAGATGCTTAGATATGAATGGATATGGGAAAAGACACAAGCTACGGGTCATTTAAATGCTAAGAAAATGCCTATGAAAGCACATGAGAATATATTGGTGTTTTATAAAAAATTACCTGTGTATAACCCTGTAATGACACACGGACATACTAGAAAAGTAAGTAGTGCTAAGAATAGAGCAGCTTGTATTGAGAGAAGAAACGACACTGATAATATTTACAACAATGAATATTCTGATAAGATAAATGATTACGATAGTACATCTAGATACCCAAGAAGTGTGATTACCTTTCCTACGGATAAACAGACATCTAACTTACATAAGACACAAAAACCATTAGCTCTCTTAGAATACTTAGTAAAGACGTACACAAATGAGGGCGATTTAGTATTGGATAATACTGCAGGTAGTGGTACTACGGGATTGGCTTGTAAAAATCTAAATAGGGATTACATCTTAATAGAGAAAGAAGAAGAGTATGTTGATATAATTACTGATCGGTTAAATGAAGGATAATTTATAATAACCTTCATTATCTTTTAATACTTCTATGATTTGATCATTCAGATCGCCTTTGATTTCTATGATTCTAGGATTTCTATCAGTTGGTGTAATATGACCGAAAGGAACATCAAAGTATTTACCATATACTAATGTATCATCTATATGAAAACTAAGCTTGTGTTTATTACAATACTTTGCCTTTGTTTCATTCCAAGTATTATCATCGATCCAAAAGCGTCCATTTTCGTCTGTCCACATTTCAGTATCTTTATTTTTATGATATTCTAATATAGAAAAGATGTGATCATATTCAACATCATATCCTTTGAGTTCTGTTTTAATAGAACCATCGATAAGAGATCCCGTTAAGATATGGATCTCATAGTTTAGTTTCCTAAACTGCTTGATTATTTTTGAAAATAACTGAGGGTTCTGATCAATAACCCCATGTATATCGAATCCTATTTTGTTCATATTAGCAAATGTAATGATTTTTAATTACCCGATTCGATTTCTTCTAATATTTTTGTCAATTTAAAATCCCTAGATTTCATAGTTGTTTGTGTACCAAATAGATTCTTATTAACAACTAATCTTTGATTGCCTCCCTTTGTTAGATAAATAAAGGCTAACCACACATTATCAATAGCATATATTTCCTTTAATTTAGAAACCCTTGGGGATATTTTATCACAGGCTAATAATAGTTTTTTATCATCTGTCCTATATCGATGGAAGAAAGGGTCTAAAGATAGATCATTATCAATAGTAATACCCTGTGATGGTTGACCGTTTGCACTGAATAAAATTTCAGCGTTATCATAATCTAAACAGACTAGGCTATCTTGCCAAGATATCTTATCTCCAATTCCCAATTTCTTTCCTATCATTTTATAATAGGATGGGGAAATAAGAAAATACTTATTTCTGAAACTATCTATTTCTTCGTGTATTATGAAATTCATATAATAATATATAAGATATACAAAAATAGTAAAAAAATGGAACACATAAAAACATTTGAAGCACTTTCTAGAGATATGTCGATAAGACAACTTAAAAATGTTTCTAACCAACTAGGTAATATTGATGTTGGTAAAAGAGTATCAGACGCTAGTTTTGCTAATGCACTTAACACTAAAAGAAACATGGCTGATACGTATATTCAAAGTTACAGCGATTACTTAAAAGAACCATTCTCGGTAAACCAAAACAGAAAGCCGTGGAATGATCGTAAGAAAAAAAGCAAGAAAAAATAATGGCAGCACCTACTACACAAGCAACTAATTTAGAAGCGGCTTTAATCAATAGCCTTAGCGTTCGTTTGACCTTTAATGTGGGTAACGGAGAAAGGAGATTAGTGGCTGTAACCAAAGGATCTGATGTTAAGTATCCTATTAATGGGGTAAAATATGAAGGTAGTTTAAAATACGAAACAGGTGATCAGCTTATTGCAATAGAAGCGGGTACAGAAGGTGATCCTTATCCATACCCATATCCTGACCCTGATCCCGAAGATCCTGAAACAGATCCTAATTCATTAACATATGTAGTGTATGAAGGTTTTGATAATGGTCAAAATGGGTTGGATATTATTGAATTAAATCCAGGAACTACTTATACTATAATGGTATTCGAACATGATAATTTCTTTTATTCTAACTCTACAAAACTTGTGATAACTACACACTATGCTCCTAATACTAGAAGAATGGATGTTAGAGTATATGACAACAATACTAGAAAAATAATCAAAGAAGCGGATGTTGCGATTAAAGATAGGAGAGGGTTTATTGCAGCGTTTGGTAAAACAGACAATGAAGGTAGATTTAGATCTTCTTTAGTTGAAGAAGGTAGATACGAAATGAGTGTAGTTGCTAATAATTACGACCCTAAAATTATAACAGGTATGTTTGTTCAGAGAAAAGAACCCACTAGGGATAATAATTATAGGATATATACTAACACAGCACATACAGAATACGGTGGTACTGTTGAGAGAGAGCGTTACCGAAACCAAAATGACTATATTGTATATTTAGATACGGCTAATAATACAGGTAGATCTTTCACTAGATATGAACCTAACGACAACCCTGATCATTTAACTAAACTATAATTAAATATCTAATTCAATAAAAGTTAAATCACGTTGTATTAAGGTTCTATTGTATTCCATATTATTTAACCATCGTCCTAAGACAACAGATAATCCGTTAGAACTACCTACTATCGAAATAAATTTAGGTAAGTCATTATATATTTGATTCCAAATTTCTTCACCACCATCCTCATATACTTCTTCTCCTATACTTATGATATTATCAATATTTTCTATACCATAGACTTTATCAAAAGCTTCTATAAGTGTAGATATATTTTCAACAGTTAGTGGATTTATACCATCAGCATTAGGCGTAGGTAAGTCTTTTAAATAAATTTTCACCAATTCCCACTCTGCTTTGGTTATATCTTTATTTAGATATCTTCTAGATTTCTCTTTTAAATAATCTAATATATGTGGATTATACTTTAACTCTACATCCCTATTTGTGTGAAATGTGACTGTATAAAAAAATAATATGCCTAAAAACTGTTTCATAGTTCTGCAAATATACTAAATAAGTAAGTAGAATTTTTAATATATAAATAAAATAACACTTAATAAATGGCAGATTGTTCACCAAGTACAAATAGATTTTTCTCACCTGTTCAAACACATATTAAGATGTACAACAGTACATTTGTGGCTGTTGAGGGAGCTAATATGACACATAAAATGTCTTCACTTCCTTCAATAAGATTTCCCTATCAACAAGTATTAACAGGTAGAATTACTTTAAGAGCAGGACAAACTAACTATTTATTGAACCATTTGGGATTAGGTGATAATGCCACATTCTTAGCGATCACAGCACAATATGATTCTAGTTCTAAATTCGAAGCAGATAATTACATTCAATACTCATATTACAGTGATAAAGGTAGATTAATGCCTTTCTCTCATATGTTAGTATTAACAGGTAATTCTGAGAATAGAATAGAACAATTATATTTACATAACCCTAACCAAAATGCAGCAGTTGTATTGGAAGTGATGGTTGGTGTAATTGATGAAACATATGATTTCTTCACTCAAAATGAAGAATCTACTAGTGGTAATAACTCTACTACAATCAATAACTTAGTACACACTGATCTATCTCTTTGGGATGCCGATAGTGATATCATGGTTGTTACTAATAGCTTTAATCAACCTATATTATATCTAAACTTAAACGATATTAACAGCGTAAGTCAAGATGGTAAGATTGTTACAGTGGATGAAGCTAGTACAGGTCAAATATTATTAGTATTCAAAACAGAATATGATGCTACACAAGCAAGAGGTAAAATAACACAATGGATAGATGATTATAATAATAATTCTACTCCACCTGTGGATGATTTCGAACCAATTATTAGATTTACTACTAACGTTACTGATGATGATCCTGATGTTATTCCTTATGGTATATTTTATAGTATAGATGGAGATAGAGCATTTGTAGGCGATTCAACATTAAGTTTAGCTGATTACAGTAATACAATTACTAAAACTATATTAAGTAATTATCTAATATCTGAGGTTAGAGACTTTGAAGACACGATAGTAAGCGTCAGCCCTGCTAGTGATTTAACTATAAGAGATGTAAATGGAGCAGTATTAACAAGTATAGTAGCAGCAGGTGAATATTATATCTATTTTGATATTGCTGATGCAATCGGTAATAAAGTAGACCCCGCAGTTAATGTTAAAATTAATGTCGTTGCTTAAACTTATATAATAAGCTCAATTTATCACATTCATTAAATCCATTAATTCGATCTAGATCGAACTTATCGTCTATTTCACATATATATGCTAAACTTCCCCCAAAGTAAACAAAGGCTGCTTGAAGGAATTTATTAGTAATAACTACTGTGTAGTCTGTTGTCATAGCAGCACCACCTATCCCTTGCCATCCACCTGAGGTATTCCCCCAAGTTTGTTGAATAATATGAAAGTCAGTTCTATGCCAATTATTGGTTTTATCGCTAAAGTAATCTTTTAATCTAGCACCATAATCCCCACCCATTTGGGTAATAGCGTATTGTAAGTTGTTATAACTGTTAACCGCAGATAAAAACTGCTCTGTTTCTCTTGTATCAAATGTATTTCTCATAAATATTATAGAATAATTTTAAACTTTGTTTATATACTCGATATAATAATAAAAAATTTTTATGAATAAGTATTTAAAAGACACAGAAGAGTTCCACGATAATTTTAATTTACCGATTAATGAAGAAATAGTTGATGATAATTTAGAAGATAGAAAATTAAGACTATCTTTGATCTTTGAAGAAATGGTAGAATTAGCTCATGCAATGGGTTGTACAAAACATTTAGAATCTTTATGTGATAAACACAAAGGTGGATCTCATACTTGGTTATTCAACGGAGAAGAGTCAAGTGATGGCAATACATATAATAAAATAGAAACCTTGGATGCCTTAGGTGATCTACAATATGTAACATCAGGGTCAGTTATTTCTTTAGGGTATAAAAATGTATTTGATAATGCGTTTACTGATATCCATATAAGTAATATGACTAAACTTTGTAATAACACACAAGAAGCAGATGATACTATTAAGTATTATAAGAAAGAAAGGGGAGAAGTAATGGAATTATCTATTCTACCAAAGGGAGATAAGTTTATAGTACAAAGAGAAGATGGTAAGATCATGAAAAATAAATATTACGAAGCAGTGGATTTAAAAAAATATATTTAATGGAAATAATAGAAATAGAGAGAGAACCACCCGTTGCTGACGAGTCAATAAGAGGGTGGGTGTTCCAAATAATTCGACAACAAGTTTTTCTGTTAGCGGTAGATGATCATGCTATAGAATCATTAACTATGAGCGATGATATATATGAGCTATATGATGATCTAAAAGCCCACTTCTATTTTGAAATAAAGAAAAGCCATGGTCTTAAATATTCTGATAATTTAGAAACAGAATATATGTTTGATTTTATAGTTAAAACCAATAAGATAGATATATATTATATAATAAACAGGGATATTAGAAAAGAAAGAGATGGTTATATTAATAGTATATTAAACAGTTAATTGGGGATATCGATTACCCGTAGAATACAATAAAAGGAAATAAAATATAATATATAGGGTATATGAAAAAGATATACTCTATATTACTTATTTTAGTACTTTCGATATTACCTATATCACTTAATTCGAGTGAAATGGGAAACCCTGATGCTATTAAGTTCGGATCAATAAAAGCTGCTATGAAAAGTGGGCTGTTCACGTTAATGAACACGATTGATCTTACGGGTTGGATGCCATCTGATAATAGTCAAAGTGGATATGGGAAAGGTAGATTTTTCTACAAAGTATCACGAACTGTATCTCCCGATAAAGGCGGTTACTATTATTTTGAGATAAGATTCTTATCTGATAGTTATTATCCTGCTAATTATTATACTAATGGTCAAGTAACAAGGTCTGCTACTAAGATAGATGTTATGTCATTGTTCGTTAATGGACAACCTACTATTAATATGTTAACTAATAGTCAAACTTTTTGGTTATTATTCCAAGGGAATTTTGACAGAGGTACAGGAGATTTGGGAATATATTTTAAAGCAAACAATCCTAATTCTAGGATAGATCTTAGATGGACGCAACCAAAACCTTATTAAAATCATGGCAGAGAAAAAAGAAAAATATGACGGTGATTATAAAGTAGGTTTATCTGACCAAGGAAGGATATCATTTAATCTGAATTGGAAATGGGCAGTTACTATAGCTATTACTATATTGGGGTTTGTTTTATATTTAGTAATAGACAAGTATCATACTCAACCAATGAACGAACTGAAAGAGAAAAATATCGAACTTAGAAGTGAATTAAGTAAGATGAAAGAGAATAATGGTAAAGCTATTAACACGTTAACAAATAACCAAGGTATTCTTTTGGATAGAAGCGAAAGAACTCAAATGTTTATCAATAGATGGTTCAACGAAAATGATGATCAACCTGCTGCTGAGATCCAACCATTAGATCATAATACACCAGGAAATTAAACTTTTTTTAATTTTATAATATATTAGTATGTTTAAAATAATATTCAAAATAGCAGACTTTGCTTCTAAGGAAATAAAAAGGGATTTTAATATTGATCAAATATTAGAAGATTCCGAAAAAAAGTTTGATGATATAACAGAATATAATCAATATGTACAAGTAATTGAAAGGATATTCGAAAAAAACCAAAAACTAAATTTATACGGAAATGATTATAGTATCAATGATTTAAAAACCATTACTACATCTAATTTATCCAATATAATATTAGAAGTTACTGTAATAGAATTTACTCCCCCAATAGATTGGGATCTAATAAATAAAGAATTAAATAGTAATAACAATTGGTATTTTACCTATGGTACAGGAACGACCAACCTACATGGTAATACTACTATGGGTGGTGGAACACAACAACTAACGAATAATTATAATAATGCAGTATAAATTAACATATGATGTAAACAGTTGCTCTAAAGAATTAAAAAGAGATTTTAATATTGATTCTGTTATGAGTGAAGATGATTTATCTTTTTCTACATTAAAAGAATTTAAGTCCTATGTGGATCTTTTAAAAGAAATACAAAACGATAATTCTAATATAACTATCAATGATATTATATTCAGAATAAATCAACTAAATTATTCTATTTATGATAATACTACCTTTTGTATCATTAAGCTTTATTGTGTAGATGATAAGTATATAGACGAGGATGATGATAGAGGTGAGAATGTTTATAAGTATAGCTCCACGAATATAGATTCTTTAATACAAGCTTATACTAAAGCAGTTAATAGTCCTATATAATATGGAAGAAACTAATTACAAAGTATGTTTTATATTATCTAATAAGAATCAAAAAAATATACTAAGAGATTATAATCTTAACCTTATTGATAAAGATAATTTCAAGAATGAGATATATTTCACTTCCCCATTAGATATGAAAACTTATTTAGAGTTTTATAAAAAAGGAGATAGGGTAAATTTCAATGATATGTTATTTTATATTGAAGATATTTCATGTAATATGACAGATGGTAAGATTAATTTTGATATTAAGTTATTATATTTTAATACTCTTGAAGAAGATGGAAGTATGTACGGAGAAGTGTGGAGGTAATGAAAAGAATTTCACCAAAATATATTAAAGAACTAAACGAAAACGAAATATTTGTTTTTGGTAGTAATGAGGGCGGTAGACACGGAAGGGGTGCTGCTAAGTTAGCCTTAGATCAATTTGGTGCTATATACGGACAAGCCGAAGGTTTACAGGGATCTTCATATGGTATTCCCACTAAAGACAAAACAGTAAAAATTACTCTTACTACAGAAGAAATCCAAAAGTATGTTGATAATTTTATTACCTTTGCGATTGATAACAACCATTTAATATTCCTAGTAACGGAAATAGGGTGTGGTTTAGCGGGGCATGATCCAAGAGACATTGCGCCTCTGTTTAAGAAAGTGAAAAGTGTAAAAAATATTTATTTACCCGAAAGGTTTTGGGATAATTTAGATCTCTATGAAAGTATATTATAAAATAAAAGATGAGTTTTCGGAGTTAGATTTTTAAAAAAATAATAATTATATTTGCAAAATAATTAAACAAAAGACAAAAAGTTTTATATATAGAGTATGAAAATAATTAATGTAAATAGTTCGGTATCACGTATAACTTCTAGGAGTAGAGGGTGATATTACTATGTACATAACTTATATAGGAAAAGCCTTCTACTTTAGTAGAGGGCTTTTTTCATTTATATGCTCCTGTAATCGGCTCTAGCTACGAACTAGATACCCGTAATCGGAATTGAAAATGTGGGTTCGAGTCCCCCCAGGAGTTCAAAACACGGAGAGGTGGCAGAGCTTGGTTTATTGCACTAGTCTTGAAAACTAGCATACTGTAAAAGGTATCGAGGGTTCGAATCCCTCCCTCTCCGCAAATAGTAGGGTGCATGAGTGGCTTAAGTGACTTGCTTGGAAAGCAAGTGATCGTGTAAAAGCGATCCGTGGGTTCGAATCCCACTCCTACTACAAAGGTGAGTTGGCAGAGTGGACGATTGCGCTTGTTTGCTACACAAGTGATCGTGTAAAGGCGATCCGAGGGTTCGAATCCCTCACTCACCGCTAATAAACAAAAGGGTTATTATTGATATAATAATTAAAAAAGTAATGGGAAATAATATTAAAAAAATAGACATTAAAGAGTTTAGAGAAAAAGGATACTTACAAGAAGTTAACCGTATGTTTTTACATCCATTGGGATTAGTATTATCAGTATCAGTTGATGATAATGCTAATGAAAAATTAGATGGTATTTGGGATTATAGAGATGATGAAGAAGGGATCATTTATGATATAGCTAACTCAGATACAGATAGACAAAATAGATTCAAAAAGAACATATCATTCATCAGCGATGAGTTAGAAGGAAGAAAGGAAAGGAGAAAGGAAATCCTTGGCTTCGATATAGAAAAAGTAAAATAGTTATGGAAGAGTATAATAAAAACACGTATGTTGAGAATATAAAGATACAAGGTTATCTCACTAAGGAATATGCTATTCATAAAAATGGGGAAGTTAGAGAAAAGATAGATCGTTTAATGGATGTAATTAACAACCAAAGAAAAGAAAGAGATATCGAGCGTTGGGAAAATCTTAATATGGAATTCAAAGAACCATGGGATGTTCCTTCGCTTCCGAGAGATGAAGAATTAATGAATAATTATGTAATTCCTGCATTATATAGATGTGGTGCTATAGCTAAAAAAGACTTAAAGAAAGACCATTATTATTTCGGGAAGTATAGAAACAGCAATTATGGTAAATGGAATGGTGAAAAATTTGAAATACAAAGATATGAATGGAATGTATTAGTTGATGATGATTGTTTTCACTTCGAAGACGATGACGGATTCGCATTATTTGTTCCTATAAGAGAGGTTACTGAAAAGGAATTCTTAGATAGAGAATTAAATATATAAGAAAAAGAACTTTTATAATGAAGAAGATAAAGAATTTCGAAGATTTCATAAACGAATCAATATACGGTGCTGACGTAGCCGATCCTATGGTAGAAAAAGAATGGGATGATCTATACGAAGAAGCCAAAGAAGAACCAATTAAATCTAAGATCAAAGAGATGTTAGTTGAGATATATAAAGATAAAGACACTTTAGTTAAAGTTGCAGACCTTTTTGAATGGAGTGATGGATCTAATGGTATCATTAACTTCAATGAATTAGACCACTTTTTAACAGACGTAGGATATAAATGCTACGCAGATGATCCTTCTAATATAGAAGACCTAGAAGATTTCAAAAAATGTATCCTATATGCATATGCTTCTACGGATTTAGGATATAAAGGAGAAAAACATAGAGATCATCAATATGATCCTAATAACGAATTTTCTTGGTAATTTTTAGTACTTTTGTGTCATGAACACAAAATACGTAGAAACTTATATTAATAATATTCCTTCAGACTTACCTAATATTATTAATTGGGAAGAAAGAGAAGATGCGCCTAGAAAGGAGATTTTCATGGCAAATGAGGAATTGAGTTATACCTATGGTATGGGTAGAGGAATTAGAACATATGATTCTGTACCCATGATACCTTTTGTCAAGGATGTAATGGATAAGATCAATTCGGATTATAACTATAACTTAGATATCTGTTTCTTAAATTATTATAAAAATGAAAAAATGTGGTTGGGTTGGCACTCTGATGACAGCCCTGAGATCGATCAAACTGAACCTATTGCGGTGGTCAGCATTGGCGCAGAAAGAGATATTTGGGTAAAGACTAAAGACTATAAAGGAGTCATTCCTGATGAATGGAGATTTAACCTGAAAAGTGGATCTTTATTCATGATGTTAGCAGGATTTCAAGATAATCATTTACATAAAATTCCTAAATGGGATAAGAAATGTGATTGGAGAACATCATTAACATTCAGGAAATATAAGAAAATTTAATACTTTTTTCTTATATTTGTACCATGGACATACTATTAGACTACACAGGAGAGAAAGGAATCGGCTTTAAAGCTGCTAACTTTTACTTAGAAAACGATCAATCTATCTTCTTGTTAGGATATGATACGTTAGCTGATTTATATGTAGTGCTGAATATCAAAGAGAATAACGAAAAGTTCTATTGGTGTCAATGTAAGATTTTCAGAGATGAGAAACACTATGAAGAAATCATCAATAATCTAACTCCCGATTCTTTACATCAAGTGACTTCTGTATATCAAGATGGATATCCTGATGGGTTTTTTGATAACGTTAATAAAGTTAATTCACAGAAATTGGATTACTTCCTTACTGATTCGACATTAGAACAATACAACTATCTAAAAGATGCGGATTTATATCTAGAACATAGTTATAGTAAGTAGAACTATTAAAACCAAGTTTATAATGTGTTTAAAGGTGATAATTTTTTGATTGGTAACAAGCATAAATTCAGGGAAGTAAAATGCTATGTTGATTAACTATTACTAATGTTTGAATATAAATAATAATGGTTATATTTGTATAAATTATAATAAAAGGTGCAACATTATAATATAATAAACTTTATATAATATTATGACTTTTTTAACTTTTTTACACACATTAATAGATATTTTCCTACTTATTGTAGCACCTTTGATGATACTTTCATACGAAGTATTAACGTTCAGTGATAAGATAATAGGAAAGACTAATGAGGACGGAGTAGTTTCGCCTTTTTATTCTATGTGCGAATCTATGTATTTGTTATGGATTGTAATGGCTTATTTGTTCTTAGAGAATAGAAACGCAGTAATAATATTAGTGTTAATCAGTATTTTAGGAATCTTCTTTGGGAAGTATAAAGCCTTTAATATCTTTGATAATATCTTATCTATAATAATAGTACTTTATGTAGTAATATTGAACTTTAAATATTTTTAAACTAAGAACCTAGAAAACATGATTACAAGTATATCGAAAGAATTGAACCCAATTGAAATACCTTTCTTTGAGGGTGAGGTTAGTATGCTACCTTTTGATTTAAGTGATTTATCAACTCTACCTATAGAGTTTAGACAGACAGCAAAACAAATGATTAAAAACTTACCGAATAAGGTAGGAGAGGCGTTCTTAACTATACATGGAAAGTTTGTTAAAAAAACTAAAACATTAAGACGTGGCGCACCCCATATCGATGGTAACTATTTAAAAGAAGTTGCTTCTTGGGGAAATGGTGGTGGAAACGGATGGAAGGTCGGTGAAAATGGTATGCAGTTAACAAGTAAAGAACACGCTATTTCTTACGAGAATAAGAAAGGTGGGATGTTAATTGCTTCTGATTACTCGGCTTGTAAAGGATGGAATGGTGTATTTAATGATAAAGCAGGAGTCGGAGGCGATTGTAGCCATTTAAACTTAGATGATGGTTTTATGTTAGAAGCTAATAAAGTATATTATAGTAACTCTCAGTTCGTACATGAAAGTCTACCATTAGATAAAGACGTACATAGAGTTATGTATAGAATCACATTACCTATTGAACACGAATTTAAAGCATAGTAATATGAAAGTAACAATAGATAGAACGTTTAATTATGGTTTTAGGCAAATATGGCTCAGAAAGGATTTTGAGCTTCCCTACACCCCTTTCTATGGTATGTGGATCATAGATCAAGATAATGACCAAGAAATCAGTTTAGAACTAGTTAATAACAGCTATGTAGCTACTATGATCAACTATTACCCAACAGAAGAAAAAACTACTATTGATATTAGGGAGGTTTGGAAACAGCCTGTAACAGAAGAAACAGTTGATGATATATTAGAAAGTTATACTAAGGCGGGTTGGGAAAGAATGGATCTTACTGATGCTGAGGAAATGAAAGAATTTATGCACGAACAATATTTAAAAACCAAGTAATGGGAAAATTAGACATAAGAATGGATGAAATACTTGATAGTATTTCTGAAAACGGAATAAATAATTTATCAAAAGAAGATAAGTTATTTTTAAAATATGAATCAGATGGAATGGATTATCAAAGTATAATCTATAAAATACATATAGAACTTAATCCTAAAGCAGAAGAAGAAAGGAAGATTAGTAATGATATACTTAATATTTGTTTTCCTACTCCTGAGGAAGAAGGAACAACAGAGGATGAATTTCTTTATCGTTATAAATTGAGTGGTAAAATATATGCTTCTCTTGGTGAGAATTGGACTGAGGGGGAATATGATTTTAATTTAGGTCCTTCAACAACGAGAAACAAGTTGAGTGATGCTATTTTTATTGACGAATATTTAAAAGATATTTGCCGAAAAATAAACATTAGTGAAAACACATTTGATGTTGGTATCGCTGAAAACGTTCATATGATATATGCTAATTCTGAGGACGAAGCTAAAAAAATAATTGGTCTTATTTTAAAGGAGATCAAAGCTGATGGATTTGAAATTGAATACGCAAAGACATGATAAGAGAAGACTCAAAATATGTAGTTAAAGATCTTGGTTTAAAAGATATTGAATATTATGATGCTACTATCGATTATAAAACTAAACTAATCGCTTTGATTAAGTTTATCAGTGATAAAAAGGCTTGGTATTATATATGTGATGATTTTATTGTAGCTTATCATAAGAAAGAAGGTATAGTGATTAGTACAAGTGATGTAGTAGATTCGTTATCTATTCCCGATATTAGGAATAAGCTATCCCCTATTACACATATGATCTCTTTGTTGAAGATAGATAATTGTCCTCAGGGATATATTAAGGATTCAATTAAGTCAGCAGAGAAGGCAGTAAAAGATTTAGCACAGTTTTAGTAAACTTTTGATAAGTTTTTCAATAAGATATTTAAAAGAAATATAGATTTGGAACTACTTATTATTACAGGAATGCCCTATTCGGGAAAAGGCACACAATGCGAATTTTTAAACGACTACTTAGGATATAAGCATATCTCTATGGGAGATGTTTGTAGAGCAGAAAAAGAAAAAGGAACAGAACTCGGTAGAATAATGTCTGAGTATCATGAAAAGGGTAACTTAGTTCCTAATAAATATATCGAAGAAATATTTGAAAATCTTATTATAGATAATATTGATGAAAAAGGAATCATCTTAGATGGACACCCTAGAACACTTTCACAAGTAGATCAGATAGTTAGTATGATCGATAAAATTCACGTACAGAACGTAATCAATATTGATGTTGAAGAAACAACTCTTTTAGAAAGAGCTAAAGAACGAGCTAAAAATTCTGATCGCCCTGATGATAAAAACCCCGCCATTCATCTAAAGCGAATAGAAGTATTTAAAGAAAGCACTCTACCTGCAGTTGAATATATGAGTAAAATAATGCCATTTGTGAACATTGATGGTAATGGATCAGTTGAAGAAACAAGAGAGAAGATAAAAGAAAACATATTTATCTTTGAGGATTAATATATACTCTATGAAGTATATAAATAAATTCAATGAAAAGGTAACCGCAGCATTATTACCCACTGAACTAAGACATAAAAACCTTTTATATCATTCTACTGATTTAGAATCATTTAAGAAAATCATAGAAAGTGATAAATTATACGGAACAGTTCAGTATGATTGGGGCATATCTACTTCTAGAAATAAACATTATGCTTTTGGGAGAAACGACACTGATTATGATGTGATACATGACGGTGGTGATGTTCAATTAATATTAGATCGAGATTTAGTTAAAAGACACCATAAAATAAAGGCTTATGATTGGGAAGAATTTAAAACAACTAAAGGTAAAACAGGTGTATATCATGATTATATACAAGCAGAAGATAAGATATTAGCTAATTCATTAAAAAATGTAACGAAATATATAGTAGGTATTCATATAGTTAAAGACAAATTTATTGATGATATATTTGAAGACCCAATTATTAAAGACAAACTTTTAAGTAAGGATATAGTTGTGTTTAATGAAGATTGGGAAATAATATTTAATAGCAAAGTTAAAAATACTGATACCGAATTCGAAAAAATTAAAGATTCTAAATTCAATAGATTACCTGATTTAACTTTATCGGAAATAGTAAATAATTGGGATGACGTTAAAGACATAGAAGATGATAATATTGAAACTATTAAATATTATGTAGACAACAAAGAACTATTACCTAAACAAATTCTAACATATGACAAAAAGGGATTATCTGATGGTTATCATAGACTGATAGCTATGAAGATAGTAGGTGTAGATAAGTTTAGGTATAAAATTGATAATTGGTAATTAATTCTTATATTTGTTTTTATGAAAGTATATATAGCAAGTCCTTACACTAAGGGCGACACTGCAATAAACGTTAAACGACAATTAGATACATTTGATATACTAATGGATAAGGGATATTTTCCTTTTGCTCCATTGTATAGTCATTTCCAACATATGGCACACCCAAGACCATACGAAGATTGGATGACATATGATTTAGAATGGATATTAGTGTGTGATTGTGTACTACGTTTAGATGGCGAAAGTAGTGGTGCGGATAGAGAAGTCGCACATGCTAAAGAACACGGAATCCCCGTGTATTATTCATTAGAAGAATTATACGCAGCTACTTAATGGATCTAACTAAATATAATAACGATCTAAGTGATGTCACTGATTATTTATCAGAACTAGGATTATCTAAGTTAAAGGATAAACATGATGGTAGATACAATAAATATAGTGTTCCTAAAGCAGACTTCGAAATACATGTATATAGTTTTATAAAGCAAGGTGACTCAGATTTATTTAAATATTGTGGTGATGAATTATTAACTTTAGATATTGTTAGAAGGTTCATGAATATAAGTCATGAAGAATCCAAAGAATTCACAAAAGATATTAAAAGAGATATCCATATCATTAATATAATACCTAAAGGATCTAGAGCAGGAATGGTTACTATAACCAATCTAGAAGATTTAGATAACTACTTAGTGGAATATATTCCTTTTTATAAAAGGGATACTAGAATAAATAATATTTTAAAATTATAAATGGATTTTTTCAAATTAATTTCAAGAGAAAATGTAGGTAAGACTTTCCATATTAAGTTCTTACCCGCTATTGGATCAGATGATATAATAGATAACTATCCTGTACCTTTTGGTAAGTATCATAAACAAATATACGTTTCTAATGCTATGGTTAACGGAGAGTTTAAACAACTTGTATATAATCAAGTGATGAGGGACTTTTTACAAATATTCTTTCTTGGGACGAGGGGATATATCATCCATCCTGATCCTGAAAAATTAGATTGTGATATAACATATAATCATCATAGAATAAATACTACTCTTGAAAACGTATATTTAGATTTAGAGAATAGATATGATGTTACAAGAGATGAGTTAATATATGTTGACTATCCTGATAATGTACACCCATTTAATATATTATATCCTGCTAATAATGAATATATAATTAATCCTTATAGCTTTAAACTTACTGTAAGGGAGATAACTCTTTTTGGAACAAGTGGTTTATTAGATTTGGGAAAAATCGAAACGGTTAAATATGATCCTAATTTAATAATTAAAGATCAGAGTGATTCTACTATTAACGAAGCAAACGATTTTATGAAAAGCAAACCTAGTTTAGAAGGATTGGCTAAGTATTATGTGGAAGCATACCACAGAGATAAATTCATCGATGATGTTTTAGAAGGTTAATTAGAATAAGATATGATGAAAAAGATACTATTAAAAAATATCTTAAAAATTTATTGAATATTAAATAAATTTTCTTATATTTACAGTCCTAATAAAAAGAGGTAAAGTAGAAACTTCTTATTCTGACTTTTTAATAAGGAGGAATATTGTATAGAATGCTAGAGTAAACTAGAAATCTCTTTTTATTTTTAAACTTTATTATATTTACATCCTATAAGGAGAAGAAAACTTTTATATATACAACAATGACAACATTAAATAACATAGCAATTATAGCGAGAGCGAGAGCTTTTAACAGACCCCGAATTGGAGTGTGACTATAATTAATATGTCAATTTTTAAAACCTCAATTCGGATTTCCGAGTTGAGGTTTTTTTTTGTTATAGATCATCGGGTCGCAAATTGCGACCACAATAAATACTGACGTATCCCCGATGTCTTATATACATCATGAAGGTAGCGGTTGAAAACGTGGGTTCGAATCCCACCGTCAGTACAAAATATGCATCAGTATCCGAGGGGAGCTTCTAACTCCTTATCCGTAATTGGAGATGAAAATGTAGGTTCGATTCCTATCTGGTGTACAAATTTTATGGGGTGTAGCACAGGCGTAGCCTAAATCGTTTGCAACGATTTCAGAACAACAGGGTTCGATTCCCTTACACTCCACTAAATGGTTCGGTAGCTTAATTGGATAAAGCAATCGGTTTCTAACCGATAGAGTGAGAGTTCGACCCTCTCCCGAATCACCAAATATATGGGGGTTTAGCTCAGTCTGACCGTAAGCGGCACATTTGCAATGTGCGTCACACATCGATTCGAAGAAGTGTAAAAATATAGAATATGAAAATGAAACTAAAAATACTAACGTTAGATGAACTAAAAGAAAGAATTAAAACATTCGATAAAAAATATGGAAAATATTATGAAAAAGAATAACAATAACTTAGGAGGACACCGCTACCAAGCATTGATACTCGACACCAAAGGAAACTAAAGAAATATTCTAAGAACTTCTTAGAGATGTTTAACTTTTTCCTCAATAGTCATAGGAATGGGATATTAACCTTTTCGGGAACAAATGATTTCAGTGTCGAGTATAAACAAGATGGATATGATAGTAGGTTATGTTTTAGGAAGTTTGATAATGGTGATTACCAAAACAAAGTTGTACATACTAAACACCCTAATATACTATTTAGTGTAATTAAAGGAAAGAAGTCATGGGGTCTATTTGTTAATGAATGGTCAGATGGAATCGTTGAATCTAGCTTTACTATCGATGAAATTAAAACAGTATTCGATGAACAGAATATCAAAGTTCCCGATCCATTATGGAAAGACTTTTTAAACACAATTGGTAGAAAGAAAAGGATAAGAAATCAAAAATACTACAATGAGCTTATTAAAAATAGTATTATTTCCAATACTTAAAACTCTTAACAGTCATTTCTGATCCGTTATGAGGATGTCCCTTATTAACACTCGTACCTATAATCGGTACTAAACCACCTTTGATTCTTTCTAAAATGTTCTTATTAGTTATCTTTCTAACTAAGAAACCATCGTAATATAATTCGATTTTATCATCGTTCCATATAATAGCAAATGATACATCACGTCCAAATTCGTTTGGAATATAGTGAGTGTGTGCGCCAATATTTTTAGCGTTATCACCATAGTCTTCACCATAATGTATATTGGTCTGTGGTTTAGATTTAGTTGCTTTATTTTTTGTATAAATTTCTATAACATCTATTTCAGGTAGAACTTTATAATCCAATTCTTTTTCTGTGCCATCTGTTACGAACCATAATGGAGCATGCCAAATACCTGTGGCTGCTTTCATATTAACTATAACTTCCATAGCACCTTTAAAGTATGTTTTCTTACTAAATAAGATACCTGTTTTAAAGTCCATTGTCTTATTGTTCTTCTTGTTTAACTTAGGGCTAAATTCTGTTGATAACCTTACACCACCTTCTACAAGGTTAGTACATGACTTATCGTTATATGATAGATCAGCATCGTCTGAATGTGTTCCCCACCATAAAGTTTTTTGCCACTGTTTAGTTAGTTTACTGAAGTCCTCATGTACATCAAGTGTTAATCCCTTAGGATCAAAATCTTTAACCTTACTAGAAAGTCTTCTTCCTATGTTATTTTTATATAACAAGTAATAATTATATAACTTTTCTTTTAAATTTCCCATACTTTATATATTATTTTTTCAATTTAATATATAGCTTATGAAGTATATTAAACCCTTTAATGAATCTATTAAATTCCCTGAGATTGATGATATGTATACTAGACACAATCAGCTAAAGGTAAATAAAGATAATATTCAAGAAGAAATAAATGACATAGAACACAGACTTATTAAAACACAAGACGAATATATTAGTAAAATCGAAACTATATTAAATAAAGTTGTAGAACATTTTAGAATGAATGTTACATCAAACAAGGGGATAATGATAATAAAAACACAAAATGATATTATACGACATGATACAAAAGAAAATGATGATGTATTCAATTTGTCTAACTTGGTTGATAATTTTAAATTTAAAACCGCTTATCCAGATAATCCAATTGAGGTAACACAAGAAGAATATGTGTTATATGATATTTTTGTAGAAAGGTCTATTAAAGACGGAAACAACGGAAACACAAATGTATTTTATTTGATTCCTACTTATGATGAAAATGAACTTCATCTTCATTTAACTTATATTCATGTTAAGGATTTGATGAAGTTATATGAAAGATTAGTAAAGAATATTTCAGGTAATATGTTAATGAAAATAAATAATTAAACTAATGAAAAATATAAAAACATTTGAATCATTTATAGACGATCAGGGTAATATCAAAGACTTCAATCATAAAACATATATTATAATTTCCAAGAAACATATTAATAATTTATATTTATCTCAATTAGATCCACCAAGGTTTACGGGAGAGAGTAGCGCAATGAGGAAAACTTATCATTTCCCTTCATTAGATGATGCTTTAGAATATAAATCTAAACACCCTAAAAGAAATAAACATTGGAGTATACACGAATATAACCCAACTAAAACGATTAGTATGGGTAATACGGTTGGTTAATTAATTAGACTTTCTATAATCGATTAAGAAATCATATAATTTTCTAATATTTTCATAGCTTGTACTATTCCTAAAAGCGTTTAGATCAGTAACCATTAACTCACCGTGTAGATCAAATAACCTTTTCCAATCATCAAATACGCCTTTATATTCAGGGTTATTTTCTACAAATCTTTCAAAGTTTGGTAAATTAATAACATCACCAATAAATATTTCAGATCGTGCTATATTACTTTGGTTTAAAGATCCATCAACTTCTATAATATTCTTAGAGTCTCGATAAGCCTTTCCGATCTCTTTAGCTGAATGTAAATTCAATAAAGCTGTTTCCATATACTTAGATAGTGGTTCAACTAAGACATCATTACCTAATGTGGGTATTATTAATTCTTCGAAATTCTCTAATGCTTTTTCGGCATTTTTAGTCTTAATCACTGTGATTAGATCTTCTCTTATCTTCTTAATAAGAGTATCAAGATTTTTTATGAACTCTTCGCTCTCATTATCCTTCTTCCAATCTCTGAAACCATTTGGGTTATCTATAAATTCATCTTGCTTCATATTCCAATCGAAATTATGTAAATAATGATGTCCGTATTCACCTCTTAGTGTTTTTAATACATCTTTAGGGAATGAATTAAAATCAACTAAATCCTTTGATTCTATATTATATTCGTTTATCTTTGTAATTAAATATTTACCCATATACTATATATTAAATGATAGATCAATTAATACAAGAACTTTATGATGAGGATGGTATTAATCTAGAGATCTCAGCAGGAGACAAATTAGATAATACCATTAAGTATGTGACAGATAAATTGATTGCTCATATACCCGAAGATTCTTATACTAAAATCAATAGGAATTATATAGACATTAAAATAGAAAACAATAGTCGTTATTATAGTAACGTAAAGACAAATGAAGAATATAGAAACCAATTATTTGCAAACGTTAAGTCTGTTGAAATCCATAAATTTTACCCACAAGTAGTTAAAAATTTACTTGTATTAAATTTAATTAATGGTTATGACGAAGAAAGGAGAGAATCGTCTGTTGTGTTCCAAGATCATAAAAAGGTATTTCTCTTTTTAATCAACAGATTTACTGAACAGGATACAGGATGTAAACATATCAATGCTTATATAAACTCTTTTTATGTGTTTGTCCAAGTACAAACATCTCCTTATTTAAGAGGAATAAACGAGTTATTTTTAAAAGAATCTAAAGATAACTTGTTGTTTTATATAGACTCTTTGTATTACAAAGAAGTAAATAAGGGTCTTATCAACCAATTAGATAGGCTTGGGTTAAATTATAGTATAGAAGATATTGATTATATATACATCGGTGAAGGTATTCAGTTTTATGAAAAACGAAATGATGAAATTTATATGAAGGGGTTCAATCCAAAAAAACAGGAAGAAGTAGAAAATATGATTAAAGTTAGAGAAAGGGATAGGAAAATAGATTCTCTGTTTTAATATATACTCTATGAAGTATATAAAACCAATCAATGAACATTTTGATCATCTTCCTAAAGATGAAATTATTGATAGATTAGAACGCCTTCTAACTATTGCATATATGCAATTAAGAGATGAGCTTATATATAGTAATGTTAATCAACTTTTATTAGATGAGGGGATAAAAAGCTCTGAGTTTATTAAAGTAAATGATGAAGGTTGGGCAATAGAAGGTTATTATTATACTATGAAAGAAGGTGAAGATGAACCTGCTTATCTTTATGACAGAAAAGAATTAAAACATTTTGATAAAGATATACTTGCTAAGATACTTGAATTTCTTGGTAAAGAAGAGAAGTTTTCTCGTATCTTAAACCAAGAGATGTTTAAAAAATTAAATAAGTAAAATGATAAAAGATTTTAAAACCTTTAGTAAAAACGTGAAATCAGATATAGATAAAATGGATGGTTATAGATCTAAGATTTATAAACTGAAACTACAAATGGATGAAACATATAAAGAAGATATCATAGAGGGTGTAATGCTTTTGTTGAATGTTATTAAGGATAAGTATAAGTTTGATAACTTATTTAACTTTCTAAGAGATGATATAATCAAAGATAGCACAGATATATTAGAAGCTATTAGAGAATTAGCTATATACGTTGATGACTCTTCATACGCACCTGAGAATATAAGATACATAAATGGGAATTGGTATATCGATGTTTATTTCAGAAAATATGAAGAAGGGACGTTAATATTTTCTGAAATAGAAACAGAATCATTATTTGAAATATTTGAAATATTATTACACGGACTAAGTTCTGAATTGAATTCCGAAGCAATGAAAAAATTAAATGAGTCTACTGTATTCTTCGATATAGAAAATACTATTAGTAAAATCAATGATAAGAGAAAAGAGATCAAAGACACAAAGAAGAAATTAAAACGTTTGAACACAGAAACAATAGAACTCAGTAAAAGTATAAACAAGTATAAAGAAAAAATGATCTTTCAGATAGAAGACATTTTAATTAATGTAGTTAAAGAAGAAAATACATTAGAGGCTTATATGCGAGAAAACGACATGGAGATTTTATATGATGAGATTTTTGATGATATGGTTAAGGTAGTCCATCAAGAATATCCTGATCATGATATATTTAATCTAACTGCAGAGAATGGTTATTGGGCATTTGATGCTGAGGACGGACAAGGACATGTTGATTCAGTAATAATTAGTGATGATTTAGATACTATATCTGTTTATAAAATATTAAAGATACTTGCTACTATACCACAAGTGAGTAAGTATATAAATCAGAGCGCAATGAAGAAACTGAATGAATCTAAATTAGAAGAAGTGGGTACTATCCTTAATAATAAAAGGGAATTAGAAGTTAAGTTAAAAGACTTACAACAAGATGTTAATAAAATAGACCAAACACTTCTTAATATAAAACTTGATCTTATGGTTAAGATAAACAACATATTCGAAAGTCTTATGTCTAAATATAATTTAACACCTGATAAAAATGGATTTATTGTTATAGATAAAGCTCTCAAAGAAAAGGGAGTTGATATTTTAGATGAAATGGGTAATATAGAATTTAGATTTACTGATATGGGTATTATAAGAAGTACTACATTTAATGACACACAGACAATATCTAATATAGTTCTTGAAACAAGAGATGGAGTATTAACAGATATTCAAATATCAGGGAATCCTAATATCCATAACTATAAGAGATTAGAGAATGTGGATGTGGGTGGGTTATTTAACTTATATAAATATTTACTGATCAATATAGGTGGTAAGTATATTAAAAAAATGAACGAAATGAACAATGATTAAAGATTTTAAACAGTTTTCTAAAGATTTTCAAAATGCTATTTCTAACATAGATAGAAAACAAACAGAGATTAATAGAGAAAAAAGAGACGTAGAAACTAAGTATAAGAAAGAAATGTGTGACATCATCGATAAAATATTAGATGAGTTAAGAGAAAGATATGACTTCGATGATCTCATTAATTACCTAGAACAGAAAAAGACCAAGGGAGACGAAAAGCTTTTAAATGAAATTAGGTATATATCATTTGAGTTCTATGGTGGATATTATACTATGGGTACAATAACACATAATGACGAAGACTATGAACTTCTTATGTATGAAGACGAAGATAATTATAGAGAATTTGCTTTTATTGAAATGGATATTATGCCATTATACGAATTCTTCAAAGGTCTATTGAATTATTATTCTACTATTACGAACTCCGAAGTTTTCAAAAAATTAAACGAGATGTCAAATAATATAGCATCCCATTTGGATAAGTGAATTTAATATATACTTTATGAGCCGTATCAAAACACTTAGGAAATTTAAAAATTATGAAAGTCAGATAAAAACTATTGATGCCGAATTAGAAGGTAAGGATGGTTATATCAAACGAATGCTTATTAAAAGAAAAGAAGGTATTAGGGATAATATTGAACAAGATATCGTAAGATTATTACATAGTGTTTTAGATGATAATGGAATAGAAATAGGATCAGATGATACACCTGTTATCCAATTATTGAAAGATAAGAATATTGAAACTAATTTAACAGAAATTGTTAATATTCCAATAAGACACGGGAATGAAGAAACTAACATTAATGAAATATATCTTTATCGGGGTGATTGTCTTATTATGTTCGAAGGTGAAAAATATAGGGAATTAACACATAATATAAAATTAGAAAAGATTTTAGCTATTTATAAAGCTATGATAAGTCTAATTAATAGACCTCTTTTGAAATCATTAAATGAAGATACTACTAGTGATTATAAAAAGATTTTAACAGAACTTGAACGTGCTGATAAAAATCTTAATGACTTTCGTGAAAAACTAATTGATAGTGTAGAGAAAGTAGTAATGGGTATTATTAAAAAATATGAATTACCACTATATGCTGATGTAGCTAAGGAATTAAAAGGGAGGGGAATTGATTTAAAAATTTATATAGACGGAGAAAACGTAGATATATCATATGATATAGATGATGATTCCTTTTATATATTCGATCAAAGAGGAGCATACCATAGTTTTTTAAGTACTATGCACATAGAACATTTAATTCAATTATATGATCAACTATTAGCATCACTTAATAAAAATGCTTTCAAGAAACTAAATGAAGGTTTAAAAGAAGACTATTTAGAATCAGAAAGGGACATAAATGTTTACAGAGCAAATTACACTAGATTACAAAAAGAACTTTCAAAAAAGTATTATGATCTAATGAATATGATTGTGAAACAATATGATATTGATCTACAACCCGAAGCACCGATATCATTTTCTATAATAGATAAAGTAATTGAGAAAGATGAGGATAATGGTTTAATCGAATTGAAAAACAAGGAGTTAACAGCCATAGGTGATAATCACCATAAATTCATATTAACAGATTTGAGATATTGTCCTTACGAAGAAAAATTTCAAGTAAGTAAATTATACGGAGATACACATATGGTTACATATCCTTCTAGTATGCAATTTGATCAACTATATCCTATATATGAATCTATTATTAAAGCTTTAAATAAAAAACCATTAGAGAAATTAAACGAAAGTAATATCAAGGAATTAGAAGAAATGTATTTGAAGAATTTACATAAAGGTGAAGGAGATCATTATGAAATACAGAAGGAAGTACAAGATTCATTAGAAAAATTATTGGATATGATCATCGATAAATATGATTTAGATCTATCAGACCAAAAAGGACTCTTAGATGAATTAGAGAAAAAGGATAAAGATAATACTCTTTTAGATTTAAGAGGAAGGTTTTTTAATATGTTCGAAACAGAACACACTTTTTATTTCGTTGATATCCTTAAAACAGAAACAGGAGGTTATTATATTAATATAAGAAACGAAGAAGATGGTGCGATAAAAAGAACTAAAGTTAGTTTCACAGGCTTCCATTTCTTATACCCGATATATACCGCCCTCATAAGTACTATTAATAAAGAGGCATTTAGATCGATGAACGAAAGAGTGCTTTCTAGAGAAAGTTTCCTTATTAGAGAATCTTTTATACAAGAAGTAGAAGAATATCAAAATAAAGTAAAGGAGATAGAAGGGAAGATCAGTGATATGAAAAGAAAGAAGGAAGAACTTGATGAAAAATACAAAGGTTCTAAAGATAAGATAGAGGGTCATATTGTGGATATATGTGAATACATTAAAAAAGAGTTAATTGAATTTAATCAAGACTTACATATTTATTTAGAAGATGATCAAGGAAAAATGGGAGATATTATGGCAGCTTTAGGTATATCAAGTGGTGCTTATATGTTTGTAGATCACGGAGATGTGATGTTCGATATAGAAGGTGATGATACGTATGATATAACAGAGTATAATGTTGACAAACTTTTCGAAGTCTTAAAAATACTTATATCAATACCTAAAGTGAGTGCTTATTATAACAAAGATATGTTTAAGAAACTTAATGAGTTATATGATAATGATGTAGCTGACACAAAAAGTGAGTATTTAATTAAAGCTAATAAGTTACTTAATGGAGTAATTACTTCATATAATTTAATAGAAGAAGGCGAAGATAATGTATCACTAAAAGAAAAATTACAAGAAAAGGGAATTGATATTAATCTCTCTGATATCTATTTATACGATCAAGCTAGAGTCCAAGACATTATTGCTAAAAAAGCACCATCGGGTTATTCCTTTTTATTGAAATGTATTGAGTCTAAAACAGGTGATGTATTTGAAATTGAATTAGGACAAGTAGTTAGACGAAAAACTATGGTTAGAATATTTAATACTTTATCAAAGGCTATTAATGCTTTTTTCTTGAAGCAATTAAATGCCTAATTTCTTTCTTATTATTTCTTCTGCTTTTTCGTTATGTTCGATAGCTTCTTCTTCAGTCATATTAACAAATTCGACTTTTTTGACAGCACCCACTGTTCCAAAATCATCATTTTTACCTACTCTAGCAACTCGATAACCAATTATATTTGGTACATAATTACCACCATCGTCACGACCCCAATGTTTTTGTACACTAACTATCTCGAAGATATAATGTTTCTTAGCTAACCCACCTTTTTCTGTTAAGTTTTTAAACTTTATATACCTTCCAATGTCCTTTTTTAATTCGTGATCTTTAACAGTAAGACCTACTACATCAGTTATTTCTTTAGCGGTTTGGTGTTTATTATCATGTTTTTCGGCTTCTTCTTCCTTATCGAAATCAGGGTTATCATAATTATCTAATAGTTCTCTTTCGTGGTTTGATAATGAATCTAAGCCCGTATCTGAGATTTTATCTAATATTGCGTTTAGTTCTGTTTGTGATAAATTAGCTTGTTCAAATGTCTTAACGTATTTCATTTTATTATATTTTTTTAAAAAGTGAATTGGTCTAAACCACCACCTTTCTTAACTATATTATTTACTGTTTTAGTAGAGGCTATTATCTTTTCTAGATCAGTTATATCAACATCATTGTTCACTGTCAGTAAACCAAAAGGTTTTAATCCGTAACTTGGATTCACGACTTCTTGGATATTAAAAGTATACCCAAGTCTATTTTTATTAAAGATATAAACGATCTTTTCTAATAAGTTCATATCAATCTTCATTTCACTTTCAGGATAAAATATTCTAATAGTTTTACCTTCTTTAATTTCTTTTCCCTTTTCGTCAGTGCCAATGATTTTAACTTCTATCCTATATTTTTTATCTTCTTTACTAATGACTTCTAAATATCCTTCATTATCGTTATCAGATATAAAGTTATAGTCCTTTAAGTATATTCTACCTAATTGGATTTTCTCAAATATTTTATAGCTAAGTAAATGCTTCATAACGTATATATTATTTATTTAGATTTAGTATTAAGTCAGTAGTAAGTAATTTACTATATTCGGCTATTTCTTCATCTGTTAGCTTATCCCTTACTCTTTTATCACGTAATAAATTCTTCTTGTTTACTATTATTCTCATTCATTTTCTTAATCATATCCTTAACAAGTGGTCTACCTTTAGCAAACTTTTTAACTTCCTCTTTAGATAAACTAGTATATACTCTTGGATCATTAAGTAATAGATATACTACATCATCATGACCACCCCTTGCTGCGCTTCTAATAGCTCGGTTATACCTATCACTCGGATCAACTCTTTTGTCTTGAAGTAATAATTTAACTATATCTAAATAACCATTTTCTGCTGCATCTAGTATAGTAATATTATTATTAGCACTCGGATCAACTCTTTTATCTTGAAGTAATAACTTAACAGTACTTAAACTTCTATTTTCTGCTGCTAACCTTAATGCATTATTATTATCAGCACTCGGATCAACTCTTACGTCTTCTAATAAGATTTGAAGTGCGTCTGTATATCCTCTTGCCGCAAACCACATTATAAGAGAATTATTATTATCACTTGGATCAACTCTATGGTCTTTTACTAAGGTTTTGAATATATCGTTATGATAATTAATAGCCGCATATTTTATTGCCCTTTTATTATCAGCATTAGGATCAACTCTTTCGTCTTTAAGTAATTCTTTAACTATATCATAGTGTCCTAATTGTGATGTTATTTTTAGAGCAACGTTCCCACTCTTACTAGGATCAACTTCTTTAATTAACTTTTTAACAGTTTTGATATCACCTTCGCTACAAGCATCAGTAAATAGAACATCTTTAGAAATAGATTCAAATAATTTAATATACTTCATTTATTATATATTAATTCTTATATTTGTATTTATGAATTTGATAATGGGTAAAGGCATACTAAAGTTTGATCCACCGAACAAGACGAAAAAACATGACCGTCAAAGTTCTTGGAAAAAGACTGCTATGATCCACATCAATGATGATGTATGTGAATATTACAGATGGATAATTTCAAAAAGGTATCCTTATACCCAAGGAGTTAAAGGAGAAAATAATTGGATCAATTTACCTTTACGTGGATCTCATGTTACTATTCTTAATGATAGAATAGAGGATATTAATGTTTGGAATAAGATGAAAGAAAAGTATGACAATACTGAAATGTTTTTTTTTTATAATTGGGATGGGTTAAGAAATAATGGAGAACATATTTATTTCAAAGTAGAATGCCCAATGGGACAAGAAGTAAGGAACTATGGTAATTTAGGAGATCCTTATTTTCCATACCACATGACAATAGGGCTTGTACCCGAAGAAAGTGTAATTAAAAGTGAACACAATTTAAAGGTTCAGGACTATATGATAAACAGATAACTAAAATAACTAAAATAAATATTATGAACAATTATGAATTGATGGTCATATTAATGACCCTAGAAGTATTAAACTTATTCGCATCATATGGGATGTCATTTTGGTTTGATAATGAAAAATTGTTGATTCCTTTTACTAATATTTGGGTGAGAAATCGATTAGTAAATAAAAGCAGGTTTCATAAAATGATTATACCAAACACAGTAATATGGTTAGGTATAATTATAATTATGTTGATATATGTCTGATATTTTAATAGACGATCTTCCCGAAGACATATATGGTGACCATATATGTGTGATCATACCTGAGGGATATGAAGATTTTAAATTAGGAAGTTCATATAGACCTAATGGGATGGGTGGTATGTTTAAGAGAAAGGGATCAACTAAGTGGGAAACTTCTTGGGGAATAGATATACCTGATGCTGAATATGCATATGGCTATAACATGAATGGTCACACTTGGGACGCAGTAACAGGAGCATCAACGGAAATAAATATTATGATACCATATGAAGTCTTGATCAGACATTTTAAACACGTTAATGCCTTCACTTCTAATGAAGAAGTACAAGCCTTTATTAAAAGGGTTAATAGAGATATTAAAATCGATGATATTTTAGATGAAAAATAACTGCTATATAATACCTTTTAGTAGAAGGAATTTAAATTTTGTGACTGATCATTTTTTAATAGGAGACATTATCAGTAAAGATGGTGTTTTATTAGTTTCTGAATTCATATTAATAGATTTAAACCTAATGTTATTTAGTTTTCTTAATGAAGAAGAAGCCGAAGGTCATAAGGAAGTTAGTCGCAATGAGATAATAACATTAGCTAGGGATTATAAAATAAATAACATTTTAGATAATGAGTAAGTATTATTTAATAGCAAATAAAAATGAAGTTGATTTTGTGTCTACTTATTTTAAGTTCACTTCTACTGAACATACCCACAAGTCTCTTGTAGGATATACTAATTATTTGTATATTAACACAGATACTATGACTTATACATTCGAGGAATTGTTAGGTTTTAATGAAATGGCAGAACATAAATTGATCAACATTAAAGACCTTCGATATATAGCAAGAGATATTAAGATCGATAAAATATTAGAAGATGTCTAAGTATTACTTTTTAAATTTATTTGGCTTAAGAAGTGAATTACTTGAACTTGGATTTAAGGAAGACGATAAGCGTATATTTCCTATGGAAATGAATTACATGGCAGTAGATCTAAATAAAAAAACTTTCTTCGCTGAGGAATACGCAGAAGCGGTAATAAAAAGGTTAGACTATAAAGCAATACCCGTGGAATATTTTATGAAGAAGTTAGTTGTGTTTCAAAGAGATAAGAAAATCGATAATATTTTAAACGATGAATAAATACGTAATTAAAATAAGTATGGAATCGACTACTTATCTAAAAGATTTGGGATTTTATTCAGAAGACGAAAAACACTTTAACAAATATTTTGAACACCTTAACAAATATTTTGAATACTTCTCAATAAACTTAGAAAAACAATCAGTTATATCTCATACATCACACGATTTGTTATACCAAGAAGTTAGGTTGATTTCCTTAGCAGAACTTAAAGCTATACTAAGAGATAAGAGAATTGATAATATATTAAATAATGAGTAAATATTCTTTAATATTATCACCCCCCTTTAATACTGATGATAGTATAGATCATATCGTTGGGTATATTATGGAAAACTTTGAGTATAGCGATACTATCCTCAACTATGATCAAATCAAATTTAAACTAAATATCGGTTTACTTATAAGAAGCGTGTGGGTGGATACGGAAGAAATGACATGTGTAGTAGACTTGGAATTGGAAGAAGACGAAGATGATTATATAAATATATCCAAACTTAAATCAATATTAAGGGAAGAAAAAATTGATAACTTATTGAATGATTAGTATCTTTGTCCTATTATGGGAGGCAATGCAATAAAAATAGCGGAAAGAGTACCGAAAGATAAATTCTTTGAATATGCGAAGAAGATTATTCCTATGGTCGAAAAAGCATTTGATACTAAGGTATCAATGGTTAATAGTTTTAAAAACAAAACTGACTTTGGTGATTTAGATCTATTAGTATTAGAGAATAAAAATATTTTGAATAGAAGAAAAGTTATTGAACAAACATTTGATCCACAAGAGATTAAAGTTAACTCTCATATCATCAGTTTTAACCATAACGAATTACAAGTAGATTTAATTTTCACATCTAAGGAAGATTGGGGAACATCTAAGATCTTCTTCGAATGGGGTGATCTTGGGAACTTCATGGGCAAGCTAATTAATAACTATGGAGATTTAGCTGACCACGGATACTTATTGAAATACGGATTCGATGGACTAAAGTGTAAGATCTTAGAACAAGGTAAAACCAAATTAGTCTTTATCTCTAAAGATAATAAAGAAGTATTCAAATTCTTAGGATTAGACTTCAATAAGTGGGAAGAAGGTTTTAATGATAAACTAGATATGTTTGATTACGTCATCACCTCTCCTATGTTTGACTATCCTGCTTTCCAATGGGAAAACTTAAACAGTATTAACAAGGATCGCAATAAAAGACGACCTGCTTATATCGAGTTCTTAGAATATATTAAGGATCATAAGAAAGTAATTCCTTGGAATAACCATCCAAAAGAATATTTAGATATTATTAAAAATTTCTTTAGTGTTGATCTTTTAGAAGAAAGAAAGAATTTTACCAAAGATATTGTTATTAAAAATATTATCAAAGATAAGTTTAATGGTACTATTATTAAGGAACTGATTCCTTATCTAGACGGAAAGGAACTAGGTAAGTTTATAGATAGTTATAAAAAATCAAAGGAAAATTTTGATCAATATGTATATGAAACTGATAGAGTATATGTAGCACAAAATATTCTTGATTTTTGGCACACTATATATACTACCAAATAGTTTTAAGCATTTCGGGACTTATCTTAACTATACCATTATCACCTTTTAGGACATAAACACCAAGAGAAGTAAATTCATTTACGATGTTATTTACTTTCTCGATCTCTTTTTTGTCTAGATCTTTTAAACTTTCTATTAAGTTAATCATTTCTTCATATCTTAATTCTATTCTATTCCCTAAAAAGTAAATTAGATTAAAGTTAGCGTCTTGGTACTTTTCTATTTCACCTCTTATAGATAATTCATGTGAAAAGTGATTAAGGCTAGTTTCTACACCAATAGAAGGCATAGAAAATCTCCAACCATCAAAAACAAATTCTCTTGTCTGATGATCATAATTATCTAAGAAACTAACGAAATCGAAATGTATAAAGTTATGTTTATCGAACTCTACTTCTTTAAAGATTACATCATCTTCCTTGGTGAACTTTACGAATTCTACAAATAAATAAAACACATCTACTGCTCTAAGTGCATTAAATCTAAAACCTTTTAGGTTAAATTTTATATACTTTCTTAGTATAGTTATTATGGTGCTAATTATTCCGAAGATGTTTGAGTTACTTAAAGATTTATTGAAAAACTCTCGATCCTTATCAGAACCTTTGGATATTGTTATCCTTAGACCCCTATCATAGAAATACCCCTGAGTGGGGAGGTCGGTGATATAGATTTCTTTAGAATCTTTAGTAAAAATTTTCTTAAAAAAATTGATCATATAAACTATATATTAAAGAAAACATTTATCGTTTTTTTAATATAAGGTAAAAATAACAGTTACTTATGAGTAAGATATCGAAGCACCAAAAAGAGGGTAAACATAGTTTGACCTATGATATCATCTTTAAGGGAAAGAAAGAAAAATTAACAGAGGAAGACGATGTACAAATAACTGATTATCAAGAAACATTTCAATATGATCCAGGATCGAGAGTATATGATGAAGCATATAATAACGATGACTTCGAAAGAAGAAAGAGGGTTACTGATAAAGTATATGCGATAATTAGAGATAAGACAGACGTAAACTTAGATGCTAATAGAAGAAAACCATCTAAGAAAGATTTCAATGAATACTTTGTTATATTAAAAAAGGAATTAGAAGGTGAAAAGTTCACTAATGTAGAATTGTTCAATGAACTTGCTGTTTATTTTTCTGATAACCTTTTCACTATATTTAAATTATTAGACAATAAGTGGAGAAATAAAATCATTGAAGAATTACAAGAACATATTGGCAATGCTCCAAAAAGTTCCACAGAAGTTTCTGTTAGGAATTTAACAGAAGGTAGTGAGATCGAATTTCTCTACTACGATGATGTAGAGGATGAGGAAAAATTAATCACAGGTGTTGTATTGGAATATAATAAAGAAGAGGAACATTTTAAGGTAGATAGTTTCGAAAATATTTATTTAGTTGAATTAGCGGCTATTAATAAAATCTTAAACAACAGAAAATTCAAACACAATCTAAGTAAGTTGATTAACATCGACTTTTTATAGTAGTAAAAGTTTTTTCCCGTTTTTTAATTTCAGTAAATTTTTTTCTGATAAAAAAACTAGATATATAATAGTACCTAAAAATAAAAAAAATAATAATAATTAACATGGAAGATACTTTAAACGAAAGAAAAAGAAAAGAAAACGAGATGAAAAAAGAATTAACAATTTTTACAATAGAAGAAATTATGGAATCAAGTATTGATTACTTCGATGGTGATCAATTAGCAGCACAGGTTTGGAAAAACAAATATGCATTAAAAGATTCAGATGGAAACATTTATGAGAAAAATCCTGATATGATGCATGATAGAATTGCATCTGAGATATACAGAATGGAACAGAAGTATGATAACCCAATGGAGTTAGAACAAATAAAAGGGCTTATCAAAGATTTTAAATATATTATACCACAAGGTTCACCAATGAGTGGAATTGGTAACAATTTTCAAAAAGTATCATTATCAAACTGTTTTGTGATCGGTGATGATGGAAAGGATTCTGATTCGTATGGTTACATTATGAAGACTGACGAAGAACAAGTTCAGTTAATGAAAAGACGTGGTGGTGTTGGACATGATTTATCTAACATTCGACCAAAAGGAAGTGCTGTTAAGAACTCAGCTTTAACTTCAACAGGTGTTGTTCCATTTATGGAAAGATATTCAAACTCTACAAGAGAAGTAGCACAGGACGGTAGACGTGGTGCATTAATGTTGAGTATATCTTCTAAGCATCCTGATTCGGAAGCATTTATCGATGCTAAATTAGATGGCACTAGAGTAACAGGTGCTAACATTTCAATTAAAGTACATGATGACTTTATGAAGGCTGCAACTAAAGGAACACCTTATACACAACAGTATCCAATTTATTCGGATAATCCAAAAGTAACTAAGGAAGTTGATGCACAAGCTATTTGGAAAAAGGTAATTCATAATGCTTGGAAATCAGCAGAACCTGGGGTATTGTTTTGGGATAAAATTATATCAGAATCACTAGCAGATTGCTACGCAGACTTAGGGTATGAAACAGTATCTACTAATCCATGTGGTGAGATACCTTTATGTCCTGACGATAGTTGTAGACTATTAGCAATCAACCTATATTCATATGTAGAAAATCCTTATACCGATAAAGCAAAATTTAACTTTGGGTTATTTAAGGAACATGCTAAATATGCAACAAGAATGATGGATGATATCGTGGATCTTGAAGTAGAAAAGATTGATGGTATTTTAGAAAAGATCCAAAGTGATCCTGAGAAAGATACTACTAAGAGAACTGAGTATGAGCTTTGGAAAAGAATCCAAAAGAAATGTCAAGAAGGTAGAAGAACAGGTATTGGTATTACTGCAGAAGGAGATATGTTAGCCGCATTAGGACTTACATATGGCACTAAGAAAGCAACTAGTTTTGCAACTAAAGTACATAAGACTTATGCTATCGAAGTATTCAGATCTTCTAACCAATTGGCACAAGAAAGAGGAAGTTTCAAAATTTGGGATGCTAAGAGAGAACAAGATAACCCAATCTTAAATAGAATTAAAAAAGAAGATCCTGAGTTATACGAAAACTTAATGAAGTATGGTAGAAGAAATATTGCTCTTTTAACTATTGCACCAACAGGATCTGTTAGTATTATGACACAAACTAGTTCGGGGATTGAGCCTGCGTTTATGGTAGCCTATAAAAGAAGAAGAAAGATCAACCCAAATGATAAAGATGCTAGAACAGACTTTATCGATGAGGTAGGTGATCATTGGGAAGAATATAATGTATTCCACCACGGCTTTGAGAGATGGATCAAAGCAACAGGTCATAAATTCCTTACTAAGAAGGAGAAGGAAACGAGATTAGAAAATCTTCCTGATGAAACTATTGATAAATTAACTAAGAAGTCTCCTTATTATAAAGCGATGGCTAATGATGTTGATTGGGTAGAAAAAGTGAGAATGCAAGGTAAGATTCAAGAATGGATAGACCACTCTATTTCAGTAACGGTTAATTTACCTGAGCATGTATCAGAAGAATTAGTGAATGATGTATATGTTACGGCTTGGAAAGAAGGTTGTAAAGGATGTACTATCTATCGTGACGGATCTCGATCAGGTGTATTAATTAACAAAGAAGAAAAGGAAAAACAAGCTTTGTTCGAAGACGTTAATGCTCCAAAAAGACCTAAGACCTTAGATTGCTCAGTAATGACTTTCCAAAATAAAGGAGAGAAATGGATTGGTTTCTTAGGTTTATTAGACGGAAGACCATATGAGATCTTCACAGGCGCACACGATAATTTCCCAATTCCAAGTTATGTAGAAGAAGGAAAAATCGAGAAAGTTAAAGTGAACGGAAATGGATCTAATTACAACTTCATCTATAAAGATAAAACAGGAACAGAAATCACTATTCCTAATCTAAATCACGCATTTGAGGAAGACTATTATGATTTAGCTAAGACCTTCTCAGCTATATTAAGACATGGTATGCCACTTACTTATGTAGTAGAATTAATCGATGGTCTAAACTTAGACGGAGATTTGATAACTACATGGAAATCAGGTGTTAAACGAATGATCAAAAAGTTCATCAAAGATGAAACTAAAGTATCAGGGAAAACATGTAAAGAATGTGGATCAGAATCGTTGGAATATAAAGAGGGCTGCCTTACGTGCCTGAATTGTGGAAATTCAAAATGTGGATAACAAAAAAGCCCCTTAATTGGGGCTTTTTTTATGTGTAAAAATAACTAACCGTAATAGGTAAATCGAATTCGGATATCTCATTGGCTACCCAAGGGGCTATTTCACCTAATTCTACTTTATCTGATTTAACTTTAATGACTGTTTGTTCGGGGTGGAAATAGATATAAACATCTTCTGTATCAACATTTACTGTACCCCATCTATCTATCACAAAATCTAGACTTAGTTTATTACATATCTTTATACACCCATCATTAAATATATTTTTATGTTCTATATTTCTATATCCTTCTCCTTGGAAATATATTCCATTAATACTTATGTGAGCCTTTTTTGCATCTTTAGGATCTAATGTAATACCACCCCCATGAGGTCTTTGTTCAGCAGCCTCATTCATCTTAGTAGATACTTTGTTTATAACATCTTTATTTTTAATATACTTCATTTCTCTTGTTTATTTTCATATTATATATTATATTTGTAGTATGATAAATTGGGAGAATGGAGTAGAATCCGCAGAAGATAAAGAGCTAAAACAATTAGCTAGAGATATATATGATAATAAGGTATTGACTGATCGACATTTAAGTGAACACGATCAACATTTGTTACCTGTGATATTTATGCCCATGGGAGGGCTGATGGGACCGCAACCGCCTGATGAACCAAATCCACCTAATGATAAGCCCGAAACTTTATTAGACAATAGAGAAAATAAACTATATGAATTAGTCGATAGAGAGAAGAAAGAAGAAGAGTATGAAAAGGATATGAAAGTTTATGAAAAGGAACTAAAAGATTATCAAGAAAAATATATCCCTACTATTGGTCTAATATATGAATATTTAGATACCGAACAAGGATCAAGAGGCATCAATGGTTATCCTTCTTTCTTTTCGATGCGAATGTTTAATAAAGAAGACACTGTTAAAATGTTTGATTATTTAGAAAAATACAGAGAGAAAAGGAAAGTATTGGATATAGACTTTTAATCTAAGTCGAAAGCTACTAGTTCACCTTCATTGTTTATCCCAAATTGACCTTCGAATACATCAGACCAATTCGGAAACAATTTGCTAACACTAATCAAAACTTCGATCAATTCTTTAGTAAAATCAGTATAATAGCCTCTTTTTTTGAGTAGATCGATCAATTTTAAGTAGTTTTTCTTAACAAACTCAAACAGAAGCGTAAGGGTATTAACCTTGCCTTCTCGCTCAACTAAACGCTTATATATCTCATGGAAGTCTTCGGGTAGTTCCTTTACTTGATCCAAAGAGAATAATACATTATAAATATTTTGTTCTTCGTGTTGTATCTTCTCTCTGATATCAGTATTTAGTTTTTCCATTATAATATAACCTACACTATCAGCCTTTAATAGACCCACACTGTTCTTCAGTAATTCTTCTAGTTCACCGAATTTAACCACACCACTAAGCTTATCTCTTGTTTCGATACTTGTGAATAGTTTACCATCCTTAACTAGTTCCTTTGGTGGCTCAAATGTTCCTGTTTCATATATTTTACCAATACGATCATAATCTTTATTAACTATTTTGTTGAGGTTATGGATGTTACTAACATTGGTTATCTTAATTACTTTATCATCACCAAATAGATATACTAATGATTCTCTGCCGTAGCCGATCTTCTGTCCTACTGCATTATCAAATTTATTGTTTAAGAATTCAATTAATTTTTCCATGTATCGATACCTTTAATATATCTTTTAGATTCATTCATTTTTTTGAACATATCCTCTCTTTGCTTAACTAACTTTAAATATTCTTCTATATCTAATTCAAGAATTACATTACCCGATTCTATTAAGTTTATATTATGACCTAATAAATCATCTGTTAATAATTCACTCAAGTCCTTTCGGTAATCACTATGGTGTACAAACTTCTCTTTTTTTTGATCATATACTGAGTACTGCCAAGTTTGTTCCCCATCAGCGTAAAATTGTATTTTTGCTATAAAAAATTTCTCTCTTTTAAATTCTATTTCAACTAAATATGCTTTGAATATTTTTGTTGAACTTTTATCCGATAGATAATTATTTACTAAATATTCATCACCGAATACCCAATTGGGCAAGTGTTCTAAAAATTTTTTAGTAATATCTTCATTTGTGTTGAAAGATTCAAATGTTTTAACCCTTTTTTCGTTCATTGATATAACTGCATTAGTAGTAGCATCCATTGCATTTTTTATTTCAAAGATATCTTTTTGTATAACTAGTTCAAATTCATTTTTTGATTTATCGAAATCAGAAAATACATTATCATAACATTTAGCTTTTTCTTTACTGATTTCAGGATGGTTATCTTTTAAAATAGTAGCGAAAATAAAATCTCGGTTTTCGAATTCGTTTTCTTCATCGATATATACAAAGCGGTTTTGATTCATAGTTACCTCATCATACATTTGATCTTCTAAAAATAAGTAATATATTTTGTTATTCTTTTTATACTTAAATAGAGAATATTTAACATTTACGTATTTTATGTCTTCTTCTCTTCTATTATCCATTTCTTTGAAATGAACAGAGGCTAACTTACTTGCCATTGTGATAAACAATTTATCAACATCAAATGATTCATTAATTTTCTTAAACATTTGATTCCTTTCTTCTTCTATTTGAAGCCACTCCCTCATTTCCATAGTTCTCATGTGGTTCAATTCTCCCTCGGCAGTAGAATACTTTGTTACGGTTTCATCATGGAGAATTTCATACATATCATCAAAAGTAACTTCTGATAAAACCTCATAATATTTATCGTCATATTTCTGACGATAAGCAATATCTATAAATCTACTATTAGTAACAGCACAATCTATAAATTTCTTTTCTTCTTTAACATAGAAATAAGTATTCAATTCTGTTGTATCTCCCATCCCATCCATTTTATCTTGTGTAAATACGAAATAATAACTTTCATTATTTAAAAGACTTAGTTCATATAGATGTGCGAAAAACGCACCTAAATCGTCTTCGTCTTCTTGTTGGTGTTCTATGAAATAGTGTTTAGCTTCTTTAAACTTTTCGTCAATAAGAGTAAGATAAGCTCTCTCAATATCTTCACCCATTTTTTTCTCATTTAATTTCTTAAATCCATCTTCTCTTTCTTTGATAATTTTTTCCCAATCAAAGATATCGATTGAAACTATCACCTTTATATCATCATCTTCTTGTTCTATTCCTTCCAATCCTTCACTACCTATAAGATCATGTACTTCATCAGCATGATCTAAAAACGCTTTTTCTTCTTTTTCAGATGTAAAATTAGAATTCTTAAAACTACCATCTTTTTTATCATAAACAAAGACTATATATTCTATATCCTGATCATAAATCACGTTTCTTACTACGGTATAAATACCATTTATCTTATATAACACATGGCTATAATATTCAATATCTTCATTAAAGTCTTTAATGTCTAATTCTAACATAGGGTAGCTAAATCTATAAAAAACTTCTTTTATTTTTTCTATATTATTACTACTCTCATTAAGTTTAATCAATGCATCTCTCGTTTGTTTCATACTGTTAATGTATTGTTCCATATTAATGGTTTGGATAATCTCACTATAGTCTTCTATAAAAGAAGTGTATTCATAATCTTCGTCATTATCATCATCTTCCAAATAATAGTTTTCTTCTGCGAATTCGTCAGTTTGGTATAGAAAATGTTCTTTATCGACAGTACCATCACGATCTATATCATAGACTGCTTTTATCATGTAGCCATAGTATTCATTTTTCAATAAATACGTCATTAGATGTGGTTCTAATCCATCAATTTTTTGTTCTAAGTAATAATCCATATTAGGTTCGAATATATTTTTAATCACGAACACAAGGTATTTCTTTTTCAGATTATTTATATCAATTTTACCTTCTTTGAAGAGTTTGAAGTTTTTCATATTAATATATATATTAAATATGAAGTACATAAAGCTATTTGAAGATCACAAAAGCCAAGATATTATATTACCTAAGGGTACTGTTTTATACCATGGGACGATAGAAGACTTTGGTATCGAAAACATCAGAACGGGTGGTTATGATAATATATTATGGACTACTAAAGATTCAGCTATTGCTGATACATATATTCCCGATAGTGGATCAAGTGTCTATATGAGTACAGATAGTCTAGTATACCCTGTTAGGGAAGGAGATTTAAGAAATTTACAAAAAGAGATTGGTATTGAATATGATTATGATCAAGTAGAATTCAAAGGAAGTAGAGCGACATCATATCCGATTGCTCCTATATTTAAGGATATAGATAAAAAAGAATATAAATGGAACGAGGAATCAATGAAAATAGATTCTTTATTCAGAGAGAAAACAAAGGAAATAAATGATATTTATGATAAGGTTGAAACAAAAGAAGAATTAGCTAAAGTACAGAAGAAAGTAGACCAACTACATAGAGAGATAACCGAGTTAAGTAATAAGAAAGAAGAATTGTCTAGTATGTATACTGATATGAGAGCTGATATTAAAATGAGAGAATTTGTAAATAACTATTTAAAAAACGAACTCAATTATGTACCTAAAAATGAGAATAGTGATAAAAACCATAGTTGGAAAATAAAAATCAACAATGGTAAGGCATTAAAGGGAGATGAACACGCTAAGGGTAGATTACTTATTATTACGTTACAAAGAGACTTAAAAATATATGATATGACCGATGGTGGAAAGCTTGAAGGAGATCTGATGAACCTTCAATACCACTCCCATGGCGTATTTAAATCAGCAGCCGAGAACGGATATGACGGAGTTAGGATAAATGACTTTGCTCAGATAGAAGGAATGGGTAATTTCGGACACACATCTTATGGTATATTTAATGATGCTATAAAGGATCTAAAAATAGAATCAGTTTTATCAGAACACCCTAAAGATTTTTGGGGAGAATACTACCAAAAAAGAGACTATACTAGTAAAAGCTTAAAATAATTTTCGTATATTCTGCTAGTAGGGCTTAAACATCCCAAAACTTATTACTCTCTTCGATCTGAGAATTAATATCAATCTTATTTATCCCATTACTATCTCTTTGACAAACTTTAATTTTCCATTGTTGGTATTCATCATTTGTTTCAATAGGATGTATTACAGACACTTCTGTATTTAATGCAAAGAATTTATCTCTTTTTTTAGCATCCATAAATAAATAGGCATCATCCCCTGCATACACACCCATTACTTTATATCCTTTGATTTGTTTCCAAAACTCGAAATTGATAAGTAAACAACCACCTGCTATCCCCCCACTGTTATTGTTCCAAATATATTTCTGATCATTGATTATTTTCTCAGAAACTAAATGATGTATTAAATGACAATTTCCTTCAAGTTGATTAAATGCAATTACTCCCATATTATCAATAGTAGTCATCCTTTGAATCTCATGGTAATAATTAACATCGTCTAAAAATACTATATCACTATCCATAGTAAGCATATAATCATAATTAAGCGAAAGAGATAGCTCATTTATATTATGAGCCTTACCATAGTTCTTATCTTGTCTGATCATATTTTTCGGACTTAATGCTCTAATCTCGGTTCTTATTTCATCCCAATATTCATCTTTACACCAACCAATAAAATATAGATCATACTCACTTATATTTTTGAGTGATCTAATGGATCTAATAGACCTATCCTTTATCGTTTCATCGGGTACGAATATATTTTGTATAACACATATCTTAGTTTTCATATAAATAATTAATATTCAGATTTTCCTCTCTATGTTTATCCACTAGAGTAAAGTGTGTGTTAAATCCATATCTAACCTTTTTAAGCCAATCTTTTTCTGCTCCTTTAAAGTTATTAAAGAAGACTTTTCTTTTAATTAATGGTAGATTTTTCCTGATAAGTATATCAGCGAAATAAACGGCTATATTAGTCATATGAGCCTTACTATACTTCTTACTATCGAACATAGATCTAAGTATATAACCAAAGCCCAATACTTCCTGCGAGAAGCCTATTTCGTAGGTGTGAATAACCTCAGTGAAATCATTTTTGATCCCATTTTCTATTAGGTAGTTAATAAATAGGTCGGTTGCTCTTTTACTTAGAACTAAGAAATATGATTGTAGGTGATATTTTATCTCATGTGAATCAGTTATCCCAAACACATCACAATCATCTTTGTCTACTTCTTCCTTGATCTTATTCAATGAGTTGAAACATACCATTGAATCATTTACTAAGAATAGTTTATTACAATCTATTTTATTGTTAGTTAAATATTTATGGTACATACCGAAGTCATATCCACTGTTTTGATATTTATAATAGCTGATATTGAGTTCGTCTAATATATCTATATTCTTTATCTCTCGATCATTAGTTAATAAAATTATATGGTCTACTACCTCAGAAAGCTTTTCTAAATAGTATATTACATAATTGGGTATGTAATTATTTTCATAATAGTGGCTGAAAAGACATAGGTTCATCCTTGGTTATTATTTTTTGCCCCAAAACGCCTTTGTTAAAAAGAAACTGTAGAATAATCTAAATGTAGTATTCCAAATAAATCCCAAAATAATCCAATTTATTATCCCTAAAAGTATAATAGTAGGAGATACAGCAGCCATACCACATATAGCAAATATCATTAGCATCTTAAAGAAATGCCATGCGTCTGTTAACTGAACAGGTTTGTTTATTTTAAACCCCAGTATATTCCATTTTACTCTACCTTTCTTTGGGTTTCTGTCTACATATTTGTTTCTCCATCCTTGGTTAGAGTTGAACCATAATCTTCTTTTCTTATTCTTGATCAAATCAAACACTGATGTAAAAAAGTGGTGATCTAATTTATCCATCACTGCGTTACACGCTGCAGCAATAAATATGAATATAAAAGGCAAAAATCCTATAAACATAATTATTTAAAAATATTTTCTATTCTACTGTATAAGTCATATAATACAGTTATTGTTAAATAGCTACCTGAGATACCAAATATGATTATACCGAATTTCCAATCAAAAAATTGAAATGCTACAAAGCTTAGTATAACTAGTAATGTAGCAAATAACTTCTTAAATAATGAAGATGTAATAAATGATTCTAAATTTTTCTCTTTAGGTTTTATAACACCGCTTACTTTCTTTCTCTTGTTAGCCATGTCATATATATTAAAACTCTTTTATGTGTTCTAATATTCTATGCGGGTGTAGTGATGATACTACCTAATTGTTCATTAGGATCTTGTTGATTAAGGAATTTCTTGATATATCTAAATAGTTCCCTTTCTTTTAGTAATCTATCCAATTCTTCTTGGCTTTTTCTTGCTGCTTCTTTTTTCCCTATTTGAATATCCGAAGATATTATTTTTTCAAACAAAGGCTCAATCTCACCAATGGCATCAATTTTTTTCACAACATTTAGTAAGACATCAGCAACAGTGTGATCATTAGTTATATCTTTATAGTTATTGAGTAGCTTAATATGATTTTCTTCTAATTCAATACCTTCTTCAACATATTCGTATGGATCTAAGTTCTTTAGTTCCTCTAATTCCTCTTGGTTTTCTTTAAGCCATATAGCATATTCTGCCATAAATTCAGGATCTGAAATAACTTGTGATTTACTAGGGTTCACAGGACTACCATTTTCATCTAAACAATCTAAGTAAAGTCTGATGAAATTAAGATTACCATCCTTTTCGTGGACATTATATCCTTTAGTCGGTGTATAGAAATACATACTTCGAGGGCTACCTAAAGAAGAAGTAGATAATATGTTTTCTTTAACCCAACCTTCTTCGACTAGCTCTTCGACTATATCAGATATTTCAGAACTGCTGTCTAATATAATTCCTGATAATCCTTGACCCGATTGCTTATGTATTGTAACTATTTTTTCGTAGATATTCTCTTTGGTATATTCCATTTAACAAATATAGTAAAATTATACCATATCTTGAAACATTTGACTTTCTTTGGCTCGTCTTTTAACAAGACCACCATAACCTTTCTTTAATCTAGTGGTTTTGATTCGTTCTCCCGCTTCTTTCATCTTATTCTGTTTAACCAATTGTATGAAAGGGCTAGACCTTAACCCACCCACGCCCATATTATAAGCCATGGATACTAGAGCATCAAACTGTGATTGTGTTAACTTGATATCAACACCTTCTTTTTGCCATTGTTTAAATATTCGCCTAACACCTTTTGTTGTTCTTCTAAGGTCTTTCCTGAATAAACGATCAGCTTCTTTTAAAGAGATCTTATCTCCAATTTTATATTTAGATTTTAAGCTATCTTCTGCGTGTCCGTATCCAATTGTGATCATTTTATCATTTATTGTATATGCTGTTAATTTAAGATCTTCTTCCTCTTTTAAGAATTCTATTAGATTTTCAGAAACATCTAACTTAGTAGGATCGAATTTCTTTACCTCTTCTATTTCTTCTTTAGGTTCAACACTTTTTTGAACCATCTCTACGAATTCGTTTGTTAATTGAGGATCAACGTTCTTAGATATCTCAATAGCTTCTGAGTCAGTTAATCCACCCATATTCATAATGAATGGTGTTAATAATGCTAAGATACCTAGTTTAACGTATTTCTTCTTAGATTTTATTCTTTCTAATAAGTTTTTAAACCACTGCTTTTTATCACTAGCTTTATTCATAGAATTAACCATTGCTTTAGTGATCTTATTTCTGTGATCTATTTCAATACCTTTATCGAAATCCCATTCATAATCTACGCTTTCTAATAAATTATATAACAAGAACGTATCATAACTGTTAAGTTTTTCCATATAATATATATATTAAATTACTTTGCTTTTTTCTCCATATCAGATAACCTGTTATAATAATCAGGTATCTCTCTGATGTGAGACTCAGCGATTTTCTTATAGAAATCTTTCTCTGACCAAGGCATAGATATGTTTTTCTTTTCTATATATTTTTGTAGTTCGTTGTATATATCAGAATGTTCCTTTTCTACCTTAATTCCCATTTCTAATTGTTTATCTGTATCTACGGCTTCGTTAAATCTTTTAATCTTCATTATAGTAATGCTTTATTTTATATATTTAATATGTAAAACACAAACAACAAAAAAGGAGAGCTAAACTAGTTAACTCTCCTTTTCCATATTGTAATAAATATTACAACAATTATACACTTGTTATATAAAAGTTATGTAAAAAGTTTAGTATTTTCTATAATACCACCAACTAAAATCATATTATCTTTATATACGACTGCAGATTGACCCTTAGCAGTAGCATTAAAACGATCAGAAGTATATACATCAAAACCATCATCCTTTAAGTGAATTCTACCATTAATAGCATCACCCGTTGATCTAACTTTAACAGATACTTCTTCTCCATCAACGATGTTTAACATATAATTAGGATCTTTGGCTACAATGACATTCCTTTCTAAATCTTTTCTACGACCTAGATAAATCTTATTTGTATCAGGATCTATACGTGTTATGTATACGGGGTAACCTAAAGCTACACCTAATCCCCTTCTTTGTCCAATAGTATAAAAAGGATGACCCTTATGTTTCCCGACAACCTTATCATTCTCAAAGAATTCGCCACCGTCTAATTTAGATAGATCAGGATTCTTTCTTAGTAAGAAATTGTCTTGTGTTCCATCCATATCAACAAAGCAGATATCAGCACTTTCAGACTTATTAACTATATCAGTTAATCCTCTTTTAGCTGCCATCCATTTTACGTCTTCCTTTAAATATTCACCTAACGGAAATAATGTTTTTGAAAGATCATTTTGTGATAAATTCCATAAGAAATATGTTTGATCTTTAGTAGTATCTTTGGGTGTACCGATACTATACTTACCATCCTTTTCGATGATCTTAGCATAGTGTCCTGTGGCTACATAATCACAATTTAGTTTATCGGCAATTTCCATCATAGACCCCCACTTCACATGTTTATTACACATAACACAAGGATTAGGGGTATTGCCGACACTACTGTTATTTACGTAGTCATCGATCACATATTTAGTAAATTCTTTGGTAAGATCCACAAGATTAAATGGGAAATCATATTCTACTGATATGTTTCTAGCATCATTAACATCATCTAAGTTACAACACTTAGTTGAACTCATATTAGATGTTAGTTGTAGTCTTTCTTCACCAAGCTTTAACATAACACCAATTACATCTGCACCTGCTTCTTGTAATAAGATAGCAGCCATAGATGAATCGATTCCACCTGACATTCCAACTAATACTTTTTTATTTTCTAAATTAGGTAACATAATGTTATGTATTTTAAATACAAAGTTACCTATTTTATATTAAGGTATCAATATATTTCTTTCTTTGTAATACTTTTTCGAATTTTCCAATATTATCTTTTACATACTCTTGGTGTTCTTCTCCTTCTTTAGTACCACCAAAACTCAGAATTTTTAATTTTTTTTCTTTGAGATATAAGAAACAATGTGTAGTAGCGTATATTTCATCAATATCTCTCTTTATCCAATAATAATCAAAGGTATTTAAATCTTTATTTATATGGGTTACTTTATAGTTAGAGGTGATAAAATAATCTATTGTCATTGAGTTTATCTTATCGGCAAAATCATTTATTATAAATTTACATAATTCTTCTTGATGGTCTAAAAGGAAGTCACTGATTACAATATTCATTATCTAAGTAAAAATTTAAAGAATCCACCTTTATATTCTACAATATAGATACCTTCTTTGAGATCACTGTCGAATTTCACTTTTTCCCCATTAGTAGTATAAACATTTAACCATTGATCTTGTGGGATAAATTCACTTTTAATATAAATAATATTTGAATGTGTATATGAACCATCAAAATTGTATTGAGTTAACCTAATATACCCATCGTTGTAATCATATATAAATTGTGTGGAATACTCTTTTATAATATTAGAATTACCACTTCCTTCTACTCTTTTATAATTATCCCAATATTCTCTATCAACAGAGGCTGCTACTATAAAATGTGAGTTATTAGTTTCTGTTAAAGTAGTCCAATTGGCTGTTACATAATTATTAGAAAATGATACATCAAATTTAATTAATTCGATTGGGAGTGTAGAATTTGGAACACATCCCGAAAAATCACATATACTAGGACCAAATAATGTATCTGACCCTCTATATACAGTATTACCATCGATATTAATTTTAGAACCTGAATTATCACCTGATATTTGACCACTCGTATAAACTTCTATCATAACTGATGAGGTAAAATTTAACTTTTTTCCACCATTAAATGTGAGTAAACCATATACTTGTAATAACATATTTGTATATGTACCACAAACACAATTCACTGTTACTGTATCATTTATTGATACAACAATTGTATCACCAGAGCTTGGTACACCAAATGGAATCCATGTATTGGGATCATCCCAATCACCATTACCATTGGAAACTAGGGTTTTACTAAATAATGTAGCAGAGATTAATAATAAGGTAATTAATAATAACTTTTTCATATCTATTTATTTAAATTTTTGTGACAATACATTTATGATCACCACCTTGTTGTGGTGTAAGAGATAATATATTTGTTTTAATTGCTTTATATAAAGGGGATTCATTAGTAAACCAAGAAGAACCAAAACTATCAATTAATTCTTGTTTTAATTTCTCAATTTTCTTTTTACTGTTCTTACTCAATGGTTGTTGCATCTCAAGTTCAAGAATTCTTTTCTGTGTAGTTTTGACTATATTAATATAATCATTATGTTCAATTAAATTCTTTACTTGCGTAATATTATTTTCGTAAGTGATTCTATATTGTCCTAATACTTTCATAACTACAAATATACTAAAATGTTTCGAATATATTCACACTTCTAATAATTGGTTCAATCTATGTTCTCTAACAATATCTTTAAAAGTTTCTTCAAATTTTTTATCACAATCAAAGGTATCTAAGAAAAAATCAATCCCTTTACTGTTCCCTTTATTGAAAATTAATTCAACACATTCTCTTCCAATTCTCGTTCTTAAGTTAGTTATATAATAAAGAGTATATTCTATTTCTAAATGGCTATTACTTATCCTTTTATCATTTATTAATTCTTTAAAAATTTCTATGTATCCTAATTTACATACAATTGTTAGAAACGATATTTCTTCACTTGTTTTACTATCGCCATGATATACTACCATGGGGTTAAGATCAGCTTCTTTCATTTTCTTTTGTATTAAATTACCTGCTTTCAAATATAAATACATTATACTCAACACCATCTACGATTTCAAAAGACTTATCACAATCTTCACTAATTATCCACTCATTCCACAATCCACTACATACTCCTCCATTAACAAATTCTCTACGACCATCTGTATATTCTACCCAGTGCGTGTAATTTTGTTTTTTTGCAGGATAAGAACCTTCATATTTAGTTTGGCTATCTGCAAATTTTTTAACAATATCAGAACTCACTACAACACCATCTATATTGCATGGTGCGGCTTTGGCGTTATTTGAAAAGTTTTCCTTCTCCATTATTTCCTCAAATTTGTTATTCATTTTTTCTAAATCTATACTCATGGTAATTTGTTATTTAGTTAATTGATATTAAGTCGGTATCTATCTCACAACGCAACATAGATTCACCATTATAGGCAAATGCTACATTACTTCTTCTTATCAACAATTTCGTTAGAAGTTTTTATTTTTTGCCAACGCTCTTCAAAATACTCAACCAAAATAGTTTCTACCATATTATTGAAAGAAGGTCTATTTTGTTTTTCTTTTTCTTCATTTAATTTATCCACTAACCAATCATTTTTATCAGTTAGTTTTAATGATATTCGCTTAGACATATTGTTCTGATTTAATTCTTACTTCAATATCAGCAATAGCGAAATCCCACCGTCTTTGAAATAAATCACCATTTGCTCTTAACTTACCATAATAATCTTTCATATCGTGTGCCATGTGTTCGTCTCCAAATTGATAATGGTTTAATTGATTACCGACTAAAACTTCTTCTGTGTTCCATTGTTCCCAATTTTTTCTAACAATTTTTTCTAAATCATCATTTGTTTCAGGTAGTGAAGTCCCTATTTCTTTAATAAACATGTCCAACCAATAAGGAAACATGTGTGAACCCTTATTATTCAAATCCATAAATTTATATTCAGATAGTTTCATTTCAAGAATATTACAAATAAAATCAAATCCGTTTACTCTTGTAATGACACCTTCGTTATTTATATCTATTTCAGTTTCGCTGAATGGTAGTTTAAATGTTTTCATAATCTTATCGTTTTATTAATTTATACGTCAAAGGTAATACTTTTGTTTTAAATAACCTAATATTTTTTTGATTATTTTTCTTACCACCCTAAAAATAAAAACTTCTTTAGTGCTTCGTATTGAGTTTCATGCAAACAGACCGCATCAGCCGATAACAATATGTATATTCCAGTTTTGTGAAAAACAAAACCGACAACATACATTTACCGTTAGCAACAAGGCTACCATTCTACCACCAATTCAAAGCCTTCATCCATTCCACCACCGTCTGTCCAGTAATTAACTTTAGGGTTTAAATTATTCGACTGTAGGTAATCATAAACACGCTT
>Ga0136601_1000006_pt1 | contig 125801 bp, 114 predicted proteins | sample AntRauMFilla2699_FD_181020 | JGI IMG/M metagenome (GOLD analysis project Ga0136601, IMG submission 181020) | Saline lake microbial communities from Rauer Islands, Antarctica - Metagenome Filla 2 #699 | ecosystem: Environmental > Aquatic > Non-marine Saline and Alkaline > Saline | place...
ATGCTCCTTTACATCACTTTTATCAGATTCATCGTACGCCCTCTCCATGAAGGATTTTTGACTATTCAACCAATCTACAGCACTAATTAAGTCTTCACGTAGCCCTACTGTAAGGTTTTTTTCTTGTATTAGTAAGGGTTTAAATCTATCAAATATAAAACTCTCAAGCAATAAATCAATTTCCTCTTCTTCAGATAAAACTGTGTTGTTCTTAGCAAAAACTTGTTTTACCTGAGAAGCATCTCGATTTTCTTGTATATTTGAAATAACTACGGTTGAATCCTTAAGTGCTTCAACCTTCTTTTCCTTTCTTTCACCCTCAACCTCTTTCTGTTTATATTCAACCTCTTGAGTCTTTTGAGAAAGTTCTATTAATTCTTGTTGTACCTGAACGTCAGGTGTTGTTGTTTCAATTACAGGGGTTGGGTTAACCATTCCAAGTGCGATAAATACTGGTGTTAGTAGTTTTGTAAAAAAATTCATCATAATGATATAAGTTTATAATATTTAATGGTTTTATAAAAGGAAATAGTTATAATTAATTAGTAAATGAAAAAATTTGAAAAATATAAAAGGTTTAGTGGAGATCTTGATAGGCTTTTTAGTCTATTGAAATATCGCCCAACTATACATTCTAAATCCTTAAATCAAAGGTTAGCTATAAACACATATGGACAGACTCAAGATGAAGAAATAAATGATCCGTTTATAGATGTTCGCTTCGATGAAAGCGTACATTATAAGTTTATTTCACAGTTGATTGAAGACTATCCAACGTTGCTTTCAGCGAGAACAATGTTGAGTATCAATGAGCTTGAATCTAAACATACAAGCATAAGAAAAGTAGATATGTACGATCGATTACCTTTATATATGATTTACTTTAATAGTATTGAAGGAGCAAAAAGAATATACGAGGAGATAAAATTGGAAAAAGAAATTATTATTGAGAATAATAGTATTAGAATTAATCATAAAATCATTAATTTAAGTGATTACAAGATTGAACTACTAGAAACGCTCTTAGAGATTTTGAAAGATAAACAAGATTATGGGTTTAATATTTCCTACGATGAAATCAATGATGTTATGAATTCTGGAACAATAGTAAAGAACAAGAAGTATAAAAACGATTTTGAAGATATCCGTGCAAATTTTAGAAAAATGCAGATTGATGATTTTTTTCTAAGTGTAGGTAATAAATCTCTTGTAATAAATTCTGAATACTTAATAAGCTAGCTTAAGTCGGTCATGACGTAATCTTAAGAAGAACCCTAATAAAGGGTTTTTTATTATGAAATTTTCCACAGAACAACTAAATAATTTCAAAAATATTTACTATCACTGTTATGGAGTTTCATTAACACAACAAGAAGCAGAAACAGAGTTCCGTGAAGTAACCGATCTCATAAGAACCATTATTCAAATAAAACATAGAGATTAACATGAAAACATTTAAAACTAATGACACAGGGCTAGCGGTATTTTTAATGCTGAACAATCAACGAATTAAGCGAACTGAGATTATAGATCCCTATCTGGGAGAAATAGAATCAGAGTTTAAAAACAGTGATGAACTACCCTATTTCGTTGAAAGCTACCTTTCGGGAAGTGCGAAAATAAACGCCAAGAGATTTGGTGATCAGTTACAAGATATTATTCAATTCTTTGTACACCATGAGGAATACCCATTAGACGAAATTAATTACTAATTATTATGAGAAGTATAGAAGCACGATTTAAAAAATCAAAGAACACAACAACTATCACAAAGTTTTATGATGCTGTTATATATCAAAAATTCAGTAATGACCGAATACAAAGATATTTTAATCAATTAGTTGACAAAGATGATTATAGTATATCTGATAAAAGAGCAATATTACAAGATCTTTATCGAGTAACTAACAAAGACAACCCAAACAAATAATATGGAAACTACAATGAAGAAACTCTATTTCTCACCAGAGATAGCAATATATCTAGGGCGATTAGATGAAGCAGTCTTTCTGCATAACATCTGTTACTGGGTAGAAATTAATCGAATCCAAGAAAATAATGAAAAAGAAGGAGCATATTGGACCTATAACTCTGATACAAGTTATACAGAGATATTCCCGTATTTTACGGTTTCAGTTATCAGAAGAATAAGAAAGAATTTATTGAAAGCAGGTCTCATTGAAGTTGGTTGTTTTAATCGCTGGGTTCAAGATAAAACAACGTGGTATACGTACACTGACAAGGTATACGAAATTGCTCATCCAGACTACATAGACAGTATTACACGTAGTAATGAACAAACGCTCAGACCCTATGATTAAATACACTCCCTATGATATGTCTATTTACACCTACACTGCGTTTATTCTCTTTCACCTATACCATATAGCAACCGCATATATTAAACACTTATAGAAAACAACATATATTGTGAATAAATTCTTTTATCATTTCGCTCTGCGGAGCTCACTCTAAAATATTTATGTCACGTGTGTTATTTTTTTCAGTTAGAGATATAATTAAGAAGCCAAACCTTTAACAAATTAATCAGTAATTCGAACCTAAAAAGGAGGTAGTGAGGTTTGAGGTTTGGCGATTTCGAACTATTGATTCGCTATCTCCTTTTTGGGTGACAATTATATAAACAACAACTATGAAATATTTCATATACGCTCGGAAATCATCCGAGGATAAAAACAAACAGATCGCATCTATTGATGATCAAATCAAAGAGATGAAGAAACTGGCTGAACAGTTCGACCTTGAAATTGTAGATATTTTTCAAGAATCAAAATCAGCAAAACAACCCAATAAACGTATAGCCTTTAATCAGATGGTCGAGAGAATCCATGAGGGTGAAGTCCAAGGTATTATATGTTGGAAACTAGACCGATTAGCACGTAACCCTGTAGATGCAGGGATAATTAAATGGATGTTACAAAGTGGTGACATCCAGAAGATACAAACCCATGGAAATGAATATAAAACAGGTGACAACGTTTTATTAATGGATATGGAATTCGGTATTGCTAATCAATTCATCTTGGACCTATCAAAGAACACTAAACGTGGACTCAATGGAAAGGCTGAACGTGGTCAATTCCCTTCACGTGCTCCTATTGGATATTTAAACAACAAGTACGAAGCAAAAGGACAGAAAACTATCGTACCTGATCCTGATAAGTTTCAGTTGGTCCGAAAACTCTGGGACCATGCCTTAACAGGAAAATACTCAACCTATAGATTGGCTGATATAGCTCGAACAGAATTAAACATCAAAGGGTACACAGGAAAACCTATCTCGAAGAATGTTATTTATAACATGTTAAAGAACCCATTCTACTACGGGAATTTTATGTGGGGTGGAAAAGAGTACGTGGGAATACATGAACCTGTGATTACTCGTTCCGAGTTTATGGTGGTCCAAGAGTTCCTCTGTGAAAAAGTAAAACCCAATAGAAAAAGAAAACATTACCATCCATACACTATGACGTTCAAGTGTTTGGAATGTAATAGATTCTTAACCGCTGAAAAACGAAAAAAGACCTTAAAAAATAAAGAAGAAAAAACCTATGTGTACTATCACTGTACCAATAGAAAGAGTATTGACTGTGGACAAGGATCAATAGAATTGGGTCGCTTAGAAGAGCAAATACTAGCTAAAACACGTACGCTTCAGCTACCAAAAGAAATGACCGAGTACTGTTTATCCTACCTAGAAGATGAATTTTCAATGGATGAGAAAATCCAGAGAAAAAGAGTCACGCAAGAAGAGACAACTATCTTAAAAATAGAAGAAAAGCTTGAGAGATTATTTGATATGAGACTCGATGGAGAGTTAACTTCGAATGGTTATACTAAACGTAAGCTCAAGCTTCAGGATGAAAAAGCCCATATTTTAAACAAGATTGCAGATATTAAGTCTGAAACTACAGAAAATACGTTCAAAGATATACGAAGTGCATTTAATTTTAATGAGGATTATCTAGATGCAATAGAAAAAGCTGATGATGAAGAGAAAAGATTCCTTGTTAAACAGGTTGGTAACAGCTATACCGCTATTGATAGAAAGATAGATATTGAGCTAAAACCAACGTATAAAGAAGTTCGATTACTCGTGAATTCAATCAAATCTGAATATGGTGTGATCGAAACAGAAAAAGCCCTTGCAGAACAAGGACCATTTCATGATTTAGGACGTATTAGTCCTCTATTGGGTGACTATCGGGAATTGAACCCGAATTGCAGGTACCACAAACCCGAGTAATAACCATTATACCATAGTCACCATATCTTCTTTTCATCTCGCCTGTAGTTTGGCGGACATTTAATAGTATACATATTCATGAAAAATTTCCAATAAAAAACAAGAATTTAATCTTGTTTTTCTTCTTGGTAATCTTCTTCGATTATATGTAATGATTTTCGGTACATTACGACTTCAACCAAAGAAGTAATCAATACCCCAATGATTAACAATGCAACATATCCAATTAATATTTGCCCACTTGAGTAACTAAACCAATTAAACACTGATAGGAGGAGGAGTGAATACCATGATACAACACCTACTGCTACAAAGGCAAAAGAAATTTTTCGTTGCATCATATGGTCGTGATCGTCTAATTCAGGGTGATCACCAAAATGCATATCAATTAATTTAGGTCCAACAATCATATTTACAATGACTTCATAAACAATAAGCATCCCAACAACAACAATCATTACAATAGTTTGATTTGCCTGAGAATATTCAAAATTATAATCAGTAAGAAGAATTCCTAGCCCTGTTAAGAACGAGAGACCTAATGCCACCCATGCAGAGTGAGAAAACATTTTTAATCGTCGTTCTTCTTTTCTGGTTATATCAAAATCGTTCAAGAAATTAACAAAGACAGATGCATGCAATGTTGTGAATAGACTACCAATAATTACTCCAGCCATATATAGCCATTTTAATAAATCCCTATAGGTATAAGCAAACTCTACAAACTCACCCTTAAAACCGAGAAAGGCTAAGGCAAAAATTAAGAGACTGATCGCCATAGATCCTAAACAAAGAGTGCACCATTTCTTGACACCAAATACCTGAACAATAGTCAGATACATTGAAAAAGCAAAACCAATACCCGTTAAGAGCAACCCAACAATTACTACCCATGAAGGGACCTCACGAATCAGTACCACAAGATAGGTCATAGCAATAAGTAAATAATAAAAGGTTCCTAAATTTTCTAAGGGTATTCCTAAAAATTTTGAAAACCTTCCATTGGTAGACTCTGAGCAGTTTCCTCCATTAGGACAAACTATGTGACTTGTGTGTTTTTGACTGGCTATATATCGCGTTAGTAATAATCCTCCAATTGCCGAAATAATAATTCCAAGTGTTAATGAAAGCATATACCTGTATTGTACCAGTTGAACGAGGTAAATAACAATGAATTTTTCTATTGGATTACTCTTTAGCTCTATATCTAGAAAAGTAGGTATTTGGTATGGATAATATTTTATCTATATTAAATAAAAAGTAAGTTAATATAAAATTCTCAATATAAAATACCTTATTCAATTAAGGTATTTTATATCTTGTTTTATTTTAATTTAAGTGATTTAAGGGCTCGTAAATAATAAACCCCCATTACCATCATCATCACCGAAACAAACATACCAGCATAATATACGATTAATGGAACACTAAGGGTGAAGATTCCTGAAGGATCATCAAAAATAATAAATAGAGAGCTAAAAATAAGAATTGTCAGAGATAGCAATAACGACAACATAATAAAATGTTTTAAGTGTTTTTTGAATTCAGGTAATGTTTTATTTTTTTTCATACATTCATTATACCAAGAAAGTAAACAAAAAAGAAACTTTTTTAAGCTTCTTTTTCTTCCTTAATAATTTCTTCTTTTGACTCTTCTGATACCTCAGTGACTGGAACTTCTTCTTCTTCTATAGATGATTCTTCGGTTATTTCAGATTGTTGATCTTCAACGGTTTCTGAAACGTCGTCATTCATCCATTCGGGAAGGTCGTTCGTACCTGTACCCATATCAGTAATACGACGTAGTTTATATCGCATTGTTTTTGATACTGCTTCTCGCAAGAAGTAAAGTTTTGATCGTCGAACCTTTGCGCGACGCAAAATTTCAATAGAATCAATTGACGGTGAATATAGTGGGAAGATACGTTCTACCCCAACACCGTTAGATACTTTTCGGACCATAAATGTCCCTCCGTTTTCTGCTCCGTGTTTACGTGCCAAAACGAGCCCTTCAAATGATTGAATTCGAGTTTTTCCTTTTTCTTGAATCTTTATATTTACACGCACTGAGTCTCCAGCGCGGATGTCGAGATCTTTACGATTTCGAACTGATTCTGGTAGGAATTGTGATATTATTTTACTCATAATGTTCTTTAGATTATCACAGGTATTATATATATCAACTCTTTATTCTAATAATGTATGCGTATTTAAAAAATTCTTTTATTTTTTACTTATTGATTTGAGGGTGTCCAAAATGTTTCTCGATATCTACAAAATATTTTAAACTATTTCGTGGATCAACATAGACATCAAAGGAATGTTCTTCTAACCATTTAATAGAAAATTCACTATGAATTGGTTTTGTATTGAAAACTCTGTTTGAGTCTTCTTCTTGCAGAAAGAGAATGACTCCTGGCTGGTTACCAATAGTCACTGAACTTTCTTGTTTTATAAACCGTGCCTGAACACGTGTTCCATAGCGTTTTAATCGTGCAATATCATCAAAGTCCCGTTTATTACGACGTAGCCATTTTAATCCAATGATAAAGAAAATTAGTCCAGTCAACAAGGATAGAGCTAATGCAATAATCCCTTGATTAAGACCTTTTATTCGAGTTCCTTTTTCAGAAACTGACAAAACCACAGGGTCACCGACAACATAATTATTTCGAGTACTACTATAGTTCGGTGTATAGACCTGATTCATATTATTATATTGGTAACTTATTTCAGGCTTATATGTTATATCTTCCCCTGAATTAAGCGTGATAATTTTAGTAACGGTTCCCTGAATATCAATAGCCGTGCTAAGGACTTGATATTCTTTGAAAGAAAAGTATCCACTGACGATCAAGACGACACAACCAAAAATTATCATAAACAAGGCTGTTTTTTTAAGAGGTTTCTTCATGTCTTTATTATAGATTACTTTCATAAACAGATAAAGACTCTTGGGCTAGTCGAATATCTGTAGCCAAATCTATTTCAATATTTATTTTTGTATTATCGTTATCAATAAAAGAAATTCCTGCCGCATGTAGAGCGGTTCTCTCTATACCTAAAACCTTTTTTCGTTTTCCTTTGTACAAAGAATCTGAAACCAAGGGGTGGTTTAGCCATTTCATGTGGGCACGTATTTGGTGTGTTCTGCCTGTTTTCGGATAGCATTCAACAAGGGTATATTTTTCATATTGTCCCTGGATGTCTTTCTTTGATTTTGTATCAACGTATCTCTGAATAATCTTATATTCTGTCTGAGCATCACGTAATTTTCCTCGTGCATGGGAACCAGCCATTTTCATTCTAAAGTCTTTTGCGTTTCGCCCTATGGGTTGATCAATTATTCCTGAATCACTTTTAATATTTCCATACACCAAAGCTGAGTATTTTTTCTGGATTTTTGCTGTTTTAAATAAATCCTTTAGATATTTAAATGATTCTGGAGTTTTTGCAATTAACAATAACCCACTCGTTTCTCGATCAATACGATGGACAATCCCAGGGCGATTTATTTCAATTTCTTCTCCTTTATAATTAATTATCATATTTTCGCCTACGCCATTAATTTCTGGGTAATTTTCCAATACCCAATCAACAATTGTTGGTTCGTTTATTTTTCCATCACTATGGACAACTAAGCCAACCGGCTTGTTGATAATTAATAGATTTTTGTTTTCAAATACGATTTCGATGTTCATACATAAATAGTATCACGACATCAGAAATAAACATTTTATTAGATAATATTTTATAAGAACAACAATTATGGTATCATCAATAGTAATGGATATTTCATTTGAGAGTATAAAGGTTTTTCCAAACCCTAAAAATAAAAAAGAAAATAATGATGAAAACCTAGAAAATATTCTAGGAAAAGAACAAATCGAAAAAAATATCCGCCGATTTTGTCTGGAGGTATTAGTGGATGAACAAGAGATTGGAGCTGGAAACTTTTCACACGTATTTAAAGACAACAAAGAAAATGGAATTTGCTATAAAAGAATAAAGCAGGGAGCTGAAAAAAAAATGAATATCACTGCGAATATGGAAATGAAATACATGGCAGAGGTTCATGGTATTGATGAAGATATAAAAACACCCTATGCTCTTGGTATTGCTGAAGTAATCATGAAAAACCAAGAGACAAATCAGCTGGCTCTTACAAAGGTAATCGCTATGGAGCACTTTGATAACGCGACAAGACTTGAAGATGTCTTGGATCCATTTAAACCAGAATTTGTAAAAAATTTTCCGTCTACCTTTGACCATAATGAATTCTTTCTTAAGTTAGAAAGATTTATTAAAAAAATGCATAATGAAAAAGGCATCTATCATCGAGATCTTTATGCAAGAAATATCATGATAGATAATGAAACGGGAAACCCAATTGTTTTAGATTTTGGAGATGCGGCTAGGCAGCCAGTAGATGAGAATTATAACCCCTATGGGAAAAGAATATATCTTAATACACCCTACCCTGATGAAGACCTCAAGCATGTTCAAGATATGAAACAAGATGTTATTAAATATTTGACAAAAGAGAAATAAAAAATAATATGAACCCTAAACTAAACCTATATAATTATGTTTATTATCACTAAAGACCTAGAAGAGATTTTAACAAAAAAAGGAAAAGAGATGTTGTTAAATAATACAGAGGAAATGATTGTTACCGTACCTGGCACAAAAATTGAGTTAATTTTTGTTAAAGCCATATTAAAAAATAAATATACAGATACTATTTTAAAAGAAGTAATAATTAATAAAAATATTTTTTATCTTTCAAGATAAGGGCTCACATATGTGGGCTTTTTTGTTATACTAATACCATGATCTCTTACCTTACCGGAAAACCCTTATTTGAAACTGACGCGGCATTGACTTTGGACGTTCGTGATGTTGGCTACAACGTTAACGTTACCGAAACAACATTGGCATGGGCATTAATGCAATCAACCGTTTCATTATTTATTCATACTATTGTTCGAGAGACGGCTTTTGATTTGTATGGTTTTGAAACAAAAAACGAACTTTATTTTTTCAAGAAACTATTAAGTGTTTCAGGAATTGGTCCGCGATCTGGATTGGCAATGATTGGACTAGCTTCGACCGATACCCTGTACCAAGCCATTGTTCATGACAATATTGAATTTCTGACTTCGGTCCCCGGTGTTGGTAAAAAAACTGCCGAGCGAATGTGTATTGAATTACGTGATAAATTAAAAGATTACGCAGGTGAAACAAAATCAAAAATTAATGAAGGTGATACTGATGTTATAGATGCTCTGGTTGCATTGGGGTATTCTCCAGCAAAAGCCTATGCTGTATTATCAAAAATTGACCAGTCAATAACAACCACAAATGATCGCATCAAGGCCGCTCTCTCGCAAATTTCATAGGGTATTTCTCTACGCCATCTGTGCATAAATAGTTGACATAAATACTAAATATTGTTAACTTAACAGTAAATCTAATATAAACTAAAATTGAATAACATGAAAAAAATTATAATATTATTTACAATTTTTTTAACATGTATATCTTGTTCGGAAGAAGAAGATATGTATGTATGCCAAGATTCATCTGGCTACTTTGTTGATTGTAATATTAATGATCAAGAAAATAATGATGGTAATAACAATAATGACTCTCAATTTGCAGAGAGTGACTTTATTGTCCAAACCGGTGCTGTTACTTACAGGTTAGGTGAAAACAGCATAAAAATCCCATTACGCTCCAAGGGTATACCTTTGGATGTGTACAGAGTGGATATAGTAGTTTTTCAAAACGGGGAAAAACTAGCCACTCCATTTATTATGGAGAGAAATGACTCATCATTTTTTACAGATGGATTCTATGAGATTAATTCAGTTGAGTTAATTCCAAATAGTGATCTATTCATTGAGATGTATGTCTCGATTACCAATCGAGACAGAAAACTCAAAGATAATCTAATTCCAAATTAAGTTTACAATTTCAATTAAACCCCCGGTATTTCTGTGGGTTTTTTTATTGACATGAATATATAAAATAGTAATATTAAGTTTGAAAGGGCATTGTTTTAATGACCTAAATAATTCTTTAAAAAATAAAATTATGAGAAAATTAGTTTTTTTATCAGTATTGGCAATGCTTTTTACAGCTTGCGAAAATGATGATGATATTACAGTGATTGATGAATCACCGACAAACACTACGTATACTTTGTCCAATTTTGGAGACATTGTTTACGATGGGAGTGCCAAAATACCCGTTGCTGCAACAGCAACGCCAGCAACATCAAATACGCTTGCTGTTCGTTTTATTCAAGTAGGAGTAGAGGTAAATAACGTCTACTCAGTACTAACACTAAATAACGGTATTTATACTATTAATGATAATAATTTTGGGATTACACCTAATAATGTATCAGATGGTTTATTATCGATTGAACTATACACTCGCCAGTCATCACAAACTGGCTGGGTAGGAACAGGATTATCAATAGACGTCACCATAGCGTGGCCAGATGACATGGACCCTATAGACGACCAAGAATATGCAGAAGTAAAATTTACCGCCGCAGAACGTATTAATGTTTCAGGTGATGATCCACGATTCAAATTTCCCTACACAGGGAACAGTTTCATCAACGGAATTATTACTATTGAATTATGGAAAGGAGGTGTTGATCAGGATATTATTTTTGATCGAACGTTGATTGTCCAAGGTTCTGATAATGAACCAGGAGAAATCGAAACAGGTAATGTACCTAATTTGATCCCAGGAGAAACGTATCAATGGAAAATTATTAACAAAAACGGTCAAGTACCGATATTTAGATTTTTGGATATGAATGATGATTTATCTGAATCATATGTGATTAACTTTGTTGCCCAAGATAGTGAAATATCTGCAGCAGCATCGTCAAATATTGTATTTTCGAATACAACACCTACCAGTGTTGATAGTCGGTTGGATATAATAGTAAATAGTAATAATCCTGAAACTATTTATCTACGTCTCTATGATGCTGTAGGTCCCGGAGGAAATTTTGTTCCTGGGACCCAACAGTTTATGGAAACTAGTCCAGAAAATTCCATGGAAATATTTCTAGGAACGTATAGTGGATTACTTGAAAACACTAATTATGATTTTCGTTATTTTCTTAATGATGAAACTGAAAATTTTTTTAGTGGAACCCATACAACCAGTTCGACTGGAACCTATGACCTAGAAATTGAATCTACTGAGGTGGCTATTAATACAGCCAGTTGTGTTGTCGAATACGATAATATAACGGGGGATGATATTATTGGCACAATCCAATTAATAGGGATTAATCCTGAAGGGAATACTCATATAGAATCGCAAGATGTAGTTTTTTATAATGGAAATGTGGATACCGATATCCCATTTTCTAAAGATGGATTCAAACAGAATTCATCAGTATTAATTGAAGTCATTGTGAATGGTGAGGTTGAAGCATCAACCATCGTTCAAACAATAGTGAACACCTATAGTTCGTATAGTTTTACAAACTCAACAAACAATAGTATTGTTTTGGTTTCAGGTCAAAACAATACCGTTGTGGGTATTACTCGTTTTGTTTCAGAAGGGTTTGCCCTAATACCACGAGTAGTTCATTTACGTTATAGGTTTGGAAAAGGCTTAAATTTAAACCTCTATAACGATAATGTTCGTATAGGTAATTCCCAAACGGTTGATGTTTCTTGGATAGAAACATCTCCAGGAATATGGGAAACTGATTTTCTGTATTCCATAAACATTGAACCAGGGCTGAATAGTTTTGAAGTTGCCCTTGGAAATGAGACTTACACACCCTCGGGTGGTGCAGGTACCAGCGACGTAGGGGTTTTAACGACTTCTTTTACTGACGATAACAATATTGTTATTGGTGAAAGTGCATCTGGGATTACAACTGAATATAAGTAAAGTTAAGGTACATGTTTAAATATGTACCTTACAATAACGAAACAATTAAATTTGTCTTTAAAAACCCTTATACATGTAAGGGTTTTTTATTTTATATTTTTAAAAACTGAATACACCGCAACACCAAAGGCAACTGAAACATTTAAAGATTCTTTTTTTCCTCGCATAGGGATCTCTACAATAGTATCTGCGTATTGTAATAGTTCATTAGTGAACCCTTTGGTTTCTTCTCCCATAGCTAGGACTATTTCCAAGGCCTCTTTTTGAGGTACATAGGTATCAAAAGGAATTGAAGATGCATGTTGTTCAACATAGACAAATTCAATATTATTATTTTTCATATCTATAATATTATTTGGGATATCTTTTAGCTGGGACCATGACATGGATTGTTCTGCTCCCAAGGCAATTTTATTCATGTCATTTCTGTTTCGCCCAAATCTATCGATAGGTAACGGCGTGTACCCAGAGAGATAAATATGATCAACACCCACGGCATCAGCTGTCCTAAAGATAGAGCCGACATTATAAACTGACCTAATGTTATGTAACCAAACTGATTTTTTCATATCTATAGATTACAACATGTGGATTATATGGCTATAGTTTGTTGACTTTTTTTTACTTTTTTTCTATAGTACACCTTGTCCTTGAAACTCATGTATTTGAGCCTTTTTTAGGGCTGACACCAGTTTCTCATTATAGTTCAGAGAATCATTTTAAGCATTGGCTTGAAATATCTATAACAGAATTATATACAAGAGAACAACTCCGCTTGTAGCTCAGCTGGTAGAGCAGCGGCCTTTTAAGCCGACGGTCGAAGGTTCGAGCCCTTCCGAGCGGACATATATAAAAAACCGAAACATTTTTGTTTCGGTTTTTTATATATGTCCGCTCGGAGAATAGTCCTCTGGACTATTCGTAAGGGCGAGAAAGACGCAGTCATGTTCGATGAACGAGCGATAGCGAGAACCAGAACAAACGAGTCAGGTTCGCGAAAAAATACGCTAGTATTTTATTTATGAACAAGGTTATTATTTTATTTCGCTCGGAAGGGCTCAAAAAGATGCAGACTGCGGAGCCAATCGAATGATAGTGAGATTGTAGCAGAGTCAGGGTCGTGAGAAATATGTTTTTGATGAATTTGCGAATATAAAAATAATTTACTCCTGACCGATCCAAAAAATAAAACCGAAGCAGAAATGTTTTGGTTTTATATATATTATTGTAATTATTTTTATACCTACTCAGGGCTAATTCTTAAAATTTATATAATTTCATAAACCTAGTAAGCACAGAATTTTAATATTCCTCGTTATACCCGAAAAACCGTATTCATATAAACCTCTCATATGCTAAACTAAGCCTATATGATTTTATTATGGATTGGAATATTGGCATTGAGCCTTTTTGGGCTTATCAAGTCTGCGGACTATTTCACAGAATATAGTGAAAAAATTGGATTGTTGTTGGGAATGAGTTCATTCATTATCGGAGCAACGATTGTGGCTATTGGGACCTCGTTACCTGAATTAGTTTCATCATTCTTTGCTCTCGCAGCAGGAACACCTGAATTTGTTGTTGATAATATTGTTGGATCAAATATTGCAAACGCAATGCTGATCCTTGGGATTGCAGCGGTTGTAGCTAAAAAGGGATTGAAGATGACAACGTCATTAATAGACGTTGATCTACCCTTCTTTTTTATGTCGATGGCATTGTTTGGATATTTTGCATTGGACGCTGTAATATCATCTACCGAAGGAATTGCCTTGCTGGTATTTTTTGGAATTTTTGTTATTTATAACATTAAATCTGAACCAGAATTAACGGATGCTGACGAGATGAAAGAGTTAACCGAAACCTACGATGGTGGAACAAAAAAAGATATCATAAAATATGTTGGAATAATCGTTGCCAGTATCGCAGTATTATCAATATCTGCTAAATATCTTATTGATAGTATTTTAACGTTATCTTCCTTGTTAAATATTTCATCATCGACTCTGACCATTACGGTTGTCGCCTTTGGTACCTCATTACCCGAGATTCTAACCTCTATATCTGCGGTGAAACGTGGAAATCACGGAATGGCAATTGGTAATGTTCTTGGTTCAAATACCTTTAACCTATTATTGATCGGAGGTATTCCAGCCCTAATAACACCTCTTGTTATTGCACCGGCAACATTCACTATTGGATTACCATTTTTAGTTATTGCAACATTCGTAGCCATCTTTGTAATGTTTGATAATAAAATTCGACCATGGGAAGGAATTGCGATGTTGTTCTTTTATCTCGTATTTATTGCAAAAATAATTGGGATTATGTAATTTTTAAATTTAAAATAAAAACCACATTGTGTGGTTTTTATTTTTACAAAGAAAGAATAAACTTCTCGATCTCAATATCCAAGGTCGAATAGGTATCACGATTGTGAAACATGTGCACTAAATCTCGTGCCATTTTTTGAATTTCCTCAAGGGTAAATTTTGCTGCATAACCCGAAGTCTTTTGATAGACAAATGGATTCATTCCAGGGTTCGTTTGTGATGTTTTTATCAAGGCAAGGTTTTTTACCTGCCAGAATAATATTCCATGAATTTCTTCAGGACTACCATTTTTCATCGCTTGGTGGAATAATAACCAAAGGTTTTTCTTATCTCGGGCACCCAGAGCATCAGTTAACGAAAACATATTGAATTTGTTATCTTTCTTTTTTTCTTCTTTTCCGAAATCTTGGATATTCGCCTGATATTGTTCAAAGACCTTGGTGATTGGTTTTGTTATGGTTTCTTCTGAAAAAATAAAAATATTATTAGATTCAGCATACCCCTCCGCAAGGTTTTTAATATCCAGGGTTCGAGCCAGTGAATCCAAAACATACAATTCCCTATCCCCAAATAATCCCGTTTGAACTGAAACGAGGTTTTCTATTTCAACTGATTGAATATCATTGTCGTAGATTCTTTGTGGTGTTAATGATAATTTACTCGCAAGATTTCTAATGAATTCTTTACGTCGTTTTGATTTTCCATGCACAAGATATAACATTTCTTTATTTTAACGTGATAGAAAAATGGAGCAAGAAAAAACAAGCAATATTTCTATTACTTGTTTTCTTAAATTTTTTATTATTAATTTTTAGACCAATATAACTGATGCTGGCCATAAAAAATCCTTGCCCCTTGTTGCATACATGCAACATTCAACGGAGTCAATTCTTTTGCCGTCTTTTTCACTCAGTGACAATCCTCCATCTGTTTTCATTGATTTAAAGTCGTAAAAGACCTCTTGCCCAATTTTAAATACATGAATACCTGTGTTTTCTAAGATACCAAGTATCTTTTTAAATAAGATTTCATCTGAAGTAGTTATTTTTTCTTCCAAAGAATGGAAACAATGAAAAATTTCACCAATTGGCTCTATAACCCTATATTGCATATAAAATTTATAATGCTCAAGAAATAAATCATTTCTGTAGTCAGATAATTTTGCAAAACTTGTTTTGTAATTATCTATCAAAGTTATACTTCTTTTTAGTTTATTAGAGCATAATCTCTGAAAAAAATTTTTATCTTCGTTTTCATTTATTATTCTTTGAAATGATTCGGCACCCTGGGTTTGGATGAATGTTAATTCTTGAGTTAACATTTGTCTTTTTTCTGGTGTTAATGATACTGATGTTTCTTGTTTTGACATAATTATTCTGTTTTTAATGTTAAATTATTTATTATAACATTATCATGTATCTATATATATGTCAACAAGAATAAAACCGTTATGTTCTGTTTCTATTTTAATTCTCCCCAGTGTTTTCCATGTGACGAATGAACCATCAGTGGTACCGGTGAATCATAATTGAGATATGAATTTTTCAGAGCGTTCTGCATAATTATCTCGGCCTGTTGCGAAAACTCTTGCAGGAAATTATTTTTTACCTCGTACACAATTTCATCATGAATCTGCAAAATTAATTTAGCATCAGATTTTTTATGCTCTGATTCTAACCAATCATTAACCTGAATCATAGCTAGTTTTATCATATCGGCTGATGTTCCCTGAATCGGTGCGTTTAGCGCCATACGTTCTGCCATAGCTTTGATGAAACCAAGCTTTGAATTAATGTTTTTAAACTGACGACGTCGACCAAATAATGTTTCGGTATGTCCATAGGCTCGGGCAAAGTCTTTGGTTGATTCTAAAAAAGCTGTTGCCTTTGGAAATTGAATAAAAAATCCATCATAAAATTTTTGAGCTTCTTCGCGATCGGTATTCATTTCTTTTTTTAATGAATTAATACCCATACCGTAGAGAATTCCAAAATTCACGATTTTTGCCTTGCGGCGCATTTCCCTGTCAACCTTGTCTATTGGTACTCCACCGATTAACGATGCGACGGCTGTGTGAATATCTTCGCCGTTATTGAATATTTGTATCAATGTTTCGTCTCCTGATAATAATGCCAGACAGCGTAATTCAATCTGTGAATAATCTAGGGAAACTAATTCTGTTCCTGGGGATGCAATAAATCCTTCACGAATTTTTCGACCTAGATCACTACGCGTTGGAATATTTTGCATATTTGGATTACGCGAAGAAAATCGCCCTGTGACGGTTCCATTTTGAATGAATTTTGCATGTAGCCGATGATCATCGGCTACCATGGCGGGAATATTATCAATATAGGTTCCAAGTAATTTATCCAGTTCTCGGTATTCAGAAATTATGGAGATAATTTCGTGTTCACCTTCTAGTTTTTCCAGAGTTTTTGCGTTGGTTGAATACGATCCTGATTTAGATTTTTTAATCCCTTTTGTTGATAGTTCCATATTTTCAAATAATGCCTTCGATAATTGCTTTGGTGATTTTATATTAAATTCAGAACCTACAAATCCATGAATTTTTTCTGCCAAAATATTGAGTTCAGTATGATATTTTTTAGACAAATCAATAAAGAATTTTTGATCGACTAAAATTCCATTTTCTTCCATTTCATTAATAACTGGTATTAAAGGTTCTTCAATATGAGCATATACCTTGGCAATTTTTGTATCATTTTTTAGCTGAGTATCTATTGATTCTTTTGCAGCGCTAGCAGATTTTTCTCTGCTATGTGATTTTATGTCTTCTAAACCAGCATTCGTTTCGTCAGAATCAATCAGCCATAATTTTAGAGCCGTTTTTTTCAGTTCTGTATCTGATAACGTTGAGGTATCTTCTGCTGGTTTTTGCACTAGTTGCGACATGCCCAGAGATGAGCGGAGTCTCTCTGGCAATGATCGTAATTCATAATTTTCAAAAATTTCTATAGCTCGATCAATATCAACCGCGTCTTTCCATGAGTGCCTTGGTAATTCAAAATCAATAGGAGCATCGAGCCTAATGGTCGCAATAATTTTTGAAAACTCTGCTTCTTCACGACCATCTCTAATCAAACCAACCATACGTTTGGTTAACCCTGTTCCCAATAATTCTTCTTCATTTTTTTCTAATGATTCATACACCGCCTCAATGGTGCCAAATTTTGCAATGGCCAAGGTTGCAGCCTTATCTCCAATCCCTTTTATCCCAGGAATATTATCAGATGGATCACCGCGAAATGCCTTGTAGTCAATGATTGATAACGGTGAAAATTTAAACCTCTCTTCTACAGCTTTTTGATCGTAAGTAATCGTATCATTCAACCCTCGTTTCAAGGTATACACTTGCACTCGTTCGTTATCAACTAACTGTAAGGTATCCATGTCACCCGAAGCAATCAAAATTTGAATATCATCGTTTTCTTTTAATTGCTGGGCGATAGTTCCCAATAGATCATCCGCCTCAAATCCTGGAGCATCATATACAGGAATAGAAAAGGCTTCACAAATTTCACGTGTTGGATTAAATTGCATTTTCAAGGCATCGTCAGTTTTTGATCGACCACCTTTATAATCGGCAAATGATTCATGCCTAAAGGTTGGACCAGGCAAATCATAACAGGCGACAATATGATCTGGTTGAAATTCATCAATAATTTTCAAGACCATCATTCCAAATCCATAGATAGCGCCCGTAGGACGTCCATCACGCGTCATAAAGTCCGGCATAGCATGATAGGCTCGGTGAATGATGGCATGCGCGTCTAAGAGGACAAGGAGTTGTTTTTTTGGATTTTTTTTCATGCTTCAATTATACCACGCCCAGCAGAGGGAAATTAAAAAGCATTCTATTATTTTAATGAATAATAGAATGCTTTTATGTTTGTTATGATTATGTATTAATAATCATCCTAACCATTTATTGTTAGTGTTCTGGTGTGGTCTTTATTAATTTCCAGCGCAATTGAAATTGCTTCTGGCATAGCAATTCCAGAGACTATCTCTGGCCACTCTATAATAATAATATTCTTTGGGTTTTTTATATTGTCTTCCCAACCTAAATATTCTAAATCTTCCTTGCTATTTAATCGATACGCATCAATATGAATTAATTTTTCAAACTCCATGTGGTTATTAATTTCATATTCTTTTTGAATAACAAAAGTTGGACTAGTGATTGACTCGGAAACTCCTAAATTTCTTCCAAGTGATTGTGCTAGGGTTGTTTTACCTGCGCCTACATCACCCGAGAGTTGTATAATAATAGCATGGTTTTTCTGCTGTAATTTTGTAACTAATTTATGTACCCAGGAATATAGTTCATCAAGATTTTCTATCTGGTATTTCATATTAAAAATTATACTTAATTTTATATAAAATAAAAACACCTGCAGGTGTTTTTATTTTATTAACCTCTATTAGGTCGATACGGTTCATAATCATCACGTGAGGCTTGCTCTGGTGGCATTTGTGGTGCTGGTGGAGCTGCATCATATCGTGGTGCTTGGTTTTGATAGGGTGGCATTTGTGGTGATCGTGCATGTCCTTGGTTGCCATAACCTCCTGATAGATAGGCTTGAGCTCGTAATTCTTCTCTCTCTAGATATAGCCATCGTGCTACGAGGAATATAATAAAGAGTCCCAATAAGATAACCAACCATCCAAGGAAGGTAATATTAGCCAGTCCAAACACTGAGGCAGTTATTCCTGCTATCTGCGTTCCATATTCACTAATATCAAAATCTCGAGCATTTTCTTTGGCACGATTAACTGGGTTATCATAAGAAATTTCTGCCTCTGAGGTCAAAAGATTCCCAATTGTTCCTCGGCTAACCGTTCCTGAAATAGTCATTCGTCCGCTGTCTCCAGGAATATCATCTTCATAGTCCGCTCCATCTAATTCATCAATAGTAAAGAATATTGTATTGGTGTCACGATCAAATCGCCCTCGTGAAATATCAATAATTTCAATCTCATTAGGGATATCAATTTTGACATCAAGATCTTCAAGGTCAAGTTCGGAAATATTTTCCCATTCAATTTCGTATTCAACTTGCTCACCTCGAACAACAATTTCTTCATCATCAGTAATATTTAAACGAACTAACGATAGTCCTAATCCAAGATCTAGATCTTCATTATCATCTTCAATAACGATAACGGGTGGTCCAACGGGAGTCGTTGGCCCTCCTGTTGAAGGTCTAAAAGGAGTATTAAAACAGGTTACATTTCCTTTGTCTGTTCCAAATTGTGTCGTAATGACTGCCTGTACACAATATTGTGTGTTGGCAGAAAGATTGGTGAAATTATGCAAACATTGCCCAATTCCATTTACGTTATAGGTTTGCGTTTGTCGTCCAAGATTTTGTGTTCGTCCAAAGTCGAATCGACATGAAGCACTTGGTGCATTGGCAAGATATCGTGAATTTAATGTTGCTGAATTGAATCTGATATTTGTCGGAGTTTCTGTAAAAATAATTGGAGCAATACCGCTCGGTACAATTGTCCCTAAGGTTGTGAAACTTCGCTCTACACCACAATCCTGTGGAGTACAGGCTCTGAATCGGTACTGTGTATTTGGTGTTAGTCCTGAAACATTTTCACAGAATACTACCTCATTACGTTGGCGTACTGGTGTCTGACTAAAATTACCTCCTGATGCACGTCTAAACTCAATAAATGATTGAACTGAAGACCCTCCGTCATCAATAATTTCTCCACACATTTGCGCTGATGTTCTGCTGATGTTTCGTGCTGATGTTGTTTGAATCTCTATATCATCATCATCATCATCATCGCGATCAGTTTCAAAATCTTCAACATTTCCACATTCTAATTCGTCATCTCCATTACTGTTTTCAAATTCTACACAAATTCGATAGTAATACCGTTCATCTTCCTCGAGTCCATTTATGTCTTCTGAGTAATTTTGCCATGAGTCGCTATCATTATCATTATCAACAAGCTCCTTCATCAAATCATCATCGTCTTCGTCAATATCTGAATAATCATTATAGTCCTGATCAACATCTTCGATTTGGCTCTCGTCTTGACCATATACAAAGAATACAATTCCATTATTAAAGTCATTCATTTCAACACGACCATTCAACTCGGCTGAATTTTCATCAACATTATCTGCGTTTCGTGTTTCGGCATTGGGTTCTTCATTATTATTTGGATCACCACCGTCATCGTTATTGATGATAATCTCTTGTCGTAACCCAGAGAGAATATCATTATTATCTTCATTATCGGCACAGGCACGATAATAAGAGGTTCCATTAGAAATCCCTTCATCATCAGCGTCAAAATTATATTCAAATAATCTATCTGAACTAACATTTTTTTCAGCCTCGAATTGCCGAGATGGGTTATCACACGTTACATCATTATTACTTGAAAAACTAAAGAATAAGGTAAAATCTTCTGACGGGCTAACCTCTCTAATTTCACCATTGAGCGTATAGTCATTCCCGTTTTCATCTGGGTTCAAGGTAAATACATCAGCATTGCTACCGTTTGATCCTCCTGTAGTCGTTTCAAAATTACGCTCAATACCTTGTCGAACCATACCATTTGAAGTATTTGCACAAGCTCTATAATGATATTGCGTATCTGGAGTTAATGAACCTGATGGGAACGTATAGTCAAAGATATCTCCCTGTGTTCGATTGTCATTCCAGTCTACTGCGACTTGATTCCTTCCACCATTTTGATTGGTGCCACAGACCAAATTATTATCAGTACTCCATACAAAATATGCATATCTTGTTGTTCCTGAAAGAATTCTCCCTCGTATCCTTGCGCTGTTTGTTGTAAGGCTTTGTTCTGAAAGCGTTTCAACTTGTAAGTCATTATCAACAATAGCATTATCTGTTCTAAAATCTTCTCTTGCACCATCATCAAGGAAGGTGTTATTGTCTTCTACACAGGCGATATAATAATATACGGTATCGTCATTAAGGTTTGTTAAGTTTGTTGAGAAATCATACCCGTTATTTCCCGCGCTGACGTTGTTTGCAACGTTTATTTTTCTTCCCCCACTCTCACAATTAAAATTACTAGAATCATCCCACCTGAAATATACATCAACGTTATTACCTTCAAGGAGTCGTCCTCGGATTACTCCTGAGTTTTCGTCATATTCAATAACGGTTCGGGTTATAACCTCTGCACTATCTTGTTCTGGTTGTGTTGTGTTTTCAACCTCAAGAGTTATCACAACGTATCCCTGGGCACACCATCCTGTTGTTCCATTTGAAGGGTCAGTTCCGAAAGTATCTAGATTACCAATCCCAGCACCTTGACCAAAAAGATCATTTTCTGAAACAAAATAGTTTAAATCATACCCTGCACAATATTCTTGATCTTGAGTATTACCATGAACATTATCGACTCGAGCACTCACAAAATTTATTTCGTAATCTCCTGGCAGATTATTTAACGTAGCCGTATTAGTTACCCCTGAATTACTTGCGTTATTTCCCGTTAATCGACCGGTCAAGGTTGATCCCGAGATGCTCAGGCGTCCACGTGCATTAGAAATAGTGTTTGACGTACTATTTGGTGCATCATTTCTGAAATAAATATAAGCACTGAATTGATCAGTATCTCCAGTGTTTGGAGCGTCTATATTAATGGCATTAAAGTCATTTGAACAACCAGTACAATCACCCTGATTGATTGCTGGGTTTGGGTGTACTGAAACAAAACCGTTATTATTAAATGGGTTTGATGTATCAAAACGTCCTGCGGCATCAGCAAAGTTTGTACCTGCAAAAATCGCAACGGCGATAAAAGCAAATTTTATGATATTTTTAATAAATGTTTTCATGATGGTTTTTAGATAGTATGATGATTTAATAATTGACTAATATATGTATTATAATCATAGATATTTTATTTGTCAAGTTCCATGTATGAGTCTTCAATAGAAAATCTATTAACTGCTCATTCATAGAAAGGAAGAATACGATATATTACTATAATTATAGTATATATGAATTCTTCCTTTTTTATAATGTTATTTTAAATTTACCATCTAAAAATGATTCCATTTTCAGATGGTCCTGGTCCTTCACGAGGCGGTAGTTGCCTGATTATTGTTTGAGGTTTAGTCCCATTAAAATCAAACCATTCCCCGTCAGATAATCCGTCCCAAGCCACAAAGCCAAGAACCGCAGTACCAAGCCCAATTAAGGCCGGTACGACATACCTTCCAAAAAAAGTTTTTTCTTTTTTTGATTCTATTTGAAAATCTTGTGCAAAGTTACTAATAGGAAAATCGTTTTGTATTTTTTTTCCGTAGGTCCCTGACCCATAATTGTCATAATAATCAAGACCTATTTTTTGATTATCTGTATTTAGTTCTTGCTTTTTATCCTCACAACAATACTTATTTATGATGATTTTATTTCTGTTATTATAGAGGGATGCCGCAGGGGGAGCATCATCTAAATACCTATCAACATTTTGTTGCTTAATGGTATACCGTATTCGGTATTTTATTGGATTTAGACATTCGGCTGGTGCTTCAAATCCTGAGGCATTATGTTTAATAATATAATGTTTTGGGTTTGATCCATCCAAAAATATACCATCCAAATAGGTTTCGTTAGCGTCACTGGATAAGTCCATATTTATCCAATCAACATGATTTCCTGTTGATGGAATAATAACAGTATATCCTGCTAAGTTTATCCATTGCCCATCAAGAACGTCCCTAGCCAGTTCTACCATTCTTGGATATTTACCCGAAAGCTCTATTTCCGTCCAGTTTGCTCGCGGGGTTAGTTTGGCGGTATTTTCTAATACCGTTTGCTGGTCAACCGTATATTGTGCATATGTTGTATACGCACAAAATACAGTCAAAAATAAGAAAAGTATTTTTTTCATGATATTAAGTTTTTAGATTTTTAGAATATGATTCTTTAATAAGATACCAATATAATTACAAATTGTCAAACAATAATCGTATTTATCCACAGATTCCCCAGCTAGAAATCCTTAATACCTCGTGGTTGATATGGTTAATTGCAGACCTTTTTTGTAACAAAAAAACCTACAATGAATTGTAGGTTTTTTTCCTTGAGGTCTTGCCTTAGGAATATTTGGTTTTATCCGTTTTCGCCTGGACCTGGTCCAGTAGGGGTATTTGTATCACCACCAGTTGTCGTATTCGTTGTATTCGTTGTATTCGTTGTATTCGTTGTATTACGAATATTTTGAATAATTTGTGATGTATTACCGTCACCATTAAACAAATCAATACTTGCTGCAGTTGCACCAACACCAGAGAGTATTGCACCGGCTATAGACCAGTTACGTGACTGTCTTGCGTTTTTCTCAATTCTTAATTGAGAATTAGCAATTTCGTCTAGTTTATCTAAAATAACAACTTGATTCAATGCCATACGATCCGCAATAGCTCGCTGATTATCAACGATAATAGCTTGATTTTCATCAACACCATCAAATCTTTGATCCATTTGATCAAGACGTGTGTGCGTTTGGGTCTGACCAGCATATACTTTTGTTAAATCGACCTGTTGTGTTGTAACATTTACAATAACAACTGGGTTTTTGTAAAACTGCACTGATATTGGGTGGTTTCCGCATTCTGCAGCGGAATGTATGTTTCCCTCAGGAGTCATAATAAATACCTCAACAGGATTAGCAATATGCCCCCCATTGATTTCTTTATTAATATCCGCAGCAACATCATATTTTACCCACATATCAGCTGCAGCTTGCGCTTGGCATAGTTGCTGTGCTGTCTGTGTGTAATACCCTGACGGTAATTTTCCTGTTGCCGCATAATTTGCGGCGATTTCATTATTGCCTCTATTTTGAGGGTAATTGAAACCAGGTTTTAATTCTGCATATCGGTTGGTTGTTTCAAATTGAGCATTTTGAGCATTTACGCTAAGCGTAAATACAAATACTGCGATAACTGTTGTGATTAAATTTTTCATGTTGAACGTTTTTTATGTTTTTATTTTTAGAGAACTATTCTCTACTCTGTTAACAGTATCTGCAAAAAGAGTAGAGAATAGTTCCGCTAAATATAATTAAACGTTCATGAAAAATTTATATTTAGTTGTAAGGAACTATACTCTGTTTATAATATATCATTATATTATAAATATGTCAATACTTTGTAACGATAGTATCGATGGACGCTATGTCATTATTGCAAGGTATTAACCTAAGCTTTGAATATACTATAAATATTTTTTCAAATAAAAAACCATCCTATAAAAGAATGGTTTCAATTTAATTTAATTTAATTTAATTTTCAGCTAGGGCTTTCCTATTTTTTTAGATTTTCCCAGGCCTTCCCTTCGTAGATCATATATTTTTTGTTCGAGGTAGATTCCTTCAAGTGAAACACCTGATGAATGTACGGGAACATACCATTCCTTTTTGTTTTTTGAAAGGGTTACGTAGTATTTTGTTCCCTTATAGATCATAAAGATTCTTTGCGAACCTTTTTCTATAAGAAAACCATTATCATATATTTTTTGTTGATCACATTGTGATCCGCATACCAATAATGATAATGAATAACGATAATTTATATTGTCGTTACTTGTAGCCGTTCTATCTTGTTGAACGGTTCCTCTCAAGGAAATATTACCTGTAGAATTAGCTTGGTTTGTTTCCACGGGATTAGGTATAAAGATAAAGGTATCTTTAGTACCATTCCCATCGTCAATAATTATTGGTATATTTTCGTATGTTGACTCACCATAAGGTGAGGGAACACAATTACCGATTTCAACCCAAAAAGGATCAGATACAAAATTTTTATTTTTATCCTGTATTCGTTTTCCCTTTTTATTAACCCGAAAGATTCGTTTGGGAATGATCAATTGATACCCCTCAAGGGTTTCCTGTTGATAAATAACACCACCGGCAATGCTATCTTTTTGTTCAAAGAAAGCTCCAGTATACAAGAATAAATCACGATCTATTGTGGCATACGCTCCAGTTAAGGTGTCTATCTGGCTTGCAGCCAAGGCAGTATCGGTAATTGGTATATTTGCCTCTATGCTTTTGGCTATTTTAGTAGCGCTACAAGAAACTAGCAAAAGTCCAGTTCCAAGTAAAAAAAATATTTTTCTCATTTTTTAAATTTTTACGCAATTTCTTGCAGGTTTGTTTTATTTTACTATAGAATATACAAGAATTAAATATAATGTCAAATAATTATCCCCGTAATAAAACAGCCCTTAGGCCGTTTTTTAGTTGGTGTGATGTTCTATTTCTTCGCGGATACGTCTCAGTTTTTGGGACATATCAATGTTTGGATTATGCACTTGTTGAGTATGCATGTCTGAGAGATCATCAGCGAGCCTGGTGAATTTTTTATGGGTATCGGCAAAATTCTCTGGTTTATTAAAGATTGCCTCGGCATTAGTATGTTTCAAAAGATCGAGAATTGTTAGTTGCACCTTGTTAATTTGGTCACTGATATCATGATCAGAATTAATCATTTGTTGTTGTTCTAGTGATCGCAAGTAATCAATCAATAATGATATTTCAATACTCTTGGTGTTGAACATAGATTGTGGATTTATTTTAGTATTGTTGATGATTTTTTCTGAAGATTGAGGGGTTTGTTTATTTATTGTTTGTTGTTTTATTTCCATATCAATAACTTTTTCAACTTCTTCCAAGGTGGTTGTTCCGTCAAGAATCTTGATGATTCCGTCTTCTCGCATATTGAGGAGTCCTTGTTTTTCAGCAACACGCCGCACATCTTGTTCTGAAGGTTTTTTGTTCAACAATTCCTCGATAGTTTCGTCGGTAATAATAGCCTCGAATAATCCGATACGTCCCTTGTAACCTGTTCCGTTACATTCACTACATCCAGAACCTTTTGAAAGCATAATTTTTTGATCAATACTCATACCGTAATCAGCCAAAGGTTTTTTGTTTTTTATTGCTTCCTTGAGGATATCTCTAATGAGATTTTCTTGCCTTTCGGTAGGTGCTGTCTGTTGAATACAATTCTTGCAGATCTTACGAACCAAGCGCTGGGCAATGGATACCGACAAGGCTGCAGCCAGAATTTGGGGAGATACTCCTAAGTCAATAAGGCGTGGAATAACTCCTGCCGCAGAATTCGTATGCAAGGTAGAGAGTACGAGGTGACCTGTTAATGATGCATTAACCGCAATTGAGGCTGTTTCACTGTCGCGGATTTCACCCACCATAACAATATCAGGATCTTGACGTAGGGCCGCGCGCAGACCAGAGAGAAAATCATAGCCTTTGGCTCGGTTTACTTGTGTTTGGCTGATACCTGCGAGGTGATATTCAATGGGGTCCTCGATGGTAAGAATTTTGACCTCAGGTGAATAGACTTTGTTCATAAATGAATAGAGGCTGGTTGTTTTCCCTGAACCCGTTGGTCCTGTGGTCAAAATCATACCGTTTGGTTTTTTGATCTCACGCATCAAAATTTCAAATAATTTTGGCTCGATACCTAGATTTTCGATTCCCACCTTTATTCCATCAGGATTTAAAATACGCATTACAAATGATTCACCGTAGGCGCTGGGGATTACTGATACACGAACTTCGATTTCTTTACCATCATAATCAATAGTAAAACGACCATCCTGAGCATTTTCTGTTTGCGTTAGTTTCATTTCTGAAAGTAATTTTATTCGTGAAAGGAGCTTTTGATATGATTCATGGTCAAAATCAACGATATCTTGTAATACCCCATCCTGTCTGAAACGTACGCGTACTTTTTCATTTTGTGCCTCAATATGAACGTCAGAAGATTTTGTTCCAATAGCTCCACCAAAAATTACCTCCATTAGTTCTGTGGTTTTTTTTAAACTTGAACCGTTTAGGATTTTATTGAATTCACCAGCAATATCTGAATTGTGTCTAATATTCTCTGCAAGTTCCTTTAATTTTTCTGGAGAAATATCCAACATTCCACCTTGAACAACCAAAGAATGTGACATATCCGCATAGCGTTCCCATGCTTTTTCAAGACTTTTAGTTGAAACCATATGGATACCGAGAGTGTATTCTTCAGCTAGTTTATTCAGAACCCGTTTTGTTTGGTTTAAATTTGGAGACTTAACCCCAACATATAAATCTTTACCAATAATTTTAAAAGGAGCGAGAAGTCCAGCTCGAGCCTCTTCTTCGGGAATAGCCATGAGAGCATCAGTCTCAATATTTGATCCAGCCAGATCAATATACGGAAGATTAAACTTCTTGGATACGCGCTCTACAAAAACTTCTTCTTCTTTGTTTTTGATTTCTTGGATTTTCTTTTCTTGTGCTGTGTTATTAAAATTAACCATAATTATACCTAGTATACCTTATGTCTTGGATGAATTATAGCGTTACTATTAAAAAAATAACTACACTAATTCAGTGTAGTTATTTTTTGCTTCAGAACAATAATCTCTAAACACCCAGAAAAAAACTTAAAAAATTAAGGTTGACCATTCTTCAACGAGATAATCAGGGTAACCACTACTAGGGTGGGTCCCAATTAATCCTATCCGAATAGCCAAATTCGCGAGATCTGATTGTTTAGAGGTTATTAATCTCAAACATTAATTGAATTGTTAATGTAATTATATTAACATTATATAAAATATTGTCAATTTCTTGTTAACCTCTTAATACGAGAACATTACTAATATAACATGTCTTTTTAATAAACCTATTTAAGACTGTGTATAATATGTGAATAAGATTTTTTGTAAACCCTAAAAACACAATGACTATAAAATTAACATACTGTCAAAATTAATGCAAGCCCTCAACACCTCTCTAATTAATACTATATAATAGGGATATGTCTGATGTACCAACACAACAAATACTTGACCCACAATTGCGGCCCAACTCTTGGGATGAATATATTGGGCAACAATCAATTAAAAATAATCTTCATATTCTTCTTGCTGCTGCTGCAAAACGTAAGGGACAACCTGAACACCTCTTGTTTTATGGACCTCCTGGATTAGGTAAGACGACTATCTCTCATCTTATTGCCAAAGAAATGGATGCAAATATTAAAATTACCTCCGGTCCTGCCATTGAAAAGGTCGGTGATCTCGCCAGTGTTTTGACCAACCTCTCAGAGGGAGATATTTTATTCATTGATGAAATTCATCGATTAAATACTAGTATAGAAGAAGTCCTCTATCCAGCCATGGAATCAGGGGTATTAGATATTATTATAGGTAAGGGTCCTTCCGCCAGAACGATTCAATTAGACCTTCCACCTTTTACTCTAATAGCGGCAACAACGAAAATAGCAAGTCTCTCGGGTCCGCTTCGTTCTCGATTTTCTGGAGGAGTATTTAAATTAGAGTTTTATTCCCATGATGAAATGGAAAAAATCATTTATCAGTCTGCACTCAAACTAGGTATAGGGATAACTGATGGTGGTGTTCATGCTATTGCAGGGCGTAGTCGTGCCACACCACGAACGGCTAATTATTTTTTGAAACGAATACGCGATTATGCAGAAGTCCATGAAACAGAAATCACTGAGGATATAGTATTAAAAGCCCTGGCAATGATTGGTGTTGATGAATTGGGACTACGCCAAACCGATAGAGATGTATTATTAGCCATCATAGAAAAATTCAATGGTGGACCCGTTGGGGTAAAAACAATTGCAACCGCTACTCATGAAGAAATTGATTCTGTTGAAAATGTTATTGAGCCGTATTTGATTCAAAAGGGATTATTGGAATTAACTTCACGTGGACGTATTGCTACAGAGGAAGCCTATAATCATTTTGGAAAAGAAGGATTTATAAGGAAAATATAACCACTGTTTCATAACAGTGGTTATATTATTATTGATTTTTAGTTCTCAGCTTAAAAAATATAAAATATGTTTTTTCAAAATACATATTTTTAGAAAATCTACTGACATCATATCTTAATTTAAATTTTTCATCCATTTTTTTTCGAGAAACCTAATTTTCTGTAACCTATTTTAATTTCAGGTAAGAAAATATATTCAGGTTGACCATAGGTTAGCAATCTACTTTTACTTGCTGGAGCAAAAAACGTTTCTTCTTTTCCCAAATGTAACTCATTAAAGTTATTAAAATAATGAAACTCCTTAATGCAAAAATCTTGAAAATCCTCAAGTTGAGGTAGCATATAAAAATTGTCTCTCGATAAGGAAATATAATTTTCCTCAAACATCTTATGATGTAATTGCTCAAATAATATCCCCTCTGTACGGCAAATAATAATATCTAAACCTGGAGGTATAAAATCATATAAAAATGATTTTGGTGGATTTTCTCTTATTTGAGCTGAAACATAATGAAACCCTTTTAATCTAAATAAGTCCATAGAATTTTCATTAAAAAATGATTTAAAATCACGATTAAGAAAAGATCTTTGTTCTACATTATTTAATATTATAGTTTTTATAATTTCCATACTTTTATTTTTAAAGTTAATTTAAATTAAAAAAATCATAAATAGATATTATTACAATAACTTGCTCAAAAAAGACTTCCCTATTACACTATTCACCTATGGGATCATCACATAAAAAACAGGGAAAAATTGCAGATAATAATGCAAAAAAAGCAAAAGTGTTTAGTAAGTTGGTTCGACTCATTCAAGTCGAGGCTAAAAAATCTGGCGGGGATATACATTCTAGAGGACTGGCCTCAGCCATCAAAAAAGCATATAAGGAGAATATGCCAAAGGATAACGTTGAACGTGCCATCAGGAAGGCTGGAGAGGCTGGAGATACGAATGAGGTTATGTATGAAGCCTATGGTCCAGCGGGAATTGGTATGATTATTACGGGACTAACTGATAACATCAACAGAACAAACCAAGACATCAAAACCATCCTCACTAAAAATGGTGGAACCTTTGGTGCAACAGGATCGGTAACATGGAATTTTACCCAAGACGAAAATCGAGATTGGATACCTAATGCACCTATAGATATCAATGAAGAAAACAAGAATATATTAGAAAATATTATTGAACTATTGTCTGAAAATGATGATATTCAGGACATCTTTCACGCCGCACATCTATAAAGATTCTCTGTTGTTATAATTAAAAACAACTCGCATGAGTTGTTTTTAATTTACCCTATCTAATTGAAAGCTGAATTCTTTTTTTGAAATAATACCATCTTCGTCTGTTGCTACCACACGTAAAATATTTTTTTCTTCAAAATATTGGAGTTCATTAGGAAAGAAATTTAGTCCAAATTCAGATTCTTCGTCTACCCGAACAAAGGCATTATTGATAAAGAATTGGACACGCTCAATGTCTTGGTCTTGTCGTTGATCAAAATCAATAATTACCTCAATCATTGTATCAATAGGATAAATAATATCAGACTCAATACCATTAACTATTATTTCAAATGGCTGCTCTGGATTATCTTGATCACCAGGTCCATGAACGTCATCGTATTCTGTTGGAATAGTGAAATCTAAACCAACTAATTGAGATAGATTTTCTTGTACATATTGTGCAACACCAAATTCCCAGTTTGTATATTGAGGATCATTCTGGGAAGTGTTTAGTTCTGTGGGATTATCCTTATTTATCCAATGTAAAATAGTATGGGGATTAGGTAGAGGTATTTCTATTTGGGTTTCTTTTGGAGTAAATTCTGTAGCCAATTTACTAGAGACGGTATCTATAATAATAGTCTCCCCACCAAACCAATTACCCCTAACCATGTTTGGATACGTTTTAAAATCGTCAGGAATATCATATTCCCTGAAATCATCATCACCATATTCCTCAATAATTTCATCCATATATTTTCGCCATGGTTTTCCTGTAATAGAAGAACCTTTTTTCATAGGAGAATTATCATTATTACCCGTCCATACTCCCACGGCTACGTTCGGTGTATATCCAACTAACCACGCATCACGATTATCGTTTGTTGTTCCTGTTTTACCAGCAACATCACGTTCTCCAAAATATAAAAATGACTGAGTTCCAAAAAGAGGCTTTCGTGCCTCATTATCCGAAAGGATACTGTTTATCATTCGTGCCGCATTCTTGTCTACAACGCGTTCTTCATCACGTGTAAAGGTATCAATAACACGACCATCAACATCAGTTACCTCTTCTATGGAAACTATTCTATTACGAACACCATCATTTGCAAAAACAGAATAAGCACCCGTCATTTCCAAAAGAGATACTTCTCCTCCACCCAAAACAAGACCTAATCCATAGAAATTAGCATCTTTATTTAAAGAGGTTATACCTAAGTCTTTAGATTTTTGAATAACATCACTCACACCAGCAAGGTAATTAATCTTGATAGCAGGAATATTTCGTGATTGAGCAAGTGCCTGCCTAAAAGTAAGTGGTCCCTTGAACTGGAAATCATAGTTATTAGGTGAATAACACCCTTCCTCGCTCGTTAAATCTGTTTCTTCACATCGGGCATTAAATTGCGTCTGTGTATCAAAAATAGTACTTTCAGGGAGATATCCCTTTTCGAAGACGGTTGCATAAGCAAAAGGTTTAAAGGCTGAGCCTGGTTGACGTGGTGAGGTAGCAACATTGAAATTACCATCAAAACCCTCAGTGTCATTATAGTCACGTGAACCAACCATAGTGATTATTTTCCCTGTCTCAGCTTCAATAGCAACAAGCGCAGCATTAGAAGCATCATAATCATCTTCAACTTCTTCGATATGTTCTCTTATAATTTCCTCTGCTTTTTGTTGTAACTCATAATTTAAGGTTGTTCTTACTTGTAAACCACCATTTTCTACCATGTCAATACCATAAAGTTTTTCAAGTTCCTCTCTCACATGTTGTACAAAATGTAGTGATTTTGCAAATCCAGCTTCTTCGGGAAGAAATTCAACCTGCTCTTCTAGGGCTGATCGATATTCCACATCAGAAATAAAATTATAACGCTTCATTTCGCGTAATACTGTCCTCTGGCGTTCATTAAGTTTATCAACATTTTTTCCATACGGAGAATAGAATGTTGGTAGATTGGGAATCGCGGCAAGATAGGCTGACTCGGCAATCGTTAGTTCTGATGATGATTTTCCAAAAAATCTTTTTGATGCCTCTTGTATACCATAAATAGCCCCCCCATAAGGAGCCTCATTTAAATATATTCCAAGAATATCATCTTTGCTTAATCTACGTTCAATTTTATAAGCCAACACCCATTCTTTCACCTTACGAGTTACTCGCTTATCTCTATTAAGAAGAGTATTCTTCACTACCTGTTGGGTTAACGTTGATCCTCCCGCTGTTCCTTCATTAGAGAGCCCAGCACGAGAAAGAACTGTTTGAATAACCGCTCTTATTGTTGAGCTCCAGACAACACCGTTGTGTTGATAGAAACTATGGTCTTCGATTGCGACAATAGCATCTTTTGCATTCTGATTTATTTGGTTGAAGTCTACAACCGTTCGTCGAATGTTTTCATGAATATCGTAGAGCAGTATTTCACCTGTGTTGTCATAAATTTTTGTTGAATTTGAAATTTTTCTATTTTCAAAATTATCAATACTTGGTATTTCTAGAGTGGAAAACCAAATAAAGAAAGCGCCAAAAGCTCCAAGAAGACAAATGAGAAAAAATAATAGTATTTTTTTTAGAGCAAAAAATGATTGAGATGCTTTCTTAATCTTTTTTTTTCTCGTTATTCTTTTTTTTTGCACAGCTCTCGTTTTTAAACCATCGGTAGCTGATAGCATGTTCTCTTTTTTCATAACTAATATTTTTTAATAATTTTTACTCTATTTGATTGAATGTATAAACACAGTATATACAGCAGTATAAACAAAACAACATATTATTAATATCTTTGTGGATTAATAGCAAAAAAAGTGAGACCTGTCGCAATGGCATCGATTTCATCGTCGATTTTAATACCATCACCTAAATCAATTAATCGTGTAGTCAGTGTGTAAACATCTTTCTTATTTGCATTACCGTAACCGGTCACCGCAACCTTTATTTGATTAGGACTAAACTCATATACAGGAATATCCCTCTCTACGGCTTGAAAAATAACAACGCCACGAGATTCACTTACCTTTAAGGCTGTCTTAGTGTTCTTGGAAAAAAATAATGTTTCTATTGCCATATATTTGGGTGAATATTCTTCTATAATTTCCCTTACTCTTTTACCAATAACTCCTAACCTAAGGTTAAATTCCATTTTTGAATCAGTTTGGAAACATTCCGAATAAACAAGTATTTCTTTTTTATTTTTCTTTTTTTCAAGAACAGCGATACCTAACCTATCGTAGCCTGGATCTATAGCAATAACTTTCATAATTAAATAATATCACGAATAATAATATTTGATTTTGCCAGTAACTGTATTATTTTTCTTTTTTTCAATTTAATAAAAGTTTTTTTTGTAGGTGAGATATTTTTAATAAAAATAATACTATTATTTATTTTAATATTATCTCGAGAAATTTCTGGAATTTCTTTATTCAAAATAGCTAAAATAATATTTTCATCAGGATTTGATTTATCCCTTGTATCTTTTATTTTTTGAATATAGTCAGAAATATTAAATGTCATAATTATCTATTCATTGGCATAATTAAGTAAAGAAATGATGGATCACCAACAGAACGGAGGATACATGGTTTATTTTTTTCAGTAAAAGAAAAACTGATACTGTCACTATGTGCTGCAGGGAATACATCGGTAAGATATTTATGATTTAAATACATTTCAATATCTTCACCAGTGATAGCCGCATCAACTGAAGTATTATTTTCACCAACATCAGTATTACGTGAATGAATATCAATGAGACCTTTTTCATTATTGGTCTTTATAAGGATTTGATTAAAACTATCAGAAAAAACATTTACCAAGCGTAATGAGTTAATTAATTCTTCTTTTAATACAATAACCTTTGTTTTTGATTCATTTGGAATAATTTGCTTGTAATCAGGATAATTACCATCAACAATTCGACTCGTAAAATAGATACCTTCTGAATCTATAGAGAGTTGGTTTTTTCCAATTGAGATATTTACATCTCCTTCTATTCCAGAAAAAATCTTAACGCATTCTTGAATATTTTTAACAGGAACTATAACACCAGGAAAATCAGAAACAGTATCCGTTACTATTCTTTTTTCAGCTAAACGAAATGAGTCAGTTGCAACAAAAACTAATTCATTATTTTCGGTATAAATATAAACACTAGAAATTTCAGGTTTAATATCTGACTGAGAGGAACTGTGTACGACAGAACGAACACCTTCAATAAGGGTTTCTACTGCCAAGGTAACCTCTACTCCATTTTCAACACGGGGAAGTGTTGGAAAATCAGTATGGGGAAATAATTTAATACTCATTTTTGATTTATCAGTAGTTATATGGAGTGTATTATCAACATTCTCTAGAATTACCTTATGATCTGATCCTAAGGTATTAATAATAGAACCAAAGACATCAATTTTTACAGAAATTTCTCCTTCAGTCTCTACTTTAACAGGAATAGTAATCTCTGCGCCGACATGAAGGTTTGTTGAGCGCAATGTAAGAGTATTATCTTTTACCGTAAGTAAGACATTTTCAAGAATAGGTAAACTTAAATTTTTTCCTGATATTTTTTGTATTCTTGATATAGCATCTTTTATTTTTTCCAATGTTGTTTCTATTTTCATAATAGTTAATTGATTATTTATTTATAAGTTATTGTTATTATTAAGGTTGTTGATTTTGTTGATAACTTTAATACCCTTTATTAGTTAATGATATTAAGGTTAATCCTTGTTAACATTTTACTGTAAAAATAATTAATTATTTGTTAATAAGTTCATTTTTTATAATTATCTGTGTATAACCTCTTTTTATCTACAGCATTATTGTGCCCTTATCTACAGGTTTTTAAACATCTAATATTGCCCGTAATTGTTCTATTTCTTTATTTAAATTAGGATCATCTTTTAAATTTTTTGTAACTTTTTCGTATGAGTGAATAACGGTAGTATGATCCCTTCTCCCAATTTCCTTACCAATTGCTGGATACGATATGTTGAAATATTCTCTTAATATATACATAATTACTTGCCGTACATAAACAATTTCTTTTTTTCTTATTTTTTCATATATTTGTTCTGGGTCAAGACTATAGAATCCTGAAATAATTTTTACAATTTCGCCAAGTGCCAGGTGTTTTTTAGGTTTTACATTGTTTTTTATAAGAGACTTTACTTCATTTATTGTGAGTTTTCGTGATCGAAGTTCGGTCTGTATACTGATAGCATTTAAGATACCCTCTAGTTCGCGAACATTTCCTTCTATATTAGAAGCAAGGAAATTAATAACCTCATCGCTTACTGCTGTTTTCTTTTGTGTTGCTTTTGTTTTAAGAATTGCCGCCCGAGACTCATAATCTGGTTTTGTAACATCAACAATCATTCCTGCAGAAAAACGTGATCTCAGTCTATCCTCGAGACCAATGATATAATTAGGGTGTTTATCTGATGAAAATATTATCTGTTTTCCTTTATCATAAAGTATATTAAATAAATGGAAGAGTTCTTCTTGGAGTTTTTCTTTTCCTGAAAAAAACTGTATATCGTCCATAATAAGCACATCATAACTGCGATATTTATTTTTGAAATTAATAATAGTGTTATTTTTTAGAGCATTTACGTAGTCCTGTGAAAATTTTTCAGAGCTTGTGTAGAATATATTTAAATTATTATATTCACTTTGTATTTTATTTCCTGTTGCTTGGATAAGGTGTGTTTTTCCTAGACCGGTTGGTCCATAGATAAATAATGGATTGTATACACCTGGTTTTTTTATAATGGCTTGAGAGGCAGAATAAGAAAGCTCATTGAAGGGCCCGACAACAAACGATTGAAAGGAATATTTTTCATTAAGGTTACTATTTTTATTAATAGCTACTTTTTCCAAGGGGAGTGAATTTTTAGGTATTAACTCGTTGCGGCTAGAATTTTTTAGTTGGTAATCTTTATTATTATCCCCTTTTCTTTTTACAATATATTCAATGCTGCGAATATTATTATCAAATTTTCTTATTTTTTCGAGAATCATTTTGTGGAACTTTGTATAGAGCCACTCTTTATTGAATTCATTAGGTACCCCCACATAAAAAGCTTCTCCTTCTTGTTTAATAGGGAATGTTTTTTTGAACCAGGTGTTAAAGTTAGGTCGTGATATTTCTAGTTCAATTTCTGTTAATGTTTCTTTCCATATTTTTTCTATAGTATTCATAAAGCAATTATATACACCATTATACTATCCTGTGGATAAAATTGTAAACCTATGAATCTGTGGGAAAGAATGTTGATAACTAAAAGAAGTTTTAATGGTAGTTATTGATTAATTCTTGATTAATTTTGTCTTTAGGGTACGATAATGATGTTATTATCTACCTAAATTTATTTAACTATGAAAGCAAAATCAGGAACGCTAAGAAAGCGTAAAAACCGAAAAATGAAAAGAGTGCACGGTTTCCTTTCTCGGATGAAAACTGCTGGAGGACGTGCCATTCTTTTAAAACGAAGACGAAAAGGACGAAAAGAACTTTCCGTATAACAAAAACTCTTTATCAAAAAGAGTTTTTTATATATATTATAACTATGTTTAAAAAAATCCACCGTGTTTCTTCTTGGTTATTTAAACCAACTATGAAATCTAAAACCCATTTTTCCTCTTATTTTCGCATTAAATACCTAGAAACAAGCACTGATTTTAAAATAAGTATTGTTGTACCAAAAAAAATAATTAAAAAAAGGGTTGCCAGAAATACTTTAAAAAGAAAAATCCTTCATTATATAAAACAAAGTATTGTGACTGATAAAAACTTTTACTGCGTATTTTGGATGTCTAAAGACATTAGCACCATCGAAAAAAAAATATGGCAAAATGATATTGATCAGATAATACATAAGTTAGGAATAAAAAAATAGACATTTAATGTAACGGTTTTTACATATTTTTTTGGTTTTTCCTTATAACTCATTAGACTTATTTCTATTTTTTAAATCTCATCGATTTTAAGAAATATAAATATTTTTAATGGCATCTAAATGATACTTCTTGTGATTAATAGGTAATTATCCCTGTTAATATTTTTTAGATAAAAGATAAATTCTTCATAATTATTTTATTAGGTTTCTTCTATTCTTTTTTTTTATACCTTTTCTGTTAGAATTCAGTTTATATGATTTATTTATGGAATTTATTGTTTTATCAACCCCTATACAATGGGTTAGTTTTTTTAGTTGATACCTTACCTAACCACTCTCTGTTTATCTCTGTTGTTATATTAACTATTCTTGTTCGACTGATTATCTCCCCTCTTTCTTATAAGGCCATTCGTACGCAAATTAAAACTAAAAAACTACAACCAGAACTAAGGAAAATTAAAAAAAATATTTCAGATAAACAAGAGCAAGCCCGAAAAACTCTTGAAGTCTACAAAAAAGAAGGAATCAATCCTTTTTCAAGTTTCCTTCTGATTCTTGTTCAATTTCCTATTATTATTGCTTTGTATTGGGTTTTCAAGGATGGTGGGGTCGAAATTGATCCAGAATTACTCTATTCGTTTATTTCCACCCCTGAGTCCATTTCATATACAACCTTTGGTATTGATTTAGCTGAAAAGAGTATTCTTTTGGCTGCGTTGACTGGGATAACTCAATATATCCATCTATCTATTTCTGCCAGTTTTAACGGTATGGATTCCCATGAAGACCAGACAGATCAAGAAAAAATGATGGCAATGGTAGGAAAATCAATGAAATATACAATGCCTATTATGATCACCGTTTTTGCATATATTATTGGAGGTGCTGTCGCTCTCTATTGGGTAACTTCAAATATTTTTATGATTATTCAAGAAAAGGTAATACGTAATAAACTAGAAAAACAGTCGTAGGCTGTTTTTTTGTTGGGGAAAATATTATACTATGAATATGCTAAATGAAACCTTAATTAATGAAATGAAATTTTTTACCGATTCCTTGGGTATTCATACTAAAGATATATCAGTTATTATTGATTCTGATATTCATATGACTATAGTTTCCTTGAGGGTTGGTGGTGATTATGAAACACAATTTACTGAAAACTATAATGAATTATTGCGTGATATGGGGCATATTTTTAAAATCACTCTTGAAAAAAATTACTCTTTCCATAGAGATATTATTATTGATATCAATAATGTAAATAAAAAATTGATTGATTATACGAAAGAAAAAGCTCAAATTGCTATAGAAAGAGTAACTTTTTTTGATAAACCTTATGAGTTTGGCTATCTGAATGCTTATGAACGGATGATAATACACACTTATCTCAAAAAATACCCAGATATAATTAGTGAATCAAAGGGATTAGGAAAAGAACGAAGATTAGAACTCAAGAAAAAAGATGACTAGTTACACCTTTATTAAAAACTCTATACAATATATTCATGAAATATTTTTTTATTAATCTAAAAGTATGGTGGTATAAACAAACTCATTTCGAATTTTTTGGGAAAACAAAAAAATATTTACCCATTTCTATCTTTGCATTCTATCAAGCTCTTAAGATACAATCATTTAATTGGATTTCTTATATAAATCCAACTATATATAAATCAGGGCTTTTTGGGCATTCAAAAAATTATCTTCTCAATCAATTACCTCAAGAGGTAATTTTAAAATCAGTATTTATCAAGAAAAAGACCTTAGTCAGTGTTGTTATAAAAATGATACATAACAAGGAATTAACGTTTCCCCTCGTTGTAAAACCCGATTGCCTGTATAACGGTATTGGTATTCAAAAAATAGAAAATATAAAAGAATTAACAAAAAAATACGATGGCAATTATGATCTTCTTATTCAAGAATTTGCATCCTATAAAAAAGAATACGCCCTTTTTTATATACGATTTCCAGAGGATACAAACGGGAAAATAATATCACTTATTGAAAAAGAGTTTATGCAATTTGTTGGCAATGGAACATTAACACTCGCAGAGATAATCAACAATCACCCACGTGGATGGTTATATATAAAAAAACTTACAGAGATATATTCTGAAAAAAAATTACAATCAATACCGAAACATAATGAAATAATATTAGCTGGTTTTATAGGAAGTCACCACCGAGGTGTTTTGTTTCATAATAAGTTATCTAAAATAACTAAAAAAATGAGTCAAACCTTTGATACGCTTACCAAAAATATCCCAGAATTCTATTATGGACGATATGATATTATGGCGGATTCAATTCTCGAGATAGAGCACGGTAATTTTGAAATATTAGAATTAAACGGAGCTCTTGGTGAACCTGTTCATGTCTATGACTCAAAAACAACCATTAGGGAGGGATATTCTGTTTTATTTGAATATTGGTCTATTATGAAAAAAATAGCACGACAAAACATGAAACGAGGAATTAAGACAGCAAAAAAACCTGATTAACTCAGGTTTTTAATTTACAAATTCAGTACTTTCGGCAGCCTTAGCAAGGTCTTCCTTTCCTTTTTGTATAGACATTATTTGGGCAGGATCTGATGTTATAATCTGATCTTCGGTGTATGATGCAATAATCTTTAGGGCAACATGTTTCATTCCAGCAAAGAAAATCCCTTCACCGACGCTTGATTCGATAAGAAGATATTTTTCCTCATCAGTGAGCCTGAATATTTTTTGTAAATTATCAATAGCTGTTGGTGATTGTTTAAGGAGTAATTGCATCGAAGAGTTGGTGATGATAGGTATTCCATATTTTGATTTGATAAAATCACCAACATCTTGGGTGATGGTTGTTAGCCCCAAGAAATACTTACGCCCACGTTTTGCAATCATAAAGAGAAATGAAGCGGTGTCATCAGACTTCATCATCCACCAGGCCTCATCAACAACCAAAAGTCGTTTCTTTATATCTTTTCTTACGGCATTCCAAATAAACTGCGTAATGATATACATAGCCGCTGGTTTCAGTTCATCTTCCATATCTCTGATAGAGAATACTACCAATTTTCGATTGATATCAACATTTGATGGCTTATTAATAAATCCAGACCATGTACCACGTGTATATTTTGTTAGTCTCATTAGTAATGATTCTGATCCATCCATCGATGAAAGTACCATTTCAAAATCTGACATTAGTGGTGGTTCAATGTTCGAATAATTTGAGTTCGGTGTAATGTCTTTCAGCGCATAGGTTTCAGTAATAGCACGATCAATGATTGAATCTTCTTCTGGCGATAATCCACCAAGCATAATTCTAAATAACCCTACAAGGTGAATCGTATGTGTCCTTAAGACATCAGCAGGATCTTCACCATCTAAGGATTTTGGAACATCAAAAGGGTTGATATGGTGTTCAGACGATAGTGATATATTAAAATATCGTCCACCTACTGCCTCTGCGAGGTATTCGTATTCCTTCTCTGGGTCAATAACAATAACTTCAGTATCAAACATCATTGTTCTCAATATTTCTAATTTTGTTGCATATGATTTTCCAGCACCAGAGGTCGCAAAAATAACTGAGTTATAATTAGGCAACGAATACCGATCAAAAATAACAAGACCTGAATTATGTCTATTTATTCCATATAGAATTCCCTTGTTATCTGTCAGTTCTGATGATATAAATGGAAAAAATGATGAAACAGGTCCAGTATTTAGTTTTGTATGAACCTGTAAAATATCTTTTCCTATAGGAGAAACAGACATAAATCCCTCAACTTGCTGGAAAAGTGCAGGTTTAAGATAAATTAACTTTGACTCAAGGAGTGACCTAATCTCATTTTCACTCTTAAAGAGTTCATCTTCTGAATCAGCATAAATAGTGATATATAATCCAATAGAAAATATTTTTTCTTGAGCTTGTTGCAAGGAGTCACGTAATTGTTCGAGGTCTCTATAGGCGGTGTCTAAGATAGGGTCTCGAACAAGACCTTTTGATTCACGCACATTAATCTGAGACTGTACTTCGGCTACTTTTTTCTTGAATTCATTAAGAATCTTATCAGTAGGGATTGGGTGTATGTGTATACCAATATCAAATACTTTATCAAGGTTTATAATAGGTGCCAACCATCCATCCGTAAGAAAGCGCGGATATGACATAACAAAAAATGTCCGAGATGTTTTACCGGCGATTTTAATTGACTTAGCACTTACCTCTAGTGCAGCAGGCGCGATAATATCACGCAATTGTAATTTTGCTGTTTTATAGATTTCCCCAGGTAGAATAGGAGTTGCTGTTTTCTTGATTTCCTTTTTTTTGTTTCCTGATGGGCCATTAATAAGTTCTGAGAGAATAGACATAATACGTATAGTATACTAAACTCTTGCGAGTATTAAAACATCTAAATATTATAGATAGAGAATATTAAGTATTTTAGATATTACCGTAAGTCATATTGATATTTTCCAGATGTTAAATGAGTAATTAAAAATCACCTCAAGGGTGATTTTTAATTAATTCGATAGCTCCATAATTCTTCAGTTTTTTTGTCTATGAAATAAAGATATTGTTCCTCGGCATCCATACCTATTGACTCAATATCCAAGTCGGCATTATATTCTGAAACAAAATCAGAAATAACTTCTTCCTTAAAGGTTCGTGTATTAATCTTCCATAATGAATCAGTATATGATTCAATTCCTTGATACCAAACATCAGGATATTCTCCTCCGTATGCCATAGAATTTGGTACCCCACAATAGAGAGACAGGCTATCTGGTGTCCAAACACATTTCTCTACTAATGTTTGCAGTGACAATGATCGTGCGCGGTTAGCGCTACGTGTATGAATAGATAAACGTGTAGTATCATCAACAACCTCCATGATTAAAAGTTTTCTGTTATCAGGGCTTGCCAAGGTAGTTAATCCTTTTCGTTCAGATATTGATTTGAAATATCGCTTGGTCAGGGGGTCTAATTGATAACTATAGCCATCAACGAGGTAACTAGGTTTTGTTGTCAGTTCAATTGATTCTGCACTATTCCATGTTGGTAACCATTCAGAGAATGGGGACTCAAATATCGTTTCTGTTGATCCACTGACAAGATTTCTGACGACTCCAATAACACCAGAATTGTCTTGTTGAATATAAAACAATTCATCACCACTTGGTGATATTGTCGCATCAGTTATTCCCTGAGAAATGAAAAATCCAGAAAGAGTATATTTTCGTTCTAATTCATCATATTCTTTTTTTGCCAGACGTTCCTCCTCTTTGTCACATAACTCAACCATTTTTACTTGAGTTGATGGACCTAATTCTCCATCAATATCTAATTGATAAAGACTTTGAAAATTTTTAACTGCGGTAATCGTTGATTCGGTAACACGCGAAGTTTCCTTCCCGGGTGAGTTGACTCCACTGCGTTCAATTCGCGTTTGAGGATTTCTATTGAGAAAGGCATGAAGACCAATAATACGTGGCTCGTCGAGATCTACCGTAATAGGTGAAAAATCAAAAGGGCATGCAGGTACTTCAAAGGTAATTTTTTCAAGGTTTGCCAGATAACTCTCTGGCGTTCGCTGTTCACTATTCCAATATTGAAATAAAACAGTATTACCATCATTATTAAAATAAGCTCTCTCTGCATTAGGTATAAAATTATCTACCAAGATCTCATTATCCAAGAACGATGGGGTTACCTTTGTTTCATGAACACTGGCATCATCTATTTTGCTAAAGCGGACAAATTGGTTTTTTACCTCGATGGTTCGGGTTGTTTGAAAGGTATTACCGTCAGCGTCTATTTCGATATCAGAGACCTCCTGTTCTTCTGTTCTTATGATGGGTGTAAATCCACCTGTTGGGAAATCTGATATTTTGCGTAGCCGCGGCGTATCCGCTTGCGCTGTGTCATCTGTAGTAACGTCTCCGGTATCTTGGCTTCCGCTGGTATCGCCACCTGTTGTTGATTGTGATCCCAAATCAGGGTTACGGTCCCCAGGAGTGACTTCTCCAAAGGGAAAGAGGTTTGTGGTGGTGTCTCTGATGTCTTCTTGTTCTTGGTTCGATAGAATAAAGAAATATCCTGCCACCAGAAACAGTACAAACCCAATCAATACTGCAAATATTATTTTTTTACGATTAATTTCCATGTGTTATATCCATTATACGCTATTTTCGTCTTAGAAAAAATAAAAACCAACTGAGTCGATTTTTATTATCTATTTTATGTCCTAAATTAACTATCACTCAGAGTTAATTCTGGACTGGTCTTATCGTATATTGAAAAATGCCAATTAGTTGCACCTGTTACGTATTTAACCATACACCTATCAATACCTCTGTTACCTAATTCTTTTTGCATATCTTGATATGCACTCAAGCTCTGTGCATTAGAAAATTCAAATTGAGCCGTAAGTCCGCTTTGGTCAGCTGTCCTAATTATTTTCTCTACATCATCTACGCTATATGTTGCACTAGCAGCGTCTGTACCTGTTGCCAAATCAATACATGAACCAAGGTAATGACAAGGTGAACCATGACCAAGGAAAGATGGTCCAAATGCTTCTGTTATACGGGTTGTTATATTTTGATCATTTAAACTGGCAATCATTGTTTTTACTCTTTGGGAAAAACCTTCTTCCGCCTGTTTCTTAATACTCGTTCCTTTAGGTGAGTTTACATTGGTTTTGAAATTCACTCCGGTAGCTTCTAATGACCCTAAGGTTAGGTTATTTGCAGTTTCAGCTATTTGAGTAAGCTTATAGGAGTTTTGACCTAGCCAATATCCTCTATCTTTTCTGTTATTGCAGATATTTGTTGCTGGTACGTTTGATACACTCGTACTGGAACCATTTCCATCAACAGCCGCTGGATCAACTACAGTATTTATCCTTGCTATATCAATTCCCTCTCCAAAATCAATTTCCAAAAGTCTTGGATTAATAGTATTTAGTATTACAAATATACCTAACCCAAGGATTAATCCAGCTACTGCCTTTGTTATGGTTTCCTTTGCTTCTGTTTTTTGAAAAATTGCCTCGGAGGTCATATACTGCACACCACCAACAACGATCATAATAACTGCCAAAACCATCAATATTCCCAAGGCTATTTGGAATATTTGGTTCAGATAATCACCTAGACTGAGCGTTGATAGGTCTACGGTAACACGTCCTGTTCCTACTCCTGCAGAATCTTTTTGTTCTACCCCAAATCCTGGAATAGGCGCTAGGAACTCATAACAATCATCCTTATATCCTAGGGATGGAATTTGTGGGTTTTCCAAACACGGACTGTCCTCATCAAATTCTGGTTCGGCCGTTTGAATGGACTGAGGATTATTTTGTTCAGGTGGAACACCTAATAATTCTGTATTTAAAAGTGTCCAATTACCTGTATTTGTAATAATTCCTCCAAAACTTGTTCCATCTGCTAGTATGATCCCTTTTTCCGGAAAAGTAGCAAAATTGCTTATATAATTATTATTCCCTGTATTTGTATAACGGTCGATATATTTTGCTGAACTGAATTCCTTGTTATCGTACGATATATGAACATATATTTTACAATTAGGGGTGGATAATATATCACAAGCCTGGTTTGTACTTTTGAAATTTAATATAGTATTATTTTCTATTGGAACGATAGTAAAGGTATCAGTCTCTGAATTATTATTTGCCCCTAGGTCAATATCAATATCAGAATCGCCAAAATTACCAATCAAATCATTTTCGTAAATAGTAATGGTCAGAGGTATATCAATGCATCCTGTTGTATTGATACTTAGGCTTGGAAGTTGCGTTGAGAGTGGTTGCGCAGGGGAGAGTCCAATCCATTGTACATCTCCATCAGAAATATTACAGTCAGAGGCACCGGGAACTCGCCCTACTATTAATCCTTTAAAATCCCAATTCTGAGAATCATCTTCAAAAAAATCTCCTGGTTGACAAACATCAGCTATTTCTGTTGAACAATTAGCTACAATAATACCTGTTTCACGTAGTTGTTGGTTAGATCGTGAGGCAATATTTTGTGGCGTTAACGCTGGGCTATTTCCACTAAATAATAATTGATCAACCCCGGTAATAATCTCTATATAATTAATACACTCATATCCCCAGTCGACATTAGCATATCCGCCGCCTCCTGGTTCGTCATTTTTATCAAAACATAAACCACGGTCTACCTGTAGAGAAATTTTAATTTCATCATTCCTTGGAAATATGACAGGAGGAAAACCACCATCAATTCTTCCTCTGATATGTCTGTTCTCTGTGTCTTCGATACCTTTTAAAATAATTTTTAATCCAGTAGTGTCACAATTTTGCGTTGCTATGGTTAGTTCAACCGGAGTATCACTCACGACATAACTACCCGTTGATATCTCTGTAAATGAAACATTTTGAACCGAACATTCTCCTCGGGGTATAAAGAATTTTATTTCTCCAGAAACAAGGTTTCCATCGGTTGTTGTTGCACAGGAATAGTAATAATATGCTTCACCATCCGTAAGGTTATTTTTTTGTAATGACCTTACTCTGCTCTGAGGTGTATAAGGGTTAGATGGATTAGGTACTATATCCGTAATACATTCACCAATTTGATCTTTTGTTGATAATCCTGTAAGAACTGAGTTTGGGTTAGCGTCTAAAAATTCGCTAAGGCTCTTAATGGCAAATCCATGGGATTGAAATCCTATATCAGATAGTTCGAGTTCAATGATTGCAGATGTTGCGGTGACTTCACGAGCCTCTTTGGTTTGAACTGACTGAGTAAGTTGTGCATAGGCTTCGCTCCCACTAAAAATTGCTGCAGATAGGATAACGGCACATACAGTATTTCGTAATAATCTTTTGAGGATATTTTTTTTCTTTTGACTTAAAAAACTCATAGTATTTTTCATAAACCTATTATAGTATGTTTATCCTTCTAATTAAAGTTATTTTATTTTTTTAAAATAAAAATGCTTGAATATTTTTAAATACCTGAGCATTTCTGATTAAAGATTTTATTTTAATTTGTTCACAGCTGGTATTTCTATAAATTAAAAAATAATTCTATTTCCCCATCACTTTCTTGTAATAGCTTTTCGATACCCTCTAGTCCAACCTTAATATTGATTTCTCCAGATTCTCCTCCTGTTGTTACAAACAATTCATTTTGCTTTGCGAAATCTTGTGGGGGCTGAGACCGATTGTTTAACGACCAATTAACAAATAAATCTACAAAATTATCAGCAACGGTAGACATATTTAGTGGGTGGAATGATAATTTTACCGTATCGCTATTAATTAAGCTGTTGGTATTCAATGCCCTGTTGGTCATGAGCCTGTTATTTTCATTAATTTCATAAAAAAGAATTTTAGGCTCATATTCATTAAAAGGTATTTCAACCGTGCTGGTTGCAAAAGAATTTTCTCTACGATCATTTGAGGTTACGGTAATTCTGTCGCTGATTCCCAATACATCAGTTGTAAACTCAAATGATTGTTTTCCAAAGCCTGACCCAGCTACTTGGCGTAGGAAATTCTTATCCCAGTAATAAATTAAATTAGGCGCATCGCTTGGTTCAATTAATAGGGTTTCTGGAATAGCAGTAACCTTTATTGATCCTTGTTTTAATGGTAAGGCTTTTCCTCGATAAAAGGGTGGTGTATAGGCATCAGTAGCTTCCCATAATAAATCAACTTGCGAAGGAGCAAAACGCAGTTCTTTTCGAAATACCTGATTTTCAAACTCAACCACAATGGTTACGTTTGTTATATCACCAGAATCTCCGGTTCTGAATTGAAAATCTCGTACTCCAAACCCCGCGGCTTCTTGGTTACCGTTCCTAAACCATGCAACATAATAATTATTCAAATTAAAACTAAAACTATTAATTTTAATTCTTACTAATTCATTGGGGCCTGGTATTTCTGGAATGGTTTCTACTAAAACGTCATCGGCCGAATAGAGTTGAAACCCTTGAGCATCAGAATGACTCACTAAGCCAAAAAAACTTATTATAAAAATAAGTCCAAAAAATATAAATTGTCGAAACTTTGTGTTCATCTTGATACTATTATACCTATTTTAGATAAAACAAAAAACCCTCTCGTTAGAATTGTTGGTAGTATAGTATTATTTTGTCATTTTTTCATGCAAGATTTTTAGAATGAAAATATAAGCTAGCTTCTTTTGCATTCCTTTTTTGTTATCTTCAATTCCAGTCACCCTTCCATAAACGTAATGCACCCAGAGTATTATCAGTCGGTACTAGATTTCTATTTTTTTATAAATGACAATCAACTTGATTTCTATGTAGGGGATCGAACAGGAGAGCTAAATAAAAGTATTACAATAAAAACCATGTTGATGGTTTTTATTGTAATTCGGGAATATTTCTATGTGATTCTCCTGGGTTGAACATATTGTAGAATACTTCGATAGCTTGTTCTGTATTGAGTTGTTCTGATCGAACACCAAAACGACCTAATCCAGATTTAATAATAGCAACACGTTGTTCTAATTGACTGCGCTGTTCCTCAAAACGTGCAGAATCTTCTCTAAAATTATCTTTTTTCTTTCCGCCGAATAATGAACTCAGTAAACCACCACCTGAATTTTTACCCCCAGTAAGGGTTGATCCAGTATAGGGAACAACAACATAGAATTTTTTTGACATTATGTTTACCGAATCAGTAAACCATTTGATGAACTCTATGTATTCTCGTGTCTGCAACCTGAGAAGTTCTTCTTCTTGTTGTTCGATTCTCCTCTCGAGAGTTAATAGATAGGGTTTAATATCATAACGTCTAGATTGAACCGATATTTGGATAGGAAATTCAACAGAGTTTAAGAACCCTTGAAATTGCATAATCATTGCCTGCTGTTCGTCGGCTGATTTTAATGCCACATTAATAGCAGAGGCTAGTAAGATAGCCCGCAGACTACCGTCTTCGAGGACGACAATTCCATCACGAATTTCCTTTACTGGAATAAAGTCCTGTGTACGAGGACCCGTATATTTTTTGATATCAGACATAATTAGTAACAGTATACTATATATACTAATATAAAAAGAATCGTAGGTATCGATTCTTTTTATTAATTATCAAAATCTAATATATCGAGGCTCCATGCGAGATCAGATATTCTTTGTCGATCGTCTTTCGGTATGTCTCCTTTTTTAGGCATGACTTGGTGTATTTGTGTGACGTCTTGAATTCCTGGTTCTGCATCACGTTGCCGCCATAGATAGAATTTATGACTAAAACTAAAAAGCAACCATGATTCAACCATGTGTATAAAGGGTCGTCCGTTTGGTTTATAAAATACCAATGCACCTGTAAGGGCGGCAATAGGTAAACCTAATAAAACAGCAATAGAAAATGGCATAAGGCGGTAAATAATATAAATCATTCCTCCACCTCCAACCAAAAATAATGCCTGTTTAAATGTAAAGGGGCCAAAGAGCTTGTCTGGAATATTAATAAATTGTGGAACCTCGAATCTCATAGTAAAAGTATATCACGATTAAGGATTCAGTAACTATTATTCTGGGGTAATTTTCAGATTTTGTAGGAACGTACCCTCTTCTTTTATTTGATCTTGTTCTGTTGGTGATACATCAACAGAGTCACCTTTTGCAATAAATGAATTCTCCATAAGGTGTTTATCGAGACTCAAATTCACTTCTCCTTGACCAAGGTCACGACCCTTGGAGATTGCCGAAGGCGTACTACTAGATTCTTGGTCAGGATTATTTTGGTGTTGTTGTTTTAAAATATCAGTGTCTATTCGGTGCCCAGTGATTCCCTCAAGGTCTGCCGCATCAATAGGTTCATTATAGTTATTCACCTCTCCTTTGTTATCAGAGATTTTCATAGGTTCATGTGTAACGACAGATGAGGGTTTTATCTTTTGATCAAACTCGTCTCTGAATACCAAGGTACTCTTAGAGCGAGAATCATTATTGTCTTCAATATGATCATCTCTTTCTTGGGATGTCATTTCGAATGAATCAAGAGATCGATTATCAATATTAGGATCAGATGAAATTTGATCAATTTCATCTTGCAAATTTGTGCGAGGTTTTGACGTGTCTTCATCCAATAAATGAATTCCTTCTCTGGACATAGGTCCGTGCAGATCATTATAATCTATTGGCTCTAGATAATCATCATCACGGGTTGATGCAGAGTCATCTTTGGGACCAAAGGCTCTATTTTGTAACTCTAGAAAAATATGAGCATTTGCGGCAATGACTATTTCATCAGCTACTTTTTTATCTACTCCTAAGGCATGCACCAAGGCATTGCTGTACCTCGTTGATGGTGAGAGACCAAATATGATCATCATCGTTTCGTATTGCAGGTCGCCAATTTGGTCCATATGTAATCCGAATTTCTTACCTATAGATAATATTTCATTTGCCCAATCAAAGGTCGTAACGGCAGTGCGAACACTATCTGGAAGTTCGGCGATATGTTGTTGGATTTCTGTGTTGGTGAGTTTCATATCATTAGTATACCAAATAAAGAAAACAAAAAAATCCTTTTGGATTTTTTTGTTTACTTTACTTTTTCATCTTCAGATTTTCTTTCTTTTGTAGAATCTGTTAATAGTGTTTCCATTTTTTTGAGAAGTTCATCTGCTTGTTTTACTTTTTTTGGATCTGTTCCGCTACCTCTTAGTTCATTTGCTTGTTTTCTAATAGTCTTTCTTTCTTCCTCATTGCGTCTATTTTTAGCATGATCGTGTCTACCTTTACGTGTTTCTTTATCCGCTAACACTTTTGCACCGGTTATACCAGCATATGCTGTACCTGCTCCAAAGTTATCCTTATTTTTTGACTTGTTTGTTTCGGCTTTAAGAGCCTTTTCAGGATCACCTCCATGAGAAATAGTAACATGTCCCTCGATATCTGATTTGGATATATTAACACCTCTCTTGCGAGCATCAAGACGTATTTTTTCATAATTAAGGTCATCCTTGATTTGGTCAGCCTTTGGATTACCATTCCCTTTTGCTGCGTTATATTGAGCCGTAAAATCTTTAATGGATGTTTTGAGTCCTTCAATTGCTTTTGTTTCTTTTTTAACATCTTCTGGGTTTTCGAGTACTGCTGTTGCTGATGTATTTTCTTCTTTTCGAATTGCTTCAGGAACATTTGAATTGAGTTTTATATTAGATTTTGCCTCATCAATATTTGCTTGATTTGCTTCCTTTTCTTTCTCTTTCTGAAGTTTTCTATTCCATTCATATACACCATCTTCACCTTTACCACTAATATCCCGCCGTTCAGAACGTTTTTTCTCCAGAGCGTCTTCACGTTCTTTACCCGAACGACCACTCATAAAGTCTTTAGTATCTGCAACCATTGCTGTTGCTGCATATCTGGTATTATCTACAGCATCACGCCCCGATACGCCGGTAGCCCTACCAATTTTATCTCCTAATCCATTAATGCCAGAGGCATTGGTCATAGACTTAAATCCAGGAATCTTTGAGACATCAGCCTTGAACGATAACCCTGCATTACCAACACGATTAAATCCTCCAGCTATTTTTGCACCTCGAGTACCTGGTTCGCTGAATTTACCTATTCCCGCCCCAATACCCTTACTCAATCCTCCAGCTGCAGCAGCTCCACCGGTTGCAACAATAGCTGCACCAGCCACTAATCCTGATGTTACCCCTGCAACTCCCTTAGAAACCATTCCCCCAAGTTCACCTGCCATTTTTTCAGTAATTTTCTTTGCTAACAATATGAACCCACCAATAATCATAAAGAAGATATAAATGCTCATGATGTCACCCAATACTCCACCTGATGGACCACCGGCCAATCCTCTTAAGACACCCTCATCCCCAAGAAAGGTAATTATAAGGTACATAAAGAATAAAAATATGGGTGCCATAAAAGCCAACGATACTAATTGCTTCAACCAGACATTAAATCCAATATAGGGTAGGTTCACTGCGCTGGGTATCGCCATTGATGCAAATGCCAAAGGCGCAACAATTCCTGATACCAATAGCCCTAACGATCTACCCAGAAACAATAACAAAAGGCTCCCAAAAACATAAATTAACAAAAGGTTTAATATACCCGCACTCGTTACAACAATAAATTTAAGTAGCAAATCATCACTTCCTATTCCTCCTGTTTGAATAATCGATTGAGGGTTGATTTTTGAGGCTATTGCCAAAGAAATAGAGGGTTGATCATCTGTTAAAAGACGAACACTTTTTTGTAAGGCACTACCGGTTCCATCTCCTGCGTTGGTTTGGTACTGACCCGAGGCTTCTATTCTGTTATAAAAAGTATAGGCCAAGAGATTTGATGCATCAATAATCAAATAACTGAAAAATAAACTAAAATTAACAGTAAGAGCAATCAGCAATGTTTTGATAAGAGATGACTTTGTTTTGCCGTCATCCTGACTAACGACTAATTTGAAGGCAATCGTTAACAGTGCAAAAATAAATACAATATTTGTAAAATCTCTCATTATTGACCATCCTGACTCCATTAATCCTCCACGATAAAAATTGCTATCAAGAGAGAAATGGAGAATAATATCAAACATTAACCCGACAATAACCAAGGCCGCATTTGTAAGATAAAAAATAAAAAATTCGTATACATAGAAAATTGCGTTCTTAACACAGTCGTCTATAGCGTTTATTCCACACTCACCCTCTGAAAGAATTTGCGCATGCGCAATATTCATATCTGCCTGCAAGGTAATAGAACCTGTTTGTTCTATTTTTTGAACAGTATCAGGAGTACTTATGTTAAAGCTCACTGGAGCTAAAAACAACAACAAAGCAAAAAAAGAAATCAAGGATTTAGTTATACATTTCATGCCTTAATAGTATCACGATTGCATAATATAAAAAAACACCCAAAGGCATTTTTTATATTAGGTATTTATTTCTGAAACCAACAACTGAAGGCTTAAACGTGATATTGGATACCACATTCCATTAAAGCAAAGACTCGTGTCATCAACGCCATCACCATCGCTACTCCCAAATCTATCAAAGTAACCAGGTATTCTACAGAATAATGACCCCTTTAATCCGTTCCCACCTCGTTCACCAATGTACCTCATAATGTCATATTTATAGATTTCACTGACGCTGAGTCGATTACCAGTGTGTTCGTGGGTTATCCAGTCCTCAGGATAATAAGTATCAAAATATTCTTGTTTTTCTATTTCCGAGTTAAACCCAAAGATACTGCTTTGTATTATGCTCGATAGCGTCATTCTTCTCGTTGCGAATACACTGACCTCATTGTCTAATTGTAGCGTCTCCTCTGACTCGAGGAATGTTTTTAATTCACTGTCTGAACGTGCTGTGGCAATATTAAATCCAGGAATATTCCCAGAGGTACTATTGTCAAATAATCCACTCGAGTTGGTTCCAATATCAACTCCCTCTGGGTTATAGCTATTGATAATATCTGCAAGGGCTACTATTTTATCTTCTAATTCTTGGTTTTGATTATTCACAATATCTAAAATCGTTGATCTGTTTTGACCCAGAGCATAGGCCTTGAAGACCATACAATCTAAGGCTATAGCATAAGAATTTTCAATATTGGCTCTCATTTCATTAAATTGAGTTCTTGCAATCGTTACAAATTGTCTATTAGATAAATCATTTTGGAGGGCATAGAACGTTTCACGTAATTCTAGTTTTTCGTCTGCGTTTGCGCTGCTGCGCCAGATATTCCATGATTGTAATATAGCTGCTGCCTTGATCTTGGTTTCGTCTTCGGCAATAGCTTGTTCAAAGAGAACCGTTGATCCACCATCCAATACGTACAGGGGATTGATATAAAATTGATTTTCAACGAGGTATCCCAATATTGATGTTTTTTGAGCATCGCTCAAACCTTCCCAGTCTTGTTCAAAGAGAACGAGGTTTTCGTTAAAACTTGCCTTGACGCTATTAAAATCAGCCTGGATTTCTGATTGAATAAAAGACATGGTATTGATAACACGACTGAGTTGTTGACGCCTGAATTCTGTATTAGCTTTGTTTTGTCTTGCTGTATCAAAAATGACCTCTACTTGACTTTTCATTTCAACTCCTCCTGGAATAGTGACTTGAGGATCTTGAACCATGGCTTTCATTTCATTGATTGCAAGTCGCGTTTGATCATCTTGGGTATCAGCGACATCGTTCAAGCGTATCTCCCATTCATAATCAGGACCTGGTATACAGCGTTCAAATTCAAATATAACATCAGCAACTCCTGTTGTGAGGTCCCTAATTTCGTTATAATGAGATCTTTCTTCTGTTGCCATTGATAGGTTTCTCTCAAGTTCTTCTTGGAAATTAATAATGATTTGTGGGTTGGGGTCTTCGGGTCCTCCTATCCCGGAAGGTATGGTGTTGATGCCTCCTTGTCCGGGAGTATTCGTCAGCGGTGTTCCAGCGAATGTTCCCTGGGTGCTGGTTTCAATTCCTAGAACATTAAACTGAGATTGAAAATCAGCTCCGCTGCTGCCTGCGAGGACGTTTTGGATATTACTATCGTTGGTATCAAAAAACGCACCAACCGTAGCGTTGGTTAATGATCCAAGTCCGCTGTCAACCAATCCGCTGACAGTACTTCCAAGACTTTTTATCAGTACCCCTACTAAATCATCTCCAAAAGACTCTCCTCTACGGCTTTCTGATGATATCGCATCGGTTACCTGATTTCCTACCAAACCTCCTGGTGTTACAGAAACCTCGCGTATACATTCATCAGTGGCTTCGCCGTTTTCGTCTTTTCGGTAAAGATCACATCTGGTTCTATCGAGAAATGCTGTTGGCAGATTAATCGCGGCTTCTTTGAGGGCTACTTCTTGTTGTGCTCTGCTGCCGACGAGGACTCTGGCGGTTGTTGCTAGGGCTAGGTCTGTACTTCCTTCACCGGTTAATGACAAAATACCATCCCAACCTCCTGCGGTAATATCATTTTTGAAATCATCCTTGCGTCCCTGTGAACCCAATAATGCCAGGGTCAAATCCCCTCCACCTCTGGCAAGCTGTTCAAATTGATTATCATTTAATTTGTTTGCCCCGAAATCAGCTACCGTTTTGGCAACAGCACGGGTCGAATTAACTTTTCCTGATTGATAGAGATCATGGTTATTTTGTGCAGTTTGCCCCGCATCACCAGCGGTAGAGCTTTGTCGAAGACCATCGAAGCATTGGTTTCGTGTATACATGAAAATATAATATAGTTGTGCATCGGCATTGAACGCTAATTGTTCGCTGGTACTAAAATCTGCAAAATATTCATTGTTAGTACTCGCATCACCTCCAAAGAAATCGTCAAAAAACTGAGCCGTAGGTCCCGACATTATTTGTATTGCATAATCATTGGCAGCCTGAGTATTTATTTGAAGGCATGCATTATAATCATCTATTGATTGATTTGTTGATATTTCAATGGTGCATTGAACAAGGTCATATTCGTAATTATATTCAATGAGAGCCTCGCTATCGGCAAAAGAATCACCCCTAATGAGTAGATCCATTGCCTCGGCTTGGTTAGTCTCGGCATCTATGGCGCACAAGCTGTATGCCGATTGAGCTGATTGATTATTTTGTGTTTGGGCGGATTGGGCGATACCTGATGCTATTTCAAATGAAGATGAAATAGCATCAAACTCGACTCCTCGTATCAGGTCGCTATAATTGTTGATAAACCCTGGTTCACCATCAAAACCATTATTTGCCCAACTGATAAGGTCGCTGGAAACTTTGGCAAGCATCTGATCAGCAATACCAATAGCAATACCGGTAAGGACTTTTTCTATAGAAACGGTAACCCCTGCAAAACCAGTACCAACACCCTGTGATATCGCACCAGCAGTGTTCTGAACATCATCACCATCAGGAATAACAGCATAAGCTATTTTTGAGGGTAACAATAATGAAAGCATAAAAACACTAACCAATGAAAATGAAATGATTTTTTTAAACATGGATGAATTATACCATGGGTCTTTAAAATATACATCTGTGATACTATATAATGAATGATAAAAAATATTCAAGATACATGGGATTATGTAATATTATTTTTAACCAGTTTTTGTTTAATGACCTATGAAATTCTCGTTTCTCGTATGTTGGCACCATCAATTGGATCATCATCACTAGTATGGTCAGGGATTATTGGTTTTGTCATGTTGGGTATGACGATAGGCTATTATTTTGGAGGCAAGATACTCCACCGAAAAGTATTAATAAATAATATCATTATGGCAATTTGCGTATTTTTGATATTTACCTTTTTCTATCAAGACATATTTTCGTATATACGAGAGAATATTGAAAATACTCGTTTATTGATTGTTGTTCTGACCTCTATCGCGGTTGGTCCGATTTCTTATTTGATAGCAACGCTGTCTCCTTTTTTGGTCAGTGAAATTGTCTCCTATGGTGACACAACGAATATCTCAATCAGTCGCGCCTATATGGTAGGTTCTGTTGGTGCTATTTTGGGCACCTTTTCTTCTACTTTTTTCTTGATTCCTTATCTACCGATTCCGTACATTTTATTGGGAATGGCTTTTGTTTTTATTATCTTGTTAATTCCTTATAGAAAATATCTTACATTAGTGATTGTTTTAGTTTTAATTTCATTGATAGGAGGTATATTTCTCTTGGGAGGGAATACAGAAAATGTATTTACTACCGAAAGCCTCTACAATTCTATAGAAGTAAAAGACGAAATGAGAAGTTCGGGAGTGATGGTGCGTCGTTTGTATTTAGACAAAACAATTCAATCTGAGATGTATTTAGAGAATCCAGTGGCTTTGGCTTCATTTTATGCACAGTATTATGATATACCTTTTGCCTATCTTGAAAATCCTAAAAACTTTTTGATGATCGGAGGTGGTGCTTTTTCATATCCAAAATATTTTTCAGCAAATTATCCTAGACTACAGATGGATGTCGTTGAAATAGACCCAAAAGTTACTCAAACAGCAAAAGACTATTTTTTATTTGTTGAAACTAACAATATCACCGTGTATTCGCAGGATGCTCGCGTATACATGAACAATCTAAATAAAGAATATGATGCGATATTAATGGACGCGTTTAATGGATATTCGACACCAGCGCATTTGGCAACGAGAGAATATGCACAATTAATATACAACAATCTGAGTGATGATGGGGTTTTGGTTATTAATATCCCAGCATCGCTATCTGGTGATTATAATGATTTTTTGTTATCTCAATACAAAATGTACCAAGAAATTTTTCCCTACGTTGACCTCTATACTGTTTTGTTTAATAACAAACCGAATGATTTACAAAATATTATGCTGGTAGCGAGAAAAAAAGATATTGTGGCAAATCGAGAAATATTTGAAATATTCCAAGAACATAGGGTAAAAGAAACTCTAGAGACTGGTGATGTTGTTGTTTTAACAGATACCTATAATCCAACAGATTTTTTAAATAGAAAATTTGATAGTTATTTCGATTATTAAAAATAATATTAGGTATATTATATTTTTTCTTTACTTCATACACTGCTTTGTTATAGTGAATTACATGAAAACAGAAGTAAAAAAATTAGAAAACGCACAGGTAGAAATTACCGCAGTATTACCAAAAGAAACATTAGAAAAACAACGAGCACAAGTTGAAAAATCATTATTAGACAACGCCGAAGCGGATGGTTTTCGCAAAGGAAACGTACCTAAAGATATTGCCATGAAAAATATCTCTCCTATGCAAGTCTTAGAGGAAATGGCGCAGCAGGCAATTAGTTCAGCCTACGTTGATATTTTACAAAAAGAAGACATCAAGGCTATTGGTCATCCACAAATAACTATTACAAAAATTGCTGAGGAGGAGGATTTGGAATTTAAAATAATAACCGCAGTTCTTCCAGAGATTACCTTGGGCGACTACAAGGAAATAGCAAAGCTCGAAAACGTTAAAGAAATTTCGATTGATGTTGATGAAAAAGAAATTAAAGAGGCTATTGATAATCTACGGAAAATGCGTGTACAGCAAGAAATGGCCAAAGATCAAAAAGAAGGAGAAGAACCTGTTTCATGGAGTGACATAAAAGAAGAAGATCTCCCTGAATTAAACGAAGAATGGGTAAAAACCCTTGGCAAATTTGAAAACATTGATGATTTCAAGGCAAAAATTACTGAAAACTTAAAATCTGAAAAAGAAGCAAAAAATAGTGAGAAACGACGTATTTCAATCGTAGAGGCAATTTTAGAAAAATCAGAGATTGAAGTCCCTGATATGATGGTCGACTATGAGGTTGAAAAAATGATGCATGAATTTGAAGGAAATATTGCTACGACAGGAATGGCCTTTGATGAATATTTAAAATCAATCAATAAAACCAAGGAAGATTATAAAAAAGAATGGCGAGACCAAGGTTTCCAAAGAGCACAAACTCAATTAATGTTAAATGATATTGCAGCAAGTGAAAAAATAGAGGTTCCTGATGAAATGATTCAATCTGAAGTTGAAAAAATCATGGAACAATACAAAGATCAAAAAGGAATTGATGAAAATAATGTTCGTGCGTATGTTGCGACAATATTGACACACCAAGAAGTATTTAAATTCCTAGATAAACAATAAAATTTGAAATATCTATGTCTAAATTTACAGTGACAGCTAGATAAACAAGGGCTTAATGCACAAAAATAACACCAGCAAGGTGTTTTTTGTTATGCAGTTCACATTTTCAAGTGTTTTAATTTTAATTTGCTATACTAAATATATGAAAAAGAAACGAGGGGGACAACGATTTAATATACATATCAATAATGAGTTAAAAGAAGTTTTTGTAGGACACCATACCTTATTTTCTGTAATGGGTTTTACTGTGGGTGGAATTTTGATAGGTGAAACATTAAAGGTGTGGCTACATTTTTATGCTGGTTTATTTCCAACCCTGATTATTGGCTTTCTTCTTCTCCTAGGTAGTGGAATAACATTACATAAATTTAGCGATTCAGTTCTCAAGGATGAATTGGATGACGAACAAGAATAACCTAATAAAAATTCTTTATTATACATCGCTGTTTTACATGTATGCAGAAAATAACTTAGCAAGACACATATTAAACAAGAGCTTTTGATATAATTTCTTATCCCTAATTCCAACATTATGTTATATGAGTAATGTATAGGTTTATACTATTTTGGAGAAAAATAAAGCTTGATGAGCTTTTTTTTTCTACTATACTAAAGCTATGTTAATTCCAACCGTAATAGAAAAAACCCAAGAAGGAGAACGCGCCTATGATATTTATTCGCGATTATTAAAAGAACGTATTATTTTTATTGGAGGTCCTATAGATATGGACACAGGGAATTCAGTTGTTGCACAACTACTTCACCTTGAACAAGAAAGTTCAGAAAAAGACATAACTATTTATATTAATTCTCCTGGCGGAGTTGTAGATGCTGGGATGGCTATGATAGATACTATGAATTTTATTAAATCTGACGTATCAACTATTGTTATAGGAATGGCAGCCTCAATGGGTGCAATGATTCTTTCTCAAGGGGCAAAGGGAAAACGACACGCCCTACCAAACTCCCGAGTGATGATTCACCAACCTCTCTCAGGTGTTGAAGGTCAAGCCTCTGATATTGTTATCAAGGCAGAAGAAATCCTTAAGATGAAAAAAAATCTTATCGATATGGTTGCAAAATCATCAGGTCAAAAGAAAGACAAAGTAGAAAAAGATATGGATCGTGACTATTGGATGGGTTCACTGGAGGCAAAAAAGTATGGAATAATAGATTCTGTAATCACCAAAAGAAAGTAAAATTTCTACTATATATTTTGTTTTAATACAGTTAATATACGATGTCAATTTTTTTTCTTTGGAAACTCATGAAAACCCTTGTACAATAAAGGAGTAAAGCTTTTTAGTTTTTAACACTTATTAAATTAATTTTAAAAAAACAAAATTATGAAAAAACAAGATTTAGCACAAATGGTAAACGATATGGTTGGAGGAACTAAAACTCAATCAGAAGCAGTGATTAAGGGAATCTTTGACGCAATGGCGGGAGAAATGGCAAAAGGAGGAGTTGTCGATATTGCTGGATTCGGTAAATTTGAAGGAGCTATGCGAGATGCACGAGATGCACGTAATCCACGAACAGGAGAAACAGTACGTGTTGCCGCAAAACGAGTACCAAAATTCAAGGCTGGAAAAGCTCTTAAAGATACGGTCGCAGGAAAATAGTTTCTTAATAAAAATACCTTAGGGTGTTTTTGTTTTGTATATATCTTGCATATTTTACTGCCTTTGCTAATATATTTTATGTTCCCCTTTGGGATAATTAAATTTCTGCGGGTGTAGTTTAGTGGTAGAATATCTGGCTTCCAACCAGAGGACGAGAGTTCGATTCTCTCCACCCGCACAAAATTTTAAGAAACAACACGAAAGTGTTTTTTCTTTTACAATTTTTGACGAGATGGAGAGAATCGAAAAGAGTTGCATGCGAAGCCGACGAAGTCGTAGGCAACGGCGGGGCCAAGACGATGAGCTCGTAATAAATTTTTTTAGAAATTGTATGAGAGCCAGAGAGGCGGCCAATTTTCCGCCCGCACATCGATAAAAACCCTATTTTATATAGGGTTTTTGTTATGACAGGTGGAGGGAAATAGGAGTTAAATCAAAAAACCATATTTTTGCTATACTTTAATTATGAAAAAGAACCACAAGGGTGAAAAAATATATATCAATGATGAAGTCATTAATAGTATTATTGCTAAGTATGCAATAACTGATTTTGACTACCAACTAACTCAAGAGGGTTCAACCAATACTTCTATTATAGTAAACACTCCGAGCAAAAAGTTTGTCTTACGTATATATGCTTTTGAAAAGAAAAGTGATAATGAAATCGGTTTTGAATTAGATTTTCTAGATTTTTTAGGTTCTCATGGTATTCCTGTGCCTGTATAGAGAGTTTCTATATTAGTAGAGAGAAAGATCTATTAAATCAAATTTTAATTACTTGATATAAAATTGAAGATCTTGTTAACTATTTTTTCCTGGGTTTAATTCATAAGTATCTAGTATCTAGTATCTAGTATCTAGTATCTAGTATCTAGTATCTAGTATCTAGTATCTAGTATCTAGTATCTACTGATTCTCTTCTTTATCTCTGTAATTTGTAGAATGTTCTCTATGCTTATCATAACTTACCCTTCGGGTAAAATCCTTGGTATATTGGTGGTAGGGTTTTTTTATAAAAACCATTGCTCGTTAATATTATTTTGCCATGAAAAATACAAAAGCATTAGTTACTGTTATAGGTATCATTATTATTGCCGCACTAGGATACTTTCTCTATCATTCCATAAGAGAAATAAACACCAATGAAACTAATTATGAATTTACTTTAGCTGAACCTATCATCATCGACGAATTTGATGAGGTTAGCGACCTTGATAATTCTGCTGTAGAAATTGAAGTTGAACTTGATAATCTTGAGGTATTAGATTATGAAGAATTAACAACCGAAGAAAATCTGGAATCAGAAATTGAGGATAACACTAACGCAGAATCTGATATTGATTCAGAACTTGATGAGCTAGAAAATTTAAATTTTTAGCAGAATGAAAAAAATTTAACAGAACTATGTATTAACTGTTTGAGATAATAAGCTCACTTTACTAATAATAATTTAAGATATATGAAAAAAACTACACACATGTTCTTGGGCACTCTATTTGCCTTGGCTTTATTACTAAGTTCAAGTAACACCTACGCACAAGAAAATTCAAAGATACTTCGAAATAATATTTCAGAACTACGAGAAATTTATAAGGATATGAAGGTTCAGGTTGGAGCAGGGGAATTGTCAGTAGAAGATGCACGTGCACGGTGGGAAGCACTTGTTGCACAAGCACGAGCAGAAAAAGAAGCTTTCTTTAGTGCAAAAATGAATCAGATTGAAGTCAAATATCAAGAAGTTCTCGAGCGTAATCCGGAACGCGCAGCTCTATTAAAAGAATATATTGATATGGCTAAAGAGCGACGTGATAAGACTTCAGATAAGCGTGTTGAATTAGAAGTAAAAATAAAATCAGGTGACATAACAAAAAAAGAAGCGCGACAGCAAAAAATTGAATTTGCTAAAACTCAACGAGATGATTTTCAGGAAATAAAAAATAATCTCCAAAAGAAAAGAAGAGAAATTCAGGCCAATGGTTCTAATACAATAGAGGCACGACAGGTTGGTCGTCAAAATGTTGAAATGAATTCTTTGGAAGAGAACAGAAGAGAACAGAACAGAAGAGAAATTCAGGCCAATGGTTCTAATACAATAGAGGCACGACAGGTTGGTCGTCAAAATGTTGGAATGAATTCTTTGTTAGGAACTACATCTGTTCCCTCTGTTACGAATACACTTACTATTCAATAGAAAAAATAAAACCTTCAATGATAGGTTTTTTTCTTGGAATACCCTGAGATTCCTACAATCTTTTTAGTTTTTTGGGTTACACTTAGGCCCTTAATATTATTATTTATTCTCTATCCCTTGGGGGCTAGAGAATAAACCAAACCTATAACTGGGGCAATCATAATAATTCCTATAATATTTGGTGACTTAATAATTATTATTACTAAATATAAATAATCAAGAACATGAAGAAAATATTCTTGGATATTTATTTACCTTTTAATATTAAAAAGTAATGCTTTGATTCTATCTAATAGTCAATTTTCATAATAACTATATAATAAAAGAATGGAAAAATGGCCCACAAATAAAGTTACGCAAGAGAAAGATACTTCAGTATTAACTGAACAAGAGGATATACAATATAAATATCTCCTAACACAGGCAGGTCCAGAATTAACTGAATCAGTAAAACAGGTGAATAGAAAAAATGGACTCGAAAAAATGATCCTCGCTCTAGGATTGGTTGGTTCTCATGCACTTGCTGGAATGGATGCAGACGTACCTAAAAATTTTGAAACATTAGATACACGTCATTCGAATAATCAAATCTCATTTGAATCTAATCCCAAGGTTACAGATGACACAGCCAATCCTTTTCGTTTAAATTTAGATAATAATCTTTTGTTTGAAAACCCCAGACTTAACAAGAGTAGAGAAAAAGAATCTTCATATGCAGAGTCCAAGGAAAATACCGTTCAAAAATTTAATATTGATCTAACTACTTTTTTTGAACTTGGAAATGCAGTAATAAGTCTTGAAAAACAACAGGAACTAAAAATAGAATTAATTAATTTCTTTGACCCTCTTCCTCAGGTAATAAAAGATAAAATTAAATCAGGTGAAATTGTTATTATTATTGAATCTGGTTCAAGCCCTGAACCTATCAAAAAAACAGGAATTAAATCAGGCCGTGGTATCATTTATAACAATGTAGAACTCTCTAGACATCGCGCAGAGGCAGCAGAAGATATAATCAAGTCCTCACTGACAACGGCTGATCTGGATGGTGCAAATATCAAGATTACGATACCAGAGAATGGAATTAATCCAGATAATCCAGTTCGTTATGTAAATGTTAGTATTCAAGCTGGTATTGGTTCAGAACAGTCTGACATATTAGAGAATATTCCTGTTCCTATTGGACTAGAAGATTCTTCTATACTAGAAAATATACCACAAGGAATACTGAAGAAATTATATATTGATGGATCTGCTTCTATGCGTGGTAAGGCGTCAAAACTTTTTAAAACACTCGAAAGAGGTGGATATGTTGATGGGCTCGTTGAACTACAATTAGGCTCAGGTCTTGATGAAATCAGTCGAATAGTAAAGATTAAGACATCCGAAGATGTAAGTGTGATGGATTGGAATATTCGTCACCAAAAAGAATTTTCTGCCACAGAAGAGACCTTTGCAAATGCAAAAAGGCTTTTTGAAAATATGCCCAGGGTTAACGATGAAGATAGAGACAAAGAAACAGCTAAAATAATTACCCTTCTTACTGATGAGTACTTAAAAATTACAGCTAGAGAAATTTCATCTTTGGAATTTCAAGAAGTGTCACATGGTGCAAAACTCGTCTTCTTTATGGAAAATAGAGATTCCGGAAAAGTTACCTCATTTACGCTAGAAAAAATAAAAAAACTCTATGAGGCTAAAGCAAAAAAAGGTGAAATGTTAACGTTTGATGTAAATAGTAAAAAAATTGAAAATAATGAAAATATTGATATTTTTGTAGATTAAAATCACTCGATCATATAAAAAAGTAGACCCCAATGCGTTATTTTTTGCATGCCTATTTCATAATAATTATATTCAGTCATTTTTTTAACAAGATTTTTCGTCATGTCGTATTGCCTTCTAACTCCACAAAATATGCAATAAAAAATTTCGATTCCCAAAAATAATTTAAAAATTGCATCAAGATAAGTATAATTTAACTATAGATTAAGAATATGAAATAAAGTTTATGAATAATCCAAAAAATTATTAAGAAAACATAAAATATAAAACATTAACTTTATTTCGTCAAGTACTCTACTATAGAATAATTTGCTATGGTGAAAATAAAAACATGTATCAATTCAAAAACAGCGAATTTCCAGAGTCGCTAAAAGAACTAATCGAGCTTGTTAGAAATAACATTAACATAAGGAACCCGGTAGACTATAGAGTTTATTGTAGAGAATATAATTACCCTCCTTATCCCGAGTATACCTATCATGAAGACGGAAAAGACCGAGGAGAGATCAACCATTTAATGTTCCCAAGAAGTTATCCTCAAGTAGAGACGGGGAATAGAGAACGTCCAATAAATGTGGTTTCTAGAAAAGAGGTCAGACCGATACAAAGACCATTAGGTTGGATGCATATTCCAGACCACACTCTTGATAGCAAGGGATTTCGATCTAAGGTTTCGCTCATGTATAAATTAAGAATATGTAACATCTATACTAAATATGAGTATGATGAATACAAGACAATCTTTACTGATTGGCCAGAAGATCCCAAGGATTATTATAATAATTGGACTGTTTGGTAAAATATAAAAAACCATAGATATTTATTCTATGGTTTTTATCATGTCAATTCGTATCAATCAAAAATAAATTGGCAACCCCATGGGTAGCGCCTATCTTTCATTTTGTTCTTAGACAGGGCGCGAGAGGTCCTTCGTTAGTTTTATTTGGTATCTATTTAAATACAATCTTTGTCGGGGAGCCGGGATTCGAACCCGGAGTCACTCGTACCCAAAACGAGCATGTTAGCCGTTACACCACACCCCGATACAACAAGGTAATAGTAGCATATTGCTGTATTTGAGCAAATTCTGGACTTATCCTTCACGTACGTTAGTTTCTTTTGTAGGATCTATTTTAGATCCTATATTCATTGGTCCTTAGGATATAAACATCTAAATATTCACAAAAAACCCTTACTCACCGATGGTTTATAATATTTCTGTCTGCAATCTTCAGGGATAAATTTTGATAAGAAATATGATTGAATAAATTTAGGCTCAATTTCTGACTACTTTTTATCTTAAGGTATTATTTATGAATATCATCACTTAAAAGTATAGTCAGTAATCATAATTTATTTGTTATGTTAAACGATAAAAATTACACAGATACTTTACAGATTGATTAACCTGAAAAGAAAAATGCGTTTCACGGTTATTCAAAGATATTACTTTAAAATTATCATAAGGCTTATTTTCATTATGTAGATTTTTGCGGATAATATTATATTGGAAATAGTGTGTATATATATCAACATACCGATACTTTCCATTATAACGTTTCACATGAAACACTAAAAGATATTATCAAGAATCTCTATTTTATGATTTATTTTTCTCCGGTCTATATAGACAAGGTAAAGATCAATTTGAGTTTTGTTCTCTATGTTCATGTTTCTCAGCCATGAATAAGAAACTTTTCTTATTTTATCTAATTTTTTATTATTAAAGTTATCAGCAGGATTGTACGTATTACGTCTATCTATATTATCAGTGTTTTCACATGAAACACTTTTTACTTCAATAAAATAAATAATATCTTTCTTTTTAGCTATTAGGTCGATTTCTCCTTCTTTAGTTGAGAAATTAGCATCAAGTATCTTGTATCCCTGTTCCAAAATATACTTTTTACATATGAGCTCCCCATATTCTCCTGTTTTTTGATTTTTTGAGGTAAATTGTTTCATATGAAACATTGTATCATCAATTCACTTGATATTAAGTCTGACGTACCGTAACTTCTTTTTCATGTAATAGATAAATGTCCTTAACATTATTAAAAGACAGAGCATCTGTGTCCTGGAATTAGAAATATATTTCTTTGTTATTATCATTTGTATATAATTACTGCTTCCTCATGATTGTATATTTCATGTGAAACAACTTATCTTATATGGTTAATTATTTAAATTTAAGATTCTAAGGTATACGCTTAGTGTGCTTGTAACATTTATTCTAATCAATAGTCGTTTCATGTGAAACAATTCTCTATATAATTGTTTATCATTATCTATTTTTAACTGTATCGGTCATTCTATAATATATAAAATCTAATAACACTTTATTTCATATTTATATAAGTCTTATACATCTTTTTAATGAATAGGTGTTTCATATGAAACAACTTATGTTATATGGCTATTTATTTTAAGTTAAAGTCTGTAGGGTATATGCTTAGTATGCCCACGACAAGTATTCTAATCTGTAGTCGTTTCATGTGAAACAGTTATTGATTATAATTTTCAAATAAGCGTGTTTTTACCTTATTTTTGAGTGAAAATAATAATGTCTTTTATAAATGACCTATACAAAATTATTTCACTATTCTGTCTTTTATCCCCTTTATACCCAAAGTTTTCCACAGCCTTCATTTTATTATTAGGTATTTCCTTAGAGAGCTATATAAATAGTTCAATTATTGATTTCTTTCTTGATTTTCTGAAATATTTTTGTTTTTTAAATTGCGTCTTTTTACAGTTTGTGTTTTTTTACGGTAAATATACCCCATGAATTTACAAATATACCCCTCTTGTGTATTTTTTATATAATACTTGCGTATTTAATTAAAATATCTATACTTGTGTCAGTCTTAAAAAGCTTTACCACCTGTGGTGAAATGGATATCACAACGGTCTTCGGAACCGTTATTCCAGGTTCGAGTCCTGGCGGGTGGACATATAACATTAATCGCATAATACGCTAGTATTATGCGATTTTTGTTATAGTTCAGTTCGTCTCACTCGAAAAGACTTTACAGCTATGTTAGGTCTTTTTGTGTCTTATTTCTACTCATGAGTTTTGTGTATAGCTTATTAATTCTTATATTTGATTGATCTATCCACAATTACTAATTTTTAATTTATTTTGAAAACAATATTACTATTTTTCCTATGTAATAATAACCGTCATGAAACGTTATACAAAGTGTATGAAAAAAATATTAATTCTTGGTTTATTAATGATCGTATTGTTTATTAGTTCAGAACCTGCTGAGGCCTGTTCTCCTATGTCAGATGTAATTTATCCAACGGTTCAGGATATCTTATCCGCTGGTGGGATAGTTACTTTGTGAAAATCATTGGCTGATGGTTCGGTCGTTGCTGCTGAAAAAATTACTTCGACGTCACCTGAGAGTCCGCGATACTTTATCCTCGAATCACCAGGTCATTCGTGTGCCTCACGTTATGATGATTTCGAAAAAGGCGAATATGTCGTCAGTGTCACACGTGAAACGGTTACCTTACTCTCTAATACTGAATTTGATAATGAGTTTACGTTTTATTTTGACTCATTATTAAAGGCACAGGAGAAATATAACGAACTAATGGCGCAAGAATCCAATATTCAAACCCTTAGCACCTATGTTACTGCTGGTTATACTCTACGACCAGTATGAACAATGGTGATGTTAGAAACCTACAGCAGGCATTAAATACAGTTCTCGGGTTAAATTTGGCATTAGACGGTGATTATGGGCGCGGTACACGTTCTGCCGTTATAGAATTCCAAAATCAATATAATCTCTTTGCCGACGGTATTGCAGGATCACTAACACAGAATCAATTATCCGAAAACACTGTTTCACGACCCATTACAGAATCAAATGGATTAGACGAATTTGGGCGAATTATTACACCGCAATGTAAAATAGCCAGTTTCTGTAACGGACCTATTGAATGTGTGAATGCAGATGTTGTTAGATCGGGAATGGCTGGAACCTGCGAATATCGAGAAAGATATGCCTGTTACAAAAATGCAGGAAATATTTGTGAAGTTCAATCAACAGGGAATTGTGGTTGGACTCAAACCGATGAATTACAAGTGTGTATTGCCGAGGCTGATTTGACACAAGAAACTGAACAAGTATAGAATCTGAAAAACCTACGAATAATTTTGTAGGTTTTTGTATAGAAATAACATTAAAAAACCACTCATATCGAGTGGTTTTTTATAAATATAATTTGTTATTTCATCGCCTTGTTAAAATAAAACATAATTTTGGTATACACATCTAATACCAAATACACGATCATCGAGATTCCTACACCAATAATCCCATATCCTTCGGGTGAGAGTAGAAAGACAACAGGGAAGACTGACCATCCTAACCACAGAAATGGTGAGATGCTCTTGAAAACAGCTTTGTCTCCAGAGCGTAATATGTTGATAGCTCTGATAAAGGTAACACCTCCAACGATAAAGAATAATAACATGATAGTTCCTGATGTTACTGAGGCCAGTGCTCCGGTAATCATGGTCATTCCCATCATATACAAGAGATCAATTTTTCTTGACCCAATAATACCTAATTTCTGTGCCATAGCATATGATAACAGCGTACAACTGAGAATATATCCTATCCATCGTGTGTAATATAATACATCTCCGTTAATACTCATACCTGTAAATTGCCCATCAAGAAACACAATATGCGAAACAATCGTGATAAGGCTAACCAGAAAGGCTGAATTTAATACGTTATTTTTTTTGCGACTAACAGCGAAATAAAGGCTACTGATTGAGAATATAATAATCCCAATCCAAATAATTGTTTGTTCCATATACGCATATTATATCATGAGAAATTGAAATATTTAAAAACCACCCAATGGGTGATTTCTATTTACAATAATGTATCAGTTCGTCAATCACATTAATATGATTTGAATCTATAATAATTTGCTCACTTTCAAGGCCTCTATTTACTAAAATACATAATCGCCTCATTTCGTCGCTGACACCACCTGAGTTTTCAATAATGCCTGTAGGCAAGCCTTCTTCTATTGCTACGGTTATTTCAGAGAGTGTTCCTAATCGACCATTAAATGCCAAGGCAATATCAGCATCATGAATCATTTCTATGCTACGTTTGGTAAAGCCATCATAGAATTTCTTTTCGGTATAGCTGCCATCAATATCATTATTGTGAATTTTTTTATTTTTGAGCAATTCTTTTTCTGACACATTAGGATAATAGGCAATTGTCTCAGCACCAAAGGCATGAGCATGAGCTGCAACCATGGCTGGCAAGCCAATACATCCACCCGTTAATATCGTACATTTTTTCTCAGCAAGATATTTTCCAATTTTTTGTGCCATATCAATATACTCTTGTTTTGGGTCACCATATGCCGAACTGAATACAGCGACTTTTATTTTTTTGTTCGATTTTTTTTTCATATTATTTTTTGCGTGCAGTAATAATAAAATATGTTGGATAAATATCATCATTAATTTGTTCTGATGCTGGAAAATCGAAATTTTCACGATAATCAACCAATTCGAATTCTTTAAAGAAATCTGCGTTTAAGTAGTCTTCCATTTTATGTGTTGGTTCATTTAAGGTAATAAGTCCTCCATAGATAACTGAAATTGTGTTTTCTTGCTTAAAATAGTTAACTGATTTATTTAAAAATTTCTTTTTCTCTAAGAATTGTTGAAATGGGTGTTTAATCAGGATATGTAATGTTCCTCCTGGTTTTAATACACGAGCTGCCTCCAACATACATTCTTTTGCCTTGGTTGATGTTTGAATTGCATATTTACTGATAATTAAATCAAAATAATTATCTTTATAAGGAAGATTTTCCCCATATCCAATATCAAAATCTCCTTTTGGAATTTCATTCTGTGCTTGCTCAATAAATTTTTCGGATGGATCTATTCCATAAACAAATGTCGTAGATTTCATTATCTTTTTTAAATCGTGTCCATCACCACACCCAATATCCAATATGGTGAGGTTATCTGGATCCACATTTAACATCTGGTAAAAGTCATTATCTGCAATGTGGTTCTGTTTAATATTTTCTGAGTAATCGAGATTAAATTTGTTATATTGTTTATCTGTAGTTTTCATAGTTTTATAATTTATTTATTAAAGTCAGCATGCGTTTTTAATCTCCTCAAGCCTAATATTATTAACCTTGGCAAATATTCTTTTGTAACGTTAATTGCTGACTGTCAATACTTTATCCTAGAAATATTGACAGTACAAAAAAATAGTTGTTTTATATTATTTTTTCAGGAAAAGCCTGAAAATATGCTATACTTTTTCCATGATAGGTTTTGAAAAAAACTCAACAGAAGACATTATTGTATCGCTCTTTTTAGAGAAAAATTTTACGGCAACAGATTTGCAACAGGGATTAGAAACCTTTGGTTATTCTTTTTCCTTGGCTTCGCTCTATGAACAATTATCAAAATTGATAGATAAACAAATTATTATAAAGACAGGAAAAATATATTCATTAAATGGAGAATGGTTGCAGTATATGCAAGATTTATTGACGCCCAAAAACGAATATATTCTCAGCCTAGGTGAGAAAATGAGATATCAATTGAATTCCTTGTCTCGAGCAGAAAAATATTGGAAACACATCGTACATTCTTTGTATGTTAGTTATCCTAATGAACCAATATTCGTATATAATCCACACTCTTTTTGGTCATTGATTCCTACACGGGCACAGTCCGAAGATACTTATGCCAAACACCACGAAAAAAACAAACGCCAAGGTTATTATGTATTGGGAGGTTCGACCATTCATGATATCGCTTTGCGAAAACAATATTCAGCTCAGTATTATAAGGTCGATATCCAAGAAATCCCTCAATTCAAAAGAACAGAACATATAACCGTTATTGGAGACTTAATCTTTATGATGGTCGTACCTCTATCTTTGGCAAAGAAAATTGACCAATTGTATTTGGATATCAAAGATAGTGAAACCTTAAAAAAAGAAATCGCGTATCTCGAAACGCTGAATTGGCGTATTAATTCACGTGTTGAAAATAATCCACAAAAGGCAGAAATATTTCGTAAACGAATTGGAAAAAACTTTCTTTCTAAAAAAGAATTAGCAAAAACAAAAACCACTTAATAGAGTGGTTTTTTAGTAGATGCCTAGTTTAGTCAGGAATAACATTCTTTTATCAAAATAGTTTATACCGTGCAATAACAATTACGCCAAATATTTTTTAATATCAGACTTGGTCATACCTACCTTTTTTCCTGGGTTAAAAATATTTTGTGGATCCATAATATTTTTCACCTTGGTAAATACCTGCATCATTTCATCACCAAACATAGCTGGAATGAATGGTGTTCGAATAATTCCATCATTATGTTCAGCGGTGATTGAGCCACCATATTCCATAACCAATGCATATACTCGCTCTGAAATTTCAATAATGTGGTCTTTGTTTTTTTGTTTGTTCATATCAACCAATGGGATGATGTGAAAATTTCCATTCCCCAAATGCCCTGCAATAGTGTACATAAATTCGTCTTTATATTCATCCAAGATTTTTACCAATCGTGGTAAATACTCGGGAAGGAATTCTGGGTTCACGGCGATGTCGTCAATGAATGGAGCTGTCCGCGTTCCTGACCCTGCGGCGCGAGATTTGATAGAATGTTCGGTTAATAACTTGAAACTGTCATGTCTGAAATCCCAATATTTCTGGGATGCCTTTCCTTTAACGATAAACGATTTTAATCCAGGAATCTCATTTTTTAAATCTTCAAATTCTGCCATCACCTCGGCATGAACTTTTGTGGCATCAGCGTCGGCTGATTCTGCCAAAACAATAAATTTTGGCACACCACCGGTCATTGCCATCCAGAACTCTGGTATGAATCGAATTGAATATTTAATTGCCTGAAAGAACCCCTTGTCTTTGATAAAATCTCCAAAGAATTTTACGCCAATTTTAAAAGTATTATCATCATAGAGTTCGATGGTATCAAGGTCATGTTTTTTTAAAACCTCCACAATTTTTGGTAATTGATGAATGTCATTTACGAATGAAACAATCATTTCTTCCTTGTCTTCGTATTCAGTTAGTTTATAAGTAACCTCGCTAATTAATCCTGTTGTTCCTTGTGCTCCAACGATTAATTTTGTTAGGTCAAAGGTTCCATTACCTTTTTCAAACTCTGTAATTGATTCGGTATTGATGACATCCCAAATCAAATATCCAGCAGCGTTTTTACTGGTCATAGGTTTTTTAGATTTAATGAGATCAAAATCTTTTTTGATTAATTCATAGATTTCATGAGCAATCATGCCGTGGAAATTTTTCTTTGCAATGAGTTTTCGTAACTCGTCATAGTTTATTGGTTTAAGAGTATATTCATTTCCGTCTGATAATACTACCTGCAATGATTCTACAAAATCTTTGTTCTGTCCATATTTCAAAGACTTTTCACCTGCTCCGTTATTGGCAACCATTCCACCGATGGCTGCCAATCCTCGCGACGCAGGAAATGTTGGCATCAACATATTATGTTTCATTGTGGCATTTTCAAATGGAATATACATTGACCCAGGTTCGACTGTTGCATAACCGGTAATTGGATACGTAAATGTTCCTCGCGTTGATTGTTCACCGAAATCACCAATTTCAATTTTTCCAACTGTGTTCATGTATTTCATGACATCAATAATGATTGAATGATTTAATGATCCACCTGACATTCCTGATCCAGCGGCTCGAGCCGTGATCGATAATTTTTCTGTGGATGATTGATTATATTCATTCACAAAGGAAACAATTATTTCTAAATCTTGTGCATTTTTTGGGTAAACAATCATGTCTGGCATTATTTTAAACAATGACCAATCGGTACTGCGATCGCTAAGCTCTTGGGTATCAAGAGTGATATCTCCTTTGATAATTTTTGAGAGCTGTTCTTTAATTTCTGTGTAATTCATAGTGTCAGTATATCAGTTTTTCGTTGCTATTTATATGATGCTTTCTATACTGTATATATGAAAGCTAAATTACAAAAAAACATTCCTACCTTGGTACGGTGGACATTATTGGAATTACAAAATGCAGGATACGAATCATATATTGTTGGTGGTTGTGTACGTGATATTTTACTAGAGAGAGTCCCTCATGATTTTGATATAACAACAAATGCAAAACCTCAGGAAATTATAGACGTCTTTGAGAAAACCGATAGACGCATTGTCTATGAAAACAATTTTGGTACGGTTGGGATTATTAACAAAGAACTTCAAAAGGACAATGTCTGTTACGAGATTGAAATAACTCCCTATAGGACAGAGTCTGGATATTCTGATAATCGTCATCCTGATACAATAAGTTTTTCAAAATCTATACATGAGGATGTGAAACGTCGTGACTTTACGATTAATGCCATGGCCTATGATCCAATATCTGAAACTTTGGTTGATGATTTTGGAGGTTTTGAAGATATTAAACAAGGCGTCCTTCGAACGGTTGGAATCGCAAATGAACGCTTTACCGAGGACGCCTTGCGTATTATGCGTATGGTTCGATTTTCTGCGCAACTCGGTTTCATAGGTGAAACTAAAACAGTAGAAGCCCTCAAAATATTAGCTCCTCAGTTACAATATATTTCAGCTGAAAGAATTCGCGATGAGTTTATTAAATTGGTTGATGCAAATTTTGCAAAAGACGGAATGGAGCTGATGCGTAGTTATGGCTTGTTAGAATTTATTATTCCTGAACTTTTGGAGGGTGTCGGTTGCGACCAAGGAGGCATACATTCATTTGATGTATGGACCCATTTGGTCAAGTCACTGGAACATGGAACACACAAAGAGTATCCTTTGTATGTGAAACTTTCTGCCTTGTTTCATGATATTGGGAAACCTAAAACAAGGCGTAAGGCAAACGGACGCGGGACCAAGGAGTGGACATTTTATGGACATGAAGTAGTCGGTGCGCGAATGTCGCATGTAATTATGAAACGTCTCAAGTTTTCAAAAGACACAACAGACAAGGTTGTGAAACTGGTACGCTATCATATGTTTTTTTCTGATCCTGATGCGATTACCTTATCTGCCGTACGTCGCATGGTGAAAAATGTCGGTAAAGAATTAATTTGGGATTTAATGGATCTGCGAACCTGTGATCGTATAGGAACAGGAAGGCCAAAAGAAAAACCCTATCGCCTCCGAAAATATCACGCTATGATCGAAGAGGTGATACGTGATCCAATTTCGGTTGGGATGCTGAAAATTAATGGTGACATTATGATTGGTGAAATGGGATTACAACCAGGAAGAAAAATGGGATGGATACTGCATGCATTATTGGAAGAAGTACTCGATGATCCAACATTAAACACCCGTGAATATCTAGAAAGACGAACACGCGAAATGTACGATATGGCAGAGGACGAAGTTAAAAAATTAGGTCAAGCAGGTAGAGATAAAAAAGATCAAACTGAATTTCAAGCCGTCAAAAAATTACATCGAAAACACAAGGTTGAATGAGTCACCGAGCATTTCAAAGAAATACGACAATGACGAATTTATGCGAGCTGTTCGCCTCTTGTTTCGAGGCGAATCGTCCGTTGAATGAGTCACCGAGCATTTCAAAGAAATACGACAATGACGAATTTATGCGAGCTGTTCGCCTCTTGTTTCGAGGCGAATCGTCCGTTGAATGAGTCACCGAGCATTTCAAAGAAATATGACAATGACGAATTTATGTCGATTTTGCTCTCATGTTTTGAGGATAAAATTCGACGGAATGAGTTACAGAGTTTATAAAAAAGGCAACTCGATCGAGTTGCCTTTTGCATGTAGTTTTCACTATGAGGCACTGGTATGCTTCATTGTTACATGAAGGTTGCCGTGCTTATGTTCAATAAATGTTGTTCCTTTATTTTTTGAGACTTCTGTAAATGCGTCTGTGGACTTTGAAAGTCCATATGATTCGCATCCACGACATACACCATCACAATGCGCACAGTAGTGATTGGTCGACGTTTCTTGCGTCGCTATATTATTTTTTCGAGACCGCATAAATTGGTCTAGCAAATAAATAAGAAGAGCCGCAACAAGAATAAACCAGATAATGTTATATAGCCACACAGGAATCGCAAATGCGGAATTATCATTATTGATAGGTTTCTGATTTATATCAGATTTTGTAAATAACTTACTATTGTCTCGTTCCGTAGGAACCTTGCGAATGTATTCTTCAGCAAGATCTTCTCCTAAGTTAAAGGAAGCAGAATTAGCTGAACCTTTACTTCGCGCACCAACGGCATCATTAGGTAGCATAATTATCTCGCCTGGATATATTGTATACGCTGGGCCTGTTGGCACGCGATAGCTACGTGCATCAGCATTATTTCCTAAAAAAGAGTTTAATACTAAGAATTCACCCCAACGCGTTCTATCGTTTGAAAGGTAACGTCCTGCAACACCGTCTAGAGTTTCTCCGTTATCAATAACATGATAATATCCAAGCGTTCTATTGCTATGGTACGGCATGTCTAATGGAAAGGCCAAAACTTTTTCAGTTTCTATTGGTATAAATGTTTCAGTTTCTTTTTTCTCACTGCAAGAAACAGTAATCATTATAATAATGATTACGATAATTAAATTCAACTTTTTCATGATATTTTATTTTATGATTTAATTAAAATACAAACTAATTTGACACTATGTCAAGTAGTTTAGTAAATATAAAAACAAGAACTTCGTCTTGTTTTTCTTTGTGCAGAGAAATTTCTTTTTAAATATTTTTAGAGCTGATTTCAATCCCAACGGGGCAATGATCTGATCCTGTAATCTGATCATAAATAATGGCATCATTAATTTTTATTATTGGTGAGGTCAAAAAATAATCAATTCTCCAACCAACGTTCCGTACTCGAGCCGCTGCGCGATATGACCACCAGCTGTATTGAATTTTTTCAGGATAGAGATGTCTGAAACTATCCATAAAACCAGCGTCAATAAAATTTTGCATACCCTCACGTTCTTTGTCGGTAAATCCAGGTGAACCAGGTTTTGTCGCCGTCGTTTTATTGGCATCGGGTCGAGCAATATCTATTGTATGATGTGCAACATTTAAATCACCACAAATAATGACAGGTTTTTTCTTTTCAAGTTCTTTTATGTGTTCCAGAAATGCTGTGTCCCATTGTTGATGCCGCAAATCAACGCGCGTAAGATCAGGTTTTGCATTTGGAGTATACACAGTAATCAATATGAAATTTTCAAATTCTGCGTTGATAATACGTCCTTCGTTTTCAATCGGAGAATTATCCATACCGTACCAAACTCGTGACGGTTCTATTTTTGAGAAAATAGCCGTCCCAGAATATCCTTTTTTCTCGGCACTATGTAAATAGGTATAGGGATAATCGGGAAATAGAGAAATATCTATTTGATCAGGCTGAGCTTTTGTTTCTTGCAAACAAAAAATATCTGGCTGTTGGTCACTATTAAAAAAATCCAACGTTCCTTCTTTTTGGTTCCATGCGCGGAATCCATTTACGTTCCATGAGATTATTTTCATATAGATACAGGATATCATCTCAAGAATTATCAACAACAACCTATCGACGTAAATATTAAAAACAGTTAAGATAAAGAAAAACAACTAAAATTTAAAATTATGGAAAAGACAACAATACCTATTTTTTCTCGGAAAGATCCGGAAAAATTTTTCAAAACATTGACCAAACGAGTCAATAATTACTTTAAAGTTAAAAATATTAAGAAAACCGGTAATTGGAGATTATGGTTGAAAACAGTCATAATGTTTGCTCTTTACTTTGTTCCCTACTGCATACTAATGTTGAATGTTCCCGGATGGTTGCAAATACCTATAGTCATTATTATGGGAATCGGTATGGCTGGGATTGGCATGAATGTTATGCATGATGCTAATCATGGTTCATATTCGTCCAAAAAATGGGTGAATAAAATTATGGGAAGCAGTATTTATATCTTGGCTGGTAATGTTTATAATTGGCAGGTACAACACAACGTGTTGCATCATACCTATACGAATATCCACGGACACGATGAAGATCTTGATGCCGGACGAATACTGCGATTCAGTCCTATAGCCAAATGGGCAAAAAGGCACAAATTGCAGCATTGGTACGGAATTTTCCTTTATGGGCTGTTAACGATTAATTGGGTGGCAACTACTGACTTTAAACAGACGAAAAAATATCTGAAAAGAAAGTTATCGTTTAGAAAATTTCCTAACCCTATTCGCCAGTGGATAACAGTAATCATTTCAAAGATAATTTACCTTACAATATTTTTGGTAATACCTATTATGTATTCAGGCGTATCTTGGTGGAAGATTATCATTGGATTTTTCATTATGCACTATGTTGCGGGAATTATTTTAGGACTCATTTTTCAATTGGCTCATGTCGTTGAGGACACCGAAATGCCTGAGCCGGATGAATTAGGTAAAATGGAGAATACCTGGGCAATTCACCAATTACATACTACGGCGAATTTTGGAACACAAAACAAATTCATGAATTGGTTCTCTGGTGGTTTAAACCATCAGGTGGAACACCATCTTTTCCAAAATATTTCTCATATACATTATGTGAATCTAGGAAAAATCGTTCGTGCTACCGCAAAGGAATGTGATTTACCCTACAAAGAGTATCGTACAACCTATGCAGCCTTTAAGGCGCACGTGAAACACCTAAAAAATATGGCAATGGATCCGTCTTTGTCTAAGGCGTAAAATTTAATAAAATTTAAAAGATAAAGCGCTCTTAATGAGCGCTTTTTTGCTTTATTTTTTAAATGAGGTATTATATTAACAAATAATAATAACATATAAATTCTTTAAACATGGATGTAAATGTAAATGTAAATTTGAATCAAAAACTAAAAGTTCAAAATTTAAGTCAGAGGTACGGCAAAGATGATCTCAAACTTTTCAAAGAAATTATTGAAAAAAAAATTGAACTCAATCTAAAACAGATTGCTCTTCATAAATCTTCTTTAAAAAACCCAAATTCAGGGGACGATCAGGGTCGAGCAGCCAGCGACATAGAGGCCAATGAACATCAATCCAAAACACAAATTTTAAATACCATTGGTAAACTTACAGATTTTAACGAAGATTTAAAAAACGCTTTATTTCGTATAAGAAATAAGAATTACGGCACTTGTAGAAAAACAAATAATTTAATAGACAGAAAAAGACTTATGCTCGTTCCTCATGCGACATTAAGTGTCGAAGGAAAAGAGATGAGAAACTAAATAACAAATAAACAAATACACATAGCGATTCCTTTTTTAGGCAATCGCTATTTTTTTTGCATCAAGGTAAATACCAAAACAATATCATCATGCGGGTCAGAATGAGAATCATAGGATTCAAATTGTTGGTCAATAAATATAAAATCATTTTCAAAAATATGACTAATTTCATCAGTACTAAAAAAATGATAGTCAACACCAAATTTTGAAAAGTCTCTACCTTCATCAGTATGAGGATGCCAACCTAAAAATGAATGAGTTTTTTGTGACAGAGATATATTCAAATAATAAGCATGGGGTTTTAAAACGCGTAACAGTTCATTAGTATAATCTCCCCATTTTTTAGATGCTATGTGCTGCAGTGTTCCAATATCAGTTGCCATATCAAACCCTGCATCAGCAAAAGGCATATCCAATGCATTACCCACTATAAACCGTGCGCGATCAGTATATCCTTCTTTTACAATATCTCTGTTAACCTTATGTACAATTGATTCAATATAATCAATACCCAGGACTTTGAATCCACGTTCGACTAATTTCATAGCCCACAGACCCCGTCCAGCTCCAATATCGAGAATCAAAGCATCTTTTTCAAGAGGCGGTAACATAGTTTCTGCCATATTCCAGTAAGGTATATGGGTCCAAATATCACTCCCTGTTTGATAGGCACGTTCAAAATATTGTTTTTGGTTAAGAGGAGCATATTCCATAATTATCCATAGTATACCCCAAGACCGAGACCAATTAAAGATACTAACTATTGTATGTACATTCTATAGAAGTACAATTAAATATATGATTTGAGAGCTATTTTTCATTAAAGGACATATCTATTTATTTAATAAGATGTCTTTTTATTATATGTCTCTTAGAAATAGAATCTTTTTGTTATTCTGGTTTCATTAACAAACCCCATTGTGAAACATTATTCCTCCAAAAGAGTCACCTTAGGTCTTATTATGAAATTTTGTATGTACGTCATGCAATTGTTTGTCTGTAACATGCGTATATATCTGTGTGGTGGCTATATTGCTGTGCCCCAACATAATTTGGACACTACGAATGTCAGCTCCGTTTCGCAGTAAATCAGTTGCGAATGAGTGTCGAATCGTATGTGGTGTTACCTTTTTAGAGATACCTGATTCAATTGCAATTTGTTTCACCATGCGCTCCACAGATCGAGGTGTTAGTCGCAATGAAACATTTTGCTCTTCCAGTTTCACAACGCGTGGACCAGCTTGGATGAAGAGCGCTTCATCCATATCAGTGCGGCCATTCAAATATTTGCGGGTAGATTCTCTGGCTTTTGGGCTCAAAAAGACAATGCGTAATTTATCACCTTTACCACGAATAGTGAATTCTGATTTTGACAGATCAATCTCGCGGTTCAATGAGGTCAACTCAGAGACACGTAAACCGGTTGAAAAAAGCATATGCATAATGGCATGATCACGAGGACGTTTTTTTGAAGTTTCGAGCATCCTCTGTAATTCATTGATATCTAAGTGATCAATATTCCGTGATTCAGTTTTAGCTAATTCTATATTATCAGGAGAATAAACCTCGAGACCCTGTTTCATCAAATATTTCAAAAACATACGAATCGCAATCAAATAGTAATTCTGGGTTCTTTTTTTCATAGTTCCTGTCGACCGCCCTTTTACTTTTACACCCGGCTGCCGATTGAGGTGCAATCGAAATTGTCTAATGTTTTCGGCATGAATATCAGTCGTATTTTTGATGCCTGAAATATCAATATATTTTGAGATATACTGTTTATAATTACGGACGGTTTTTAATGACCGACCTTTTTCAATTTCTTGATATTCAAGAAAACGTTGTAAGGCTTCTTTGATGTTCACTAGTATATTATATCAGAAGAATGGGTCTAAAATTAAACAAGGCATGAATATAACAAACAAATATCCTAGTATCAGAATATTTTGATCTTACGAAAGAATCTAATTTCATGTATGGTTTTGTTGTTTATTTCTAAAAAGAAGGGAATAAAAAATTGACATTATTTATAAAATTAATATATTTTTAGGTAAAATCATTAAAACATACGCCATGAAAAAAATCGTACAAGTATTCAATTTTCTTATTAAAATTTTTGAAAGAAAGAGAATACCAAAGGTTAGAAAATCAAGGGCTTTCAAAGGGCCTAAAAAATTAAAAACTGGAAATTTCAGAAAAATTCTTGCTGCGGCAGGGAAAGGAGGCAAAATTCGTTTACTTATTCCCAGCAAACTTGAAAAAGTTACTGTTGATGGATCACAAAATATCTTGGATATAGCTGCAGATTTAGGTAAGAATCTACCTAAATCTGCAACCCACGCTCTTGAGATACTGGTGCGAGTGATTATAGATCTTCGACACTTTGAAGATGGTCAATGCAATACCGTTTGTTATATAAACAAACATAAAAATATTTGCTATATTCATGCCTCAAAAAAAGGCAATGATTGGCATTATTTCGCAGCAGATGCAGATAATATTCCCTTAAATAAGGGAATCCGAATATTCTATATTATAGATATATAGAATTAAAAGAAGAAAGATAATTTTAAAAAACTGCTTTACATAAGGCGGTTTTTTCTTTGGTATAATAGGTATATGAAAAATAATTCATCAATTGCCATGAAGCCTCCACAATCATTATTAGATGACATTATTATCATTAATGTTCAGTTTTTTGATTTCAAGGGAAAAGAACAAGAAGGAATTATCGAGGTGCATGCGTATATTAAGAATGATATTCATAAATTGTTTCAACTTATTCACAGATTAAAATTCCCATTATCGTGCGTTCGTCCTATTGCCGAATTTGATGGTAGTGATGATGATTCGATGCGAGCGAATAATACCAGTGCCTTTAATTTTCGTACCGTCGCATTAGATCCAGAACGAATTTCGAATCACGGTTATGGACTCGCTATTGATATTAATCCTGTTCAAAATCCATATATAAAAGATACTATTATTTTGCCACCACATGCAGAATATATTGAATCAGAACCAGGAACGATGACAAAATATCACCCTATTACGATATTTATGAAACAACGCGGATTTGTTTGGGGAGGTGATTGGAATAAACCTTATCTCGATTATCAGCATTTTCACAAAGACCCCTCAACAGATTTTCTAGAAAAATACAAGAATGGTTGAGTCATTATATTAAATAAGGAAATAACTAGTATTATTGCAAAAAATAATTGCTATGGTATTGTACTATTGTTATGTTAACAACAAAAAAGAAAAAGGACGTTATCGTAGGTGTAGCAACTCATGATTCTGACACCGGTTCTCCTCAAGTGCAAATTGCCCTGTTGAGTGAACAGATTTCAGAACTGACGGAACACCTCAAGGTCCACAAGAAAGATATTCACAGTCGTCGAGGATTAATTAAAATGGTTGATACAAGACGTAAATTACTTCGAAACTTTAAAAATAAAGATATCGAAGCCTACCAAATACTTATTCAAAAACTAGGACTTAAAAAATAAAAAAACACAGCATTTGCTGTGTTTTTTTGTTGTGGAAAGATAAATCCCTTGTTTGTTCTTGCAAAAAGAATTGTTTTCAAGTCAGCTTCAAGATACAATACATATATGAGTACTGACGACAATAAAAATACTATTACATGGAAACGATCGAACCAAAACAATCAACAAACAGATTCTGCTGGGTCCTCAAAACAAGTCAACAATAATGATACTGTTTCAGGTCTAAATGATAACAATCAAAATCAGGTGGTATTCAAAAGAAATACTAATGAAACACCATCGAAGCCACTTAAAGAAATGGCTGCACAAGCAGCGCAGAATGTTCAAAAGAAACCCACGGCAAAAGATAATCAATCATTGGATGATATACGTTCTGAAATTGAAAAGGCTTTTGGTGACAAAGAAGACCCTTCTTTGAACAAGCTCACCTCAAGAGACCAAAATACAGTTAATATTGATGGAGATATTGAAAACGAAGAACCACTCCTCCCAATAACGCAAAAACCAGAGACCTCTGTTGATGATCCAATCCCAAACACCGATGATCCACTGTTACCGCTAACGTCAAAGGCACATCCCTTGGAAGAAAAAAAAATAACAGGAGAAGATTCTTTTCTACCCTCTGAACCCAAAAAACGAACAGAGAATATTACTCTGGATAATCATGAAACTCTTGTGGCATCGCTGAAAAAAGATATTAAATCAGATTTTGAAAAAGACGCTGCTGATAATCCAGAGAAACAAAGCGATGCGAATACTGCAGGAATTGGGCAGACCTACTATTCTGATCTGTCAAAGACAATGAACGCGAATAATCCGTCCACAATGTCAGAATTGATTAAAAAATCACGCTTCGAAAAGACAGAAGCCACAATTCTTTCTCCTCGTTCTAAAAGAAATATATTATATATAGGAGCAGCATTGTTGTTGCTACTCGTATCAGGTGGCATTATCTTTACTTTATTTGGTGAGAAAAAAGACCCTGTTCAATTTACCTCAGAAGAACGTGTATCTTCATTGGTATTTGCAAATCAAGATACCGGAATCAATGTTACAGGACTTGAATCAGAAAGAACAAAACAGGTTATCAGAAATGTTTTAGAGAAAAAAAATCCCAAAGACACTATTAATCAAATTTATTATGTAGAGAAAACATCAAATGGATCAGTACGTCGTTTGGGGGTAAAAGATATTTTTGATAAAACTAATAATCAAACACCAAAATTACTTTATGACAATATAGAGAATGATTTTACCCATGGTTTTTATACAACAAATAAAAACTATCCATTTATTATTCTCAAAGCCTTGTCTTATGATCGTGCCTTAGAAGGAATGAAAGAATGGGAGCCAACCATGCTGGACGATTTGGCAACCTATTTTGATCTTTCCCCCGAGGCAACAGATCGATCCTTGGTAAAAGATGGTTTTGAAGATGATTTAATCAGAAACAAGAATGTACGTGTTTCGCGATACCTCCCTCGAGAAGTAGATCGCAGAGGAATTCTTGATTTCTTGAATTTTAACCGTAGGGATGATCCTGTTGAGCCTATTAATGAAAATACCCCAAATACAACGCAACCTTCTGCTACGGATATAACCACAGATAATGCTGTTGAGGTTGACCAAGACGGTAATGTCGTTGAAGAAAATACTCTTGCTACATGGATCAAAAGGTTCACGTCTTTTGCATACCAAACCTTTTTACAGAAAACAGTTTATGCACAAACACCTCAGGTTACGGGAGTAGGCTTTGGGACCATTGGTTCTGGAAATGATGAATCAACTCAACGTATTTGTTATCAGATAACTAAATCATGTGTGGTGAGGAGTCGAATCTGTACGAATACTAATGGGCAAGTTGTACCTTTTGATGCTCAGAATACTACACAAAGTTGTACGGTTCCAGGAGTAGAAGTTCCTTTTCAGGCTGGAAATACTAATCAATTTTGTACGGATACCCGAGTAAATAATAACGCTCTTCCAGCAACACCTGCCTTTGAGGCTGATTTGGCTAATTATTCTTGTGTTAATACTATTGGTGGGGGTGAAGCACTCACGGGTGATGGTGCCATAGGTCAATTTACCACAGCAAACGCTCAGCCTATTTGTTTCAATAATCAAACAGGGGAAAGACTCAATACTCCAGATGAAACACAGTTCTGTCTTGCCTCCTATCGATGTAACCTAACTGAGTGTAGGACCAATGGGATACCTGTCCAATCAGGTTCTCCTAATGCTCAGTGTGGAATAGAGTCAACTGTTTCCGTATTTTTTGATGACCCCAGAGATAAGATTTGTAGAAATTATCCTCATTTAATAGGATTACAAAATATTAATGATGCGGCAATATGTTTTGATGATCAATACAACTATCTTCCTTCTAATAGTCCTCAAACCTCAGGTACTGGATTCAGCTGTATTCCTCCTCAGAGTAGGAGTAACCAAATATGTATCACGGGGAATAACAAGGTTGCTGCACGTACAGGAAACGAAATATTTACAACTGACCAATTTTGTTTTCAACCTAATCAAGACGCATTGACTAATATTGGCGTTAATGATCAGTGTGCCGACCTAACCGTCAATCAGGTTCAATCTCAAATAGGTATCGTTGTGGGTCAATTGCAACTTGCGGCTCTTTTAGGTCAAGCTTTTGGTCTCTCAGGTCAAGATGTTGATAATATTTTACAGGTAGCTAACTATTTAGAAACCTTGGCCCTTGGTAACGTTTTACAGATAGAAGAAGTACGTCAAACGGCACTGGTATTACAAAATCTTGAGGTAATTTTGGATGTTATTGGTCCTGGTCAAAATGGAGGTTCTGACTTGTACAGATTGCTGCGCAATATTATTGATACGGTAAAATGTACTCTGGGAATTGCAAATACTCTGCAATGGACAACACTTGCTCAAATTCGAATTCCACAAAATACTATTTTTGCAGGGCAAACGATTGAGGGTGTAGAACCTATCCAGCAGGCCTTGGTATTAATGGGATTATTGGATCCTCTCTCTGTATCAGGAACTTTTGATTTATTAACCCAAGACGCTATTTCTCAATTACAATTGGCTAATGCTCTAGCGGTTACAGGAATCTTAGACCCTGATACTTTGGATTTGATTCAGGGAATTATTGATAATCAAGGATCTTTGTACGGAGACGGTTCGGCTATTATTAATGATTACTTTGTTATTGGTGGCGGGGCGTTAGATGCAAATGGAAATATTATTACGGGAGGAGCTGTTGTGCCGGTTCTGATGCTTGGTGCTTATAATGATTCGGTTCAAAACTTACAAATATTACTCTATGCTGAGGGATATACTATTGATACTATAAACGGTCTCTATACTGAACAAACTTGTACTGCAATTCAACAATTCCAACAAGACAACGATCTAGAAATTGCCGATCCTGTCGCCTGCATTGTTTCTCCTGAAACACTTCAAACACTAAACGATGTCATCCGAACAGGAGGATATCTTGGTTCTGGATTTAGCCTCAGTGGTGAGGGATTCTTGAGCGGTGTAGGAAATCTCGAAGGAACTTTCGGACCAGGTGTTGCTAATTTTGAAGTCAGTGAAGCTGATGCTGATACCTTACGTGAAGGTGATATTGTATTGATGTATATGTTCTTAGATGAAGAAACAATATTAATTGTTCGAGATCAAATCGTTATTGATGAGATCATTGAACGACGCGCTTTCTCAGATATTTTTGAAGGATAATAGTTTACCCAATAGATGTATCTTATAAAACAAAAAACATCGATGATGTTTTTTGTTTTACCTGATCAGGTTCTAAATAAAAAATCTCGATATATGTTTTTAGTATAAGAACTCTTATAATTTGGTTTTGAAAAAAATACTGTATACTTGATAACATGATTAATATTGAAAAACAAAAAACAAGACTCCTAACAAAGCAACAAGAATTAGTTGAAGAATTAAATCACATTGGCATTAAATCCCCAGACGGATCATGGATGGTAATCCCTGATAAAGACGATGGAACTCATGCGGACTCTGTTGATAACGCTGATACTACAGAAGATTTTGAAGAAAAAATTGCACGATTAAATGTTCTCGAAATTCAGCATGCTCAAGTTCAAAAAGCCCTAGGTGCAATTTCGATGGGCACGTATGGTGTCTGCGAAGTTTCAGGTGAGCAAATACCAGAAGATAGACTATTAGCAAATCCCTCAGCAACAACAACCGTTACCCACGCAAAATAAATTTCACACATAAACGACTATGTTTTGGTCATCGAGAATAGAACGCATTTGGTGTTCTTTTTTTGATCGCTAATCAAGACGCGATCCCTATGCGACCGAGACATTAAATACAAGTTCTAAAATTTGATAAAAAAATAATTTGTAATATAATATAGTTAAAATAATTTTTAATATATAAATACACGGTATACCTCTAGAGGTTACCTCTTTGTTTAACTGGAAGTATCTACCAATAAGCCCCGTGTTTACTTTATGTATCCCAGTGATAAGTCTTTTGGAAATTAGATAGCCTCACGTTGGTTCAAGCCCCAGAGTGTTGAGAAACATTGACGAGAGTATAAGTCTTAGAACCATAGGTTACTGACCCGAAATCCCTACCTACATTCGACGAGGTAGGGATTAATTTATGTATACAAAAAGTTCAAAAACATCATATCAATCACCCATAAAGTAAAAAATTACCCTATTTATTAAGGTGATTTTATTTTGAATAGTACCTTAGTATTTTTTAATCAGTGCATACATTTTTTGTTTTTTGCTATACTGTTACTATATGAAATTTGCCAAAGTCTTTTCAGCTCAACCAGAATATTTACGTGGTCGTATTGTCGATGTCGAGATTGATATTTCGCGAGGAATTCACTCCTTTTCTATTGTAGGTATGGCATCAAAATCAGTTGACGAAGCCAAAGACCGAATGAGCTCAGCCTTGAAAAACTCTGGTTTTGATTCTCCTAAGTCAAAAAATGAAAAAGTAATTATTTCTTTAGCTCCTGCTGATTTGAAAAAAGAAGGATCATATTTTGATCTTGCTATGGCCATGGGATATCTTCTTGCGACTGAGGAAATATCTTTTGATCCCAAATCAAAAATATTTCTTGGAGAATTATCTTTGGATGGATCAATAAATCCCCTGAAAGGAATTTTACCAATTGTTCAGGCAGCCAGAGATGCAGGATTCTCTGAGTTATTCGTACCCAAGCAAAATGCATATGAGGCAGCATTAGTCGATGGTATAACCATTTATGCAGTTTCAACATTGAGTCAAGTAATTTCTCATTGTAATATCTTTTTAGAAAAACGGATATTCATCACCCCTGCTGTAGAAACTAAAATTAACGCAACAGAAATTCAATCAATAAGTGATTTTAAAGACGTAAAAGGACAAGCCTTGGCAAAACGAGGATTGGAGATTGCTGCTGCAGGCGGACACAATGTCTGTATGTATGGACCACCAGGAACAGGTAAAACCATGTTGGCCAGAGCCTTTACCTCAATACTTCCTCATTTGGAAACCGACGATGCCTTAGAGGTAACGGGTATTCATAGTATTTCAGGAAATCTCATGAATACGAATATAATCTCGGAACCACCCTTTCGTGCCCCTCACCATACCTCTAGTTATGTTGCTATTGTTGGTGGTGGAACGCATCCAAAACCAGGAGAAATTACCCTTGCACACAAGGGTGTATTATTTCTGGACGAATTTCCTGAATTTGATAAAAAAGTCCTCGAGAGCCTCAGACAGCCACTTGAGGATTCTGTTGTTAGTATTTCTCGCGCACGAGGAAGTGTGACGTTTCCTGCAAATTTTATTTTGATTGCGGCTATGAACCCTTGTGCGTGTGGATTTTATGGATCTGATCATGGAATCTGCAGATGTAGTGCCTCTGACCTTATTCGTTACCAAAAGAAAATTTCAGGACCAATTATGGACCGTATTGATATTTGGTTACCTGTTGAGCATATTGATTATAAACATTTAACAGATAATGCTGAAAATGGAGAGCCATCATGCGATATTCAATCACGCATATTGGCAGCACGAACTATTCAATATTCACGTTTTGCCCAGAATCGTTTGAATAGTTCGCTTTCTTCTCGTGAAATCCAAAAGGAACAACTGAGTCCCGACGTTTTGATAACATTGAATAAGAGCGCCGAAGTCATGAAATTATCTCCACGTGCCTATCACCGCGTTATTAAACTTGCCCGCACGATTGCTGATTTAGGGAGTAACCCCACCATTGAGGTATCGCATATTCTTGAGGCCTTGCAATATAGACCTCAAATTAAATAAAAAACACCTTAGGGTGTTTTTTATTTTTATCTCAAGAAATTAGGATTCTTTTTACGTCCATTGGATTCAATAATTTCAAAATGTAGGTGTGGACCTGTTGAACGTCCCGTTGACCCAACACTTGCAATCTTTTGACCTTGGGCAACGTTGGTTCCTGTTGTTACAAATAATCGACTGGCATGAGCATAGAGTGTTTGTGTCCCATTGTCATGTTGTATTTTCAAACACTTTCCATATCCTGAACCACAACTAGTCCTCACAACGGTACCAGCCGCAGAGGCAACAATTGGTGTTCCTCTTGGCGCACCAAAGTCAATACCATAGTGATAACTTCTATTTCGTGGACCAAATAACGAAGTCGTAGGACCTGTCGTAGGTCTTCTATAATAATCAGATAGAGATGAAGAGAGGGGTGAAGATGAAGACCTTTGCATTGTTCTTGTAACAATGGCTGCCTTTTTAACACCGTTAGGTACAATAATTTTTTTACCAACTATGAGTTTAGTGTCATCAATATCATTATATATAGTAATATCTTCGATCTCCACGCCATATCTTTTTGCAATACCACCAAAAGTATCGCCTTTGGTAATCGTATGTCGAATTCCTGTTACCGGGAGAATAGCTAATTCCTTGCCAACACCCAGCGTTCTACCAATATTATTTTCCCATTTAATAGTGTTTACGGAAACATCAAATTGTTCCGCAATCTCAGAAAGAGTATCACCTTTTTGAACGATATAGCTAACAACACCAGAAGAGTCCACCTCTACTCCTTGAGGAAAATCCATTCCTGTCATTATTCCAACTTGTGGGGAGAGCAATGCCAAACGATTATTTACCCAAATGTCTTCTGAGCCTCCAATAGCTTTTGGTACTTCGGGTCCATAGTCAGCAGAGAGCAAGTTTATTCTCTGAGAATTTGATTCCTGTGATATCTGCGTCTTTAAAAAAGACTGAGCAGATGAAGGCGTTGAATTAAACAATCCCACAATCCCTAATATAGAAAGAAGTCCAAACGATATAATATGAACTAATGATGGGTTATATGTCGCCTCTAGGTTGGTACCCAGAGGGTCTTGAGCATTATGTTTAATAAGCCGTTGTTTTTGATCCACTATTTTTTACGGAACAAAAGTTTACCTCCACATGATATCAATCCTCACCAATCTTGACTATTGACCTAGTCTATTAATCTGTGGTATCATAATGCAGTAAATAACACAAGTATAGTATACTAATATTTATGTCAGCTCAGCAAAATTTTTCATACCTGAATCATTCAGGAAAACACAGAGACTATGAAACAGAAATTATTCTTCATGGTCAAAAAGTCATTCCCTCGGATACTTTTTGGATAGCACAGGGCGAGTTTGTTATCTTGGATTTCCCTAAAAAATCTGAACGTATATATGTAAAGATTCTGGGAATAAAGGGAACAAACCTTGGTCAGATATATATGGTACCGCAGTCGGAATTTGAAAATCTTAATAGTGAAAGACTTTCTGTCTATCGTCAATTTTAAATTATGAATAATAATAAATTCGAAAAAAATAATAAATCAACAACCATGGAACAGCAACATTCAAAAAATAATAAAGACAAACAAGAATCTTTCCATGAAAAAAAAAGGGAAATCCTTGGTGCATTAGGGGATCAAACGCAACAAAATGATTCACGTATCAAAGACGAAATCTCCCAAGAATCACCTGATACAGAAGTCGTCACTAAATTAGAAAATATAAATGACGGACTGGAAAAGGTCTCAGAAGATCTCAGTCACGAAGACGAACAATTGGCACAGGAACTAGAGGCAGAAATGGGAGATCAATACATGGCACAGGCTTCCACAGAAACGAAGCAGGATAAAAGCCAAACACCTATGGAATCATGGATAGAACGAAATGACAATACTATTAATGACGCCAAAGAGACCCCAAAAGATCCAGTCGAAGCAAATTCCCCAGAAAAAGAAGCTCAATCATCACCAGAGAAAAATACACAAGAAACAGGAAAAGATCAAAGTCTCACGAATGATGCCTTGGATGCAATAAAAAATATTGTAATTAAAAAAAATCCTGTATCCCTAGAGAAAAAAGTCACTATTCTTGAACAAAAACTCGCCGAACAAGAAAAAAAGGCTAGTCCTTTTATGAAAAAAATAGGTCTTTTCGGAAGGCATTTATCTAAACTCAAAGAAGGAAAAAATGGAAAAACATGGTATGGGAAACTAGTAGAATGGCAAAACAAAGGTGGTAAATATGAAAAATTAGGAAAAAAAGTTCTTCTCGGAGCGGGTATTGCAGCTGTTGTTGGTGGTATCGGTGGTGTCGCAGGAGCAGGAATAGGGGCAATGATGGCCACACAAAGAATTCTTGCCAGTGCGGCAGCTGGAGCTGGAGCCAGTTTTCTTCACAAGAAAATTACTCAAAAAGAAGTAGAAAAAGACCTATCTAGATATAAAGGCTTGCGTAATGAAGAGTTAACAAACAAAAAATCTCAATTAGAAAATTTGAATGTTAGGTTAACGGGGGATGAGTTTAAGAAGTTGAGGTCATTGCGTCAAGAGAACAAGGGAAGCGATAAAAAAACCCAAGAGCTGCAAGATTTAGAAGATAGATATGAGAAATTTAACCAACAACGAAAAACACGTTTCTCAGAAACAAAAAAGAATTATCATGAATTGATTCATCGACGTGAATTAAAAAATGATAAAAATAATAAACTTTGGGCTGCAGGTGCAGGACTCGTAACGGGATTAGGATTACGTTACGGTGAAGACATTTTAGGTTTGATAAATAGTGACGAATCTATCTCTGTGAATCAAGAAACAACACCTATAATGACTGAAAGTGTTCAAGAAACTCCAGAATCAAAACTAATAATACCCACACCAGAGAAAATAGAATCACCTATTTCTGCTGATGCCTTTATTAATAAAGGCGAAGGAATCACACATGCCCTGAAACGGCAACTAGAAGATAATCCAGATATTGCCAAAAAACTAGGCATCGAGGGCAAGGCAACAGGATCTGACCTGGCACGTATTGCCAAAGAATTCGGCTATATCAAGGACGATGGTTCAGATGTTCGAGTATTCATGGGCAAAGGAGCAGTCTATGAATTGACATTAGATGATGCAGGAAAACCTATCATGAAAGAACATTTTGGTGGTCGTATCGAAGGAGATACCTATGTAGGTGGGACTTCTAAAGAAATCCACACACGAGGTACAAATTTTGAAGGAAGTCACCACGAAGGAATCGGCAAGGGAACAGGTGAATATGAATATCTTCCCAATCAAAAATCACAATCGATTTCATCAGACACCTATAAAGGAATCAATCCAAATACTCAATTATCAGAATTGTCAGAAAATATTGATACCCAAGAAACGAACACTGTGAATAATCCTCAAATATTTCAAAAATATCCAAATAGTTTAGGTGGAACAGGTATGCAGGTTGATGGACGATTTGGATCTAAATATGGTCATATGATTACTGATAGATATACGGTGGAATTATTCCATAGTAAAGGAATTCATTTAAACCAAGACACTTTTTGGGACCTAGGATATCGTCCAGAAGAAAACGGTAAATTCATCAATGAAAATACTGGTGATAAATTATACAGCTGGAAAGATGTCTATGAACAAACTGATTTCAAGGCGTTAGAATTAGAACACCCAGAATTATTTTCAAAAAATGCGGGATTTAACCTTAACACGGCGCCAATATTGAATAATGCACCTGAATCAGTAGGTCTAAATCCTAATAATGCAGCGATGATTGACAATGGACCAACTCGAGAAGCCTTTACTCAGTCAACAGGTCATTTCGAGGTTATCCACGACGAACAGGGAAATATTCATATTCAATCAGATAGCGAGTATCGATTCAGAGGAAAAATGGAAGTAGATGATTTCAGAAATCGTGAAGTCAGGCTGCTTGAAAAAAATAAATTTAAAGTCATCGAAGGTGTGCCATTGCGTACCCAATCAAATGTACCAGAATTGATGGGAACAGCCGTTGTTAAATTAAAAAACGGTCAATACGCATTTGCGGCATCAGCTGGAAGTTTTACCGATCTTTCAAATCCAGGACTCGCAGAGGAACGACTGGGAGCCGCAATGAGGAAATTAGGAATGCCAAATCATTCTGAACATTCTATTGCAAATCCAACACCTCAAAAAGGACTCAGTGGAAGAGACGTTTATACATCTCGTGCCTTTACCCCAATTTCGGAGGAACAGGCCAGATACATCGGAAAAATTTATTCAGAGATTAATCGATATACCGGCGTTAATAATCCAAAATAATAATTATGAACAACGATAAAAAAACCTATACACTAGAACAAGTCATAGAATCAATGTATGATTTCACTGACTATTCACCTGAAGAAAAAGAAACCGTCATCGAAGAAACATCCGCAATGATTACCGAGGCAGCATTACTGCAAGGTCTTGAGGCTGCAAACGAAAACATCCAAACATCATTTAATGACCTTTTAGATGCTGAACCAGATGATGGTCAAATAATGGACTTTATTCAAAAAAATATTCCAGATTTTGAAGAGTATATTGCCAAGGAGTTAGAAATATTTGCCTCCCTAGATGAAGAACAAACAAACACCTAATGGTGTTTGTTTTGACAAATATGTTTAGTTTATGTAAAATATATTTGATTCCATAGAGTACTATAGTATAATCAAAATATGGAACCTCAATACAAAACTTCAGCCATATTTAATGGTCAAAAAATTATTCCTTCAGATACATTTTCTTTGGATAATAATACCTATATGTTATTGGATATCGTAGATGATCCCTTATCAGAAAATTCGATACTTCATATTGTAGGTACCGAAGGTGATTATATAGGGCAAGAATGGACCCTGTCATTATCTGAAATGGCTTCATTATCAACCGATCTTTTGCGATCAAAATTTATCTAATTTATCTAATATATGGAAACAACCCCAACACCAAACAAAAACTATCGAGACTCTCTTGCTGCAAAAATAAACCAAGAACGTGCTGCCGAAGAGAATACAAAGGCCTCAGAAATTTTACAAGAGCAACAATCGACGATTCTCTATACTGATGCCAAAGAAGAACATCGAAATTCTCCCGAAGTAAAACTTTCGAGAAATGAACATGGAAAAAATCTTATTGAGCAAAAAAAAGCCGAAATTGCTGCGATTGAGGCTGCGATAAATATATCAGAAAACAAAACTCCAGCCCAAACCCAAGAACAAGTAGATGATAAAAACGAATCACGTGAAGGGTTTAAAAAACAAATCAAAGAGAGTGAAGATAAAATGAGGCAAGCCGATAAGGATAAAGATGAAACAGCTTGGAATGCTGCAAACGAAGAACGCAAGAATCTTTTAGGTGAATCACAGAAATCACTAACAGAACAAGAAGTTAAAACGACTGGAGATAAAGAATCTGAAAATAAAGATATTCTAAGAGAAAATATCCTTCAAAATAGTTCTGTGGAATTTAAAAATATGTCCAATAGTGAACTTATGGATGCTTATAAGAAGAACAAAGAAATGTTAGATGTCCTTGGTACATTAGCTGCCGCTTCACATGTCGAAATGACTAACGTTATGGAAGATACCCTTATTGAACGAGGATTAATAGAAGGTCCTATTAACGGAAATATCCAAGAAGATACAGACCAACAAAACGCCCCTGCGATTAATGAATTAGAAGACCTAAATAATAATGAAAACAACCAAGAAGAAAGCCTCAACGAATCAGCCCTCAAGGCATTAGATGATGTAGAGGTAGAGAACAAAGACCAATCAATAGAAAAGATGGCAGTTCTTTCGGCTATTATTGCATCCGCAGAAAAATCTCTTGATTGGATGAAGGGAAAAAATTCACCATGGTCAACGCCGAGTATGATCGCACGCGAAGAACGCAAAATAAGAAATGCAGAGAGTGGTCGTAAAAACGAAAATCTCGAAGATAAGGAATCAAAAAAAACAGCCGGTGGAGCCTTGGCAATGGCAGCGGAGCGTGGAGACAAATTACAAGAAAAATCTCCACGACGTTCATCATGGTTAAAACGTAACGGAAAATATATATTCGTAGGATCATTATTAGCCGGATTACTCTACTTAGGACCAAAATCATCTGAAACAGAAGAGGTTTCAGACAAAGAAACCATTGAACAGACGATCACCTCAGACCAAGAAGTCGTCTGCGGAACCATCGAAGTAAATGATGGAGAATCACAGGTTTTGAAAAAGGCTCTCGAGTCTAATCCAGAATTTGCACAAAAAGTAGGCATTGACCCTAATGATCCAGAGGCATTACGGCAAGCCATGGTAAATCTAAATGTTATAGACCTAGAAACTGGTGAAGAATTCAGATTAACCTCAGAAACTATTGGTGGACAGATTGATTTTCAAACAGATAACAAAGGAAAACTTGTCGCCTTTTATCGATTAAACCCAGATAACCCAGATCATCTAGATACGGTTCGATATACCTTGGGTAAAAACGAACCCGGAACGTATCAGGGTGGTGTTAAAGGAGAATATATCGAAGATAGTTTTGGAAATAAGACCGCTATCGATGACACAACTGCAGATTATTCAGCTTTTTTAAACAAATAATATATGGAACCAAAACAAACACTATACCAAGCCATCAATGAATCGTTTGATTTTGAGGGATTGAATCCAGAAGAACAAAAAAAAGCCAACCAAGATCTACAAAATATGATTTTGGAAAATACGCTCTTGCGAATGTTTGATGAATCAGATCCAACATCAGCCAAAAAATATGAATTGTTTCAAAAACAAATCCTATTATATGGTGATTCTCCAGAGTCGACCTTGGTTTTTCTTCAAAAAGAAATGCCAGAATTCTATGACATATTCTTTGAAGAATTAGAAATTATCAAGAACAAATAACAAATCATAAATTATGGAAAATCCTTTTAAAAAAGTTCATTGGGACGGAAGAAAAAAACCAGATCTTCGATGGGCTGGAAACGAAGAACACGGTAACCCAGATGCTTATCATGGATACACCTCCAATAAAAAGAGTGATCATGAAAAACAACGTGAATCCGAGGACCTCGCCAAAAAAGTTGATAATGCACCTAAACGACCTCGTGTAGAATATAAAAAAAACGAAACGGTTTGGGATCCTGAAAAAGAAAAGAGGCATGAGAATTATGGACAAGGAATGTTCAAAAATAAAAAAGATGCATTCGTTCCCAAGTCAAAAAACCCAGAGCGAACATCCAAAGATTTCAAAGGGGTCTCAGATAAAAAACTAGAGACAGTCTTTCAAGAAACACGAGAACGTGTTGTTACAAATCTAGAAAAAACACGAGAATTTACCAAGCAAGCTTTTGGTAAACTCTCAAGAAAAAAGAGAGAAGAATTAAGTAATGCTCGAAAAGATTATGAGAATAGTTATATAAAACAAGCTCAAGAATTAGAACGTCGAGGTGTCTTACCAGAGCATCAAAAGGTTAATGCACCAGAACAATCTTCTTCAGATCTACGAGAAGAAGATGCCAAAAAATTTGGCGATAATATTGTAAAGGCCATCGAGACAGATCAAGAAAAAGATATGCATAAAATTCGTGAATCACTGCGGCAAACCAATCCCGAAGGTGTTGATCTTGAACACCATGCTAGAGAAAAATTCCAAGAAATGAATCGTGTCATCAGGGAACTTAAATCAGAAAATATTGATCACACAAAAAACGATAGATATTTTTCTGCACAAACAGACTGGCTCAATGCAAAAGCTCGTGTTCAGGCTTATGGAGACTTACAAAAAGAATCTGAATCAAATACTGAACAAACGCCAGTATCAAATCCAGAAGAAAACAAAAACACAGAACAATAATAAGAAAAACCAAAGAAGTATCTTTGGTTTTTCTTATACCTTAACGTGCTGAGCGTACAATCTATGATTTTATTCTAACAAATGGGAGATAGATTGCTTTAACAATATTTGTATACTTTGGCTAGTTTCTCTTGCGTTGCTATACTCACAATATGAACTATCTCGATACACTGAATGAACAACAAAAAATTGCGGTTTTGCACACCGAAGGACCTGTCTTGGTCGTTGCTGGTGCAGGAACAGGTAAAACAAAAACATTAACTCATAGAATTCTCCATCTCGTCCATAAGGGTGTCGAACCATGGAGCATACTCGCGATTACCTTTACCAACAAGGCAGCTATGGAAATGCGTGAACGCGTCATAGAAATGCTAGGATCAGATGACCACATTCCAACCATGAGCACCTTTCACTCTTTGGGTGTCCGCATTATTCGAAAATGGCACCAGAAATTAGGTATCAATAAATATTTTAATATTCTTGATACACAGGACAAAATGTCACTGATAAAACAATCAATGAAATATCATGATATTGACCCAAAACAATGGGAACCACGAAAAATTGCCAGCACCATTTCACGAGCAAAGGCTGACGAAAAAACGCCTTCCACCTACGAAACAAATAAAAATCCGCTAACGCAATATGTTGCCTTGGTATGGCCAAAATACGAAGAACTCAAACGTGCCGAAGGTTCTCTGGATTTTGATGATTTATTATCAGAAACATATTTTCTTTTGCGTGATGATACAGAGGTTAGAGAATATTATCAATCCCTCTGGAATTACATCCATGTTGATGAATATCAAGATACCAATACTATCCAATATAAAATTGTAAAGACATTGGCTGAAAAACATAAAAATATTTGTGCCGTTGGAGACGGGGATCAAAATATTTATTCATGGCGTGGTGCTGATATGAAGAATATCTTGAATTTTGAAAAAGACTTTCCAGGAGCAAAAGTCGTTATCCTTGAAACAAATTATCGATCAACAAAAACTATTTTACAGGCGGCTCATGATATTATCTCAAAAAATACCGAGCGTATTGATAAACGTCTGGTTACCGATAATCATGAAGGTGACAAAATAATAATGTATGAAGCTTTTTCGGCAAATCAAGAAGCATCGTGGCTTGCCAATAAGGTCCAAAAATATATCTCTGACGGAACTGAACCGCGTGAAATCGCCGTATTGTTTCGAACGAATTTCCAGTCACGAATTCTTGAAGAGGCATTTTTAACTAAAATGATTCCCTATCAAGTCGTTGGGGTAAAATTTTTTAGCCGTAAAGAAATCAAGGATCTGATGAGTTATCTAAAATCATCGTTCAATCGTGAATCTCTATCAGATATTAAACGCATTATAAATGAACCAAAACGAGGGCTTGGCAAGGTTGCCATTGCTCATATTTTTGCAGGTCAACCAGAAAATCTCCCTAGAAAGGCACAATCATCTTATGGATTATTTGTGAAATTGCTTGACGAGATTTATGAATTTGCACAATCAAATGAACCTTCTGAAACAGTCAAATATATTATCAAACATTCAGGCATCGAGAAAAAATTAAATGAAGGAAATGATGACGACAAAGAACGCCTTGAAAACATGAAGGAATTAGTAACCTATGCAACAAAATATGATGATCTGGAAAATGCCTATGATATGTTTTTCGAAGAGGTTGCATTGTTATCTGACCAAGATTCTCTTGGGTCAAATACCACCAGCGCAAATACAACAAAATTAATGACGATCCATGCTTCAAAGGGGCTCGAGTTTAAATATGTATTTGTGGTGGGTCTCGAACAAGGTCTCTTTCCATCAATACGTGATGACGCAAAAAACAAGCACGAAGATGAAGAAGAGCGTCGTCTTTGTTATGTTGCCTTTACCAGAGCTAAAGACCAACTGCATGTATCCTATGCAAAAATGCGAACTATTTATGGGCAACAACGTATCAATGAACCATCTGAATTTATGCGAGATATTTCAGAATCCTTATTGGAATTTGATGAAGATTCATATGGTAATAGTTCATCGTCTCGAGACAGTAAGGGAAACAAGAATTACTATAACCAAGATGAAAATGGAGAGATTACAGAAACTTTCTTTCTCGACTTTTAAAAACTTTCTCTCCCTCAGTTTTTCTGCTATTATAAAAATACGATAAATAATACAAATTAACATAATCGTAAATTTACCTTTTATATGAAAAAACTACTATCCTTATTATCAATAGCCTTGGTGTGTATCCTTGGGTACACCAGTGTCTCAGCGGCTGGAACTGATGACTTTGTTCTGACTGTTGATACTACTGAATCAGGTTCAGCAGAAAATCTATTTATTATTCCAATAAATCCAGACTATACCTACAATTACAATGTTGATTGTAACAATGATGGAACCCCAGAGGTAACAGGTGCGACAACGAGCTACACCTGTGACTACGACGCGTTGGGTGGACCAGGTGAATATACCCTTAGAATCCAAGACAACATAGGTGATGGGACTGGTTTTCCAGCTATCTTTTTTAATTCTTCGGGGGATAAAAACAAGGTAACTTCATTAGACCAATGGGGAACAGGGCAATGGTTGTCCATGGAATTTTCTTTTGCTAAGGCTGAGAATATGATTGTGCCCGCAACTGATACTCCTGATTTTTCACAAGTTACCAGTTTTCGAAGTATGTTTTCACTGACCCCAGCTAACCCAGATACCTCAGATTGGGATACCTCAAGTGCTATAAATATGCGGTTTATGTTTTCAGAGGCAACAAATGCCAACCCAGATGTATCAAGTTTTGATACCTCAAACGTTACTGATATGAGAGCAATGTTTCAAGACGCTCCTCTCGCTAATCCAGATGTATCAAGTTTTGATACCTCAAAGGTTACTGGTATGAGTCATATGTTTTCAAATGCACTAAACGCTAACCCAAATACATCAAGCTGGGACACATCAAACGTTACAGATATGAGTTTTATGTTTAGAAATGCCCCAAATGCCAACCCAGATGTATCAGATTGGAATACATCAAAGGTAGTAAATATGAGAGATATGTTTAGTGGTGCAGTTTTATTTGACCAACCCCTTAATTCCTGGGATGTGAGTCAGGTAACTAATATGGGACAAATGTTTTGGTTCACACCATCTTTTAACCAACCATTAGATAATTGGGATGTAAGTAATGTTACTGATATGACTACTATGTTCGCCTATACTCCTCTATTTGACCAACCCCTTAATAATTGGGATGTAAGTCAAGTAACTAATATGTATGCTATGTTTTATGGAACAACTTTATTTAATCAACCACTATATAATTGGGATGTGAGTCAAGTTACTACTATGGATTATATGTTTGGTCCTAATACTGATTTTAACCAAGACCTTTCTCAATGGGATGTAAGTCAAGTAACTACTATGATTCAAATGTTTGACGGATCTTCCCTATCAACAGAAAATCTAGATGGTATTTATGAAAATTGGTCACAACTTACCCTCCAACCCGATGTAGTCTTTGGCGCAGGAACCACTAATTTTTGTACAGCACAAGACGCTAGAGCAGATATGATAGATAACGATCGTTGGAATATTACTGATGACGGGAAAAGCTGTGATACGACTATCGTATTCACCTCACCAACAAAAAGTTCAAATAGAACTATTACCGATACAACCATAACGATTAACGATGGTGATGATATCTTAGCAGAGAAGGTAACCCTTGACCCTGATTCAACAGCCTCAGCATTAATTTGTACACAAGACTCTCCTACCATGGTTATCTGTAGGGTATCAATTGATGCAACAGGAGATCTAATCATTCAGACAGAAGATGCATTGGGTAATATAGAGACAGGAACAGAGACAGGTTTTGTCATTGAAACAAAAAGATCTTCAAGCGGATCTCGAAGAGTAAGCGCCAAAGAAGTTAAAAACATCTTTGCTGCTGCACGCGCTCAAGAGAAAGAAACTGAAATACAAGAAACAGAGATATCCAAAGAGAACACCAACTCCTCTGCACCAGAGGAGAACACCGACACACCTTCACCCGAAGAGAACACAAACACATCTTCACCTGAGGAAGTACTTGGTGAAGGAGAACAATGCCCAGCACCACAAATAATTACCCAAAACATGAGATCAGGAGACCGAAACGGTAACTTCTCATCATGGCAAGGTTCAACTATCTCAGAAGTAAAAATCCTCCAAGCTCATCTGAACCGATTAGGATTTGCCTCAGGAGAAGAAGATGGAATCTTGGGACCCATTACCGACGGAGCTATCAAACGAATGCAAATATCCCTCGGAACACCACCTGATGGGTATGTTGGACCACTCTCTCGGGCTTTGGTTAATACCAGTTGTGGTAAATAAAGAATAGTAAATGACTAAAACACGATATGTTCGTGTTTTTTTATTTGATAAAGAATCATATGCCAATAATCCACTATCTCGAGACAGCAAGGGAAACAAGAATTACTATAACCAAGATGAAAATGGAGATGTTACAGAAACTTTCTTTCTCGAGTTTTAAAAACTTCTTCTCCCTCAGTTTTTCTGCTATTATAAAAGTACAATAAATTTATTAAAATAACGTAACCTTAAATTTACCTTTTATATGAAAAAATTATTATCCTTATTATCAATAGCCTTGGTGTGTATCCTTGGGTACACTGGTGCCTCAGCGGCTGGAATTGATGATTTTGTTATTACTGTTGATACCACTAAGTCAGGAGTTTCTGGTAATAACCAATTCCAATTTACGGGTGCAGAAGGCGACTATGATGTAGTCGCTAAACAAGGTGGATCTATTATACAAACGTTTAGTGATTTAAGTGATCAAGAGACTATTACATTGCCTTCTAGTGGAGTTTATGATTTAGAAGTGACTCCTAGAGGTACTAATGGATTTAATAGAATAAGATTTAATTTTGGTGGTGACAGTCTTAAAATAACTGATATTAAACAATGGGGAACTATTGCTTGGTCTAGTTTTGATAGTGCTTTTAGTGGTTGTGAAAATATGCTAACGACTGCAACCGATGTACCTGATTTAAGTAATGTTACTGAGATGAGTGAAATGTTTTATGAAGCATACTTTGCAAATCCAGATACAACAGATTGGGATGTGAGTAGTGTTGCTAATATGCAATATATGTTTAGTAGTACAGATGTAGCAAACCCAGATGTTTCAAATTGGGATGTGAGTAGTGTTACAGATATGCAAAGTATGTTTAATTATGCAATATCAGCAAATCCAGATACTTCTAATTGGGATGTGAGTAGTGTTACTACTATGAATAGTATGTTTCAGGGTGCAACAGAAAATCCAGATACTTCAAATTGGGATGTGAGTAGTGTTACAGATATGAGTAGGATGTTTAACAAAACAACATCAGCAAATCCAGATACTTCAAATTGGAATGTGAGTAGTGTTACTAGTATGGGTGGTATGTTTAGGGAGGCAACATCAGCAAACCCAGACACTTCTAATTGGGATGTGAGTAATGTTGATGATATGGCTTTTATGTTTTTTGGTGCAACATCAGCAAATCCAGATACTTCAAATTGGGATGTGAGTAGTGTTACAAATATGGCTTTAATGTTTTATCAAGCATCATCAGCAAATCCAGATGTTTCAAATTGGGATGTGAGTAGCGTTACTAATACGAGTAATATGTTTTTTGGTGCATCATCAGCAAATCCAGATGTTTCTAATTGGGATGTGAGTAGTGTTTGGTCTATGGCTCAAATGTTTGACGGATCTTCCCTATCAACAGAAAATCTAGATGGTATTTATGAAAATTGGTCACAACTTACCCTCCAACCCGATGTAGTCTTTGGCGCAGGAACCACTAATTTTTGTACAGCACAAGACGCTAGAGCAGATATGATAGATAACGATCGTTGGAATATTACTGATGACGGGAAAAGCTGTGATACGACTATCGTATTCACCTCACCAACAAAAAGTTCAAATAGAACTATTACCGATACAACCATAACGATTAACGATGGTGATGATATCTTAGCAGAGAAGGTAACCCTTGACCCTGATTCAACAGCCTCAGCATTAATTTGTACACAAGACTCTCCTACCATGGTTATCTGTAGGGTATCAATTGATGCAACAGGAGATCTAATCATTCAGACAGAAGATGCATTGGGTAATATAGAGACAGGAACAGAGACAGGTTTTGTCATTGAAACAAAAAGATCTTCAAGCGGATCTCGAAGAGTAAGCGCCAAAGAAGTTAAAAACATCTTTGCTGCTGCACGCGCTCAAGAGAAAGAAACTGAAATACAAGAAACAGAGATATCCAAAGAGAACACCAACTCCTCTGCACCAGAGGAGAACACCGACACACCTTCACCCGAAGAGAACACAAACACATCTTCACCTGAGGAAGTACTTGGTGAAGGAGAACAATGCCCAGCACCACAAATAATTACCCAAAACATGAGATCAGGAGACCGAAACGGTAACTTCTCATCATGGCAAGGTTCAACTATCTCAGAAGTAAAAATCCTCCAAGCTCATCTGAACCGATTAGGATTTGCCTCAGGAGAAGAAGATGGAATCTTGGGACCCATTACCGACGGAGCTATCAAACGAATGCAAATATCCCTCGGAACACCACCTGATGGGTATGTTGGACCACTCTCTCGGGCTTTGGTTAATACCAGTTGTGGTAAATAAAGAATAGTAAATGACTAAAACACGATATGTTCGTGTTTTTTTATTTGCTGTATATACTTTGTGTATATGTCACTCGGGCCAAAAAAATCATTGGGTCAAAATTTTCTTAAATCACGAAAAGCAATTAATGATATGATTTCAGCATCTCAAATATCAGAAAATGATGTTGTGGTAGAAATTGGACCAGGAAAAGGAGCCTTGACGCTGCCCTTGCTAGAAACAGGTGCAACGGTAATTGCCTTTGAACTAGACGGACGTATGATTGAATTCCTCCAAGAAAAATGTGCATCTTTTATTGAATCTCGACAATTAATACTCGTTCATCAAGACGTTCTGGAGGTTGACCTTGGAAAATATACGTTTGGAAAACCCTACAAACTGGTTGCAAATATTCCCTATTATATTACGAATCTTATAATCCGTAATTTTCTCTCAGGAGAATATCAACCAACGACTATGTGCCTCTTGGTTCAAAAAGAAGTCGCCGAAAGAATTGTTTCACGAGACGGTAAAGAATCCATTCTCTCTCTGTCAGTAAAATTATTTGGAACACCAAAATATATTACAAAGGTAGCCAAACATTATTTCTCTCCAATACCAAAAATAGACTCTGCGGTGATTTTAATTTCTGATATTTCTCGAAAAACCTTAATCAATAAAAATCATGAAATGACCTTTTTTAAAATTATAAAAATTGCCTTTGGTCAAAAACGAAAACAAGCTATTAAAAATCTTTCAATCCTAGAGGATAAAAAAATCTGGACAGATATCTTTGAGTCCATAAATATCAATATTCACGCACGCGCCGAAGATATTTCATTCACTTCTTGGCTTAAAATAGTTGACAAATTCATTAAAAAGTAAAATAATAGATGAGAACATAAAACTTAAATCATGAAAAACGAATATTTAAATAAATTAGATACGAACACCCTTGCATCAGATTTTTTGAAATATATAGCAGGCCTTATCTTTATTCTAGGCTTTGCGTTTATTATTCTCCAATTTCCAATTTTTAAGATAGATTGGTTTATTGGTTTAGATGCAGTGTATTTCGCATTATTGGCATCAATCATAATGTGTATATGCCTTTGTTATATTTACAATCACATCTTTTCTTTTTGCGACGCGTTAATATTTTCAGCCTATTTAATTTGGCTGTTCATGATATCTACGTTCATATGCAATATGAACGACCTTGATATTTTGTATAACATAATACATCTTATAATTGGTTTATTTTTTCTTGCTCTTGCTTTTTTGGGTGCAAAAAAATACTGGACAGAAAAAATGTCCTTAGAAAAAATAAACTAAATAAAATATAAAGCTCTTATCTATAAAGAGCTTTTTTGCTATAATAATTCTATGACTATCAAACACTATCTACCAAGTAAAAAAGTACGTATCGGAATAGGTATTGCTCTGATGTTAGGAATCACCTACGGAGCCTATTATTTTGTTACAAATTTTTATAACCCAGAATCAAAAAAAGAATTCATTGATGTTATGTTCGTAGAGGAAACGATGAACCCTAGAAATACTAATTATTTTAAAGACAGCGATGGTGACGGTGCCTATGATTGGGAGGAAGACCTCTGGCCAGAACTTGATCCAAACAATCCAGACAGTGATGGTGACGGTATCTCTGATGGTAGATACATAAAAGCCAAACGCGAAATCCAAGACCGCGAACGTGGAATTCGAAATAATTTCCAAGATAATTTAACTGAAACTCAAAAACTTGGACGAGGAACACTTTCGGCACTTTTGGCTATTACTGACTCGGGTCAAGAAATTACACCAGAAACAGAGGCACAGATTTCTGAAAATATAACGACCTATATCCAAGACCTTACCTTTGGTGAAAAACTATATCTTCGAGATGAGTTCCAATTAGTTGAAAATTCAAAAGAAAATAGCTATGCCTATCGTGATGCCATGAAAGAGCTCTTTAGAACCTATCCCGTATCAACCAGCGATATTGAGTCTATTGTCATAGCTACTCAATCAGCCGAAGAATCTGCGGGTCGTTTGCGTAGTATTTCTAGAAAATATAGAAACTATTTAGGAGAATTAACAACACTAGAAGTACCCTTTCTTATTGCTGGACGTCACACAGAACTCGTTAATAATATTAGCCAAATAGGTGGTGCCAGCGACAACCTTTTACGAGAAGAAGTCGACGAATTGGTTACCCTAGCAACCATTATTCAGTTAGAAAAAATAATGAATGAAACAGCTGAGGCAATTATCAAAATAAATACTTATTTTGACATTATCCAAGACGAATCAATATTCGAATAAGGTAACATGTTCCAGTCATTAATGGCGAATTAAATTAAAAATTCATCTTGTTAATTTAGACTATCAACATTCAATATCTATGTGTTATGATAATGATATCGAAAAATAGCAGACCGAGGGTATTTCTTTGATACAACAAAAGACACCACGAGAGAAAACACTGCTATTCAAAGATGTTCATTACAAAAATAAATAATAGATAATAAAAAATATGTTTGACTTAAAAGTACTTCAATCAACACTAGAACAGATTGAAAAAGAAAAAAATATCCCACGGGAAAAAATCCTTGAAGCCATTGAACACTCACTCGCTGCAGCCTACAAAAAAGACTACGGTGCAAAGGGTCAAATTATTCGTTCACATTTTAATCCAGAAACAGGAGACCTTGAATTTTTTCAAGTAAAAACGGTTGTTGATGAAAAAACGGTAAAACCTGCACTGACGCAGGCACAACTGGATGATCCAGATTTTACCGAAGATGAAACAGATGAACGTGTTCGTTTCAATATTCAACACCATATGTATTTACCTGATGCTCAGCGTATCAAGGCACAGGTACAATTAACTGATGAAATTATTTTTCCTCTTGATAATCCACTTGAAGAAAATGAGGAATTCGGTCGCGTAGCAGCCATGACCGCAAAACAAGTCATCATGCAAAAATTACGCGAGGCTGAAAAAGACGTAAAACTAGCACGCTACGAAAAAATGATTGGAACCGTTCTATCAGGAACGATTCAAAAGGTCGTAGAAGGAAAAGTATTCGTCGAACTAGCACCACGCACCATCGGAGTCATTGAACGCAAAGACCAACCAAAGGGTGAATGGTATAGCCCTGGTCAAACGATCAAGGTTTTCCTCGAGGCAGCAGAACCAGGAGTCCGTGGTGTTCGTATCACGCTCTCTCGTATACACCCAGAATTAATTCGGGAATTATTCAAAAATGAATCCCCAGAGGTCGCAACAGGAATTGTAGAAATTAAATCTATTTCACGCGAAGCAGGGGCTCGAACAAAAATAGCCGTTCACAGCAACGATTCAGATGTTGACCCTATCGGAGCATGCGTTGGTCAACGTGGCTCACGAATCAATGCGGTAACCTCAAACCTTGGTGATGAAAAAATTGACATCATCCTTTGGTCAGATGATCCACTACTCTATGTCGCCAATTCCTTGGCACCGGCACAAGTTCTTGATATCGAAGGTGACATTGATAAAAAACAAGCAAAAGTCATCGTTGCCGAAGACCAGCTCTCATTGGCAATAGGTAAAGAGGGTCAGAATGCTCGATTGGCAGCACGATTAACCGGTTGGAAGATAGATATTTCTGGAACGAATGATAATCCAGACCTTGTAGAAGAAGAAAAATCTGAAGAATCAAAAGATGATTTTGTTTCTTTGGGTGACCTCAAGGGGGCTATCGAAAATGCAACAAATGAAACAAACAAAGAATCTGCTGATAGTGAATAGATAAAAATCCGCACAGCGGATTTTTATTATGCCAAATACGATACCTCTCTAAAAAGAAATTAACGATAATCATTTTCCTTCTATGACATGCTCATATTCTAAAAATAACAATCATTAAGAGTGAATTTATGTAAAGAGATGTACAGAAAGACCCTGCTTTTCTGGGTTGAAAATCTTATAATATCTTTTGGGGCATAAGTTACTTTCGTGCGTTTTGTAAAAATGGTATACTAAATTTGATTATTATTTATGTAATAGTATTACCCATATGAATGACCCATTAAGAGACAATCGAATTTTTCCAGAAGAAATGCACCAGCTACCAAAAGAAATAGAAAAGAAATCTATTGATTTAACGTGGTTATGGACCGTGCTCATTATTTTAATTCTTAGCGCCTTGGTATGGTTTGGATATCAATATTATCAAAAAAACCTTAGACCTGAATCGATTCAAATACAGGAGACAACACTCCCAAGTAGAGAAAATCAACAAAAAGCCTTTGATTCTCTCAATGAATCAATCCCCAATTTGCCAGTAGAAGAACGACAACAAAAAATAAACACCTTATTTGCTAATTAGTATTATGAAAAAACTTTCAAAAAAAACGATATACAGCTTTGCTCTCTCCGTAGCTCTTGTGTTAGGAGTGTATACTCAAATTCCTCAAGAAAAAGCTGTTGCTCAGGCGCCTTGTAGTGCAGGTCAAACAGGAGGTAACCTTTATGGGTATCTAGAAACAGACAATATAGGTTATATTTATCTCAATACTGAAACATGGAATGAGGATCCTCGAGGTGAAGATCACGGAACAACAACTGAAACTTTTTCTGTCAGTTACGACCGTCAGAACCGTCAGTTCTCAGGAAGAGGATGGAATCCATATGTCGGATGGGTAGACTTTGGTGAAACAAATTCATTAAATTCTATAGAACAAAGACTTGAATTTGAATCTATGGGAGAGTCAGATGTAAATGGAAATTGGGGTAATTGGGAACAATTTACTGATATTTCTCAAATTGTATATCAGACCGATCCAGGTGGATTTAGGGGCAGAGCCTTTAATGGAGATGAAACATATTTAAATTCAGAAAACATTGAATTCGATGGAACGCAAGAAGACGAAAATGTAGGGGCTGGATTGATTGACTTTTCCAAGGTATCGATCGTCGAACCATCATGTGTACAATACGTAAATCTTACTCTTAATGGAAGATCTACGAATCTTAATCGAGAAAGTTGTCCTGTAGGAGGAATTATCAATATCAACTGGGCATCATTAAATGTTGATGATTGTGAAGTAGATAGCAATAACTGGAATGAACTCCCAGGACATTCCTTACCAAAAAATTACACTTCTGGAAATGAGTATACCTTTACTGGAAATGTAACAGCTGACTCTCCTTCAGATGAAGGAATCGTAAGAATCAGCTGTACTGGTATTAATGGTCAAAGGGTTTCCGACATAAAGAACATCACCTGCGGAACTCCGACTCCATGTGATACAGACGCAGATCCTAATTGTACTTCTGGCGGAGCGGTTATCCCAACCTATATTGAGGTATAAAATAAAAAAATTATGAAAAAAATATTAACTCAAAAAATAAACGTTCTATATGCTGTAATTATTGTCCTCGCTGCAATCTTTGGTACAGGATACGCTGTGGCAGAATATGCTGCACCAGGACAAGGTATTATCCCGCTCATACATACAGGTGGTGGTGATCAGTCTATCCAAAGATTAGAACTTGGAATATGTCCAGAGGACTCTTCGAGCCTTGCCTGTGGAGTACTCTCTGGTGTAGATTTTAATGCTCTGGGATCAGATGGAGGACTTTCTCTCTTTGCTAGATCGCTAGAGCCATCTCCAGGTCCAGGTAGTAATTTTACTTTTAATGTCATTGGAGGAACATATTTCCTTGGTAAACTCTTTATTGGGCAAGGTGCGGGCACGACTTTACTCCTCTGGACTAGAGATTATGGAGGAGGAATAAACTCCTTTAATGTTCCCTTACAAAAGGTAAATGTTCATGGAAATATTCTTTCTACTGAACTGATGACAAAACAAATAGGATATACCTCATCAGGTGGCCCAATGGTTCAAAATTCTAATGGGAATGTACGCGTATGTGTAGAAAATGACGGGGATATTGTCTTGTGTCCAGAGATCGATTACTTTGAATATCAATGTGATTATTCTGATGATGAAGAATGGTCTCAGCCTACTTATTCTGAATCCGAAGGAACTTCAATAAGGGGAGGTATTGTTCAAGGAGGCGTACTCGTTTACAGTGAGTGCCCGGTAAATTCAATACCACCTACCGAGGCATATAATTCATCTCGTACCTATACAACGAGTGACAGGGTTTGTTCTGCATCTCAACCCAACGGAAACAATTGTATCGCGCCCGCAGTCCCAGCCTTCGTCTGCGGAGTAGCGACGCCAGGAGACTGGAGTGCCAGAAGCTATACCGATACAAATTGTCCTTTTGGAAATTATCTAAATGGTTCATCATATGATCAAGGGGAGAGTGTCTGTGCTCCTGATGGAACACCAGATAATACCAGCTGTTTGATGCCAGCAGTACCAGCCTATCTCTGTCAGGCAAATGGAGAATGGAATGAATCAGCATACCAAGCCGAGACTTGTCCGTATGGTAATTATTCCTCATCAACCGAATATACTAACGGTGATCTTGTTTGTGCTCCAAATACGTCGCCAGATAATGCTAACTGTACAGGATCAACCATCGGTATTTGTGGTAGTGCAGCAGGTGCTACAACATCAACGCCACCAAGTTCAAACTTGTGTGAAACAGGAGAACCCTCTTCTGTTAACTTTAATACCTCTAATGCAACCTATAATTGGTCTTGTTCTGGATCAAATGGTGGAAATTCTACCCCTTGTGAGTCAAACTACGAAGCACCTCTTGTAAATGGTCAATGTAATACCTTTTCAGGAAATTATCCGAGCCAACCAGCAAATATAAACAATGGATGTGATACAGGATCATATGTTGATATAACCGACACACCTACCGTATGGCGATGGTCATGTGGTGGTAATAATGGAGGAGAAGATGATTCTTGTTCAGCTCTGAGGGAGTGGACACCTTTTACAAGTTTTCAGGCGAGAACAGAAGCAGGTAAGTGTGTCAGAAATACAGTAGGCTCTTATTTTGAGCATAATGGAAACGATGAATTACCTTCTGCAGGAGACTACCTTAGAGATAGTTCATCAGATATTTTCTTAAGTAATATATTTATTAAGATGCCAAACACTGGATATGGTTACGAAATAAATTCCAATGGACAGCGTGCAGATAATGTATACTACTGTGTTCCCTAATTGACTTTAAAAATGAGTTGCAAATACCAGGTAACAGCGATACGATTGCAGAGCAATAATAATAAACAGTATATAAAAAATATTGAGATATACTCGATTCATTCGTTTGAATTTGCCTGTTCATAATTAACCCTTAAACAAAAAAACACCCTTGAGTGTTTTTTTGTTTAATATTTTCTTGCTGTTTTATTCATTAAAATGGTATACTTAAAATAATTATCAGCCTAGAACTACTCTATGAAAAAACTACTACAAAAAATCAATACAAAAACATCTCGATCTGTCATATTAGGATTGGCATTATCATTTTTAATGATGGCTGGTTCATCAATAGCTCAACCAGGAGGAGGACTTGGTGGAAATGTTATCGATGTTATCGATATTAATTCATCTCTTATTGAAAACGGACTCAGTTTTATTGATAGGAATGGTTCTTTTACCATCGGAAGTAATCTGTCTCCACGATGGATTAGGAGTGACGAATCCAACTTCCCTGATTGTATTATATCTGGTCAATCAGTAGAGAGAAGAGAGAGTTGTCTCGATGGTGGAAATGCAGCTTTTGGTAATATACAAATTGACCGTTCTACATTTTTATTAGGAGCAACAGCCGTAGGGTCTGTATTGAGTGGTAATAACATAACCAGTTTCCCTGATGGAGGGTCACAATTTATTGTACAAGATACTCTTGGTGGTTTTGATAGTATCTTGATTTCAGGTCTCAGTTACGGTTTTGATGATTCAAACCAAACAATTTCACCACGAGACTTAACAACACAACAACATGTATGTGCAGACTCTGAAGGAATATTGTTTAGATGTGTAGATTCTGTGACACCCAGCCCAATCACCTATGAGTGGGTTATTGGTGGATGGGGAGAGTGTTCTGATCCAGCAAATGCTACATGTGCAGGTTCATACACTTCTGGAAATACTAACTCTATTTCGTGTGCTGGGCCAACAACACCATCCGCATGTGAAAATCAAGACGCTATATGTACCTTCTCTCCAATAGGAGAATCTATCAAAGAGCGAACGATTACCTGTGTTGACTCAGAAGGAACAGCTCATTCAGATCAAGTATGTATTAATAATGGAGCAGGAGAACCAGAGGCAAGGACATCAACCGTAGGGTGTGATGTGACACCGGCGCCCTTGTGTGGATCAGCTAATGGAACAACAGGACCTAAACCATCAGGTTCAAGTCTCTGTGATATAGGTACGGCATCTTCTGTTATTAACGATGCCTATTCATCATCGGGCGATCCAACATCTTATTCTTGGTCTTGTACTCAAGGAGCAGACTCAGTATCATGTTCGTCTCAAGCGGCTCCAATCTGCTCTTCACTTGAGTTAACACAATCAAATTTAACTATTACAGAGAATCCAGCAGTTACTTCACCAGGGAGTGCAAATGGTGTATTCAGTATAGATTTCGATGATGATATGTATGAAAATGTTAGCTTATTCATTAAGATGGCTCAAGGTTCAGTGAATACAACATCACCGATATCAAATAATTCACCGATATCCTCGGCTAACTATGGAGATACTTTATGGGATATCAGTATTTCAGCTGATTGTAAATCAGGAGGCGGCACACGTCGTACCTCTAATACAATTCAGGCAACAGGATCAACCTCTGCGACGACATCAAACGCTTGTGCAAATCCTGTTTGGTTTGATGGAACAAGTTTTGAGTGGAGAGGTGTTGGGTATGGATACTTTACCCCAAGTCGGGAATCAATAAACCCTAATACCAATAGTCAGGCTGCGTGTAATGGTTATGTAGTAAACGGCTCCGGTAGTGACGCTACATGGTACAAATATGAATGTGTAGAGTCGGGTAACCCAAGTTCAGCAAATGGAAACTTCTTCAAGTATTTCACGAATAATACGCAATCCATCGTATATACAGATTCTTTGGGAGCGCCGCTAAGTTCTTCGGTTAATGACCCTAGTTACGAAACGATTGGTAATCCACTAAATTGGATTTCTAATAATGTGAGATATACTCGGTTTGTTCCCGTTTCGCTTGCCTGTTAATAATTAATCCTTAAACAAAAAACACCTGCGGGTGTTTTTTTATTTGCTGGGATACTATAAAAAATGGTACAATAGTTTCAGTTAACAAACACATACATTATGAAAAATATCAATTGGAAGAATATTATAAAAGGAGCGATGGCAGGAATTCTTTTGCTGAGTCTTGTTGTCTATTCAACAGAGGCATTCTCTACACAAACAGAACGTGACAATCGTTACCTCAGCCAAGAGGGTAACACCAAAGAATCAGGAGGTTTCAATCTTGGGTCTTTTCAATTATCACCCAAGGGAAGTGATAACACCAGTGTGAGATTAGATAAACAATTTTTTGAACTACCAAAAACATTCTTGAGTACTTCTCTTTCTCTCGTTTTTCGACAATACGGAACGGCAGTTTTTGACAGTGTTATTACCTATGGTGATGCTGTTGTTGACTATCTTAATACGGGATATAACATCATTAGAACAGAACCAGAAAACGCAGCGAAACTAAAGGTGAATGGATTGATTCGTATCGAGAGCCTTGCCGACGGAGACCCTAATGATCCACGATTACGTGAGGTCTGTACTAATGACGTTGGTATTCTCAGTGTTTGCGGAAACAATGTCAGCAAAGCCTCTGCGCGTGCCGTAAACGGGGTATGTATTGATTACCCAGGAACCTATACGAATCAACCGGCAATCGATAATGCCAGCGGATGTCAATCCGGTGTTTTTGTTGATGTTCTTGGTGGTCAATCCGATACCGTACATAAATGGTCTTGTTATGGTACTGACGGAGGTCAGTTAGAAAAGTGTAGCGCAAATCAATCACTGGTATTAGATTCCATTGATTTAGGTATTTCGGGGTCAAAACCTCTCAGCCCTTTTGATAGTATCCTTGCTTTTTTCGTTCCTAAAACAGCCGAGGCAGCATCATCTCTTTGTTCAGAGAGAGATAACCTAAATGATAATGGAGTCTATAGGAAATATGGTTCGGCATATATTCGATATTCAGATAGACTTTCTTTTGTTGCAACTATTGGAAATGAAAAAAGTCTAGACTATACTATTTTACGAGAAATAGGTCCTGTAACAACGAATCGCTTGGCGATCTATAACGATAATCAGGCGCAAGTATTATTGCCCAATGGGGAATATCTTATTTCTGGAGATTCAGTTATCAATGAAAAACGCGACCCTCTTGAAGATGATGACGGTTTAAAGGTACCAAGCGGAACACCAGTTTCCGCTATTTCTTTGGTTGTTCAGGGTGGAAAATATTCTTTTGAAGCCTGTAATGATGATCCTTATCTGTCACAGGACGAAATCAGAACCAAAGACATGAATGTCATCCAACAAGAACTCGAAAAATATTACCAGAGAAATGGACGATATCCATCAACCAGAAATATCGGTACCATCGAACCCAACCGTTCATGGGCAAATAGCTCATCTTCGAGCTGGGCAAATATGGCTACCAAACTAGGATTGCAATCTTTGCCCCTTGACCCTAAAAACGATGCCGAGAATACCGCAACAATATGGACAGGAGACCAAAGATACAGTCTCTTTGTCGATGAGACCTCTTTGTCGTGTAATAATCGAGGTCAAGTTTATCTATTGACGGCCCGTTTTGATGATCAATCTGTTGTATCACCAGGGGCACCAACCTGTGATAATGGAAGAAATTATTTTAAAAAAACAGTCGGTGAATGCAAGGATCCTGCCTGTAATGCAACATGGGACATTGGTTCATGGGAATCATGTTCGGCAGGAACGCAAACGCGAACGGTTCAATGTCAAGGGTCAGATGGACAAGAGACACGTGTAGAAAAAGCCTGCGAAACCCAAGATGGACCAAAACCAACCACAACCCAGTCATGTTCCAGTGCGGGTACGTGTCAGGTATTTTCAGGGTCATATGCGAATCAACCCGCATCAGGAATTTCTAACAATGGATGTTCTGCTGGGAATTTTGACGAGCGTTCTGATACCTCAACACAATGGAGGTGGTCATGTCAAGGGCTCAATGGTGGATCTTCTCCCTCATGTTCTGCAACAAAAACGACCTACGCATGGACTACCTCAAATTGGGGAGCCTGTAACACCAGCGAGGGTTCACAATCTCGAACGGTAGAGTGTTTGTCTTCGACCAACGTTATTGTTTCTGATTCATTCTGTTCAGGATCAAAACCTACACCATCTCAGTCGTGTGCCGTTGCAGGATCATGTAAAACATTTAATAGTACTTACGCATCTCAGCCAGCAACAACTTCAGCGACGGCATGTAATGATGGAACCTACACTGATATTTCTGATACAACAAGAGATTTCAGGTGGCAATGTACAGGTCTGGGTGGAGGATCTACGGTGAACTGTTCTGGCGCAAAAATTAATCAAAATCCAATTTCTGAATATACTTTTGATGTCTGTGAATACACCGGTAGTGGAAATGAAATCGTAGATAGTATTTCAAGAATCGATGGTCGCATCATAGGCGCAACATCAACAACAGATATAAATTCTAAAATAGGACGTTCCTTGAAAACAGACGGAAACACAGGGTATACAATAGTACCTCATGATTCAAGGCACTCATTTTCAGAACGTATGTCATTATCATTTTGGATGAACCCGAGTGAAACTCCAGATGTTTCTGCTGCGCATATTCTTGACAAATGGTCATCAACGTCCAACGCCAATTATGTTGTGTACTATTCTGAAACTGGATCTCTGCGTGTTTATGCAAACGTTGGTGGTTCATGGACCTCACCAAGCTCGGCATATACTCCTCCTTTAAATGCATGGACTCATGTTGCATGGACCTATGATTACGACGAAGGTGGGCAACTCTATATCAATGGGTCACCCCTAGGGTCTCTTCAGGGCAAAGGTCTCTTGGCTACAAATACGGCAGATGTAAATATTTCTCATCCTGAATTCAATGGACGTCTGGATGAGGTAAAGATCTATGCTGATAGATTATCACCAGCAATGATTGCGAGCCTCTACAACGCAGAAAATAATAAAACAGTAACCATTAATTGTCTTTCTAATGACCAAAAACGTGAACGTGATATTGCTGAAATTAAAGAATTATTAGCCGTATATTATGATAACAATGGACAATACCCATCATCAGGAGGTTCAATAGAACCTAATTCAGGCTGGGAAAATTCAGGGAGTTCACAATGGGATACACTCGCCACAACTCTTGGAGTCAGTACCCTACCCAAAGATCCAATTAATCCAGATGATGGAACACTTGCAAACGGATGGACTCATGAATATCGTTACTATTATTATTCAAAAAATTATGGCTGCGATGGTCAATGGTATATGCTGTTTCACAAATCCGAAGACAATCCATCTGAAACCGTTGGAAATGTAAAATCATGTAATCGTCAATTTACGTATTCTAATATGATAGGGACCGGTGAATGTGCATCAGAGTTCTGTGATACCTCGTGGTCTGCAGGTGGATGGGGATCATGTTCAGCAGGAACACAAACACGAACCGTCCAATGTATTGGTTCAGAAGGAACGGTTACATCAAATTCAAATTGTTGGGACGCAGGTATACAACCAGCAACAAGTCAGTCCTGTGCAAGTGCTGGAATATGTAAACCACTGACAGGTAATTATACATCCCAGCCAGGAACAACAACCACAACTGCGTGTAATGCAGGAACCTATAATGATTTACTCGACGGTTCAAAAGATACGAATTGGAGCTGGCAATGTAGGGGTATTAACGGTGGTGCTAATGACACCTGTTCTGCCAATAGGCAAGTCAATGGAATATGCGGATCATCAAACGGAGGAACCTATACCACAACACCACCAGCAAATTGTGGCTATGGAGTGAGTGCCAGTTGGACCGACACAATCGCCAATGATGATACTTGGAATTGGGACTGCAGAGGGCTCAATGGAGGAGCAACGACTTCGTGTTCAGCCAATTTTCGCCGCAACGCCGTCTGCCAATCATTCACGTCATCATATGCGACGCAACCAGCAACAGGCCCTGGTCTCTCCGCAAGTGCAAACAACGGTTGTTCAATCGGAACCTTCGATGACGTCTCTGACACTACAAACCAATGGAACTGGAATTGTAATGGTGTCAATGGTGGAGCCACTTCATCGTGTTCTGCAACGCGTACAACCTATAGGTGGATTACTTCTGCATGGGAATCGTGCGATGCGACCACAGGAACACAGTCTCGAGATCTCCGTTGCCAAGATTCTACAGGAGGAACGGTTGCTGATTCATTGTGTTCAGGTATACAACCATCAACCAGTCAATCATGTACCGTAAATGCACTATGTGAAAGTTATACGGCTAACTATACTTCCCAGCCCGCAACAAATAGTTCTGACGGATGCACCGTAGGGACCTATTCAGATAAAATTGATGGACCCTATGACGCATTGTGGACATGGCAATGTAATGGAAAAAATGGAGGAACAGATGCAGATTGTTCAGCAAATGTCCAAAAAAATGGTATGTGTAAATCATTTAATGCAACCTATAGTTCACAACCAGCAACGTCAACCTCAGCTGGCTGTCATGTAGGTTTGTACACTAATATTTCTAATACTAATGCAAACTATCGATGGTCTTGTTCAGGTTCAAACGGAGGGTCATCAACAGTATGTAATGCGAATTCTCAATATTATTGGTCTGCAGGAGAATATACATCATGTGATCCTTTCCAAGGGACACAATCACGAATCGTCATTTGTACTTCACAAGCAACAAGGGCTACGGTCAGTGATTCATTGTGTACTGACGAGGAACCAATTGCGGCAAGAAATTGCCCCGTCACAGGATCATGTAACACCACCTATAACGGTGCCTATGGTTCTCAGCCAGCAACCAATACCTCAAACGGATGTACTGCAGGTGCCTATCTAAATATCTCAAATAGCAAAAAAAATTGGAACTGGCAGTGTAATGGGTTGAACGGTTCGGCAAATTCGCCAACCTGTTCAGCAGAACGAGGAAGTTCTTTTCAATTAATGCAGGGCTGATAGTTCAGTTATCAATCATACATAGGCTTATCTACGCAATACAAAAAACACCCGCGGGTGTTTTTTTGTATTGCACATATAACAATTAAATGGTATATTAATGTAAATAACACAGAACCTTTAAAACTCAATAAGATGAAAAAGATAATGATTACTTTCGGTTTATTTTTTTGTGTAGTAATGAGTGGCAACGCTCAAAATACCTCAAACGTATCTTCATACCACGAACCAACAATTGGTTCTGCGGTTAATGCTACACATGCATTTAGTATCGCGCAACCACATGATGGGTCTGATGGTATTATTAGAAAATTTGATCATCAAGGGCTTTTGCTGAACACAGCCGTCCTTCCTAATGACAATCCTAGTTTTGCAGTATCTCAGCCTTATGAAATGACGGCACGGGGAAATAATATTTCTGTTATTGCTGGAACATGGGCTACTACTAGCGGCACTCGGATAGTACGTTCAGAGTCATTATTGGCTATTTCAGAGAATCTGGATATGTCCAATTTAAATTCTTTGGTTGCCTATCAGTCGAATTTTTTTTCTATTGCTGATGATGGTGATAATCTATATGTATTATATTTAGCAAATAATTCAGATGCCGCCTTGGGGGTGAATCCTGATGGATCTCTTGACCCAGGTGAAACAGCCATCATTGCAAATGCTGGAGATGGTATTAATAACAAAACGCGACTGATTATCACAAACCGTGATAATCCCAAAAATGTCTCGCATGTTATTGACCTTGCACCGAACGCAACATCCGTAAATCCTTTTATTTCTTGGGTAGACGGAAGACCTGTTCGTTCTAATTCAACCGTGCTCGGCAATGGATACATTGCGATTAAATACAAAGCAGATGCTCTATTACATTTGTCTATTTTTGACCCAGAGAATCCCGTTGATGATGCAGGAAATTATAATCCTGTTCACGAATTCACGGGAAACGACCAAGGTCAAATGGACGATTTAAATATTGCCTTTTGCAACGATAATTATTATGTATCGTATTGGAAAGAAGAAAAACTCATTGCTTATGACCAAGATTTTAATCCTATTCATGAAACCCATGAGTATGATTTTTCCTTTGGTGGTATACCTGCAGGTATACAGTGTTTATCAAATGGAGATTTAAAAGTCATGATTACCATGGGAAGTGCTCCACTTGCTGAAACACCTCGTTCGTCTTTTCTTGATAAAAGATTAAACGAAAAATATTTTGTTGGAGGGTTTATTACCAACTGGAGGGGGTATTTTAAATCTCATCCTGTTCCGATAAATGATACCGAGTTTAGCGATACCGAGTCGATAGTCTTTGGAAATTTCCAAGGAGAATCTATTGTTGTTGATGGGGTAATTATCCCCAGTACTAACGGTAATTTAGATTATCGAACGATATTTCATCGCGTTAATCAAATTGCGCCAACAACGACGATCAGTATCAATGATAGTCCTGCGGAATTTATTAGTGTGTATATGCACACGACTCTTGACCCCAATGACCCAACGCAATTAATTGATTGTGGAGACTGTGCTGAGGTATGGGTAACTATTCCTTCTGGGACAGTATTGCCAGAGAACCTTGAAACAGCTCTTTTTTTACAAAATGGTGTTAATGTTGACGATAACCATTTTTTGCATACGGCAAATATGGGGATTGACGAATTCAAGCCTCTTGGTTTCCAAGATTATTATTTGGTAAAAACCTTACCAAATGGGAGTTCCTATTCATCTCCTGTGACCGATCATAATCTGTCGCTGAGGGTATATCTCACCGAACAAATCCTTACTCTTGATGTTGATAGGTTTGATAATTCTGAATTTTTAGTCTACCCTAATCCTACGGGTAGTAAAGTGTCTATCGACAGTTCGCTGCCGATTGATCAAGTCCATGTCTATGACATGACTGGCCAAGCTATTGGACGCTACGAGGGTCTTTCAGACATAGACCTCAGCGCCTATGCATCAGGGATATATATATTTCGTATATATGCTGGTGGATCTGTTGCTGTTAAAAAAATTATAAAACAATAGTTTTATAATCATAAAATGAAACCCTTTTGAGCTGATGCTTAAAAGGGTTTTTTTATTTGGATAGATTCAATGACAAAATAACAAACAAAGAAAATTATGACTAGAGGAATAGACTATCTATGGTATAATTGCGAATATGAAAAATCGTAAAAAAATGATTGTTGCCAATTGGAAAATGAACGTTACCTCAGAAAAAGATGCTGTAGGTTTATTCAACTCAATTAAAACCGTTGTTGCAAAATTAGACTATACGCGGATGGTATGTTGCCCACCACATATGTACATCAATCAAGTCGTAAAACAGGCAAATCATCCTAATTACCAAGTCGGCGCTCAGGATGCTTACCCCGAAGAATCAGGTTCACGAACAGGAGAAACCTCAGTACTCATGATGAAAAATGCTGGAGTCAAATATGTTATTCTCGGACATTCAGAGAGACGGCATCTCGAGACAAAATCAGACATATCACGAAAAGTTACCGCTGTATTAGAACATGGAATGATGCCTATTATTTGCGTAGGAGAGGAAACACGAGATAAAAACTGGAAAAAGGCATTAGCTCAACAACTAAAGGATGTATTTAATCGTGTTCCCAAAAAAGAACCCGAAAATATTATCATTGCCTATGAACCAATTTGGGCAATTAGTTCTGATAAAAAAAATCCAGCAACATCAACCGAATATATGGAGGCCCTAGAGGTCATCAAAAAAGAATTACAGAAAATCTTTAAAACCGTCAAGGCTGTTGATAAAATTAGATTTCTCTACGGAGGATCTCTGGATGATAAAAATATAGAAGATTTTTTGCGCCACGCAGAGATTAACGGATTTTTAGTAGGTCGCGTATCACATGACCCGAGAATCCTTATGACAATGTTTCGTCTTATCGAAGACCACGTACAAAAAGAAATATTTGCACAAATTGCAGAAAAATAAAATCCCAGAACGGGGTTTTTTTTGTATTTAAAATAATAAGGTCTTTTTGGATATGATGTATAACGTAATATGATAAAATGAATGTATGAAATTCATACAAGAAAAAGTACTCGAAAACTCAATTAAACATGTCACCAACCTCAAGGGAAAAAAGGTTCTTTTGCGTATTGATGTGAATACTTCATTGGGTGAAAATGGAACCGTTGATCCTGGAGAAGATTGGAGAATCATAAAATCCTATCAAACCATTGATTATTTGGTAGACCAAGGCGCCTGCGTTATTTTGATCAGTCATATAGGACGAGACCCCTTGGAATCTTTGAAACCAATATACGAATATATGGCAGGGCACATAACCCTGGGATTTCTCCCTCGGTACGATACAGAAATATTTGAAAATACGATCATAAATATGCAACATGGTTCAGTTGTTATGGTTGAAAACCTCAGACAACACACAGGAGAAAAAAATAACGACCCAGCATTTTTGGATGATATCATCTCCCGGTGTGATCTCTATGTAAACGATGCTTTTTCGGTATCGCATAGAACTCATGCCAGTGTTCATGCTATAACATCAAAATTACCGTCATATTTTGGACTGCAGTTTTGTGACGAGATTAGTTACATTCACAAAGCCCTCAATAGCAAAAAAAAGAACACCGTGTTGGTTCTTGGGGGAGCGAAATTTGGAACAAAATTAGATTTGTTACAGCAATTATTGCCCCATATCAATTATGCCTTGGTAGGAGGTGCCTTGGCTAATGTATTTTTGCGAGAGCGAGGTATGAATATCGGCAAATCCTTTGCAGACCAGGTTGATATTTCAGAAATGCTAGAAAGTGAAAAAATTGTTGTACCCATCGATGCGGTTGATCAACATGGTGATGTGGTTTCTATTCACGAGGTTGGAGACGATGGAATCATTTTAGATATTGGTCCCGAGACGGAGAAACTCTTTGAGCAGATTATTGATCATGCTGATAGTATTATTTGGAATGGGCCAATGGGTAAATATGAAGATGGATATGTTTCTGGTTCAATAGCCATAGCCGACAGCATATCGCATGCATCGGCATTCTCGGTAACCGGTGGTGGAGACACGGCAACCGTCATCTCTGAACAAGGGCTGGCAGATAGTTTTGATTTTATTTCAACAGGAGGAGGAGCCATGCTCGATTTTATGGTCAAAGGATCCCTGCCTGCCATTGATGAACTATTACGGCAATCAGAAATAAGGAATAAAAACTAATGTAATAAAAACAATGCCTATGCATTGTTTTTAATGTGAACATCATCTATTCATTATTATTCTCTATCATATATTCCGTCAATCTAACCTTCGTATACCTATCAGATTTTTTGTAGAGAGATCCGTTTTATTCAGAGACTCCCCATTGTGCCAGTATTTCTTCTCTGTGTTCAGGCGAGAGGGCTTTTTTGAATTTTGATTTTCGTCCTGTGGTGCGTGCTTCGCAGTCTTTCCATGTATCAAATTCTTCTAATGTGCCATCAATCAATGCTAGGTATTTATAAGCCTTACCGCTTTTTTTGGCAGACTTTTTTGCGATGGCTTCTTGTTCTTCTTTTGAGGGTATCGTGAGGATATTTTGATCACTATACTCTGATATGGTACCTCGGTATAATTTTACATTGGTTCCTTCTGCCAATAATCGTGCGATATCATCGACCCGTTCGTTCCCAGGGACACCAACATGCCCGCGTACATGATGCCAAGAAATAGTTTCTTTACCTCGTTGACCTATCAATGAATGCAGACTTTGAAATAATTCTTTGTTTTTTATCTTTTCCTCGGCTTTGGTTTTCCAACCATTTATTGCCCATCCATACATCCATTTTGTTGCTCCATTAATAGCATATTGTGAATCAGTATAAATATGCAAATGCGAACTACTGTTAATGGCATAGGATAATACCGACACAATGGCAGTTAACTCCATTTCGTTGTTCGTTGTTTTTAGTTTTGTTCCACCGAGTTCAATCAATTCATCCATCTTTGGAAAAACCAACAGGGCACCCCATCCACCGGGTCCAGGATTTCCCAATGATGACCCATCGGTAAAGGCAATCAATGCATTGTCTAATTTTGTTATCATACCTGTATCCTATCATATTTAAAAACCAGCTAATAGAGAATATTAAAATGCATTATACAATAACCCTATAGATACTATGAGGCTATTTCTTTGGTTATCGTCATCCTATCTCTATCAAATAATACGAGGTATATATTGTGTCGTTGAATAGTATTATTATTGGCAAAATAAAAACACCTAAGGGTGATTTATTTTTTATCTGCTTTCATTTCTATTCGAATTTCTTTTTCTAATTTGTTCATCAATTTTATTTCAGAATCGAGTTTCTTTCGAGCCGCGTCATATCCGCGACCTAATTTTACCTCATCCATATCTTTTGATCCTTCTGGTGGAAGATAAGTATATGATGCTCCTGCCTTTTTGATCAATCCATATTTTTCTCCAAGGGCAAGTAATTCACCATTTTTGGCAATACCTTCTCCATAGATAATATCAAATTCTGTTTTGGTGAATGGTGCGGCAACTTTGTTTTTCGCTACCTTTACGCGTGTACGAGACCCAACGACTTCTTCACCTTTTTTGATTTGTGCAATACGTCTAATATCTAATCGTACTGATGAATAGAATTTTAATGCCTTTCCACCTGGTGTTGTTTCAGGTGACCCAAACATGACTCCAATTTTCATACGAATTTGATTAATAAAAATAACGGTTGTGTTTGATTTTGAAACGATCGCCGTTAATTTACGTAAGGCCTGAGACATCAATCGTGCTTGTTTTCCAACATGATGAGCCCCCATGTCTCCTTCGATTTCGTCTTTGGGTGTTAAGGCTGCAACAGAGTCAATAACAATAACATCCAAGTTCCCAGAGCGTACCAATGAATCAACAATCTCCAAGGCTTGCTCTCCGTTATCTGGTTGTGATACCAATAAATGGTCGGTGTTTACACCAATATTCTTTGCATACAATGGGTCCAAGGCATGCTCGGCATCGATAAATGCACATATACCTCCAGCCTTTTGAGCTTCTGCGATGATGTGTAATGTCAGAGTCGTCTTACCTGATGCCTCTGGTCCATAAATTTCAATAACGCGACCTCGTGGAATTCCACCTACTCCCAACGCATCGTCCAGTCCAATCGAACCAGTAGAAATAGCAGGAATATCAGCCTTTGGTGCATCACCTAGTTTAATAATAGATCCTTCACCAAATTTAGTCTGAATCATATCAACCGTTTGTTGCAGTTGAGCTGTTGCTGCTTCTTTTTTTGCAGCAGATTCTAGCTGTTTCTTTTCAGCTAATTTTTCAGCGGCTTTGGCTTCTTTTTCAGCTAATTTTTCAGCGGCTTTGGCTTCTTTTTCAGCTAATTTTTCTTCAGCTGTTGGTACTTTTTTTTCTTCGGTTGGATCTTTTGTCTTTGTTTCTTTTGCCATAATAATTTTAGTTTATGAGATAAAATATTCTAGGAATTCGCTGTATATTTTTTGATGAATTCAGAATATAACCTGTGGTTATTCTATCGTTTATTCTCGTAATGCTTGTTCTTTTTCGTTTTGTAGCGCTTCTTCAGCCTCAGCTTTGATTTGTTTATTTACTGCCTCAACACGTGTTGAGGGAAAATCTCTATCTTCACCTCCATAGTTAACATAATATTGATATTGCCGATAGTTATTAAACGTATCGTTGATACCTATCTCTATTATAGAGTTTCCTGTAGGTATAACAATGATCTTTCTAAAACTCAAATCATCATTGATAGAGGTATTCACTCCATTGATAGTGAGCACCGAAGTATTAGCCAACGACCCTGTGATGACTATTGGGTTCTCTTGAATTACTGAATACTCCTCTAGGTTAATTGAAATAATCTGTGGTCCACCGAGGTAACGACTAAATCTATTAAATCCAAAAATAATAATGAATGCGAATAAGACAAATCCAATAATCATTCCAACCAGTTTGCGTGGGTTATGTTCCATAGTTAGCCGAGGATATCACCTGCCTCAGCAGGTTTGTTATCTTCCTCTGCGTCGTTTTCATCGCTTAGGTATACGTCTCTGGCTTTTGAACCATTTGCCGGACCGACGATACCTTGATCTTCGAGGTTATCAATAATTCGAGCCGCTCGTGAATAGCCAATAGAGAGTCTTCTCTGTAGATATGATGTCGAGGCTTTTTTACTCTCGATAACAACCTTTATGGCCTCGGCTACCATTGGGTCTTCGTCTTGATCATCAGCGAGGGTGATACCACCGGTTCCATCAGAAATGTTTTCATCAGGAAGGCTGATCGTATCGTCTAGTTCATACTTGTAATTCTTTTGAATGAATTCAACAACACTCTTTACTTCGTCCTCGGAAACATAGGGACATTGAATACGTACGGACTCGTTGGCTCCTTCTCCTTTGTATAACATGTCACCGTAGCCTAATAGTTTTTCTGCACCACGCGTATCTAAAATAGTTCGCGAGTCAATTTGCGACGCCACCTTCATAGCCAGTCGCGTTGGAACATTTGCCTTGATGAGTCCCGTAATAACATTAACCGATGGTCGTTGCGTTGCCAGCAAGAGGTGAATACCAACGGCTCGTGACATTTGTGCCAATCGAACAATAGATGCCTCTAGTTCTCGTGGGTATGAGCTCATAATATCTGAAAGCTCATCAATAATAATCACAATATACGGCATTTTTTCAGGTAACTCACCGTCATAGTTTTCAATATCATCTTGAGTTAAATTTTTATAGGCTGGTTTAACAATGGTCTTGTGATACGAATCAATATCGCGAACACTTTGTTTCTCGAGGATACTATAACGACGCTCCATTTCTGAAATTGCCCATTTTAATGCCAAGACAGCCTTTTTAGGGTCAGTAATAACAGGCGTCAAGAGGTGAGGGATCTTTTTGTATAAGGTCATCTCTACTCGTTTCGGGTCAATCATAATGAACCGCAACATATCAGGTCCATTTTTATACAACAGCGAAATAATAATATTATGAATCGTTACCGATTTACCTGCACCAGTTGCTCCCGCAATTAATGCGTGGGGCATTTTTCCAATATTGGCAAAATGAGATTTACCCGATACTCCCTTACCGAGAGATACCAATAATGGTTTGCCAGGGTCTTGGAATGTTTTTTCAGATAACTGCGTACCTAATCCGATGGTTGATTTCTTGGTGTTGGGAACTTCGATTCCTACCAATGAACGTCCTGGGATAGGGGCTTCGATACGAATTGACTTGGCTGCCAAGGCTAACGCAAGTTCATTTTGCAGACTCGCAATTTTAGACAACCGAACGCCTTGGGCTGGTTTCATGGCATAACGTGTTACCGTCGGTCCAATAGTTATTTCATCCATTTCAACAGCGATACCAAAATTGCTGAGGGTTCGCTGGATTAAATTCGCATTAACCTTGATGTCTCCTGTGGATGGTTTACCCGAAGATTTTCCCAAGAGATTCAATGGTGGGGTGATATATGATGAGGCAAACATAGCTCCAGCATCAATGGTGATTTCATCATCACCATCTGTTTTTGATTTCTTTTTGCTCAGGCTAGGTATTGAAAAACTCTTTTTTGGTTCTTCCTCTGGTGATGATTTTTCGCTCTGTGCCGTTGCCTTTTCGATCTGTTCTTGGATTTTTTGTTCCCGCGCTTCTGAATCTTCATCGGTATTCATTTTATCTGCAATAGATTCTTTTACTTTTTTCAAGGAACTGAGTCTGGGGTCAAAAATTATAAATGCAGATATCACCAACGACCCTATCAATAATACCGACGAGAAATAGATATCAAATCCTGCAATTAAATTGCTGCCGATTGTTTTTCCTAATAATCCTCCTGCGTTGAATTCACTATGGGAACCAAAGATATCTATCAATCCAATAATAGAGAGACTTATTACAAAAAATGAAATAATATCTTGGGTCCGCATATGAATCTCTTGGATCGTTCGATAGGCACAAATTGATAACAACAAAGGTATCAATATGAATCCATAACCAATACTGTAGGTTACTATTTTAATATGAAAAAATTGCCCAATAGTTCCGGCTGA
>Ga0136601_1000007_pt1 | contig 123754 bp, 122 predicted proteins | sample AntRauMFilla2699_FD_181020 | JGI IMG/M metagenome (GOLD analysis project Ga0136601, IMG submission 181020) | Saline lake microbial communities from Rauer Islands, Antarctica - Metagenome Filla 2 #699 | ecosystem: Environmental > Aquatic > Non-marine Saline and Alkaline > Saline | place...
ACTCCAGCGACTCCTGACCCAGACCCACCGCCACCAGATCCTGATCCCGACCCCGACCCGGAACCGACTCCGGCTAGTTGGCAATCAGCCTGGGATACGCGTAATTACAACACCATCCGCAGTTGGTATCGCAACAACACCGGTATCAAAGCTACCGGTCTAACAGACGCTGACTTAACGCCGTCTGGCTCAATATCCTCCACCAGTGATGGGCAGGTTATCGAAGGGCTGTTGGTTACAGGTTCAATAAACATCAAACATAAAAATGTGACGGTTCGGAATACTAAGGTCGTTAATTCTGGCAATACGATTGCGATTAATGTTAGCTACAGCAATCGAGACGTAGTAAATAAATTTACCGTCGAAAATGTATCTCTCATCGGTACCGGAGACGACACCGAGTTTCGCCAGGCACTCGGCGGCACCTACGCACCAGTTTATGTTAAGCGCGTGTACATTGATGGTTTTGGCGGCGGAATACGGTTATCGCATGAAAACGGTGACACAGTAGAATACTCGATGGTAGAGAATATCCGTACGCATCCAGGCTCACACAACACCGCTATTTCGACTCGCGGCGGCAACAACAAAACCATTACTCATAACTGGTTTGAGGGTTCGACATCCTCGGCGTTGTCTCTCTATCCAGATGCGAGCGCCATAACTAATCTTACTGCAAGCAAAAACCTATTCGATGGTGGCACCTACAGTATTCTTGGTGGTGATGGCAAGATTTACGGACCTCAGTCAACCCATAACAGATTCATCAACAACTTGTTTACCAGGAACTATAGTTCTGGACCGCTGGCGGCGTTTGATAGGAGTATTGAAGGTCGTGAGTGGTCTGGTAATTATTATCTTGACGGTACTTTGATACCGTAGAGTCCATCGGTTTGATAATCGCCGTCAGGGCAAGCCGGCTAACAGAAGGGCTAACGAGGAGTATAATCAAACAGATATATGAAGTTTCATCGTCACATCCATCACCACTCCAAACGTAATCCAGTCTTAACCAGCTTGGCCGTGTTTAGCGCAGCTGTTCTGACGGCGCTGCTCGTCATCAACGGCGCCACAATTTTGGCCCAAGCTCGCTCGATCTTCCTCGAGCTCGAATCTGGCAGCCGCACTAGTGTTACTCAAAAGTCTAGCTCGAACGCCTCAGGTGGTAAGTACGTCCAGTTTAGCAACGGTAGCGACTCCACGCCGGCACCAGATCCTGAGCCAGACCCAGACCCAGACCCCACGCCAACACCGCAAGCTCGCTTCCCGGGTGATCCTGGAGCTGGCAGTGCTTACTGGGGTTCGAGTGTAAAGAACAACGGAGATCCGTCTGGTCGGCACGAGTCTGCAACTGGCAAATCACTAGCAATTAGGCGCTCATTTTTTCAATGGCACCATCACGACAACCCCAGTAACGACTGGCTATATCGAACGGTCGAAGACGACCTAGCGCACAATCGTTTACCGTGGGTCTCGACCAAGACTCCATCGTGGCAAGAAGTCGCCAACGGTGACCATGATGCCCGAATAGATCAGTTACTGAACAAGCTCGATTCTTACGGAAAACCAATCTGGTTGACGTTTCACCACGAGCCGGAAGGCGGTGGCGGTAATAACTTCCCTGATGACCCTGGCGGCGCAAGCGCTTGGCGCGGCATGCAGCGCCGAGTTCGCCAACGAATGAATGTGCTTGGCACTGAAAACATCGCATTTGCGCCGATACTGATGGGCTATACCTGGAATCCTAGCTCCGGGCGGACGCCAAATGACTGGTGGACCGGTAACACCTGGGACTTCTACGGAATTGACCACTATGTAAAAAGCGACAGTGGTACCATGCTGAACAGTGTTCATGACAGCTATTCATCATGGATAGCAGCCAACGGTCTGCCAATTGCCATCGGTGAGTGGGGCAATGTTCAGCATGATTCGCAGGGCGCGACAGAGATGCAGCAGTATTGGGAGTGGGGATTGGCCAATAACATTGTTGGATTTTGCTACTACGATACTGATGTGAACGGTGGCGCTCCGTTATCCGGCGCAGTTCTCGACAAGTTCCGTAACATTCTCAAAAACGACAATCGTGTCCAACGCATCAACAGTCTCTAGTGCTATCTTTATCTAAAATACCCCTGCACAGCGGTGCTAGCGAGTGCTATACTGACAGGCAGTAATTGGCCTATTCGATACGACCAATGCTGCCTGGATATACCAAGCAGTTAGCTACTGAGGCAATCAAGGAGGAACGATGATAAAGAATTTATTGAAGAAAGTTACCGGCGATCCGCTCACGAAGAAGCTGAAAGTCTACCGTAAGCAGGTTGAGGATATTAATCAGCTAGCTGATGCATATTCCAAGAAATCTGATAAAGAACTAAAAACTGCTATAGCTGATTATCGTCAACAAATCGCTGATGATAAAACAACGTTAGACGAGATTCTGAATGATGTGTTTGCGATTACACGCGAGATGGCCGAGCGCAAAGTCGAGATGCGACCATTTGATGTGCAGCTAATTGGTGGTCTGGCACTACACGAAGGCACCGTGGCCGAGATGCGTACTGGTGAAGGTAAGACTCTAGTAGCGACGCTGCCGGTTGTGCTGAACGGTCTAACAGGTAAAGGCGTCCATGTGGTGACAGTTAACGATTACCTGGCACGGCGTGACGCTGGCTGGATGGCACAAGTTTACGATGCACTTGGTCTGAGCGTTGGTGTTATCAAGGCTGACGAGTCATTTATCTATGATGCCGATTATAGCGATGACACCCACGACGACCCCCGTTTGCGACAGCTAAAGCCATGTTCACGGCGTGAAGCCTACGCAGCGGATGTTACCTATGGCACCAACAACGAGTTTGGCTTTGATTATTTGCGGGACAACATGGCTCGTTCGGCTGAAGACATCGTCCAGGGTGATCTTAATTTTGCGATTGTTGATGAAGTCGACTCGATTTTGATTGATGAAGCACGGACGCCGCTGATTATATCCGCTCCAGCTACGACAAGTTCTTCTCAGTACCAGACTTTTGCTAAAGCCGTTAGTCGGCTTAAACCAGAACACTACGAGGTCGACGAAAAGCGTCGTAGCGCGACCCTGACAGATGAAGGCATCGAGAAGCTTGAGTCAGTACTGAAGCTCGACAACCTCTATGACCCCAAACATGTTCAAGCTGTATATCACCTTGAACAAGCGCTTAAAGCCCAAACTTTGTTCAAACGTGATAAAAACTATGTCATTAACAACGGCGAGATTGTCATCGTCGATGAGTTCACCGGACGGTTGATGCAAGGCCGACGCTATAGCGAAGGCCTCCACCAGGCGATTGAGGCCAAGGAGAATGTTGAAGTCCAGCAGGAAAGCATGACATTGGCGACTATTAGTTTCCAGAATTACTTTCGGCTGTATGACAAGCTGAGCGGTATGACAGGTACCGCTGCGACTGAGGCCGAGGAATTCTTCACGATTTACAAGCTCGATGTAACCGTCATTCCGACGAATGAACCAATTGACCGCGATGACAAGCCCGATCGGATTTACGGAACCGAAAAGGGTAAATATAACTCTATCGTTGAGGAAGTGCAGCTACGTATCGATGGCGGGCAGCCAGTATTGATTGGTACTGTTTCAGTTGAGAAGAATGAGTACCTTAGTAAATTGTTGAACAAAGCCGGCATCAATCATGAAGTTCTGAATGCCAAGAATAACGAGCGCGAAGCCGCGATTGTCGAAAATGCTGGTCATGCTGGTGCAGTTACACTTGCGACAAATATCGCTGGTCGTGGTACCGACATCAAGCTGGGTGAGGGCGTTGTTAAAGCTGGCGGTCTACACGTCATCGGCACCGAGCGGCACGAGTCGCGACGAATCGATAATCAGCTGCGCGGTCGGTCCGGTCGCCAGGGCGACCCCGGTTCGACTCAGTTCTACATCTCTGCCGAAGACGATATGATGCGTATCTTTGGCGGTGATCGCATGAAACGACTGATGGAGCGCATGGGCGTAGATGAATCGACACCAATCGAGAACAAATCTATTACCAAAGTTCTCGAGAATGCGCAGGAAAAAGTCGAAAATATGAACTTCGACCAACGGAAGCAAGTCGTTCAGTACGATGACGTCATGAATAAGCACCGCAAGCAGACGTATCGACGCCGCCGCGCAGTTTTGCGCAGTGAGAATATCAAACAGGAGTTCGAGCAGCTACTTGATGATGAGCTTGATTGGCTAGCGAAGTCCGAGCAGCTGACCGACGAGCAACGTGTCGATGAGTTTGCAAATGTTATCCCGATAAGCAAGAAGCAGCAGAAAGTGTTGAAGAAGCTCTCCGGTCAAAAGCTGGTAGATGAGCTTGCCGAAACAGCCAAAGACCTCCACACCAAGCGTGAACAGAAGTTTACTCCAGAGATAATGAGACAAATCGAACGTGAAGTCTATCTACGCATCCTGGATGACCAGTGGATGCAGCATCTCGAGAATATGCAGCATCTGCGAGACGGTATCAACTGGCGCTCAGTTGGTCAGCGAGACCCGCTCGTTGAGTATCGGCGCGAAGGTCAGCAGTTCTTCGAAGAAATGATGGGTAGTTTGCGCAGTGGAGTACTGAGGATGGTCTACAGGGCAGAGCCGCAGCCGACTGCCGCTACCCAAGAAAGCAGTGATATCGAGACCGAACTAACCAAAGCCGCGATTCATGCCCGTTCAAATGCTCAAAAATCAGGGGAATCCTCAGCTACACGAACCAAAAAACAGACCAAGAAAAAAGGTCGCCACGTCAGCAGCGCTGAGGTTAAAAAAGTTCGCAAACGCAGTAAGAAGCGCAAATAACGGATGCGACATAGCGTAGAAGAAATCGAGTTAAAAGCCGGGGCTAAAGGCTTGCTAATAAATGTTCCTGATTCGCCGGTGTTTACATTCGACTTTAACGTCCGGGCTGGTTATTACTTGTCACCAAAGGACAAATGGGATACTCCGCACGTCCTTGAGCATCTGATGTTCGGCGCTAACCAGGACTATCCAACTGCCCGCAGCTTTAACCAGGCACTGGAGCAGAACGGTGCCTATGCCAACGCCAGCACTGACACTTGGGACGTGAACTATACCGCAGAGTGTGCGGATTTCGAATGGGAACGGGTGCTTGATTTATACCTAACCTCTCTGACAAAGCCACTATTTGAACCCGAAGAGTTGAAGTCAGAGCTCGGCAATGTTCAAGAAGAATTGGCAGCAAATCTCAATAGTTATTTTCGCATCTTGAGCAATGAAATCCACGAGAATGTGCAGCTGTTATCACTGTCGGATAGTGAACGCATACAGCAGCTGAGCGATATCACTGTCGAAGATGTACGAGGGCACTACAAGAAAACACATCAAGCCAAAAACATTCGTTTTATCATCGCTGGCAACCTCAAAGCAGATCGCGACAAAATCGTATCCAAGCTCGAGAAATACTTGTCGAACCTCCCCAAAGGTAAGCGCCGGGAACTATTGAATGAGACACCAAAGCCGCCCAGACAGGTGTTAACAGTCGGCCGTTCGGACGTAGAGAAACTTCACTACTACATGGATCTCTATAGTCCCGAGCGTCGACTAACCCTTCGCGAGGAGGATGCCCTGGAGGTCTTGAACCAGTTGCTGACTGGTTCTTTGAGCTCACGGGTCTATGGACGGGCGCGCGAGCAGGGTATCGCCTATAGTATCGGTTCGTTTACGGCGAACCAGCTCGGTCACAGTCGCTGGTCATTTGCCGGTACGGTTGGTAACCAGAACGCTCCAGCCCTGTTTGAACTCATCGCTCAGCAGTTTAATGACATCGTCGAGGGTGACATCAGTAAAGCTGAACTCGAAGCTGCCAAGTTGCAAAACCTCGGTCAGTTCAAACGCAGCGTTCAAAAGACTACACAGCTGGTGGCTGGCTATATGGACCGCTATTTCTTCGATGACAGCATCCCCGACTTTAAGGGGATAGAAGATCGTATCCGAGGCGTGACCTTACGGGAAACGATGGATGTAGCGCGGATGTTTATCGATAATCAAGCCTGGTCACTTGGTTTGCTTGGTCAAATCGAGGATGAGCAGGCATCGGAGTTGTACCGAATTTTTGACCGAGTTTTACCGCGTGCACCATAAAGTGTCATACTAGAGGCTATGAAAACCGAGTTGGAGACGATTTTTACCGGTCAATCAGTCGCAATTGCTGGCTTTGGGATTGAGGGTCAGGCTGCCTATCAATTCCTGCAGTCGATTGACGACTGTCAAGTAATAATAATTGATCAAAATACAGAGGTAGAGTTGCCTTCTGGTGCTGCGAGCAAGCTGGGCAGTGACTGGCTGGTAGATATCGACAGCTACGACATCGTGCTCCGCACATCAGGCATGCAGCCCGCAAAGCTTGCAGGGGCCCGGCAGGTGCGAACTAGTACAGATTTGCTGTTTGAAATATATGGACCACAAACCATCGGTGTTACTGGCACCAAGGGTAAAAGTACCACCGCTAGCTTGATTGCAGCAGTATTGGAGTCAGCAGGGCAACAGGGCGAACTTGTTGGCAATATCGGTCGCTCCACGTGGGAGATTCTTGGTTCGGATATCACCCCAGAAACAGTAGTAGTAGCCGAATTGTCGAGCTTTCAGCTCGCTGATGTTTCCCACTCGCCCCACGGCGCAGTACTACTGCCAATCGCGAGTGATCATCTGGATTGGCACCATAGCCAGCAGAATTATGAACAGAGCAAACTGAATCTGATTCGCTACCAAACTAGCAGCGATTATTTAGTGACAACTAAAGCAACAAGTACCGAACTAAGCATTGCGGACATTACAACAACAAATATTATATTATATGATGAAATTGTCATACAAGATAACCCAAAAATTATAATAAATGATAATGAAATAGCAGCCAGTGATATTGCTCTTCCTGGACAACATAATCTCAGTAATATTTCATTGGCATTAATTGCTGCGCAACAGTGGCTCAAAGATCATGGAGATAGTGTTAGCAATCACTGGGATTCTGTACGTCGCACAATCTGCGAATTTGAGCCATTGCCATATCATTTGCAAGATCTCGGTCAACTTGGTGGTTACAGAATTATTAACGATTCATATAGCTCGACACCAATCGCGACCTCGGCTGCGTTGCTGGCGGTCGAAGGAAGCAAAACGCTTATTTTCGGCGGACAATCACGTGGACTCGATTTGGCGTCAACCATTGCTAATTTCGATGAAGCGGATGTTAGGGCGGTGGTAATTGTGGGCGCAGACGCTAGCTATTGCCAGAAAGTGGCTGACACTGTCGCACGTAGTAGTCATGCCAGGCCAGTTATCATCGGTGAACAAGATATGGATACAATCCTCCACACGGCTTTGGCTGAATCCGCCGAACGAACAACAATTTTATTTAGCCCCGGACACCCTAGCTTTGATATGTATACAAACTTTAACCAACGAGGCGAATTATTCACCAATGCCGTTGAGCAGGCTAGGAGTGAGTATGCTTAGAGCAACGAAGTTCCTGTTTGACGATTATGAGTTGTCTAATTCGCGATCAACCGTAACCTTTCATTATCACGCCGAGTTTGAGACTGGCGATGAAGTGGCATTCCAGGAGAACCTAACATTCAGTGAAAGTCTTCCGAACCCCAAAAACAATCCCAGCCTTGCTCAAGCGTTGCATTTCTATCACATAATTGCTGGTGTTAGTTACTATAAAGCGCATTTAGCGGCTGAAATCGGCTCTCACGGCCTCGACCCCTGGGCAGCGGAAACAATGTCTAGGGTATACCGCCGGGGACTGGGTGAGTTTATCTATATGAATGAATTATCACCGACGGACATTGTATCCTTTGAGCCAGAAATGATGCAGGAACTGCCGACGACAGATCGAACTGCGCAGGGTAGTGTTTGGCTGGTGCCAATCGGTGGTGGCAAGGACTCGCTGATGACGACGACCATTATCGAACAGAGCAACCAGGAATTTGATACGCTTCGTATTAATCCAAATTCCTGGGTTGGTCGACAACTGGATGAGATTGGTGCTCCGCAGCGGTTGATAGAACGAAAGTTCGATGATTTTCTGATTTCAGATAAAAAGCAATATCGTGGTCATGTGCCGGTGACTGCCATCGTCAGCGCTGCGGCTGTTATCGTGGCCGTGGCGAGTGGTCACCACGCAGTAGTATTTTCGAACGAAGCCTCAGCTGATGAGCCGACAGTCGATGATTACCAAGGAATGGCTATTAATCATCAGTGGGCGAAGTCAACAGAAGCTGAGGAGCTAATACAGACCTGGATATCGCGCTATATATCTGCTGATTTGGAGTATTTTTCACTGTTGCGTGCTATGAGTGAGCTGGATATTGCCGAGGTTTTTGCGCAGGCGGTGTTGCCGCGTTACAGCGGGCTGTGGTCCTCAAGTAATACGAATTTTCGTCACGATGCCCCGGATAAGCTTGATTGGGACCTGACAAGCTCGAAAACATGTACGGTTTTTTTGTTACTGGCACCGTTTGCTGAGCGAGCTGTGTTAATCGAAGAGTTTGGAGGCAATCCATTTGCGCTTGAAGCTAATCACGAGACATGGTTTCAACTCCTTGGCCAAACAGAGGTAAAGCCATTTGAATGTGTAGCCACAATTGATGAAATGCGTCAGGCCTGGGCTCTCGCTGCCGATAGCGATATTTGGCCAGAACTACAGAGCATCAATCCTTCAGGTGTCTAAATCTTCGCATAGCCGGTTGCGATATTTTTATAAAACTTGTATAAATACAGTGAATGGAACACCTAGTAACTAACCCCGAGGTACATGAGCCCCAGCTAGTAGTATCATATGTGCCGGCTGCTATAGAGGCGGTAGAGAAGTTCAACCAGCGACAACTTGGCTCTGCAGTGATAGAGAGCTCCGCAGACAACCGGCAGCGACTGGCTGTGCTCAATGATGATCTTAAGGCAGCGCTTGGACGAGACTTTGATATGTTTGGTGAAGATGTATACGTAAGCGTGCGCGGCGGTAGACGATTCGTGACTGGTCAGCTGGTTAATCCCCGAATAGTTGAAGAAGGCGATAATAAGATGATAATAGCAGATGCAAGACTTCAGGGGTCGACGGCCAGTATCATGCGCTGTAATCTTCTTGCTGTTAAGTCGGCTAATCTGGATGAATAATCTGACGAGCGGCATTGATTGCCAGTTAGTGATAGGGATGGTGTAGTATTGACAGTAAAGCATAACCATGCTATATTGTTGACATAAAATCAAAATAGAAAATTAATTAAGATAGGATTTTATGGCAAATTACGAAGGATCACAATTCAAAGACGCCACCGAAGTTACCGACATCAATATTTCTGATGTCGCTTATTCGACCCCAAATACTCCATATCAAAAGAAGTTTGCTGATGAGTTCGGCCATAACTCACATGTATATCGTCATGATGCTGAGGGCAAGGCTACACGAGTTCCAGAGTCGGAAGCAATGTTGCTCGCAACAGAAGAAACACCAGCTGAAACCACCTTTACTCGTAAGCGCACTAAACACTATGTAGATAATGATGGTTATGAATTCTCCACGCTTGAAGAGAAGCGACGAGCTGAAGACTTGAGGGAGAACTGGCAGGTAGAAAAGCAATTCACTTTTAATGGTGACACAAAGCGCGATGACGGTATTCGTAAAGGCACTAAGGTGGTGCAGCTTCGGAGCGTCGATGACAGTAGTCAAACCACCCTTGTTAGCCACGAGGATGCGATTCGTTATGGCGTCGTCGACAACGCAGAGGTGTTAAGCCAGCCATTTACGTACGGCGGTGCAACTGTACGCAAGGATGGTATCAAGAAGGGTGATAGAGTGGAGAGAGTTAGAAACGTCGATGGCAGCACTGATATTCGCAAAACTACTCGTCGACCTGAGCATCAACAATCTGTTGCTGAAACTGATTCTGAAGTTACTGCTAACGATGCAGAGCTTGAGCGGGGCGAGGATGCAATTTCTGCGCCTACTACTACTCAAGAGGAATTCGATCGTAAACTAGCGTCAATTGATAGCGTCATTAATCAGGCTTTACATCAAGCAGCTGATAGTTTGAGTGAATTTGTGGGCGGTCTGAGTGATGAGCAGCTGGCAGATCAGGCGGTTTTGGCTAAAATATTAACCACCAAAGAACTGCTTAGTGACATGCAATCTCGTATGAATCATGAGGAGGACACCCAGGGTTCAGCTTCACCTGAAAGTGAAACCGATGCCCAGGAAGAACAGGAGATGTCAGAGCAAGAGCTAAATGGCCTAGACAAGTGGCGACAAAAAGCTTGGAAAGCGGCCAACATACCTGTTATGTGGGCGTGTGATAAAATGAGCAGCACCGCCGAATCAATTGCTCGCTATAAAGAGAAGCTTGAGTCTGACAAAAAAGCAAAGGCTGCTTTCGTAATCGGAGGGCTAGCAATCGCAGGAGCTGGTGCGGCGTGGTACTTCACTCGTCAGGGTGATACTGAAACCGCTAATTTAGTTGCTAATGCCGCAACCGGAGTAGACCCAGGCGCAGGAGCAAACGCACTTGCTGCCGATTCTGCACAGGCGATGGCTGAGCAATCGCAGCAGCACATTGATCAGATTGCCGCAGCTAGAGAAGCTTCGGAAGCTGCACGACAGAGCGCGGTCGAGAGCGCAAGTACTGTCGCTGCTGAAGCACAGGATAAGATTGACGCTGCACGTGAAGCAGCTGAAGCGTTTGCTAACCAACCAGAATTTGTTATAGAGCGTGGCAACGGCTTCACTCATGAAATAGTTGATTTTGCGCAATCACTTGGTAAGAACCTCGAAGGAGATAAAGCCTATGATATTTATGAGCAAATCATCGACAAATTCGGTAAAGATGGCATCCTGCTCAACACTGACACCTACGAGATGGCGAATGGCGACATTGGAATCGGCAGCCCAGGGATTGATAAATGGGCGCCTGGAGTGGCAGACTTCATTAAAGCTCGCCTTTAGTTCGTCTCACAATCCCACAATAGCTCGATAATTAGCGCATTTATCGGGGCTGAATGCGCTTATGATAGTACAAGCTTGTATAAGCAGCAAAAACATTGACAAATAAGCGTGATTGACGTATAGTTACTACTGTCATCGTTTTGCGGCAATGTGAGGTGGAAATCACATCTTCCAGAATCAGTGGGGAAGTTTAGCAAATTAGCTGTTCGCGGCCAGTTTTTATAGCTGGCAAGGTGCGAGCAGTTTTTATTTTTGCGGCACAACCATCAGGGAGAGCAGGGCGAGTAAGCACCTTAACAAGTCAGATTATTATAGTTCATTCTTTGAGCTTTCGCGCGATGTCTGCCAGCTGATTGCATCAGCTGTGCCGCATCGCTTTTAGCAAACTACTTCGTTCTAGCCCTGCAGTGCTCCTCCGCTGTATTAATACAGTTCGTTGGAGCTCCCCAGGCTACGCCTTGTACCTTGCTCAAACAAAGCCCAAAAAATAAATCTGCGACTAGTATTGCGGGTAGAACTGCCCGGCAGACCAGCTAGTTATCGTCTACGCATTCGCCGCAAACGTACGCGTACGGTAGCTGATTCGGCTGCCTGGTAGTTCTGCTCGCATGGTAAGAGTGAGCGTTTAATCCGTTTGAGGGTTGAATGCGTTTGGAATTCTACAGCTTTAGCAGAACGAACTACACAAGCATTATTGCTAATTATTTGTCAGGCAGGGTGTAGCGCCTTGCGTTTAGATTGCTAAACGTAGCGCGCTACGCCTTCAACCTGGCAACGCAAAAATCGTGGACCATCCACGTCTGGTTTCATGGACCAGTCCTACGAGAGGATAACTCATGAGTGCAACCCGAAACAGCACGACCGAAGCCATCGATCAGCTCCGACAGGCCGGCAACCGGCGCGACAAGCGCCTGTCCGACCTGGGCGACAAGCTCGCCGAGACCCATGACCTCGCGGTCACCACCGCGGGCGAGACGGGGAGCAATTCCGACGCCATCACCGAGCTGGTCAACCAGCTCGAGGAGGTGGAGCGGACCGCCCGCCGCGCCGAGTCGACTGCCTCTGCGGCAGCCGACAACACCGGCAGCGGCGGTGTGACCATGGAGCAGGTCTACGACTTGCTCGAGCAGGTTGGCATCGGCCTCAAGGTCGACGCCACCGTCGAGCAGACCACCAACCGGTCCACAACCGACTACGGCATCGTCGCCGGGGTCGGTGTCGTCGCAGGCTTCATCTTCGGTCTCGCGGCGAGCAGCCTGCTCGTGGCCATCCTGGTCGCGATCGGCTTCGCCGCCGTGGCGTACTCGCTCGTCGGCGACGACGAACACCAGGTCAACACCGCGGGCTCCGAAGCCGAGCTGCTCCTCCCGGAGCGGCCCACTTCGACAGGCACCCAACCCACGAACGGCAACGACGCACAGCGTCGTCGTGCGTTCCTGGCACAGCTCGACCAGCGTCAGGAGCTCGTCGACATGCTGCGTCGCCTCAGCGCGGCGGAGTTCCTGCCCAAGCAGGATCGTCAGCGGATGTCGTACCTGGCCGACGAGGTCGAGTCCAAGATCGACACCCTTCGTCAGGAGGTCAACGCCTGAGGAGGTGCCTCCATACACCGCATCTGCACGGTGAAAACAACTGCAGCGTAATATCGTAGCGCCAACTGAGCGCGCTACCGAGTCATTCGCGACTCGCCGGGGTAGCTCCGGGACGCTTGACCAGCGGACATAGTCATTCTACGTCCTTATTCGTAAGGGCAGAGAGGAAGCATTACCATGGAGGCCAATTCCAGGCGACCCATGATGTTTGGAGGTGGTTTCGTCATCTTGGCAGTTGTCGCATTGCTCCTGACGTTCGGGTTCCCGAACTTCGCAGCAGGTGACAGCGCCGAGCCCGACTCCACCCCCACCCCCACGGCCGCGCCGACAGTCGACGTCGACAGCGAGGACGCCAGTCCCGCCGAGACCGAGACCGACGCGCCAGCCGACGACCCATCATCGGAATCCTCCGATGATGGTTCCGAACCGGACGACAGCGACGACGTCACGCCCGAACCCTCGGGTGACGACGAGACCACCGACAGTTCGCAGGTAAGTAGTGGGCAGACATCGGATTCTTCCGGTGAAGCCAACTCAGCCTGTGACGCTTCAGCGGTCGTCCGTCAAGCCTTGCTCGCGCAGGGCCTCTGGAGCGACGACTTCGTGATTGGTGACGAGAACTTCGACCTGTCGCTCCCCGGAGCGAAGGATGCAGGTGCCGGCAGCTTCTCATCGGAGCCGTTGACATCGAAGCGTGCCTACCTGGACTTCATCGGTGGTGACACGGATGCGTCCCGGGCTGCTTTCGGTCGTCTGATCGAGGACATGTCTGATGCCGAGGCAGCTCGCATGCTGCAAGGCATGGGCGTGGTCCCGACACAGTACTTGGTCGAGGTTGAGTACCACGACAACACCCTCCTCGAGGGTGGTCAGGTACAGCCAGCAGGCAACGTGCGCCATGGGCAGGTGGGGGAGATTGTCTTCCACTTCGTCAACAGTGACTGCAAACTGGTCACTGATGCCGGTACGCGTGGAGCGTGTTCCAACCCACAGGGCAGCATGCCCAGAGTCACGGAGCCACGCCCTGAGCCTGAGCCGGAGCCCGACGAACCGCGTCGGACCACTCCGCCCGAGCCGACTCCGCCGGAGACCACCACGCCTTCGGAGGCACCGAGCCCGAGCCCATCACCGAGTGCAAGCCCGAGCCCGTCGCCCAGTGCGTCACCGAGCCCGAGCCCATCACCGAGTGGCAAGGACCACAGCGACTCACCGGTCCAGGAGGATGCGGAGGACGAGCGTGAGCGCGAGGTCGAGACGGAGATTCCGTCAACCCCGCCGCACGACGAGTGTCCCGACAAGCCCGGCAACCAACCCCCCGGGGCGAGTTGCCAGCTGCCGGATGCGTGTCCGAACATCGAGGGTCACCAGGAGCCTGGTGCTGACTGTCAGCCGCCGGACGCCTGTCCGAACATCGCTGACTGGCAACCGCCAGGCACGACGTGTGTCGATCCACTCGACGACGAGTCGGAGATCCCCGACGAGCCATCGCCGCCACCCAGCGACGAGGCCACCGTGCCGGCAGCGCCGCAGCCGACATCTTCACCGAGCCCCGGTGCAGAGCCGACCAACAACCCGACCACGCCACCGGAGGATGGCAGCGACCAGCCCAGCTGGTGCGCTGACGACCCCGAGCACGTGGCGTGTGTCAGTTCAGCGGGAATCAACCTGCCGATGTCAGATTGGCGCATCTGGTTGCTAGGTTTGCTGCTGGGGTTCATCCTCGCATCAGCCCTGGGGCTCAACAAGCACAACAAGAAGAATCGTGTCAGCCGAGCAGGTTGATAGAGGTTTGACCTCCAAACGGTTCTAGAGTAGTGGGGCATACCCTGATCGATTGACGAGTGTCGCTCACGCGATGCTGACGATCGGGGTCCCCGCTCACTCAACACACCACAGCAATGGTGCGCGTTTATCCCAGGTTTGGGCTAGACAGGTAGTTCGCACTTGCGCTGGGGTTTGTTGGTTGATGGTTTCCATCGACACCTCTTTTATTCACTTAAAAGACACAACCGACCCCACGCAGAAACACCTTACACATGAATTGTAATAATCTGATTTGACGAGCGCTTACATGCGCGATGTACCTTAACAATTTGAGAGACACCACCCGCAAAATGAACAACAATTAATTTTAAGGAGAATATATGAAGAAACTATTTAGTTACTTCTCATATCTACCGCAGAAACTTTTGGCAGGTCTGGCAGTGATTGCTCTTGTAGCAGTACCACTGACGATGACACTCGCCGAAGGACGGCCAACGATGCCGTATGAAGGACCAGGAACTCCTGGTGCCGACCACGTGGTATTTAACTCGTTTACTGGCGTGCCGAACGTTGGTGATGAGCGAAACTTCTTGCACGGCAAAATTGCCGGAGCAGAAGGCGGTTTCACTGACCCCGTAAATGTCAGCAACAACGACGAAGTATTAGTGCGTGTTTACGTACACAACAATGCAGATTCATCACTAAATGAAAGTGGCGAGGGTATTGCAAAGAATACTCGAGTGCGAGTTGAGCTGCCTGAAGGCTTAGACTCAAGCCAAGAGCTGAATGGCTATATTTCGGCAGATAACGCAATGCCAGAAACAGTTACCGACAACATGAAGCTCCAGAGCGGTCAGCGATTCGAAGTTGATTATGTCTCAGGTAGTGCAACTATTAAGACCAACTTCATGGACAAGCAAATCAGCGACGACATCGTTGATGGCGGCGTTCTGATTGGTGATGATAAACTTGACGGTAAAGTTAACGGCTGTTTCGAGTACGTTGCACTCGTAACGTTTAAGGTGAAGATTAAGTCACCAAAACTAGACGTAGTAAAAGAAGTGCGACAAGCGGGCCAAGGCTCGTTCCACGAAAGCATGCTCAAGGGCGTTAAGCCTGGCGACAAGCTCGAGTACAGAATTACGTTTAAGAACACTGGAAAAACCAGCATCACAGATCCTGTAGTTGGCGATACTATGCCGGAGTACGTTCGATACGTATCTGATAGCGCAGTAATTTACAACGAGAATACTGGTCCAGCAGGCAGAAACATCGGCAATGCAGTTGTTGATGGAGGTGTGCGCATCAAAGAGACCTATAAGCCAGGTGCAGTTGGAATAATTGTGCTTGAAGGTGTTGTGGAAGATAGCATCAAGGACTCAGAATGTGGACTTGTTGACCAGGCAAACTGGGCAGCGGTTCGCTCTGAAGATTCGAATCGTGATGATGACTATGTAACAGTTAAGATCGATACTGGTGTCGACTGTGAACCAGACGAGCCAATTGTTCGTTGCGATAGCCTAGTTGCCGATACTTCAATCTTGAAAATCGGTGAGAATGTTAATTTTACTGCTAACGCTACTGCCGAAAACGGCGCAACAGTCGAGAGTTACAGCTTCAACTACGGAGATGGTAGTGCCGACACCGTTGACAGCAACACTGCTAGCCACACTTACACCGACGACGGCACCTATACTGCCACTGTCGATGTAAACTTCTTGGTTGACGGCGAACAGGTCAGCAAATCTGGTCAAAACTGTAAAGTAGTGATTACAGTCGAGAAAGAGCCAGTCCAGCCAACCTATAGCTGTAAAATGCTAAGTGTTGATAATGCGACACCAGTCTTGAACGAAGAAGTGATATTTACTGTAGACGCAAACGCTGAGAACGGTGCAAGCGTTAAGCAGTATCGCTTCGACTTTGGTGATGGCAGCGACGTATTCGTTACTGACGACGCAGATGTAGCGCACAGCTATGATGCTGCAGGTCAATACGACGTAAGCGTAGAAGTTGTGTTCGATGTGAATGGCGAGATGAAAACGGCGAGTAGCGCAGACTGTGCTCTCAGCGTCGATGTTCAGCCGGCCACACCAGTCGTCACACCTGAACCAGAAACAGAAACTCCTGAAGAACTGCCAAACACTGGTGCCGCCGAAGCACTAATGGCGATTACCGGAACCGGCGCAATTGGTCAAGCTGTTAGCAGCTACACCAAGAGTCGCAAAGGTCTTCGCGGTGTCCTCAAAGACCTTTAGAACGATAGACTGATCGCTCTTAAAAGGACCCGTTAAGGGCAATTAACCCCCCGATGTAAATCGGGGGCTTTTTGTTTGGTGAGGGTAGTCTATAATTATGGGTATGCAATTACGAGCAACGGAATTACAGCAGCAGGTCGCTAAAGCTCTACAGCAGCTTGATATTGACGCTGCGAACAAGCAGCTGGCAGCTTATCGCGCCGCGATGGCGGAGCCAGATTTTTGGAACGACCAAGACGAGGCTCGCAAAGTGTCCAAAGCAGAGGCTAAGCTGGCTCGCCAAATCGAGCCGTGGCAGCAGCTGAGTGAGCAGTCATCGACGTTGGTGGAGCTACTGAGCGAGGGTGACGAGGATTCGCTTGAAGCAGACTTGGCCGAAGCCGAGCAGCGCTACGAGAGCCTGAGTTTCGCCCTGAAATTAAACGGCAAATACGACAACTATAACGCCATTGTCACCATCCAGTCTGGCGCAGGTGGCACTGATGCGCAGGACTGGGCAGAGATGCTAGAGCGGATGTACTTGCGGTTTGTCGAGCGCGAAGACGACTGGAATAGCGAGATGATTGACCGCTCAAGCGGCGAAGAAGCTGGCATCAAGCGCAGCAGCTTCCGCGTCGAGGGTGATTGGGCGTATGGCAAATTACAGAGCGAGCACGGGGTGCACCGGCTGGTAAGACTCAGTCCGTTTAATGCCGACAGTTTACGACAAACCAGTTTCGCGATGGTTGAGGTAGTGCCAGAAATAGATGAGCCTGATGAAATCGAAATCGATGAAAGTGACCTACGAGTTGATGTTTACCGAGCCGGCGGCAAGGGTGGTCAGAGTGTTAATACCACTGACTCAGCGGTGCGGATTACGCACACCCCGACTGGTATCGCCGTTGCGATTCAAAACGAACGCTCGCAGCTGCAGAACAAGCAAACTGCCCTGAAAGTTCTGCGCTCAAAACTGGCGCAGCTACAGGTCGAGCAGCATCAAGATCACGTCGACCAGATTAAGGGTCCTGATGTCCAGGCTGCTTGGGGCAACCAAATCCGCAACTATGTCTTGCATCCGTATAAACAAGTCAAAGACACTCGAACTGGTGAAGAAACTACCGATACAGAGGCGGTGCTGGATGGCGACATAGAACGCTTCATCGAGGCGTATTTACTGTCAGAAATTTCTAATCCTAACTCGTCCGTCAGCTAATGCAGTTATGTTAAACTTGTAAGCGTGATTTTACTTGATAGAGTTACTAAAAGTTATGGCAAGAACCAAGCGGCGCTGAGCCGTGTAAACATGCACATCGAGGACCGAGAGTTCGTCTGTGTTATCGGACCGAGTGGTGCTGGCAAATCGACGTTGCTGAAGCTTCTGACAAGAGAAGAGCGGCCGACTAGTGGCAAGATTATCGTTGGTGGCATCGACTACGATAGCTTGAGCAAGAAAGACATCCCTTACCTGCGTCGCCGCATCGGCACCGTGTTTCAGGATTTTAAACTCCTCCCAAATAAGACCGTCTATGAAAATGTTGCGTTTGCACTCGAGATTACCGGTGCTAGTCGCGGTCGAATCAAACACAATGTGCCGCGAGTTATTGAGCTAGTGGGGCTAAAGGGCAAAGAGAACAATTTCCCTCGTCAGCTGAGTGGCGGTGAGCGTCAGCGGGTGTCTATCGCCAGGGCATTGGTGCGTCAGCCGAAAGTACTGGTGGCAGATGAGCCGACTGGTAACCTCGACCCGAAACATGCGTGGGATATCATCAAACTACTGAAGAAAATCAACAAACACGGTACGACCGTGCTGCTGACAACGCATAACCAGGATATTGTCAACGCGCTGAATCGACGAGTGATTACAGTTAAAAACGGCCGCGTCGTCAAAGATGAAGCTCGGGGGCGGTACAGCGTATGATGAACCGAATCAGACGATCATTTGTTAGTTTTGGACGGGTTGGTAAATCCGGTTTCGTAAACTTCTTCCGCAACTGGTGGCTGTCGATAGCCGCGACTTCTATTATGCTGGTGACGCTGTTGATTATCAGTGGGACATTTTTGTTTAACCAAGCGATTAGCGACACGCTGGATGATTTATCCAAAGACCTGACAGTATCAGTTTATATACAGGATGATACCACTGAGGAGCAGCAGCTTCAGCTCAAAAGCGAAATCGAATCAGACGAAAACGTGACGAAGGTGACGTTTACTTCTAAGGCGCAGGCCAAGCGAGATTACCTCGAGGAGAATGAGTTCAGCCCGGAGCTCATCGAAGCGGTCGGCATCGTCGGTGGTGATACGTTCCCCGCGAGTTTTGAAGCGCAACTGAATGACCTGACGGCCAGCGACGGCTTTAAGCGTATTATCGAACAAGATAAGTACAGCGATGTTGTCGAAAGTTATAGTGAAGAACGGCTCAACACCGCCCGAGAGTTTGGCGAGATTCAAAAGAGCATCGTCAATGTCGGACTTGTTATTGGCGGTATATTTACCGGTATCTCGATGTTGATTATCTTTAACACCATCAGGATGGCGATTTTTACGCGGCGAGACGAGATTCGAATGATGAAACTTATCGGCGCGACCAAGAATTTCATCAGGGCGCCATTCCTGTTTGAGTCGTCACTCTATGGCATCATTTCTGGTAGCCTGACAACTGCGATTATTTATTTCGGCCTCAAGAATATCGGCGATGTTGCCAGTACGGTCACACTTAGCGGCATTAAGCAGCTGGTGGCGGACAACATCTTGGTTGGTGGGGCGGCGATTGTGCTAATCGGTGTTATCATTGGCGTTATTTCCAGCCTGTTGGCGATGGCGCGCCACCTCCGACTTAATACGTAGGTAGCCACAGTAAAAAACGCTTGTGTTTTTCTTATAAATAGGATATAGTTTAGGTACGATGCAAAAAGAGCACCAAAAGCTCACCAAAACAAAAAACATTTTTACCGCTATCACACTCGTCGGGCTAGCGTTATTGCTGGTATTGCCACAGGCTCCAGTTGAGGCGGAGCGGTCAATTGACGAGCTCGAAAGTAAAATTGCGGTGCTTGAAGAAGAGATTGATGAAAACAAGCAGCAGGCCAACCAACTGCAGGGCTATGCAAAAACTCTGGAGCGAACTATTGCCAAACTCAATAGCGAGATAGCTAATATTCAAAAAGAGATTGATTTGACTGAGCTTAAGGTGGCGCGGACGAAAACCAAGCTCAAGGAAACGCGCGATGAGCTTGCTCAGCAGAAATTGATTCTGGCTACGAGTTTGAGAGAGCATTATAAGATTGGCAATTTAACCACCATCGAACTATTTGCGAATAGCTCGAATTTCTCGGATTTCTTTAACCAAAAAGAATATCTCAACCGCGTTCGCAGCAATATCCAGGATTCGTCAAAAGAAGTCGCCGCGCTCGAGGATGAGCTGGAGGATCAGCAAGAAGAACAACAGCGGCTGCTTCAGCAGCAACAGGCCCAGCGCAACCAAGTGGCCAGCAAACGCAAAGAGAAAAACGAACTCCTTGCGGAAACAAATAGCCAAGAGGCCGAGTTCCGCCGCCGAGCACAGCGCCTGCAGAAGCAGCAGAAGCGTATTTTGGCCGAAATCGTGTCGCGCAGTAAAGTCCTTTCCGATGTCGGCACCGGTGAGTATCCGTGGGCTGATTATAAAAAAGGCAAATGGAATCACACCGACTCATGTACCTATGACGACGACGGTGACAACTGGAATTATTGTTATCGTCAGTGTACATCGTACAGCGCCTGGAAGCTCTACTCTGAAGGCTACCAAGCGCCAGTTAGCTACGGTGACGCTACGAACTGGGATGATGAAGCCGAAGCTGATGGCATCAAAACGAGCAGTAAGCCGAAGGTCGGGGCGGTTGCAGTTTGGAATGGTGCCGAGGGTCACGTTGCCTATGTCGAGCAAATTTATGAAGATGGCAAGGTGCGCATTAGCGAGTACAACGCTGTGCCGGCGCTGAAAGGCAAATACTCTGAGCGCATCATTCATCCGGGTGATCCAGCTACCTACATCTACTTCCGCCGCTAACGCAAATTCCACAACACAAACATGCTTGCGCTTTAGGGTAGGGCGACGTAAGTTACTATTTGCAGTCTAACGCGTAGGAGGGTTATACTAGTAATGCTTATGCAAAAAGAGCACCAAAAGCTCACCAAAACAAAAATCATCATCGCTAGCTTCGCAGTCTTTGGTCTAGCAGCTGGTTTGTTGTACCCGTCGTTTGTCCAACGCGCCGCTCAGGCACAGAGTACTTCAGCCTTGCAAAATAAAATCGCTGCGCTCGAAAGCGAAATTGATGCTAGCCAGAAAAAAGTCGATCAGTACGAATACCAGGCCAACAAGCTTGAATCGGCGATCGCGGGGCTCAATGCTGAAATTGGCGGCATTCAAAAGCAGATAGAACTCACGAGCCTGAAAATCGACCAAATCACCCGCGAGCTTCAAGAAACGCGTGAAGAACTGGAGCAGCAACGAATAATCTTGGCCAAGAGTCTCCGCGAGCACTATAAAGTCGGGAATCTCAGTACAATTGAACTATTTGCGAATAGTGCTAATTTTTCAGATTTCTTCAATCAAAAAGAATATCTAAACCGTGTCCGCAGTAGTATTCAGGACTCATCAAAACAGATTGCAAAGCTGGAACAAAGCCTCGAGGAACAGAAGGAAGAGCAAGACAGCCTGTTAGAACGACAGAAAGCTCAGCGGAATGTTGTGGTGTCAAAACGGCAAGAAAAAGATACGTTACTTGAGGAGACACAGGGTCAACAGTCCAAGTTTGAGCGTTACACAGCGGAACTGCAACGACAGCGAGAGCAAGCCGAGGCAAATCTGACGGCTCAGTTAGCCTCAAACGCTCCACAGCAGACTGGACAAGGGTTTACAGTTAGCGTCGGTCAATACGTCAGTAAGGGCCAGGTTATTGGTCATGTTGGCAGCACGGGTGCATCGACTGGACCACATGTTCATTTTGTCTTAAAAGTTGGCGGTAGTCACGCTGACCCGCGTGCCCAGGGTAGCTCCGCGCCCCAGATGGGACCGGCGCTCAAGTACGGTATGACCTGGCCAGTTCCAGGGTTTAACAAGGTTACGACGCCGTTTGGCTATGGTCTACCGTGTAGTGATCCAGTCTACGGTGCCTATCCCGGCTGTGGACCAGGAGGCACATACACGCACACTGCGATTGATATTGGAACACAAGGAGTTTATGGCGTACCAATCGTAGCTGCTGCGGCAGGGACAGTTAAATACGCCAACTTTGCAGGAGCGCTTGGGAACACGGTTATTATCAATCATGGCAACTATGAAACTTGGTACCCACACCAAAACTAGGGCTAACTCAAGTCGCATCTCGCTCATGGTTCGGCTATACTGATTGTCGTGGAACCGCAGACGAATACAACCCCGAAAAGCTTTAAATTAACCACCCTCAGTTGGGTCGGTATCGTAATTGTAGCGATGGCGCTAAGCCTAGTTGTTGGCGTTCGTGTCGCAGACACTAGCTTCGGTCAGTCAATCTACAACTTTGTTGCTCAACCTGCGTCGACAGACGGTCTACCCGATGATTTGGACTACAGTTCGGTGGAGAAGGTTTATGACGAACTAAGAAGTACCTTCTACGGTGAACTTGAACTTGAGCAGCTGATGGATGGGCTGAAGTCAGGTCTTGTCAGCGCGGCGGGTGACCCGTATACGGTATACTTAAACGAAGATGACGCTAAGGTGTTTCAAGACTCACTCAATCAAGAATTTTCAGGTATCGGTGCGGAAATCGCCATCAAGAACGACCAATTGCAAATCGTAAAGCCACTGCCAGAGTCTCCAGCCGAAGCAGCAGGCTTACGACCAGGTGATTTCATCCTCGAAGTTGACGGCGAGTCGACTGCTGGACTCGATGCACAGGTTGCTGCTGGAAAAATCAAAGGCGAGGCAGGAACAGATGTCGAGCTAACGATTTTCCGTGACGGCGACGACGAAGAGCAAAAACTAACAATTACTCGGGCGGCAATTGATGTACCGAACGCTACCGGAGAGATAAAAGACGGCAATATTGGCTATATCGAGCTCGTGACATTTGGTCAGGATGCAACATCTGAGATTACAGAAATAGCCGACAGCTTGGCTGACAGCGGTGTCGACGGCATCGTGCTGGATTTGCGAAATAACACCGGTGGCTTACTTGACTCGGCAGTTGATATCTCGAGTTTATGGATTGACAGCGAAGTAGTAGTGGAGCAGGTCAGTGACAGCGAAGAAACCAGTTACGCGCTACGAGCTGATAGCGGTGATTTGCTTGGCGACATTCCGACTGTAGTGCTGGTTAATGAAGCCAGTGCCAGCGCCAGTGAGATTGTAGCTGGTGCGCTCCAAGATTATGGCTTAGCGACTATCGTCGGTGAGCAGACGTTCGGTAAAGGTAGCGTGCAGGTGCTCGAAGCTGTGCCTGGCAGTGGTGCGCAGCTGAAGGTGACCATTGCCAAGTGGTTGACGCCAAACGGTGATAGCATTAGTGAGGTTGGCGTTACTCCGGATAAGAAAATCGAACTGACAGCTGAGGATTTTGACAAGGACCGTGACCCACAGCTAGACCTCGCTCTAAAATTACTGCGTAACTAAGCGTAGCTGACAATAGCAATCACCACAGCGACCTCTACGATAGCTAGAGGGATGTATGTTAACATCAATAATTTTTCTTTGTGGATGATGCCAAATATCGCGAACACGACAGCGGATAAGAGGTAGAATCCCCATGTCACTGGCGATAAACCTTCGACTTTTTTGAGAATCAGCGCCGTATAAGCTTGTGGAAGGGTGAAGAACGGCATCAAGATGCCCATTACGTAAGTGGCGATATCAAACGATTTGCTGAGATTCCGGTGGTGGTGAGCGTGTGGAGCTTTCATTTGTTCGATGATAGCATAACCATCTCAGTTTGAATTGCATGGTGGTTCTTGGTTAAATAAGGGTTATAGATACTTGAAGGAGAGGGCGGTCCGAACGTGCCGAAGCGGCAGACGAAGTACATTTTTGTAACAGGGGGTGTACTTTCTGGACTCGGCAAAGGCATTACAGCGGCTTCTATCGGTGCCGTCCTTAAGGCACGTGGGCTTAGCATAAATATCCAAAAGTGTGATCCATATCTTAACGTTGATGCCGGTACGCTGAATCCTGCTGAGCACGGTGAGACATTTGTTACTGCAGATGGGCGAGAGACAGATCTTGACCTCGGGCATTATGAGCGGTTCTTAGACGTCGAATTGAAGAAGACAAGCGCGTTAATGAATGGTCAGGTGATGCAGGGTGTAATCGACGCAGAACGGCGCGGTGATTTCCTCGGCAAAACGGTACAGATGGTGCCGCATGTGACTGACGCTATTCAGGATTACATCGAACAGGCTGGTGAGGGTTATGATATCCATATCGTCGAGATTGGTGGCACGGTGGGTGATTATGAAGGGCTGGCATTTATCGAAGCAATTCGTGAGTTCGCGAATCGAGTCGGCCAAGAGAACTGTCTCTACGCGCATTTGGTTTACGTGCCGTATCTGGGCGCATCGAGCGAGTTCAAGACTAAACCGAGCCAGAACGCAGTGCGGCAGCTGCGATCAGTCGGTATCACGCCTGATATCCTGGCGGTTCGTAGCGAGTCGGCGGCACCAGTGGAAATCAAAGCTAAGCTGAGTATGTTCACCGGAATTGACCCTGCTGGAATCGTACTGCTGCCAAATGCACCATCGGTCTATGAAGTGCCGCTGACGGTCGCGGAAGCAAAGCTGGATGACTACATTGCTGACAAGTTACAGCTGCCAGACGCATCGGCGGATATGAGCAGCTGGTCGAAACTCGCTAAGCGAATCGGCGCTAAATACGACCAGCGAATTTCAGTCGGCATCATCGCCAAGTATCTCGACAATGACGACACGTATATATCCGTTATTGAAGCGTTGAAGGCTGCGGCATGGTACCAAAAGATGGGACTTGATATCTCGTGGGTCGACGCTGAGAAAGTCGAGCGTAGTGGCACTAGTCAATTGAAGAAATTCGATGCGATAGTTGTGCCGGGCGGCTTCGGTAGCCGCGGTATTGAAGGAAAAATTGCTGCCGCCGAATATGCCATCAAACACAATACCCCCTACCTGGGGCTATGCCTGGGCATGCAGGTGGCAACGATCGCGTTTGCACGGACAGTGTTGAAGGGCAGCGTGAACACCCAGGAAATCGACCCAGACTGCGACCATCCGGTAATTGCACTTATGGCGGACCAACAGCAGATCAAGAACAAAGGCGGCACGATGCGACTCGGAGACTATCCCTGCGCGTTACAAAAGGGCAGCCTAGCGCGCAAACTGTATGGTAGTGATGAAATCCAAGAGCGCCACCGGCACCGGTTTGAGCTTAACAATGCGTATCGAGAGCAGCTCGGGCAGACCGGTCTGATTGCGTCAGGTACGGCTCCGGACGATTCGTTGGTCGAGGTAGTCGAGCTGAAAGATCACAGGTTCTTCATAGCCAGTCAGTTTCACCCTGAATTTACGTCGCGCCCACATCGGCCGCACCCGCTGTTTAACGGTTTGATTGCGGAAGCTGGGCGAACCAGCTAAACTAAGCATATACAATCAAAAGGGAGACTAAAGTGGCAGACAAAATTCTATTGGTCGAGGATGACGAAGGCTTGGCGGCAGTTTATAAACAGCGTTTTGAGGCAGAGGGTTTCGAGATAAAGCACGTCGGTAACGGTGAAGATGCGCTCAGCGAGGCGATTAATTTCAAGCCAGCGCTAATTTTGCTCGACGTGATGATGCCGAAGATTTCAGGCTTCGATGTGCTCGATATTCTGCGTAACACTCCAGAAACTTCAAACATAAAAGTCGTGATGCTGACTGCGCTTAGCCAAGAGAAGGACTACGAACGCGCCAAAGAGCTTGGAGTCGATGACTACTTGGTTAAATCAAAAGTCGTCATCGCTGATGTAGTCGATACCGTCCGCAAACACCTTACGAACTGACACACCTACAACCGCTTATTGACATTAGCGCTATTTAGTGCTAATGTTTAGGTGTAACTCAAAAAATAAATAAAGGAAACAAGAATGAGCGAACAAATAATCGAAGTAAAAGGTCCAGAGGCATCACCAACAATGACTATTGAAGTTGCGTTAGGCGCCAGCGCTGTTAATCACAGCATTGAAAGTGCTTAGAATGCCAGAAACTCGCGATAATGATGCGTGGCGACAGCTTTCAAGTGATTTAGACCCAGTACGGGTTGGTTTGCTTCGCAAGTATGGTGATCTCTCTGTCCAGCGACGACAGGCTCAACTGCGAGGTGACGGTGAAGCGTCGACGGTTATCGGAGAACAACAGGGTGATGTGCTGAAGAGCCAGGGTGAATTATTTCGAGACAAGGCTATCCATTGGGGAGAAGTTGCTGTTCGAACCGCGATTGAGCTTGGAGGGGACTAGATAACCTGAACTTCGGTTCGGCGGACTTTGCTACCGGTGAAGTTGGTGATTTTTTTCTTTTTGAATGCTACGACACCGTCTCGAGTAGCAAAGATGCTGTGATCGCGAGCAACGTCAGTGCCAGGACCGGCAATTTTGCTGGTGCCGCGCTGGCGGATGATGATTTCTCCAGCGCTGACCTGTTCGCCACCGAAGCGCTTAACACCGAGGCGGCGACCTGCTGAGTCGTGGACATTATCGACTGAGCCACCTGCTTTAGTTTTCGACATCTGAAACTCCTAGCGCAACTTCCTGTTTTCTGAACAAGTCAGAAATCCGAAGTTGCTTTTGGCGCTCCACTGCGTTGCAGCTGTCGGTGCTCGCTCGCTGTACGTTTGTACAAGCTCGCTCCGCGCCGTCAACCGCGCCTGGCGGAGCATCCAAATAGGAGTCTCAGTCGCCGGAACAGTGTGGCCAATTTTAAAATACTATTTGCGCTTCAGCACCATGATTTTGCGGCCGACGTATTGGTCGGGGCGTGCGTAGAGCAGCGCGTCTCCATCCACATGCTGAAATTCTATAGAATTGTACCCCAGACTCTCGAGGTCGTCAAGCGTCGCAGCTGGTTTGAACTCGCTACCGACACGCCAGGCTGGAATCGCCAGCACTACAGGGGTGCCACCCGTAAGCTGCGGCTGGAGATTGTTTAAAAATTCAATGATTAATTCATGGGCTTCAGCGCGGAGACGTTCGAGTTGAGCAGGGTGCGGCTGTGAATCAAGTGGCTGACCGAGGTCAATTTCACTGACGACGGTCGCGATAGGTGGTTGCCAGTTGCCTTTGCGGGCGTCCATGGTTTCTAGCCTCCACGGTAAGATATGTTTGACTTCGTCGACCCACGCTAGGTTTTCTTGCGAGTAGTCAATCATTCGTTGTTCGATATCACTGCCATAAGCCCGGAATCCCATCAGTGAGGCTTCAATCAGCGTCACTCCAGTGCCACAGAAGGGGTCGAGTAAGACTACTTTGTCAGGGTTAGCGATACTAGATAGATTTACGAGCGTCTGAGCCAGCTTCGGCGGCAACATGCCGACATAGGTGTCGCGCTTTGGTCGACCGCGATCGCGTGTAGCGTAGGCGCTGATGTTCTGGACATTTGTGGTTACAGCGAGCGCAAGCTTGTCGCCGTTTCTGACGCAAATGAACTCCAGGTTGCGTTCCATGTCGAGTTTGTTGTGGAACACCTGGGCACTCGACATGCGACCGTTGTGCTTCGGGTTGATAGTTCGGACGTTTTTACCAGCATCCGACAACACGCGGTTAAGTCTGTGAAATAAATCACGGTGAAGCCGTGGGGCACCATAGCAGCTGACGCCGAGGTTCATTTTGCGATTGTTCGTTAGCTCAATGCTGTCTGTCAAATGTTCGTCAAGCCATCGCCTGGGCTGGAATGATTCAAAGTCAACAATGTCGAGTACCCGCGCCAGTTTTATCGAGCTGCCGATACGCCGGAAGCAAGTTGGGGCGGTTTTGTCATCGATTAGAGCTGCGTCATTCGAGAACGGCGTAATCAGGCTTGAATCAAACAGCGCCTCAAGTTCAGCGATAGCGATGGCGGTCTCACGACCTGTGATTGCAAGATACATAGTGGTATTCTAACACTAGATGAGCACAGACAAATCACGTCGAGGCAAACGGCGAATCTGGAAATTCGTTTTGATAGGTATTGGTTTAGCGTTATTGATTACGCTGGTTACTATTCGCCGCGATATTCTGATGGAGACTTTCGAAGTACTGCGCGGTATTGATTTGCGATACGTCTTCTTGTTGCCTCTGTTGCAGCTGCTGAGTTACATGATGGTCGCCGGGTATTATCGTGAGTTCTTCAAAGCTTTTAAAAAACACGTTGATTACTGGCGGATGCTGGGGATGGTGCTGAGTTTGAACTTCGTAGATCAGGTGTTACCGAGCGGCGGCCTCAGTGGCACCACCTATTTGGTCTATGGGCTACGAGACAAGCTGAAAATCGGCACCATTACGCTGGCTCACCTCGGTCGCTATATGATTAGTTACTTTTCATATTTCTTAATTTTAGCCGCGGCATTGGTGTTCTTGTTGTTTGGCGAAGGACAGGTTAACCGTTCGATATACAGTTATTTGATTGCACTGATGAGTGCCGCGGTGGTGTTCGGACTGTTTGTGCTGTGGACGATATCGAAGCACGAGCGAGTTGATAAATATCTGGGTGCGATTGGCCGTGCGATTGATTCACTAAGTCGAACATTTCGAAAGGGCAAGGAAGTGTTTGGCGAGGAGTTGATTACAAAAACTGCTCATGAGTTTTACGATGGATTTGCATTATTCAAAGGTGACCTCCGTAAGCTGTTGGCGCCGATTGGGCTGATGCTGATTTCGACTACGCTCAACGTATCTGTGGTGTATTTCAGCTTCGTAGCGATTGGCTATGACCTTAACCCAGGGGCAATTATACTTAGCTTCGCAGTAGCAAATGCAGCTGGGATATTCTCGGTAGTTCCCGGTGACTTTGGAGTTCACGAAGGTACGATGGTAGCGATGTTGACATTAACTGGGTCGCCGGTGGCAGAGGCGATATCGGCAACATTGCTCTATCGGGTATTTGTGAAGTTTGTATTCCTGCCACTTAACTTCACGCTGTATTCGAAAATGATAGCCGGAGGCGTCAACGATGCCTCCAAGTGATGTCTATAGCGTCAGTCAGTTTGTAGCGACGCTGAACCAGATTATCGAATATGGGCTACCATTTGTGCGGATCGAAGGCGAAGTCAGCGGATATCGGGTAGCAAAAGGTAAATGGGTTAGTTTTCGGATACGCGACAGCAAGAACATGGTCGAATGTTTCATGGGTGCCTGGCAGTTGCAGTTTCCACTTGAAGACGGCATGAAGATTGTCGTTGGAGGTAACCCACGACTGAACGGCAAGTATGGCAAATTCTCGATTTCTGTTCAGCGCATCAAACCGGCTGGCCAGGGTACGCTCGACCGTGCGTATCATTTACTTCATGAAAAACTGAGTGGGGAAGGGTTGTTTGACCAAGACCGCAAGCAAGCGCTGCCGCAGTATCCAGAGAGGATTGGCGTGATTAGCTCGAGTGGAGCAGCTGGTTATGGGGATTTCAAACAGCGGTTACAAGCCCGCTGGCCGCTGGCCCAGATGATGTTAGAAGACGTGCTGGTACAAGGCGAGAATGCCGCAAGTGAAATCATCGCCGCGCTGCGTGAGCTGAACGGTGCTGGTGAGGTCGACGCCATCGCCATCGTCCGTGGGGGCGGGGCGAAAGAAGATTTGTTTGCGTTTAATGATGAATCGCTTATACGAGAAATTCATGGTAGTCGTATTCCGGTTGTTGTCGGCGTGGGGCATAAGCGGGACGAAACTCTAGCACGGCTGGTCGCCGACGTCGGCGCGGTGACACCGACACACGCCGCAGAGCTAATCGTGCCGTCGGCGCAAGTCGTTGCCGATTCATTGGCTGCGACACGGCGCTACGTTGGCTCGGTGAATCAGAAGTTGTTGCAGCAAGTTAGCTCACATTTGGCGGCAGTACGCATGACGTTGCGACAGACTCTCCGTCGCAATCACGACCAGCTTGAGCAGTTGCGGCACCATCACCTGGGGTACGCTCGGCGCAGCGTGCAGCGGCTTGATTCGACCTTGTCATTACACAAATCAATCATCAGTGAACGTTCGCCACAACGGCAATTGAGCCGCGGCTTTGCGATTGTTAGCGGGTCGGATGGACACATGGCCCATGCTGAGCAACTGCAGGCCGACCAGGCGGTTACGATTCGGTTTGATGACGGCAGTCGCCGGGCTACGGTACAATAGTTTCATGAGTCACAAAGAATTCAGCGACACTACATTTTCCGAACTAATGACTGAGCTGAGTAAGCTCGAGTCTGCAATCGAACAGCGCGAGCTAGATGATCTTGACCAACTAATGGCGGACGTTAGTAGAGCTGAAGCGATTATCGATGAGCTGCAGAAACGTCTGAAAAAAGCTGAGCAGAAAATCGAGCAGACCGAAACCGACGCTAGCGCATGACTTGGTTGGTAGTGCTGGCCGTGATAGCGGCAATACTGTTGTTGGCGGGGGCGCCTTATGTGCCGACTCATGAATCCGAACTGGAGCAGTTGTTTGCTGAGCTTGGGTCGGGCGAAGGTCGCACCTTTGCAGACCTTGGTAGCGGCGACGGGCGTGTGCTCATGCAGGCTCAGATGCGTGGTTTTAAGGTCGTTGGTTTCGAGGTAAATCCATTCTTCTGGTTAGTTTCAAAATTTCGACTTGGCTGGGATGCACAAATTCAACTTAAACTATGGCAACAGGCAAATTTGTCAGATGTCGATGTGATCTATATTTTCTCAACTTCATGGCATATGCGCAGCCAGCATGTTGCCGATCTGCCTGAATCTGCGACGATTGTCGTTTATGGTCCGCAGCCAAAAAGCCTGCACCGGCGAATATCGAGTGTAAGTGGCTCTGCAGTAATTTATCAACCAGTTGCGCGCACCTAGCCGAATAGGCTACCATAAGCAGTAATGGACCCTAATCAACAACCTCCTCAGCAAAATACGCAGTATCAGCCAGTGCAAAACCAGTATGGGCAGATGCCGCCGATGACGCCGCAAGGCCGTGACCATCATCAGCGAAACATCATCGTCATTGGCGTGCTTAGCATGCTCAGTGTATTACTGTTAGCAGGCAGCGTCTGGCTGTATTCGCTATATATGGATCAGAAGAATAATGTCGATCAGATTGCGCAGCAACGTGTCGATGCAGCTCTAGAGCAGCAGGCCAAAAAGCTTGACGAAGAGTTCACCAAACAACAGGAAAACAACCGTACCCGCTACCAAGGTCCGTCCATCTACGGCTCAATTAACTTTGCTTACCCGAAGTTGTGGAGTGTTTACGACAACCCTGACACCGGTAGTTCTCTTTTATTTGAAGTTAAGGTTCACCCGAATGCGGTTGGACGTGGAGTTTCTGGCGAAGCGATTATCACACGCGTTATAGATGAAAACTACGACGAGGTGTTATCGGAATATGAAAAAGACATCGAAGAGGGTGTCGTCACCGCAAAAGCCATCAAATCAAACGGTCAAGTCGGCGTTCGGCTCAGCGGGGCTGTTGGCGAAGAAGAGGGTCAAAGTGGCGTGACGATTCTGTTACCGCTTCGTGATCGCACAATCGAACTGTCTAACCTATCTCTACAGCACAGCGACGTATTTGACGCTACAATCAAATCACTCAAATTCCAGCCATAACGGTCCGCTAAATTTCACTATAACGCTCACGGTTAGTCGCCGTTAGTTTGTTACTATAGACGGTAGTAACAAGAGGGTAGAATTATCGCGAACCAAATGTCGATTGAGGATAGTCAGTTAGCCGATGTAGTCGGTCGTGAGTTGATGCGTCCGTTGCAGTCGATGCAGCTTATTTCGCAGTTGTTGGTGGGCGACAATCTCGATGATGATGTTCGGTCGCAGCAGCAAGCGCAACTGTTGCAGCTGAGTCAGCGTACCCTGGAGCTTGTGGAATCATTGTTCCTGGTGGAGGCCGGTCCAAGCCAGCTGGAGCGACCAGCGGCTACTAACCTCAGCCAGGTGGTGTCCGACACCGCTGTGCAGTTGCAGCCATGGCTGCTAAGCAGGCAGCGACCGATCCGTATCTATAATCGGCCCCTACATCCGGTCTATACTCGTCGTCGTTTAATTAACCAAATTTTGCGCTCGGTGTTGACCGCATCGCCTGATATCACCAGCTCACAGCCGGTCGAAGTCCGGTTTCGCGATCATGGACAGACGCAGTCAGTCCGCGTGCGCGACTATAACTCCGATTTAACGCTTGATGGTTGGCAGCGGCTTGGTAGTGCCCAGTTTGCGTCACATGTGCAGCCACTGCCGGATAATCCCAGCAGTAGTGGCTTTGAGTTGTATGTAGCGCGCCAACTAGCTGATCGACTTGGCGGACAGCTGACACTTGAGCCAAAGCAGACTGGCAATTGCTTTGAGTTGCGGTTGCCGGCGCTGTATCAGCCACGTATCTGGCAGGCTAAACAATGGTAGAGCTGCTGGTGGTCGAGCCGGATGAGGCGTATGCGTCGGCACTGATGGCTGGCTTGAATTCTGTCGGTTTTGCTACGTCTCGGGCGACTGATGCGCAGGAGGCAGTTGATCACTTGGACCGCCAGGCAGAGATAAGACTCGTCATTACCGAGCTGCAACTACCTCGTCATAACGGTTTAGCGTTACTGCAGCATCTGCAGTCGTATGCTGACTGGCAGCAGCTACCGGTGGTTGTATTGTCGCAGTTTAAAAAGGTGCAAATTGAACTCGCGCCAACTGACTGGCGACAGTATGGAGTTGTCGAGTATATCTACAAGCCTAAACTGGAGTTCACACGACTGATTCGACAGATAGCTGAGTTAGCCCATGCAACGCCAGCGCATTAATGCAATTGTGCTCGGTCGGCAGAATTTTGCCGAAGCCGACCGGATAATCCGGCTAATCACGCCAGAACTGGGTAAAATCAGCGCCATCGCCAAAGGCGCGCGCAAACAGCAGTCCAAGCTGGCCAGCGGCATCGAGCCGTTTGCAGAGCTAGAGCTAGGCGTGTTGCGTGGTCGTTCAGACTTGTACACGATTACTTCGGCTCAAGAACTGCGGACGTTTTCTCAGCTGCAGGCAGATTACGACCGGCTGCGACTGGCGGCAGATTTGTTGAAGTGGCTGTCAAAATTAACTGAGGAGGAACAGGGTGCCGATCGTTACTCATTGGCGTTAAATATGCTGCTACTACTTGACCGGCAGCTGGTCAACGCCCAAGTTGTTGAAGCGTGGTTTTATTTGCAGCTGCTTGAGGCAGAGGGCCAGCGGCCAAATCTGCAGACCGATAGCCGCGGAGCGCCGCTCGACCCGAAGGCCCGCTACCAGTTCGAGGTCGTCGATGGTCAGTTCGCACCGTCCGAGCGTAGCAATGCACTCTCGAGCGACGTTATCAAAGCCTGGCGAGTGCTGATCGGCGTCAGTCCGACGCAGCTGATGGCGATAAGTGGACTAGAAGAGGCGTTAGAGCCAGGAATGCCAAGTCTGCGCAGCTTTTTTAATTACTTATATGAATGATATTCATCTGTTATACTGAGCTAGATGAGCAAAACTGAAGTTACTCTAGACAAACTATCAAGCCTCGCGAAGCGCCGCGGTTTTATCTACCAGGGCAGTGAAGTCTACGGCGGCTTAAGTGGCACCTGGGATTATGGCCCGTTGGGGCTGAAGCTGAAGAAAAATATCGAGAATTTGTGGTGGCGAACGTTTGTGGACGAGCGCCACGACATGTACGGTGTCGACGCCGCGATACTGATGAACCAAAAAGTCTGGCAAGCCAGTGGTCATATGGAGACTTTTACCGACCCACTGGTTGAGTGCGGCAACTGTAAAGCTCGTTTCCGTGAGGACCACTTAAATTCAGAAGTATGCCCGGTTTGTGGTAAGGCTGACTCCATGGGTGAGTCTAGACAGTTCAACATGATGTTTGAAACTACTATTGGTCCAGTAAATCCACGAACAACCTTTGTAGAAAAGTCTAAAAGTTCTTCTGGAGAAGTGGAACAAAAGATTTCTTTCAAAGAGCTGCCTACTAGCCTTGTATATCTCCGCCCAGAAACAGCCCAAGGTATTTTCACCAACTATAAAAACGTAGTCGATAGTTTCTATCCAGACCTGCCATTTGGCATCGCTCAGATTGGTAAAGCGTTTCGGAACGAGATTTCTCCACGGGATTTTGTATTCCGCTCGCGCGAGTTTAATCAGATGGAGATAGAGTATTTCATCCGTGAAGATAATTGGGAAGCAGAATTTGCTACCTGGCAGTCAGACATCAAAGACTTTTTGATTAAGCAACTCGGTCTAGACAGTGACAAACTGCACGAAGAAGACGTAGTCGGCGATGAACTAGCACACTACTCGAAGAAGACGATTGATTTTAACTTCGACTTCCCGCACGGTAGCGACGAGCTACTTGGCCTAGCGTATCGCACGAATTTTGACCTGAAGAATATCCAGGATAACAGCGGTAAAAGCATGGAATACCGCGTCAAAGGCAGCGACGACAGCTTCATCCCACATGTTATCGAGCCGAGCTTTGGTCTGGAGCGCGCGCTGATGGCGGTGCTGACCAGCGCCTACCGCGAAGACGAAGTAGAGGGCAAGACCCGGACGTACCTGGCGCTACCGGAGCATTTAGCGCCGATTCGTTACGCAGTGTCGCCGCTACTGAAGAACAAGCCAGAATTGGTCGACAAGGCCCGAGAGGTGTACAAATTACTGCACGACAAGCACCCCGGCCGTGTGATGTGGGACGACAGCGGCAATATCGGTAAACGCTACCGCCGCCAGGACGAAATCGGCACGCCAGAGTGTGTGGTGATTGATTTTGAGACGATTGAGGACGATGGCAAAGTCACGGTGCGTAATCGTGACACCACGAGACAGAAGCGAACCTTGCCAGAAAAGCTAGATTGATATGAACCATAAAAGTTTTAGTGAAAAAATTGGCGAGATTTTAGCGTGGCCTTTGCTGCTGGGTTTGTTGTATTTTGCGTTTCTAGCAGTTAGATACATCTACCGTCTGATTTTGGAATTTAACCCAGGAATCTTTCAAGCAGTTGATCCAAATATACTGTCTGCTCTTATTGCCGGGACCGTAACGTTAGCTGCGTTGTTTGCTAATCAGTACCTGTCGAAGAGAAAAGAGATTGACTATTTGATGTGGGAGAAAAAAGAGAAGGTTTATGCAGAATTCATAGAGGGGTTCTTTGACTTTTTTATCGAGGGAGATCCATCGCTTAAAGATGAGATAATGAAGCAAATAAATTACAAATTTACTAAAAACGTTATGTTGATTGGCTCAAAAAAGGTCTTGAAGTCTTTCTTCAACCTGAAAGAGGCTGCCAAGCGCAACCCTAATGATGATGGTCTTGTGCTTTTGCACGTGGAGAAAGTTATATATGCCATGAGGAAGGATATGGGCAACAGATTGAAGCTTGAGCAAGGGGGTATTTTATCATTAATGTTTGATGATACACATTCCGAAATTAAGAAATTGATAGGCAATAGCTAGATGTTGGCGAGGCAGCTAGTCCTAGTTGCGCTAACTGAGTATTAATGAAAACTCTCCGCCGCACTCAGTTTGGTAATCAGATCTTACGCAAAACTGCTAAACGGCTGTCTATGGATGAAATCGAAAGCGACGACACTCAACATCTGATTGACCGAATGTTCTACACTCTGGAGCAGAAGAAGTACGGCGTCGGGCTGGCAGCGCCGCAAGTTAACCGCTCCATTGCACTGTCGGTAATCGGCACCAAACCGACGCCGACACGGCCAGACCGCAAAGAAGTGCAGCTGACGCTGATTAACCCTGAAATCATCGAATATTACGGTGAACCAGTCGGCATGTACGAGGCTTGCATCAGTGGGGAGCTGATGTACGCAGAGGTGCCACGGCATGAGGATATTCGGTTGAAATGGACAGACCGCGAAGGCAGAAAGCAAGAGAAAGACCTCGATGGTTTTATCGCCCATGTTGCCCAGCACGAAGTCGACCACTTGAATGGCAGGCTATATGTCGATAGAGTAGTTGACACTACGACCTATAAGACGCGTCGTGAGTATGAGAAATATGTGGAGAATTTGAAACATGACCAATCAACAGGAGTTGAGCCCAGCTGACAAAAGCCTGTGTGTGATTGAGCTACAAAATCATGAAGGGCGATTGTTTGAAGTCTGGCGCGAACGCAGCATGGCTGCTTGTTTATCAGACATTGAGCGAATCCAGAAGCTCGGTCAGGCTCACGATTTAATCGCTGAAATACCAGCCAAAGAGGATGATCAGTTTGGGCTAGCAGACATGGTTCGGGCGTATGAAGCTAAAGGTACACAGTACTACACTTTGCGACGAGTCGAGCCAGAAGGTGAGCTGTTCGGCATTGCCTGGGCTCAGCCAGCCCAAGGAAAATTTGAAGACCTTGGAGTAACGCCTGAACCAAGTCATGTCATGGCGATTCGTATTCTCCAGCCGGATCAAGGCTCACGACTATTCCAGGACTTCGTGCGATCAGTAGTTGATAATCAGTTTGAAGATAGCGCTACCAGTGGACTGTGTTTGGTTGTCGATGCCGAAGATAAAGAAACAGTGCAGCTATACGAGCGACTCGGGTTTAGCTCTAACGCCACGAACCCTAACGCTCATGAAGCGATTGAATTGGAAATGTGGTGTATTAACCCAAATTTTAGTGAGTAATTAGTCTGTCAGCTGGTCTTTGGCTGATTTGGCGTCATCTAGATCGACATCACCATCATCATCAAAATCTGCAGTGGCTTTGACTTGTTGGGCGGCAGCCTTAAAGTCATCACTATTTGCTTCGCCGTCCTTGTTGACGTCAACCGCAGCTTTAGCGTCGTCCAGGTCGACATCGCCGTCATTGTCAAAATCCGCGGTGGCTTTCATTTGCTGTCCAGCAGCCTTCAGGTCCTCAGCGTTTACCTGGCCGTCGTCGTTGACGTCAGCGGCATCTTTGACGTTATCTAGTAGTCCCATATATTCCCCCTTGGAATTATTGATTTGTATGTTCAGTATAACGTTTATGCAAACTGGCTACCATTCCTATAGAGGTAGCTGCTACACTATGTGAGTATGATTATCTTTTTTACAGATGGAAGCTGTAGTCCCAACCCGGGTCCTGGTGGCTATGCAGTAATTGCTGATTCCCAGCCAGTGGCTTTGGGGTGTGACAAAGATTCGACGAATATCAGGATGGAGGGGCAGGCGCTTGTTGCCGCACTGAAGCTAGCTGATGGTCAACCATGTCAAATCCACACTGATAGCGAATTTTGGATAAATGTCATCACCAAATGGGCGCCCGGTTGGAAAGCCAAGGGCTGGAAGAAGAAGTCTGGGCCGATTAAAAACCTCGATCTCGTTCAGCAACTCGATGAGCTTTATGCCGCTGCTGACGCGGAGTTAATCTGGGTTAAAGCCCATGCTGGGCATGACCAGAATGAAATAGCAGACGAATGGGCAAACAAGGCACGACTGGACAAACTGAGCCGTTGAATCCGCCGCTACATTAGGCATAAGTAATTTACATATAACAGTAGTTTTGATAACTTTTAGAGACTATGGAAGCCTCCGAACCACGATTAATTAGTAGTACCGAATATGTGCGCAATAAACATAATCGTGTCACTCCTGAGCAGGTTGCAGTTGATGGTTTGTATGGGTGCTACTTGCTTTTCCGTGATTTGCCTGATCGGGGTATGAGCTTTGACTCTGCGGTTACGGATACTGACCAGGACCAGCAGCTTGTCCAGCTAGCTATTGGTCATGCGCTGAAAGTTGCCCATGACTCTAATATTGTGGTTCCGTTTCGATTCAGAAGTAACGGACTAATTTATTTGCCCGACGCTGAGACCATGATGAATATTCCGGTTTCTGGTCAGGCGCAATCGGTGTCCACCAGAATTAGTGAGGGTTATTTATCAGAGAGACAGTTTGATTTCGATGGTGAGTGGCTTAAGGTTTCTGCCGGGATTCAGCAGCGTGAACTGGCGGACGCCTAGCGGTGGGCTGCTATTTATCCGATTTGCGCATCTGAACAGTCGTAATCGGGAACGGAATCGTGATGCCTTTATCGTCAAACGCCTGTTTGATTGATTTGATAGCAGCGGAGCGGGTGGAGAGATATTTACCCTGGCTGTTGCCGGAATGAATCCAGAAGCGAATATCGAAGTTGATTGAGCTATCGCCGAACTCAGTGTAGAACAGTGTCGGGGCTGGGTCGCTTAGTACGTGGTCAAGCTCGCCAACTTCGTGTAGGGCGGTATCTTCTGCGAGCTGGAGGTCGTCATCGTAGGCAACGCCGACGCTGAGGTCGACTCGTCGCCGACCGGAGACGCTGTAATCTGTCAGGATGTTTAGCAGAATGTCTTTGTTCGGAATGTAAACCAGCTGACCGGTCAGCGTTTGAACGGCTGTCATCCGCAGCTCGATGTTTTTGACGATGCCAAACACACCTTGGGTTTCGATTAAATCGCCAATACTGAACGGCTTTTGTGTGGCGATGATGATACCGGAGATGAAATTGCTTGCGACGTCTTGTAGCGCAAAGCCAATCGCCAAACCGATGATACCGGCGCCAGCCAATACAGAGGTCACCGCGTCGTCGAGCTGTAGAATCTGTAGTGCAACAACTATTCCGATGACGACAATAATGATAGCCACAGTCGATGCGACAAGCTGTGCAATGGTGCGATTTTGGATGCGCTGTTGAGTTAGGCGGTTGAGCCATTTGCGCATCATTCGACCGATAAAGTAGGCGATTATAATTGCGAGCAACGCAAACAGGACGCGCGGTAGGTAGTCGACTACGCTGTCGACCCAGCTGGTTGCTTCGGTGGTGGCTTGTTCTAGCGAAATAGGTTGTTGATCCATATCTACCTTCTAGAGTAGGTGGGCTTCGCTGAGCGGTCAAGCGGCTGCTATACTTAAGCTACGCAAACAAAGGTCTCAGGAGGACATCACTATTGATCCAGTACTACTCGTTCTAATTGTGGTGGCGGTTGGTATCGCTGTGTTGTTGTTCCGTGGTCAGACTTCAGGTGCTAACCCCGGTAGCGATGACAAACAAATCGCGCTTCTCCAGCAGCAGATAAGCGAACTAACAAAGACGCTTGATAATCGACTCGATAACACTCAGCAGCGACAAGACCAGCGCAGTCAGTCACTTCAGAAGTCGATGGAAAAGCAGGTCGGGCAGTCGCAGAAGATAATCGAAGACGTAACGCGTCGACTAACCAAGCTCGACGAAACCAATAAACGGGTGGTTGACGTCGCTGATGAATTGAAAACACTCCAGAATGTACTTCAGAATCCAAAGCAACGCGGCGTGTTAGGTGAATATTACCTTGAGACAGTTCTCCAAAACGTGCTGCCGCCAGGGCGGTTTAAGATGCAGTATTCATTTGAAAACGGAGAGATTGTCGATGCCGCTATATTCCTGAAAGACGATAAGATTCTATCCGTTGATTCCAAGTTTAGCCTGGAGAACTACAACCGACTCATTAACGAAACCGACAAAGCCAAGCGCGCTCAGTTAACAAAACAGGTCAGAAACGACCTGAAGAATCGCATCGACGAGACCGCTAAGTACATTCGACCAAATGAAAACACGATGGATTTTGCATTTATGTTTCTGCCGAGTGAATCGATGTACTACGACCTGCTGATAGCGAACGTCGGCGTAACCAGTAGAGACTTGATTGAGTACGCCTTCCAGGAAAAGAAGGTTATCATTGTCAGCCCGACGAGCTTCATGGCGTACTTGCAGACGGTCCTTCAGGGTCTACGAAGTTTACAGATAGAAGAGCAAGCCAAGCAGATCCAGAAGCGAGTTGGTGATTTGCGTCGTCACATCGTTAAGCACGAGGACGCAATGCGCTTGCTTGGCAAGAACCTCGGCCAGACTGTCGGCAAATTCAACGAAGCACATAAGTCGCTGCGAATGATAGATGGCGACGTCGTCAGGATTGCTGATACCGAAGCGGTGGTAGATCAGCTGCAGCTGGATCGCCCGAGCACTGATGATTAAACGGATATTGATCTGCGAGGATACCGAGCAGGTCGTGATTGCGCTTCGCGCACAACTGGAGCGGCTCTCTGCTAGCGTCGGCGATGAGTTTAAAATCGATGTCATCATGACGCAGGCTGGAGCCAAACAACTCTCATCACAACTAGATGGCGATGATTACGACCTGGTGCTGCTGGACTATTTTGCGCCAGACGGTGATTTTCATGTCTTAGATTTCGAGAAGATTGGCTGCGAGAAAGTGATTGCGATGAGTTCAATCGCAGGCTATAACCAGCGAGCACTTAATCGCGGAGTGGTGTGCGCAGTTACCAAAAATAATCCCTTAACAGATGATAAGGCAGCACAGATTGTCGAAAAAGCTGAACACATATTGTACGACAGCAGCCCGCAGTCGCCTCTGCCTTCACACAACTTTGACAAGATAGCGAGTAGTTAGACACAATGTATACAGACAATCTAATAAGGTAGGTGCTAGCCCATGCAAACGATTTTAGTGGTCGAGGACAACCCTGACATGCGCACTGCTGTTGCCGAGGTGTTAGAGGGCAATGGATTCAAGGTCATTAAGGCTGACTCTGCAGAAAAAGCCCTGGTCGCCGATAGCTTGCTGGACATCGACCTGGGCGTTATCGATATCAATCTTCCGAATAAGAATGGGTTTGAACTCGTTGAAGAGCTACGTGAGATCGAGATAGACGCACCTCTGATTGCCATTACTGCTCGACACTCGCTTAAAGACCGCATCCGTGGGCTGGAGAATGGCTTTAGTGACTATGTTGTAAAGCCGTTCGATATGAATGAGCTGTTGGCTCGGGTTCATGCCCATCTGCGCCAGGCAGGGCACAACCAGCAACTCCAAAAGGTAATTTCGACAGATCATTTTCAGATAGAGCCCGGTGCATTTGAGTTCAAAATTGATGACGAACAAGTCGATTTGACCAAAATAGAATTTAGAATCATGCAATCACTGATGGAGCAGCATGGTTCATTGGTGCCGCTCGACGACATCATCGAATTTGCCTGGGGGGAGCAGTCTGATCTGATAAATCCACCGATTCGGATTCATATCGCAAACTTGCGTAAGAAAATCGGTGACAGTAATTACCGCATCATCAAAACTATACCCGGCATGGGCTACAAGTTACTCGATGGCGCAAAAGTCTAAATCTAGTCGCAGCTTGCGACACATGCTCGACCAGGTTCGGCTGAACGTTACGGCAGCGATTATACTACTTGTGACGCTCTCAGTACTGTCGCTGGGGCTTATTATCTGGGTAGCAGCAGGGCAGCAGCTGACTAGTGAGGAGCTGGCGCGGCAGACGGTAGCTACGCAAAACCTATCGAGCGATGCTGCGAGTATTGTCGAACAGGCGGTCAGAAGCACGCAGGTTGAGCTCCGCTCCGATGTGCGTCGCAGTATTATTCTCTACACACCGATTACTGTCGTCGCGTCAGGGGCAATTGCGTTTTTTGCCGCTCGACGAATTGTAAAACCGGTTCGCGAGAGCCAACGGCTGCAAGAGCAGTTTATCCAGGACGCGGCGCATGAGCTCCGCAATCCGCTCGCCGCAGTTAAGGCCACTATTCAGAGCCTTCGTGCTCGCAGAGATCCGACGCGTGGGGATGTGGTCAGGACGCTCGATAGCGTCGAGCGGCAACTAGCGCAGTTGATAAGCATCAATGAAAACTTGCTATTCTTGGGGGAGCTAAAATCTCCCGACTCGCAAGACCTGACACTGAGCGATTTGCTGCGTGATGTTATCGAGGACTTGCACCCTATGGCTGCCGACAAAGGTATCGAAATTCGCTCAGCCATCGGTGATGACATCACCTATAAAATCGCGGTGGATGATTTCGTGCAGCTGGCACGCAACCTATTGGAGAACGCTATCAAATACAGCCCCGAGGGCGCGAAGCCAATCGATGTTGTGTTAACTCAAACCGCATATCGCACTAGGTTGCGAGTTAAAGATTATGGTGCTGGTATTCCTGAAGGAGAAGCCAAGCTTATCACCCGCCGGTTCTACCGAGCAACCAATGTTCACGACCAGCAAGGCAGCGGGCTCGGGATGTCGATTGTCCAAAAGATCGCGACAACTTATGGCGCCAGCCTGGATATCAAACCTCGAGAACCACGTGGCACCATCGTTACAGTTACGTTCTAGCTGTTATAGTTTCTAGCGTGACACACATCTCGAAATCAGATTATCTCAAGTACCGCGTTCATCCGGCCTATCTGTGGTATCAGAAGCATCGCCGCAAAGCGTTGCCGCCAGTCGATGATAACCTGCAATACGTGTTCGATCAGGGGAAGATATTCGAGGATATCGCAATGCAGCTTGTTGATGAGCCGGTCGTTATCCAAGGGGAACACTACCAGTTCGACAAACTGATAGCGGCGACCGAGCAAGCGCTGGCGAGCGGCGCCACGACATTCGCGCAGCCAGCGTTCATGACGGACGAGCGACTGTTTTGTCGACCTGATTTACTTGAAAAGATTGATGGTTCTGGGTGGCGACTGACAGAGATTAAGAGTTCGACTAGCTTCAAGCAGTATCATCAGTATGATTTAGCGTTTCAGCGCCAGGTGCTAACGACGCTTGGGTTTAACGTTAGCAAAGTCCAGTTACTGCATGTCAACCGTGACTATGTGCGCGATGGCGCGGTGAACCCAGAGCGTTTAGTAGCATCTCGAGATGTGACAGAAGAGGTTGTAGGACTGGAAGATGAAGTCGCACGTGACATCGCAGAAGCGCAGAGTGTCGTCGAGCAGGCTGAGGTGGATGATCATCCGGCATTTGCGGGTAATCTCAACCAGTGGATGGATATTTATCGATACCTCCATCCGGAGCTACCAGACGACTCGGTGCTAAATATGATTCAGCTGAAGCCGCAGCTGGTTCGGGAGGCATATCATTCTGGAATCGAGTCAATAACCGAGCTCGGCACCGCCCAACTAACAGACAAACAAACGACCCAGGTCATGGCGTGGCGAAACGATAAAATTCATATCGAACCTGATGATATTCGTGATTTTCTACAGGGGTTCACGTATCCGTTGTACTTCCTCGACTACGAGACCTCCGCGCACGTCGTGCCGCTGTATAGCGGGGTTAAGCCGTATCAGCAGCTACCATTTCAGTATAGTTTGCACCGACTGGCGAGTCCGGACGCTGAGTTGGAGCATTTTGAGTATTTGCACCGGGATGGCTCGCTGCCGATTGAACCACTGATGGATAAGCTACTCAGTGAGATTGGTGATAGCGGCACTGTTCTGGCGTGGTTTCACAAGTTTGAGATGTATTGCAACCGCACCATGGGCAAGTTGTCACCTGACTACAACGAAGCGATGACCGCATTGAATAAGCGCATGGTTGATTTGCGCGTGCCATTTGCCCGTTTGGACTATGTTGATAAGCGATTCCAGGGTAGCTCTAGTTTGAAGAATGTACTGCCGGTGATGTGTCCAGAGCTGAGCTACGATGAACTCGGCATCCACGAAGGCGGCGCAGCACAGCGACTATGGCAACAGGTCCAGGATGGCAGTCGAGCTGACGAAGCTGACCAAATTTATGCTGACTTACTCGAATACTGCAAACTTGATACCTACGCGATGGTGGCGATTTATCGTAAACTGCGGTTGGCAGCCGGCATCGATAAAGAGCTGGTGCAGGGTAGTCTGTTGTAGCACTGCTTGACAGCTAGTTGTCAAAAGTGCATCATGCTTGGTATGGAACTTTTCCGTAACCTTCACCAATTCAGCAACGACGTCGCAGCTCTGCTAGCGATTATTCTGATTGGTCAACTGGTTATGGTCGAAGCTTCCTAAAAGTAAATAAATCGCAAAACACTCCCCGGGGCTTCGACCAGAAGCCACGGGTTTTTTGTTTGCTAGAAAGGATTGATATGTCTAAAGCACCTCCTGAAATGAGGCAGGCACTGCAGCGTGTGTATGAACCAAGTGGTACGCCAGCGGCCGAACAGGCCGTTGTGATGGCACGAGTCGCGGAGCTTAAGCCACCTCTGCCCGGGCCGATTGCACAAGCAGAGTCTGATCGTAGAGGTTACGGCGCGGCCATGACGGCTCGCCTCGGTGAAGTCGCCGCCACAGTTCCCGCATAGAAATACATTAAACAGAAACGAACGTAATGATGGTTTATGATGGACTTACCATAAGTACGCCAACCAAATGCCACCATAAATTGACGTTTGAGTCACTGGTTGCGGCCAAAGCCGCAGCGGTGAGCTTACGTCATTTGCATGGTGAACAGATGAAAATTTATCAGTGTCGCAACTGCGGCCTGTGGCACCTCAGCAGTGGCTATTACAAGTAACAGTAGACACATAGAGACGTGCAGTTTCGCTGACCAGCCAAGCGCTATTTGAATAGCGGTTTGGTATACTTTAGGCAATGCATGACATCAAAATTACTAGTGTTAACGAACTCGACGGTGGCTGGCTGTTAGATGTAGCCGTGAATGACAATGAATATCAAGTCGGAGTCAGCCGTGATTATCATCAGCAGTTAACGGGTGGTCGAGAGCCAGTCGAACAACTGATTGCGCGCTCGTTTGAATTTATGCTTGAGCGAGAGCCGGCGAGTACGATCTTGAGCCGATTTGACCTGTCGACTATCCAGCGGTATTTCCCGGAGTATGAACAACGGATTAGTCTGGATAAAAAGTGAACACATTCGACGATATCTATCGTTCGCTGAACGACGAGCAGCGCGCAGCAGTCGACCACATAGATGGTCCATTACTGGTGTTGGCAGGTCCAGGCACTGGTAAAACTCATCTGTTGAGTGCGCGGATTGCAAATATCTTGCGCAAGACCGACACCCCAGCGCGAGCGATACTAGCGATGACATTCACTGAGAATGGCGCTCGAAACATGCGTGAGCGATTAGTCCAGTTCATCGGTGCCGATGGTAACGACGTTCATATCAGCACCTACCATGGTTTTGGTGATCAGCTGATTAGTAATTACCCGGAGTACTTTGGTGATATTCATGACCAGCAACCAGTCGATGAGCTGCGCCAGCTCGAAATCGTCGAAGGTATCATCGACGGCTTGAGTTACGATGACCCCCTGAAAAGTGCGCGCTACTATGTTAAAGATGTTGTCAGTACGATATCTGAACTAAAGCGAGCCCTGCTAGGTGCTGATACGGTGGAGGCAATCGCGCAGCAGAACCTCGAATCACTCGCCGTTGTAAATCAGGCGCTGCCAAAACTAGATAAAATGCCGCACAAGTCAGAACAAGAGGCTGTCTTTGCAGAAATACTGTCAGTGCTCAACCGCCTTGCGCCTGAGCCGATCGAGCCGCGCTTCGGTAGTGTGGTCGGTCAGACGGCGACTGAGCTCCAGCGGGCGCTTGATGCAATGGCCAGCCACGAAAAGGGTACATCACCACTGACAGCTTGGAAAAATGAGTGGATGATAAAAAACAGAGATAACGTGTTAGTGCTCGGTGGTGCGCGCGCCAGTGAGAAGCTGGCTAGTATGGCTAACATTATGCGTCAGTATGAGCAGCAGCTGGCTGAAAATCGTTGGTATGATTTTGCCGATATGATCGTGCGCAGTATCGAAGCGCTCGAGCGCCACGATGAGCTGCGATTTACACTCCAAGAAAAATATCTCTATCTAGTATTGGATGAGTTTCAAGACACGAATGCCGCCCAGTTGCGACTGGTCGAGCTGCTGACGAATAACCCGGTTGCTGAGGGGCGGCCAAATGTGATGGCGGTGGGCGATGACGACCAAGCTATCTTTGCGTTCCAGGGTGCGCAGTATTCAAACATGTTGAGCTACTTCAATCTCTACCGTGATACGGAGCTGATCAACCTGACGCAGAACTATCGTTCGCACCACGATATTCTGCATACCGCCCATAATGTCGCCGAGCAAATCGAGCAGCGTTTGCACCACCAGATTAGCGGTATCACCAAGCGGTTAGACGCTGCCAGCGACGAGCTGCCGGCAGAAGCCACTATTGCTCGACATGAGTTTATGTCACCCGTGGCAGAAGCCGCCTGGACGGCAGGTACAATTAAGCAGTTGATTGAGCAGCAGCAGGTTGATCCGAGCCAGATTGCGATCATCGCCCCCAAGCACGCCATACTCGAATCTTATTTGCCACACCTTAATCATGCACAGATTCCGGTTCATTATGACAAGCGCGAAGATATCTTTGACGCACCGCTGATTCGGCAGTTATTGCCACAGCTCGAACTGGTGCAAGCATTGGCTGATCAGAATCACAGTCAGGCGAATAGTCTTTGGCCGGCAGTGTTGGCGGCAGACTGGTGGCACATTGTGCCGCAGACGACATGGGACAGCAGCTGGGCAGTCTACAGTAGTAAAGGTAAAACCGACTGGACTCGTGAGTTACTGAGCCGCGAACCAACCAAGCTATTGGCAGGGTTCATGGTGGAGGTGGCGCGGCAGTCACGATCGCAGCCACTCGAGCGGACGCTTGACCAGTTGCATGGGGTCGTAGCCGTTACTGTCGATGGCGCGGAGTGTTACTCGCCGCTGAGGGAGCAGCTGTTTAACCCCGAGGCGCTTAATCACCAGCCCCAGGAGACATATCAATACCTGACGCAACTGAGCGTCCTGCGCGACAAGCTGCGCGAGCATCGTCAGGCCCAGCGCGGCGTGTTGAGTGTTGCGGATGCAATCGAATTTGTGGAAGCGTATCGTAGGGCAGAATTGCCATTGAAAAACAGCAGCCCCTACCATCAGGCCCAGCAAGCAGTCCAGCTGCAAACTGTCTATGGCTCAAAAGGCTTAGAGTATGATTACGTGTTTATCGCGCATGCGATTGATGAAGTCTGGGGGACGTCAAAGCGAGGCGGTAGCAGTAGCGTGTCGCTACCGCAGAACCTGGCTCCGATCCGTCACAGCGGGGCCAGTGAGGACGAGAAGCTACGGGATTTGTTCGTAGCAATCACTCGGGCACGACACGGATTGTTTTTGACATCACATAGCAGTCGCTACAGCGGCAAGCAGTCGAAGCCGTTGGTCTATCTCCAGGAACGAGTCGTAGCTGAGCAAACAATTAGTGAAGTGTTACCAGATTCAAAACAAATTGTTCGACGTGATGGCAACGACACAGCACCAGCGGTGGCTGAACTGCTGCGTAGCTGGCAGGATTATTACACCTCAGCAGTCGAAGATACAACGTTGCGGGATCTGCTACAACCTCGGTTAGATCACTATAAAATCAGCCCAACGCACCTGAACACATTTATTGATTTAGAGTATGGCGACCCTGAGCAATTTGTACTGCAGACGCTGCTACGATTCCCGAGCGCGCCAAGCGTCGACGGTGAGTTTGGTAATGCAGTTCACGAGAGTTTGCAATGGCTCCAAAACCGCGCCAAGGCTGGCTCGCTGCCCGCTGCGGCTGAGCTACTGGCTAAGTTTGATCAGCGATTGGCCGAAAAAGTTCTTAGTGAGACTGAGCGGAAACTTTTAGCCCCACGCGGTCATACCGCGCTCAAGGCCACCTATGAGCAGTGGGGCGATAGACTGTTCGGTCCGGACAGCGTAGCGGAGCTGTCGTTCTGGAGTCAAGGAGTGACGAGTGGTGATGCTCGGCTAACTGGCAATATTGATTTGTTGTTAATCGACAAACACGCCAAGACGATAACAGTCGTTGACTACAAGACTGGCAGTAGTTATCGCAAATGGAAGAGCAGTTTGAAGCTACTGAAGTACCAGCAGCAGCTGTACTTCTATAAGTTACTGGTGGAAGGCTCACGCGAGTGGGGCGATTACACAGTTGGCCAGGGCCGATTACTATTCGTCGAGCCTGATGAAACGGGCGAAGTCGTATCACTTGAACTCAACTACAAACCTGACACTCTGGTTGAGCTACAGCAATTGATTGCTGCCGTCTGGCAGCGAATTATGTCGCTCGATATGCCTGATGTTAGCGATTTCCGAGCAGATATCAGCGGCAGTCGGCAATTTATGAAGGAGTTGCGTGAGCAAGCGGATTGATGTTGACGGCGTTGAAGTCGAGCTGCGGAAGCATCATTTCTCGAAGCAGCTACGCTTGAGTATCAGGGGCGGCAAGGCAATGGTAACGATGCCGCGGCGAGCATCGTACCGTGTCGCCGCGCAGTTCGCGCGCAGCAAATCGGCTTGGATTGTGCGGCAGGCAGCGCAATCAACTGTGTTATCGCCGCCGACGACCCCTCAGCGCAACCAAGCTCGTGAGCTGCTACTTCGGAAGCTCGAACAGTGGTCGCCTGAGATGGGTGTCGAGTGGCAACGGCTCCGAATCGGTAATCAGTTGTCGCGCTGGGGAAGTTGCAGTAGTAGTGGTACGCTGAGCTTTAATTGGCGAGCGATGTATCTACCAGAACAGCTACTCGATTATCTGGTTATTCATGAATTGGCGCATGTGGAGCATCCGAATCATTCGCCACAATTTTGGGAGTTGGTGGAGCGCTATGACGTACGCTTCAAGCAGTCGCGAAAGAACCTGAAGCAGATTGATTTTACAGAGATAGAGGGGTAGGCTAGTGGCATGAACCCAGATGGTGTAAAAGTAGTTACAATTGGTGGTGGAACAGGAAGCTTTACGATGCTTACTGGCTTAAAGCGCTACGTGAACGACCTGACTGCTATCGTAAGCATGGTAGATGACGGCGGCTCAACTGGTGAGCTGCGTGATGAGCTTGGAGTATTACCCCCCGGTGACGTGCGCCAGTGTTTGGTGGCGTTATCGCGGTCGTCTGATGTCGTGCGCGAATTATTTAACTATCGTTTTGATGATGACGGCAGTCTCTCGGGGCATTCATTTGGCAACTTATTCCTGACAGCGCTCGAAAAGCTAACCGGTAGCTTTTCAGACGCGGTAGAGACTGCTGGGCAGGTACTCGACATCCAAGGCAGAGTATTACCAGCAACGTTGAGTGATGTTCGACTGCAGTATCGTGATAAAGAAGGCCGGCTCGTGACCGGCGAGCACATCATTGGTGATACGGATATTCTCGAAGACGACGCACAACCAGAACTAAGTTTTGATAAGAAAGCTCTCATAAACCCTCACGCTCGACAAGCGGTACTAGCCGCTGATTTTGTGGTAATCTGTCCGGGCTCACTTTATGGTTCTCTGATGCCAGCCCTGATGGTTGAGGGTATGCGCGAAGCGATTAATCAAACCAAGGCAGAAGTGGTGTATGTGGCTAACCTCACCAGTGGGGTTGATACGAAGGGCTACAGCTTGGAGGACATCATTTCTGAGCTGGAGCGTGCTGCTGGCGGCGCGTTTATAGATATTGTTCTCTACAACAATCAGATGCCGAGCGACTCTGTGCTTAAACGATATACTGAGGAAAAACAACGCCCGTTGACTATCAGAGACCGCAAGCAAATCGCCCAGCGATTAGTTGAACGTGAACTGTCGGCTGTTGGCGAAGAAGAAGATGACTTTACATTTTTCCGCCATGATGCTGACAAAGTCGCCCGGCAGCTAATGCGACTTTATTTTTCATGAACCAACATCTCATTGTCGACTTTGATCGAACGCTATTTAACAACCACGAGTTTTTTCAGGACTTTTCGACTATCCTTGCGAATTATTACGACATCGATGGTCAGGAGCTACACAACATCGCGCATCGGCACGACGTGGTGCGCTCGAAAGCAACCGGTATCTTCTCAGCGTTTGATGAGATTCGTGAGCATCATCCCAAAGTCGACATCGCACACCTCAAGCAAACCACACGTAGCGAGCTTGGTGGTCGCAAATACTTGTTTGCCGATGTGCGTCGTTTTCTGGAGCGGTTACGCGGGGCTGATATCGAACCAATAATCATGACCGTCGGCACAGATGAGTACCAGGCATTTAAAGCCGAGTTTGCGCCTGAAATTAACGTCTACGAGTTCATCATCACGCAACATACAAAATCGCAGAAGATCGCCCAGTTGGCAGTAGACAGGGGATTTCGGCTGAGCGATATCACGCTCATCGATGACCGAGGCGACACCTTTGATAGGGCACTGCAAGAAATGGGAATCCGGGGCGTTCGGCTGGATCGGGTTGACAGTCAGTATCAGCACATCGAATCTCCCTCGTGGGTCGAGGAGATCACGAGCCTCGGTGGCTTTCAATTAACAGATTGAAAGTGGTATAATAACTCTCGATGAGTGAACTCGCAACCGTAAACCATGAACGCCCAATAGTTATTGAGTCAAAGGTATTGCTACTGGATTTTGACGGACTGTTGTTCCAAACTGATGATTTTTGGGATGATTTACAAGCTTGGACTGCCAAAGAAAAAGGTGATGCAACATTAACTGCAGTATTGCAGGCGCAGCAAGAAACTCGCAGCGGCGACAACGATACGCCGTTCGACCCAATTGAAGCTATGTCGGGTTATAGTGGATCAGGCTACGAATCCATAGTTGCCGAAGTGCTGGCTGATTTTAATGACAAGAATTATGTTTGGCCTGATGCACGGCAGTTACTGAAAACGGCACGAAAGGCAGAACGAATGAGTGTGATTGTATCTGTTAATACTCCACGATTTTTAGATATAAAACTACAATTGGCAGGTGAGAGCTTACGTGGTATTCCAGCCTATTCTTGTGATAACGGTAAGGCCATGACTATAGCGCAGGCGCTGGAGGCAGCCGGATATGACCCGAGGGATGCAATGTTGTTTGATGATCGTGCAAGGACGTTTGATCAGGATGTACGCAGCCTGGGACTCGGTGCTGCTTTCTTAGTTGACCGTGGTGGTCGGCACGGCGCGCAAACGGCACCAGACGAAAGCGTGACTCGTATCACGAGCTTGGACAATCTAGAAATCTTATGATTAAGACAGCTATCATACCGGCGGCAGGTTGTGGTACGCGGATGCTGCCCGTTACGAAAGTCATCTCGAAAGAGATGCTTCCTGTCGGCAATAAACCGATTATTGATTATGTGGTTGATGATTTAGTGGCAGCCGGCATCGAGCGAATCGTGATAGTCGTTCAGCCGGGCGATACGCAGATTGTTGATTATTATTCCCCGGAGACTGAACTTAAGAATTACTTGGCGAGGCATAGCAAATCTGATAAGTACGTGGCAGTGGCAGATTTGAGCCAAAAAGCTGAGTTTGTATTTGTATACCAGCAGCCTGATGATCCTTACGGCACGACGATTCCTTTACTGCGTGCGCTAGAGAAAATAGGTGACGATGAGCCGGTTATCTTTGTTTACGGCGATGCCATGCCATGGCAACCGGATGTACCATCTCAGATAAAGCCGTATCTAGAAGCATGGCAAGCAAGTGGCGCAGTCGGTGGGATGCTCGGATTACAAGTTCCCCGCGACCAAGTCAGCGCGTACGGTGTAGTCGAGATGGATCAGCAGAGGAACTTCGTCAGCATTATAGAGAAGCCATCGATTGACGATGCGCCCTCGAACATTATCAACATCGGCGGGTTAATTCTTCCACCCGGCGCATTAGAGATAGCAAAACAGACTAAGCAGGACGCTAAGAGCGGCGAATATTTCATTACTGATGTGCTCAACCAGCTTGTTGACCACGGTGTTTATGTGCACGCACTCGATGAGCAAGTTCACTTCCTCGACGTCGGCACGCCGGCAGCATTGGCGCGTTCCAATCAAATCGTCTCCGGTTCACCCCAGTAAATAGTTGCAAATTGTGGAAAACTTATCTTAATAAGTGTATTTTGTGGGGTAATGTGGGTTGCAGTGGGTAGAAGTGGGTGGTACACTTAGCCCAGTGGCAAATCGAGAACAATCAAATCTCGAAAAACAAAAACCACAAAACAAAAACAATTATATGGCAGCAATAGATTCGTTCGAACGTCGCTTAGACGACAAGAACCGCTTGACTATTCCGGCGGAACTTCGAGCTGAGCTCGATGAAGGACAAATCGTATTGACCCGAGGCTTTGGTCGCTACATTCACATGTACGCAGCAGATGTCTGGGACGAAGAAGTCGAACCCGCCCTCCAAGGCGCAATCCTCGACGAACGCGTTGCCGATTTGAACGTGCGCTTTCGACGAGGAAAGAGCACCGCACAGCTTGATATCAAGCAGGGCAGGGTCACAATCGACCAAAGCTTGCTGGAATATGCTGGGATTGATCGCGAGATCATCGCAGTCAGGGCTGGAAAGTACTGGCGCATGATGTCGCCAGCCGAAGCTGAAACTAGCTAGTTTTACTTCATACGCACCTTAACAATTCAAGGAAAATCGAGATTATCTATCTGGTAGTCAGCAAGTGGCCGAGGGCGAACCACTTTATAAAAAACCCTAGTACCTTTTAAAGAGGAAAAACCTCCCAAACTCCACCTCACACATAAGTCTCTCGCGCCGATGGATCATACGCAAACTTTTTAAGTTTCAACAAATTCTGTCGGCCACATTTGTCCGCGCGTCGTCGCGGGCAAGCAACAAAAACAAAAACTACAAGTCAAAACAAACAGCTGGCTGCTGGTTAGATACACTCGATCCTTCTCCACATTTCTGCCCACGAGACTGCAGGCATGTGGAGACGAAAACACCTCACACACCAGTTTTAGCCGATGCCGCTCAGCGATTTTTATCGCCGAGGGCTGGCGAGTCATATCTTGACTTGACCGCTGGTTTTGGTGGTCACGCTAGCCTTATTTTGGAGGCATGCGACAACTACCAAGACAGCGTGCTCGTCGATCGTGACCAGGCAGCAGTTGATTTTGTTCGTAACCGTTTTAATGAGCACGACGAATTGCCTGTATTGCACCAAGATATGGTAACCGCCACCGCCCAGCTGCTCGAAGCCGGTCGTCAGTTCGATATGATTTTGATTGACGCTGGTGTCTCATCGCCGCAGCTGGATAGGTCTGAGCGAGGCTTTAGTTTTAGCCGTGATGGTCCCCTCGACATGAGGATGGATCAGCGACAAGAGCTAACAGCCGAGCAGATCGTAAACAGCTACTCACCGCAGCAGCTGATTGACATAGTCAGTCGCTACGGAGAAGAGCCACAGGCAAAGCAAATTGTGAGAGCCATCGTCTCCGCGCGACCGCTCAGCACTACAAGTGAGCTCGCCGAAGTTGTCAAAGCTAGTGTCCGTCCCAGGCGGCGTCATGGCAAGACACACCCAGCGACGCAAACCTTCCAGGCGCTGAGAATTGCAGTCAACCAGGAGCTCGAGCAGCTCGAGCAAGCGGTTGAACAGGCAATTGACTTGCTTGCCCCAGCTGGTCGAATTTGCCTGATAAGTTTCCATAGCCTTGAAGATCGTATCTTCAAACGACAACTACGGAAGCGAGCAGGGGGCAGACTGGACAGCGAACTGCGCTTGTTGACCAAAAGTCCAGTCATCGACACTACTAGTTATAATCCGCGTGCACGGAGCGCCAAGCTTCGAGCCGCTGTGAAAATAAAAACAAAAAGGAGCGATCATGCCAATTCAGGTTAAAGATCACTCAAAAACTGAGCAGGTTGAAGTTCACGTTCGTTAGGACGTAGATACTTCAGTTTTCTCAAATACAGTAGCGCGGGCTAGCTCACATAGTTAGTCCGTAGCTACCAAAAACAAAAAACAAACATAAAAGGACATGTATGACACGATACTCATCACGCGAGATGTCGCATTCACGAGCCAAGCCGATTAGTGGCAATCGTGTTCGCCGCAACAGTAATACTGCCGTTTATCAACGCGGCTTCCAACTTGGGCCAATATCTAATATCCTATTGGTTGGATTAATCATAACTATAATCGGCTTGATGTATTTAGTGCAGATTACCAAAACCAGCGTTTATGGATTCGAGCTCGGTCAGCTGCGTGATAGTCAGACTGAACTCGCTCAGCGCAACGAAGCCCTGAAGGTCGAAGCTGCCAGACTGCAGTCACTAAGTCGAACTGAGGGTAGTCAGGTGTCAGACGAACTCGTACCACAGACAGACGTCAGCTATCTCAGCAACTAAGGAGCATACTAAATGGCCGGCACAACCAAACAGATTACAGCTCGCTATCAGTGGGTAAGAGTTGGTTTGGCATTGTTGGCAGTGATTGTACTTGGTCGTTTGTTTTATATCCAAATTATTCGACACGAATTTTATGCCGTTAAAGCTGATAGCGCCCATCAACAGAAACTAACCATCGAAGCCAAACGGGGGCAAATTTATACCGAAACAGCAACAGGTAAAAAGGAGCCGTTAGCCATAAACCAAACCCTGAAACGAGTCGTGGCTGACCCGCGATTCGTAGGCGATCCAGCCCTAACAGCCGAAGCTATCGCCGCTGTAACGGGCAGGAATCCGAACAAATATCAGAAAATGCTGGCAGCTGACAGCAATTATGAAGTGATTGAGTCGGGGTTGTCTATCGAAGTTGGTGCGGCGGTTGAAGATCTAAACCTCAAAGGCGTGTTCCTGCAGGACATCAGTCGGCGTGTCTACCCAGAGGGAAATCTGGCGGCTCATGTGCTGGGGTTTGTGAATAGCGAGGGGGTAGGGCAGTACGGTTTGGAGCAGTACTTTGATGAAGAGTTATCTGGCGCCGATGGGCTGTTAAGCGGCTCGTTTGATACACGAGGTGTGCCGATTGCCACCAGCGATAACATTTCTAAGACCCCAATTGATGGTCAAGATATAGTGTTAAGTATTGATCGCAATGTGCAACGCTACGTCGAGCGTGCGCTGGCAGGGGGTGTCGACGAATATCAAGCTGCTAGCGCCAGCGCAGTCGTGATGGACCCACGTAACGGCAAGATAATCGCCATGGCTAATTATCCGACGTACAACCCTGGTGAGTATCAAAGAGTTGGTGATATTGAGGTGTTCGTAAACGATTCGATAAGCTCACCATACGAGACCGGATCAGTGTTCAAGCCACTGGCGATGTCGCTCGCACTCGATAGTGGGGCGGTTACGCCTGGTACTACTTATTATGATACGAGCTCTGTGCAAGTTGATGATTTTACGATTCGTAATGCCGGCGCGTCGATTACGGCCACTCGCGACATGACAGAGGTCATAACCAAATCAGTTAACACCGGCATGGTCCATGTCCTTAAGAGTCTTGATGGCAACAACAGCTCAATTAGTGATTCAGACAAGCAGAAATTATATGAATTCTACTCTGGCAAGCTCCGGCTTGATCGCACGACTGGCATTGAGTTGGCGGGCGAAGCGCTCGGTATATTTACCAAGCCAGGCGAGTCGAGTGACGCGCGCTATGCCAACATGACCTTCGGCCAGGGTATCAGTGTTACGATGCTCCAAAACCTAGCCGCCGAGGCAGCGGTTGTTAATGGCGGCACGTACTATCAGCCGTCAGTTATATCAAAGTTGATTGATGGCGACGGCACCACAACTAGCCATGAACCGAAAGTACTAGAGTCGAATGTCATTAGTCAGGAATCATCACAGCAAATTCGAGCTATGATGCAAACCGTGGTCGAGAGTGGCGGTGGTGTTTGGGCGCAACGAAGCGGCTATAAAATTGGCGGAAAAACTGGTAGCGCACAGATTGCTGACCGCGAATCGGGTGGCTATATCGAAGGAGCCGAGATAGGCTCATTTGTTGGCTTCGGAGCTGACGACGAGCCTCGCTATATCGCAATGGTAAGGATGGAAGAACCACAGAGAACCTTGACACCGTTTGCAGGCTCAGGAGCAGCGGCCCCAGTGTTTGCCGACATCTCGAATTGGCTGATCGATTACTACGGATACCAGCCAAATTAAGCTAGAATGGACACAGCATGAACCAGATATTCCAACTATTTTCACAAGACATCGCCGGAGTGGCCTTGCTGTCAGTCGCGGGTTTCGGTTTAGCGATGTTGCTCACACCGCTCTACACCAGCTTGGCGTATCACTATAAATGGTGGAAACGTCCTCGAACAGAAGCTGTCACTGGTGAAAAAGCGGTTGAGTTTGATCGCTTGCATCATGCCAAGCACGACCGACACATACCGACAATGGCTGGGGTCATCGTGGTGGCTGCAGTGGCGGCAATTACACTGAGTTTGAATTATTCTTGGCAACAAACCTTGTTACCACTAGTAGCGTTGGTCGGGGGTGGACTTGTTGGTCTACTAGATGACGTGATCAATCTGTCTGCACCGCGAGGCCTGACGGGGCTAAGGGCGCAAGTAAAGTTCTTGCTAATGTTCATCGTCGCAGCGCTTGGCGGGTTTTACATAGCGACCAAGCTTGGTTATGAGAGCATCTATGTGCCGTTTCTTAACGACACGATTGTTATCGGTAGTTTTGCAATCTTTGCGCTATTCACCTTCGTGGTACTAGCGACCGCTAATGCCGTTAATATGACTGACGGTCTCGACGGTCTGGCAGGCGGGTTGCTAATCAGTGCATTCACCGCTTATACGTTGATTGCAGTCCTACAGGGCAACATCGGTATTGCTGGCTTTTGTGCGACTATGGTCGGCGCGCTGATGGCATACACCTGGTTTAACATCTTTCCGGCACGGTTTTTTATGGGCGACGTCGGTTCATTTGCGATGGGTGCATCGTTGGGCGTGGTAGCGATGCTAACTGATACGTTGTTCATTTTTCCGATTATCGCTGGCGTATTCGTGCTCGAGGCTAGTTCGTCGTTGATTCAGATTATGTCGAAAAAAGTGTTTAAGCGAAAAGTATTCCGTGTGGCGCCGATTCATCATCATTTCGAAGCATTGGGCTGGCCAGAGGCGAAGGTTACTATGCGGTTTTGGATTATCGGACAGATGATGGCTGTAATCGGCGTAGTTCTGGCGATACTAGGTGGCGTCCAGTAATGAGCGCTCAGACTCGGAGTCGACGACCTCGGCGTGACCATGGCCTAGTAGCCGCAATCGGCTTGCTGGTGCTGGTTGGGTTGGTGGTTATCTATACCATTAGCCCAGCGCTGAACTATAGCAATATCGAAAACGCCAGCCCAAACTATTTCATATACCAACACCTGATAAATCTTGGACTTGGGTTGGCGGCATTTTACGTTGCTAGCAAGCTGCCACTTGAATGGTGGCGCAAGTTGTTGCCATTTGTTGGTGTAGCAGTGGTGCTGTCGACAATATTGCTACTCATACCAGCTACCAGTATTACCGCTGGTGGTGCGACGCGTTGGGTGGACCTCGGATTCTTTAGCTTTCAGCCATCTGAAATTATCAAATTCGCAGCATTGCTCTATACGGCTTTCTTCTTGGCAAATCGTTCCGACGGAGAATTGGACGAATCAATTGTCGCCTTGATGCCGGTCGGGGTTATGCTGGCGATTGCCGGGGTACTGGTGGTGATACTGCAACGCGACTTATCAACCATGATTGTGATTGTGGCAATGGTGAGTGGTATGCTGTATTTCAGAGGCGTGGCAGGTAAATATCTCGGCCTAGCTGCAGCGGCAGTCCTGGTGCTTGGATTCGTGGCAATCATGCTGTTTCCGCATCGTATGAGCAGGTTTAACACGTTCCTCAACCCTAGTGAATGTGACGGTCAACGCGAATGTTATCAGTTGGATCAGTCGCTCACCGCAATCGGCTCTGGCGGGGTGTTTGGCGTCGGCATCGGACGTAGTGAACAGGTCTACGGTTACCTACCCGAAGCCGAGAACGATTCGGTGTTTGCAATTTACGGTGAGATATTTGGGTTTGTTGGTATCGTTGCGCTGATTGGTTTGTTTGGTTATTTATTGTGGCGGCTACTCGATATAACTGAGCAGCAGCAGTCGCTGCTCGGTCGGATGCTGGTCGGTGGTGTGTTGGTCTGGCTGGCGTCGCATGTGATTATCAATATCGGTGCGATGACGGGGTTGATGCCCCTGACAGGCATAACGCTGCCATTTTTGAGCTATGGCGGCAGCTCGTTGATTATGATGTTGGCGGTGCTCGGCATTGCCTACCAGTTATCTGGTTCAGATTTCAGAAGGAATCCTAGGTGAAGATTATACTTTCTGGCGGCGGAACTGGTGGTCACACGATGCCGTTGATTGCCGTTGCCGATCAACTCCAGGCAGATGATGATTCTGTTGAGCTGCTGGCAGTTGCTGAACGAACGCCGCAGTCGAAACCCCTCCGTGAAGATATACGCATTCGCTACATTTATAGCGGCAAATATCGACGCTACTATGGTGAGTCCTGGGGTGATCGAGTACGGGATTGGAAAACGTTATGGTTGAACCTGCGCGATGTATTTAAAGTAGTAGTAGGATTCGCGCAATCAGTCTGGTTACTCCAGCGCGAGCAGCCAGATCTAATCTTTATCAAAGGCGGCTACGTGAGTTTGCCGCTTGGTTTTGCGGCCCGATTGCTTGGAGTTGCCTATGTTACTCATGATTCCGACACTGTGCCAGGCCTGACGAATCGGCTGCTCGCCAGTGGTGCTGAGCGTAATTTCGTTGCTTTTCCTGTCGAGAACTACAGCTATAACAAACATAAACTGCTACAAACTGGGCTACCGGTGCGTCAGATGTTCGAACAAGTCGACTATGATCAGGCGCGGCGGGTACTTGGTCTTGGCCCCGGCGACTGTAGAGTGGTGATTATCGGTGGTAGCTCTGGTGCGCGTCAGATTAATTTAGCTGCTGCTAAAATATCTCAGCAGTTAGTGCAGTTCGCGAGTGTGTTGCATGTCACTGGTCGAGGCGAGCAGCATGAGCTCACGAAGGCTGCATGCACGCCAAGTGACGACTATGAACTTCGAGAGTTCGTTTATGAGGAGCTAGCACTTGAGTTGGCTGCAGCTGATGTCGTGGTGACACGTGCCGGGGCGACAGCGTTGGCGGAATTGGCAGCTATTTCAGCCACAGCGGTGGTCATCCCTCACCCATTGCTGACGGATGCCCATCAGTTAAAGAACGCCCAAGCGGTTAGCAGTTACGACGCTGGTATCATCATCAATCAAGAATTGCTCGATTCAGACCCGACGCTGCTGCTCGCAACTGTCGATGAGTTACTCCGCGACCAACAGCGTCGCAAGTGGCTGGCGGGGAATCTTCACCGCATGTTCAAACCTGATGCCGCGCGCGTTACTGCGCAGGAAATTCGGAATGTCATTGAGAACTAGACTCAATCAGTTATTTCGCAAAGATGCTCGACGCACGCGACGGGGCAGGGCGTCTCTCGCCCAGAGGTCATCAAGACCACAGAGCAGAGGCCGCCATCACCTTAATCAACCAGGTCAACGGACTGCTCAGTCTCAACGAGTTCGCCAGAGCGGTGGAGCCAGGGCGCAACGCTGGTTGCTCTATAGCCTACTGGCTGTGGGTGGTCTGTGGCTGGCGGTGTTCGGCTGGGTCGGGCAGGTAAAATCTCCTCAGCCACAACTAGTGGAGCTGACAGAGCAACGATTAGCGGAAACGTCACGCTTACGCTGGCTGCAAACTGCAGTCGATCTCGACCAGTATCTACGCACAGCTGCGCCTCAGTATGATGTAATCAAAACTGATCAGCCACTGTTCAGTCGTACCTTGGCTATAGAGGGCAAACTGGCGCCAACTGCGCTGTACTGGCGCTCAGGGGGACGGACTGTCGCTGTGGCTGCGTCTGGTGTAGCAACTGATCGGGTTGATGGGGAGGCATCAGCGTCGATACCGCTGATTAACGACAAGACGAATCTTAACTACAGTCCTGGTGACAGGGTGGCATCACCAGTCTTAGTAGAATTCCTGACCACCCTTTGGCAACAGAAACAGTTTAATCTGAGCAGTATTAGCCTCAGCAATAGCCGTACAGTCCAGGTCCAGCTAAAGGATAAATCCTTCACCGTCACGCTTGCGGTTCAGGTTGACCCGGACGCCCAGCTCGCTACGGTTAAGCAGCTTCTAGAGCAGGGGAGTAGTCCCAGCCGATACGTCGATACAACTGTTCCTGGACGAGTATTCTGGCAATAGGCGTCGGTCAGCTATAATGCAGAGAATTGAATTTAGTCGAATCGTAGTTCAAGAAGTGCTTTCAAAAGCACTCGCCTATTATCTCGTTGTTCGCTTTTTGTTCATACAGAATTCTATTTACACATACGACGAAAAAACTATACAGAACGTCTAATACACCAATATGTCAAATAGTAGTACAACGGGCGAAGAGCAGGGAGCAGCAAAAAACATACAACATTAGCCAAAAGACCATAAGTCAAACATTACTGTGGAAAAGTCAAAACATTTCACGGCACGTCAGCATGCAAAGCAAGTACTCTCGATATGCAAACAGAGGTAACAACTTGTAACAGAGGCTGAGGTTTGAGTGACTGCGCAGAATTGATACAGCAGACAACAAATCAACATAGCACTACCGATTGCTGCCCCACCGACGTTTTAGTTATGTGGTTATTGGCGTCAGTCTTAAGAGTCGTAAAATATACATTGTACGACGTAAGGTCTATACAAAATCGCTGGATGATTGCACCTTTGTTGCTTATGGTAATTTGAATATTATTCAGCATTGACGTTCATCGTGCCCTGTGAGGTCTTGTGCCAGCTGATATGGCTGGTTTATTCTTGGGTTTTGAAGCTGTGCCGCCTGGTTCATGGGTGCTGTTTATACTACGATCGCCTACATAAAATTTCGAAATGTCTGGTGAATTCAATGCAGCGAGACGGTCTGATTTTCATCCATGATGCCGTCATTCAGTTTTTTGGGTTCGGGGACATCCGATGAAGGCTGGTCGTTATTATTACGCTGATTTTGTGGGGATTTACTTGTTCGCTTTTTGTTCTTGCTAGCATTATTATGCTGTTTGTTGTTTGGTTTGGATTTGAATGCTGCCGCCTCTGCTATGCCCTGCTCTATCGCTTCTTTGGGCTGTGTATACTTTTGGCGCGATAGCTCGATGATTGTCGGTGTAAAATCCTGTTGTGGCGGTGGAATAGTCAATGTGGTGGCGGAGAAAGGGTGTGCCCTCTCCCCGTGGATCGACAGACTACCCACAAAATGGCGATTACTCATGTTCAGCAAGTCAGTAGACTCAAACTGTGGCTCGACGTATTTCTGCAACAAACCGGCGTCGTCGGCACCGACTCGGAAGGTTATGAGGCTACCAACGTTACCGAAAATCGCATCTGCGACCTCTGGTACCATCTGGGAGATATACTGGTTGGCGACAGTTAAATTCAGCCCATACTTGCGGGCTTCACTCAGGATGGTTGCGAATGAGTCAGTCGCGAAGTTCTGGAACTCATCGACATAGAGGTAGAAAGGGCGTCGTTGGTCGAGCTCGATATCAGCGCGGGACATTGCCGCTAACTGTACCTTAGTCACCAATAGGGAGCCGAGCACGGCAGCGTTGTCTTCACCAACGAGACCGCGCGACAAGTTTACAATCAGAATTTGGCCGTTATCCATAATCTGACGAATGTTAAAACTGCTCTTGGGCTGGCCAACGATATTACGCACCAGCGGGTTGGCAGTGAAGGCGCCGATTTTGTTAAGCACTGGGGCCACTGCTTCCGTCTGGAACTTCATATCCCAGCTCCCGAACTCCGCGACCCAGAACTGTCGCACGACCGGATCTTTGATGTGCGACACGACCTTATCTCGAAAATCCTTTTCAGTCAACACTCGGGTGATATCAATCATTGTGCTGTTGGGGTAGTCGAGCAGCGCCAGGATGGTGTAGCGGAGGATGTATTCCAGCCGAGGACCCCAGGATTCGAACATGCGTTTCAGGACACCGACAAGCTCGGAAGCGACGTGGTTCTTGAGGTTCTCATCAAATACCTCAAGCGGGTTGAAGGCCATTGGATACGAGGTGTCAGCCGGATTGAAGTACACTACCTGCTCTAGTCGATGCTCCGGTATATATTTCATGACATCTTGAGCGTAGTCGCCGTGCGGGTCGATGATAGCGAAGCCTTCGTTATGATAGACGTCACTCATGGTCAGTAGCTGCAGCATACCGGACTTACCAGTACCGGTTTGACCGATGATGTAGACATGCCGACCACGGTCGATACGGTTCAGTCCGAACTGCAAGCGCTCACCACGGAAGTTCGTCGCGCCGTACAAGCTGAGTGCCGTCTCCGGCGTATTAGCGAGGGTGGGGAGATTTGCTGGTGGCTCCGCGACGCGTGTATGCGCCCAAAGAATGTTCGGCGTCTCGACATTAGTGTGCGGCAGGTGCCAGATACTGGCGAGCTCTTCAGTATTGAGGGTGAAGCCACCTCGGTGCATATAGCGTGAGGAAAACAGCTTCTGCTGCTCTATATCAAAGCTACCACCCCTGAATTGGAAACCGTTAAGGTTGGTGCTATTGAATTGTTTTAGCGAGCCAACCAGCGCCTGGAGCCGTAGTTTAGCGGTTTGCTGATCGTTGCCAATGTAGGCAATTCTGATCCGCACGCGGTAACCGAGCTTGCGAGATTTCTCTTCTATAGCTGTAATCTGCGAGCGCTGACGTTCGCTGAGTTCGGGGGCTGTTTTGTCAGTTGCTTCTGGTGGCTTGAAGAGGGCTGCCAGCACTTGTCCTGCATAGTGGACGAGATTCTCGAGCACTCCACCCAGCTGCCCGCCAAGCGTGCCACCCCGCTTGAGCGAGCTTATCTGCGCAGCGCCCTGCTGGTGCCAGCTATCATCTATCGGCTGGGCTAAAATCTGAATCCACATTTGTTCGTTTTTATTCTCTAGCTTGGCTAGCGTCGCAGTCAGGCCGGCTAGTGGATCGACTTCAAACGATGGGAATGTTCGAATCGGAATCGTGTCAGAGGCATTGAGCGTAATCTCACCGCTATGAAAAAATGGCTGATCGATTTCCTGGCGCGCGTAATCCTCGTCGAGTTCTTCGATCTGGACTTCTGGGTATTGTGCATAGATCTGACCCTCGATAAAGTTCACGAGGTGTTTTGGTGTCCAGACGTAGAATCGTATACGCTGGTCGATAGTCGCGATTTCAAAGCTGATGTGCTCTTGAATTGAGCCTTCTTTGATTAATTCTTTTCGCGGCCTGAGGATGCCGTGCAGGCTTGAAAACAGCTGTTCAGCGGCAAGCTCTTTCTTCTCGTTAGTGCGTGGTATCTCCAGCAGCAGCAACTGATGTTCGGTGCCTTTTGCCCACTCGAGTCGTCGGTAATTTTGCCAGGCTAAATAGCCGAACCAGGCGCCAATCGGAACCCACAGCCACCAAGTGCTGATAATTGCGCCAAATAGTGCAAAAATAAACTGAATCAAGTTACCACTTTCTAAGCATTACCGCTGCTTACAAGTGTACTACATCTGGGCCTGCGGCGTTAAGCTGCTTCGTCGTAGGTTGCAGCCATGGCGTAGGTAGCCTTCGCGACGCGCTCGAATTGCGGCTTGCTCTGAAGATTGAGTATAATTGTCGTCTCTTTGACCTGGCGTTGTTCAAGTACACGTTTGACGATTTCGTCGCGGTGAAGCGCCCCGCCGGCTTTAGTCAGTACGTCTTCAATTGCGTCAGCAACGGTGCCCTTTTTGTAGCCCCATTCTTTCAGCGCGTAGATACCGCGACCAATGAGGATGAAGCGCTTGTCCTTGATGAGCTCATTATGGATTGCTTGCTGGGTAACATCACTCCGCTTGAGGTCGCTTTCTTGGATAGTGGTGGCGATGTCGGAGAAGTGCATTGGCTTGCTGTTGTCGCGTAGCACGACATAGATTTTGTCACGGATATTTTTTGGGTTAACTTCCGGCCATTTTATAAAGCCCCACATATCTCGGAGGCTGGTCAGGTGTTTGCTGAGATAAGCGTAGGCTTTGGTGTGGAGCGGATCTTCGTGGTCGGTTTCACTATAGATGTCCTCAATTGATTTTGGCTCACCGATGCCTTTGATGGTTTTGACTAGTTCTTCAACCTTCGCTTTAACAGTTTTCTCGTCGTGGTGCTTGGCGACGGCGACGCTGTGGTGGAATTTGTCGTTTTCGTCGATTACTACTAGTCGTGGTGATAGGCTTGCTACTAGGTGGATGTGAGCTTGTGTGCGGTCGTCGTCAGCGTTAGTCAGCGATTTTGTGAGTTGATCGAGCCGTGCTGCTCGGCCTAGGCTTTCGAGCATGTCGACGAACGTCGCTTCAGTATCTGATAGGTGTGGCAGCTGATCAGCGCCACTCTTTAGCTTGTTGAGGGTGGCTTTTTCTAGCTGACGAACTCGTTCGCGAGTAATGCCGAGCAAGTCACCGATTTGCTCGAGTGTTTCCCGCCGATCGTACAGACCAAACCGGCGAGCGATAATCTCGCGTTCGCGTTCGTGGTCGATTGTGGCGAGTAAATCTCTCACAATTTTATCGATATTTGTAACTGGTGGGGTTGCTGTTGTTGCCTGTGCCATTATTCCTCGTGATATATATTAAAGTATACTTTTGATGTAAAGTCAATCATTATGTCGATTACATTTATTATAGCACTAATTGGCGGAGCAACCAATAACTTAGCATTATGTATGTTGTAGCTATTTTTTGCGAGATTTCTTCGTTTTTTTCTTGGTGGTTTTCTTGCGACCTTTTTTGCCTGACTTCTTGTCGGCAATCAGCTTTTTAGCGTCTTCTTCCGTTAGTTTTGTAGCGTCTTTGTCTTTCGGGATTTTGGCGTTGACTTTGCCGTTTGTGACGTATGGGCCGTAGCGACCATCTTTGATTAGTAGTCCGTCGCCGAAATCATTTACAAGCTGTTTTGCTAGTTTTTCCTTTTTGGCTTGGATCAGTTCGCGGGCTTGTTTTTCATCAATTGCGTGGGGGTCGCCGTCTTTGCCGATTGACACGTAGGTTGTGCCGAATTTTACGTAGGGTCCGTAACGACCAACGTTGGCGGTAATTTCTTCACCGTCCACAGTCTTTCCGACTACACGAGGTAGTTCAAATGCCTTGAGAGCTTGTTCCATAGTGACTTTTTCGATAGTGGTATCTTCGGGCAATGGTGCGAATTGCGGCTTCTCGTCGTCTTCAGCATCACCATGTTGCAGCATCGGACCGTAACGGCCGAGGCGAGAGAACACAGGTTTTCCGCTAGTTGGGTGGGTGCCAATTTTACGTGCTTGTGAAGCCTCTTTCTTACTGACGTTTTGGGCGTCTTCGACTGCACTGTGGAAATGAGGGTAGAAATCTTTGAGTACTTTCTGCCACTCTATATTCCCAGTGGCGACTTCATCGAACTGAGCTTCGAGGTCCGCAGTGAAATCGTAATCCATAACCTTGATGAAGTGTTTCGCCAGGAAATCGGTGACGATAATGCCGACACTCGTTGGCAGCAGCTTTTTGCGGTCAGCACCAACCATTCTCTTGAAGGTATCTTCGACAACGCTGCCATCTTGAACGGTTAGCTTTATCATGTCGGTCTCTTCGCCTTCGATATCGCCTCGCTCGACATAGCCGCGGTCTTGAATAGTCGAAATAGTTGGTGCGTAGGTGCTTGGACGGCCAATTCCAAGCTCTTCAAGCTGACGGACTAGACTGGCTTCAGTAAAGCGCGTTGGTCCGCGGCTGAGCTTTTGCTCTGCCTCCATTGCTTCGAGCTTGAGCTCGTCGCCCTCGCTGAGGTCTGGCAGTACGACATCTTCGGGTTTACCGGCGAGCTTCATCCAGCCATCAAAGATAATCACTTCGCCTTTTGCGCGGAAGTCATACGTGTTATCTATCGGAATAGTGATAGTGGTTTTGTCTACTTTTGCTGGAGCCATCTGCGATGCCAACGTGCGGACTCGGATTAGGTCGTAAAGCTTTTGCTGAGCACTGTCGCTCCCGGCTTTTGCCTTAGTAAGGTTAGTTGGGCGAATTGCCTCATGCGCTTCCTGAGCGCTCTTGGATTTGCTCTTAAAGGTACGGAACTGGTGGTACTCGTCACCAAACTGGCTTTTGATGAGCTGTGTAGCCTGGGCTTGCGCTTGATTCGATAGATTCAATGAGTCAGTACGCATGTAGGTAATGTGACCAGCTTCGTACAGTCGTTGGGCGAGCATCATGGTGCGCTTGGGCGAGTAGCCGAGTGTGTTTGATGCAGTTTGTTGCAGGCTAGAGGTGGTGAATGGTGCGCTCGGGTTGCGGGTGCCAGGCTTTTTCTCGATGTTGCTGATTTTCAGTGTCGTTTTTAGTGTGGTTTCGAGGAGTTGTTTTGCGTCGGTTGTCGTCGACGGCTCGTTGTTGGTGCGGGCGTCGATTGACATGTCGTCTTTGCTGAGCGTCGCGGTGACTTTGTAGCTAGAATCTGGGTCAAACGCTTCGAGCTCACGTTCGCGGTCGACGATGAGCTTCACAGCCACAGATTGGACTCGACCGCCGCTTAGTCCGGGCTGCACTTTGCGCCACAGCAGTGGGCTGAGTTCGTAGCCGACTACACGGTCGAGCACGCGCCTGGCTTGCTGGGCATCTACTAAGTCTTGGTCGATCTCACGCGGTTTGTCGATAGCGGCGGTGATAGCGCCTTTGGTAATTTCGTTAAATGTAATCCGGCGTGAGTTTTTGGCGTTTAGTTTGAGCGCGTGATACAGGTGCCAGGCAATTGCTTCTCCCTCACGGTCAGAGTCAGGCGCCAGCCAGATAACCTCGGCAGATTTAGCGGCTTTGCGCAGCTCGGCAACTTTTTTCTTTTTGTCACCACTGACGACATAGGTTGGCTCGAAGTTGTTCTCGATATCGACCGACATGTCTTTTTTGGGCAAATCACGAATATGACCGAAACTCGAGAGGACTCGGTAATCTTTACCCAGGTATTTCTCGATTGTTTTGGCCTTGGATGGGCTTTCGACGATAACTAAGTTGCGTGGCATAACGTTACATAACTCTATGTAGACACTTGATAGCTGTCAAGTTGGTGTCGGCGATACATTACTTTGCAGACCAGAGGTCACCGCCATGCGGAAAAATGTAACCATTAAGCTCGAGCATGGTGATTGCGCTTAAGTATTCGCTGCGTTCAATTTGAAGCTGGTTGATGATGGTGTCGCCGGTTTGTTGGCCGTTGTTGAGTAACAATGTATGGATTTTGCGCTGCGTGTCATTGTCGTAGTGGTAGCGCTTCTTGATCCGGTGCTTTGCCTCAAGGTCCAGGATTGCGGCAATATCTTCCGGTTGGCTTAAGCAGTGAGCGCCGGCCTGAATCAACTGATTGGTTCCACGTGACGACGGTGAGGTGATAGGACCAGGCACCGCAATCAGCTCCCTGCCCTGCTCGAGTGCAGTCCGGGCAGTGATAAGTGTGCCGCTGCGCTGCGCAGCTTCTATCACTACCACCGCATCAGCTAGACCTGATATCAGTCGGTTGCGGGCGTGGAAATGATTTTTTAGCGTCGGAGTATAACCTGGGTATTCGCTGAGTAAGCCACCCCCGCTGTTGAGCATCTGCTCGGCAATGTGGCGGTTGGTGGCGGGACGAATATCCTCGATCCCGGAGGGAAGCAGCCCGACAGTCAGTAAATTGTTATCAAGTGCTGCTTGATGAGCGATGGCATCGATGCCGAGTGCGAGGCCACTGATAATCCACGGCTGGTACACGGCGAGTGACTCGACAATCGCTTGTGTCACCGCTCTGCCGTAAGCGCTGTGCTTGCGACTACCTACGATTGCTATTGCTAGTCGATTGTTCTGTGGTGCTGTGCCGCGGAGGTAAAGTTTGGTCGGGGCATCAGGAATGGTTTTCAAGCGCCCAGGGAACTGGTCGTTATCAGGAGTGAGAGTAGTTACTACACCATTTTTCATAAAAATTGTTTGACAATTAGGCAAATAGCTGTTAGATTAAACCACGAAGCAGTTCAATCTGCTTAGCACATAACTATTTATGTTAGGTTGCCTACGAGCGTGCGATGGAATCTACCCTCCACCATTTGCACATATGCTCGCAGGTTTCCTAATCCCTTCAATTATACCATTCAATTGTGTAGTGGCTTCGGCCATGGGCAACCGGCGGCGAGCTGAAACGTTCGCGACTGCTTACACGGGTGTGGATTGAGGGGTTGTATGAGCCACAGTGGTGCCCACCCCCGCTGTGGCTCTTTTGGTTTTGAGCTATTTGGCGCTATTTCGGTCTACTTTCTGGCAGAGCCAGAAACTCTACCAAAATAGCTCATGGCAAATCTCTGCGTCAAAACACTCCGGTGCTCACTCTCAGTATCTGAATACAGTTCGCTGTGCGCCTCCGTGCCTTTCCTTGAACTTTACTCATGCAAACTGCTCAAAACTTATCGCCCTGCTCTGAGCTACTGTGCTGCGATTCTCGCTCATCGCATTTTGATACGGCTCGCTGCGAGTCTACGCACGCGCCTTGTATTTGCTTGCTCAAAATAGCTCAAAACTCACCCATATTCAGTATTCACTACCCTCAAGGCGCTCATAATTGATTAATACTTAATAATATAGTATTGTATGTGTGTTCAATTGCAGAGGTGATTGAATGTTTTTTAACAGAATAGATAGTTTTACGTAAGGTGAGCTTTAGTTCAGAGCTTAGTCTGTGGGCTGTAGCTCACTTTGCGTATGATTTACGAAATTTGTAAAGAGCGCAGGTTTAATTCGTATCGCGCGAATTGAACAACACCAGTGAGGCACCAACGATCCACGCCCACGATACTCCATCTACTACTACCAGGAGGTAGACCCATGTGCACCGTTTACGCCAGGAATTCAATTGAGGCCGGCAAAGAGTGGGCAGATGTCTTCGCTGAATCGGGCGACAACACCCCACCGAAGAAGCTTCGGGAGCGTCATCCCGCACTCAGCTTCTCGAAAGGGGGCCACACCATCGACCATGCGCGCACCCACGCTTTTTGCGCTCAACCAGGGTGCTGGACTTCTCCAACTGATGGGCTGACGACGTCCAATCAGCTGGTTGCAGCGATGGCCGCTGCCGCGAGCAACAACGATGATGTCCCCGGGGGCGGTGTCTGGTAGGGGGCTTTTCTGCGCCAACACGACATCACCGCGGTTTGGGCGCGCAGGAACACTGACTGCTTCGGCAATCACCTGCGCGCCCTGCGCCCTACCAACCCATCCTCCACAAATTTCGTAAACTCACCTGTCTATTCTGTCCCCCATCTCAGTGGATGCGTGTCTATTCTGACGAGTCCAAAAGGACGAAAGATGGCTGCCTTTCGAAGGTATTGTTAGGCGTTGAGTATATCTTCAAGCTTACGTTTAGCGATATCGTATATTTGCGTGAGCCTTTTCTGCTCAGATTTGGTGAAGTTGGACAATACAAAATCCCGCGGTTCGGGGACGGGTCGCGGTTGAGCGTCGATGCCGATGCGAATGCGTTTGAAGTCGTTGCCGATGGCTTGGCTGACGCTGTCGAGGCCGTTGTGGGTGCGATTACTGCCGCCCTGCTTGGTCTTAACATCGCCAAACATAATGTCGAGCTCGTCGTGGATGATAATAATGTCGTCGTTGTCTAGTTTGTAGAACTGCTTGAGTGCAGCAACAGCGCGACCAGATTCGTTCATCATAGTAGTTGGCTTGGCGAGGATGCACTGCTGCCCTGCTAGTTCAACTTCAGCGGTGTAGGCTTGAAACTTACTGGATTTATCATGCCAACTATCTTTTGCCAGTTCATTGAGCGCTAGCCAGGAGATGTTGTGTCGAGTGTAGTGGTACTTCTGGCCGATGTTGCCGATGCCGATAATTAGCTTCATTTTTTGCCTTTCTCGGCCTGAAATTTGATAGTGACCGGCGTACCGCTGAGGTCCCAGTTGTGACGCAGGGCTTTATCTAAAAAGCGTCGGTACGAGAAGTGAACACCGTCAAGGTTGCGACCGTGGACGGTTATTTCCGGTGGGCTAGTGCCTGTCTGGGTGGCGTATTTGAGCTTGGGATAAACGCCGTGAGCTGCTGGTGGATGTTGGTCAACAACCGTATGGAGAAGTTGATTGAGCTCGGAGGTTTTCAGTTCTTGTTTGCGGCGAGTGTCGATGTCAGTGACGATCTCCATTAGCTTGTTGACGTTCTGACCGCTAACGCCACTGGTAAAAATCAATGGCGCCCACCAGACATGCTGGAAGTTATTGGCGAGCCGGCGAGCCAGTCGGTCGTGTGTGTAATCGTCTTTTTCGACATCGTCCCATTTGCTGATGACCATCACCAAGCCCTTGCCGCTTTCGGCGATCATACCAGCTAGTTTTTTGTCCATCTGGACGTGGAGCTCATTGGCGTCCATCACCATCAGACAGACGTCTGCAATGTCGATTGCGTGCAGGGTTCGCATTACGCTAAACTTTTCAACGCCTTTTTCGACGCTGCCTGGTTTACGTACGCCGGCGGTGTCGAGGAGCTCGATAGTTTGAGAGTGATAGCGCAGTTGGACGCTGTTGATGTCGCGTGTGGTACCAGCAACATCGCCAACTATGGCTTGTTGTTTTTTGGCAAGTGCATTGAATAGCGTTGATTTGCCGGCGTTTGGTCGGCCGACTAGTGCGATGCGCAGGATGTCATCTGGTTGGTCAGGTGTACTGGCTGCGGGGAGCTCACGGTGGATGAATGATTGGAGCTGGTCCATACCCTGGCCGTGGAGCGCAGATATTTCGAACACGTCGCGCAGTGCAGTTTGGTGCCAGTGGCTGATGTCAACGTCGTGAGCTTGGTCGAGCTTATTGACGACTAGCGCGACCGGTTGGCCGGTTTTGAGTGCAGTTTTGATGACGCGTCGGTCCTCATCGCTAATGCTTGTTGCTGCTTCGACCACGACCAGGATCAATGCAGCGTGCTGAGCAGCCTCATAAATCTGGTCCTGAATCGACAGTTCGAACTCGTCTTCGGCTGATTTTAGACCAGCGGTATCAACCAGGCGAAAACTGCCTTGCTTGTGCTTGATGATAGCCGTCACAGCGTCACGAGTAGTGCCGGCTTCATCAGCCACAATTGCTTGGCGGCGTCCGACAAAGCGGTTAAATAGGCTGCTTTTGCCGACGTTGGCTCGACCGACGATGGCGACTTGGGGTAGTGAACTCATGCCACTAGTATAAACAAATCCTCATAAATCACTACTTGATAAAAATATAGTTGCTAAATATTACAAAATATTATAAAGTAAGCAGAAATATAGTTAATACTGGGAAGTAAAGAAGAGAAGAGCTGCACCATGTCGTCACTCGAGTCAAACCACCAGCAAGAGCCATTCATCAGTGATGAACTTAGCCCAGAGATGGACGACGCCATTCGTCAAGTTGTCGAGGCACGCAATCCAGACACTGAGTTGGGCAATCGCACCCAATATGAGTATGGACCTGAAATGGTCGCATTGGGACTGTTCGCTGCGTCAGGCTTACGCGTTGCCTTCAACAAAGCTGAAGATGCAGTATTCGTGCATGAGCCACGAGGCGCACATGAGACAGAAGTTCAACTCGGACAAATTGCCGACGTGTTGCGCTATGATGGCGATGTTCCACTGGGGCGCATTGATCAACTCGTCGAGCTAAACAATAACAGCTCTTTCGGGCTTGTCGAGGAGCTTGACTTAACCACCACCACACAAGTTCGAGATTTTACAGTCCAAGCGGTTTGCACCCAGCTTGAGGTAAGCTGCGGTGAAGATGTTCTACTTGATTTTGAGATGCCAGCTGATTACACCAACCCAGATGGTAGCTATGATTCATACCGGGGTTTATTTGAGTTTTCAAGTGTTGAAATTCCGCAAGAAGTTGAAGTAACAGTCGATGACCAATCGACCGGTGATGATGAGTTCTCTGCCTTTGGCGAGGTATTGCGTGATAGCTTCCCGCAAGCATCCAGTGATCTGTTTGAATTTCTTAGCACTCAGCCTCAGTCAGTAACGAAAGCCGCTGAAATCATACAGCAGCAAGCACCGATTAGTGATAATACTGAAACCGTTTACCGTGACATTCAGGTGGCAGACGAGTACCCAATGTTTGAAGACCTGCTAGCTTCAAATATCGTAAACGACATCGACGCAGCGGCTGACGAGGCTGCAAACGTTGATGATTTTCGAGAGTTAGTAGCAACGGACCTCGATGAAGCAGTGGCTGAAACAGCTGAGCAATATGATAATCCTCATGAGCAGCAGATTGACACGGTAGCTCCGGTCCTAGGTGTAGGTGTACTAATGATGGCAGGCTCAGTTGGCTATAAAGTACTTAAGACACGTTATGAAAATCACAAAAGAGACAAATATAAGGTAAAACTTGATGAGGCTAAGGATGATCTAAAGGTTGCAGCAGAGCTTCCAGGAGTAGCAAACAAGTATCGACTCACGGCTGAAGCCGCAATGAATATGTCGGTTAACGACGATCGTTATGATACGCGGAAGCCGGGCTATCCTAACTTTCCGCAGCCGTGGGCACGCAGCGGCAACATTCGCCGTGAGCAGGAAGCTATCAAGACCTACTTTGAATCAGGGCGACGTCCAGAGGATACTAAAACAGCTGGAATTGCAGGAATAGCTACAATGCTGGGTGCTAAAGCAGTATTGAAAGCTTATGCGAAAAGAAAACATGAGGACTAGAAGCTAGGCAGATATATCTTCTAAGCTATATTTACCGGAAGGAATATCACCAAGTGAATATTCACCGTGTTTAGTGCGTTTGAGTCTCGTTACTTCATAACCGAGAGAGTTGAAGGTCCGACGAATTTGGCGATTACGGCCTTCATGGAGGCTCACCCTGACGTTAGATTTACTGACAAGTGAGACCTCGTCAAACCTACTAGTTCCATCTTCTAGCTCAATCCCGGCCGCCAATCCGGTTAGGTCGTCAGCTGATAGTGGCCGGTCAAGTCTAACCTGGTAGCTGCGAGTGACTTCAAAGCTGGGGTGAGTGAGTTCGTGAACGAGCTGACCGTTGTTGGTTAGGATTACGAGCCCTTCTGAGTCTGCATCCAGCCGTCCTGCGTAGCTGAGATGGTGCAGCGTGTCTGGCAGCAACTCGTATATTGTAGGCTTGCTGTCTTGACGGCTCGTTGAGCAGACGTAGCCGACTGGTTTGTTCAGCAGTACAAGTTGCAGCGTACGCGCTATGATCTGGCTGCCATTAATAGCAATCTGTTCATCGCCCGAAATCTGAGCCCCTACTTGAGCAGGTTGGCCATTAACTTTTACGGCACCAGCTTTAATCATGCGGTCAGCTTTACGGCGCGACAGTTCAGTCATCTGGGCAATCCACGAAGATAATCGCATGCTGCTCAGTATAGACTAGAGTGCGATGTCGTGGGGGCTGCTGTTATTTGTTTCGGGTTTTATTAGCGGGTTGTCGTCTTGGGTGGGTGCAGTTGAGCCGTAGTTTGGCCCGTTTGGCTGGATAGTATCCCCTGGCTGGTTAAAGGCTGACAGTTCATCCTGGGTAGACGGTTGGGCAGTCTGAGGTTGCGGTTCCGGAGCTGCGACGCTTTGCGGCGCTGGCGTGGTTGGTGCTTCTGGAGCTGTAGGCTGTGGAGTTACTACTGGGGTCTGAGCAGGTTTGATGGTTGTTTGTTGCGGTGGCGTTGGTTCTGGTTGTGGCGGAGTCGGCACCGGTGGAGACGTGATTGGTGGCACCGATTCTTGCTTGGGTGGAGCAGCGACAGGGTTCGGGGTTGGTTGTGGCGCCGAATCACCCTGCTCAATATTCGGTGGTTGTTGCTGTGGGGGTGGACTTACAGAAAGTCGACTGCCTTTAGGAGTTGAAAACTTCGGGGGCGCAGACATAGTATTCCGTTGGCGCGTCTCTGAGTCGTCATCACCGTCTGTTTCGTTCGTGCCATTTTGTTTCGAGAGTCGGCTCGTACTCAGACTGCGCTTTTGTGGCTGCAGGTCGGGCAGGTCTTGAAAATCGCGTTGTTTACTGGTTGTTGGGGTTGGTTTTGTCCCCTTGTCTGGTTCATCATCTGGCTGTTCAGCTTGTTGTCTAGAGCCACCCTCTGAGCTGTCGCCAGTCAGCTCACTACTAATGGCGTCTATTTCAGCATTCAGACTGTCCTCAACTTCGTCACTTACGCTAGCTGCTACGGTAGCTGGTTCGGATAGTGGCTTGGCGGCGAACTCGGTGACTTGCTGTTGGACTTCTTGATTCTCTTCCTGACTTGATTCTGCTAATTCGCTGACTGCATCGCGAGCGGAATCAATCGCCTGAGACTGTTCGGTCTCTGGCGCTTTCTTCGGTTGTGGTGGTCGCTTAGCGATATCGTCGATAGTGTCACTAGTCGAATTGTTGGTGGTTTGTGATGATGCTGGCGTTTGCTGGTCCGACGCAAGGTCTTGTGGCGCAGATGGCTGAGTGGTGACAGGTGGTTGGCTGGTTGGTTCAGGGGGGTCGGTCGGAGCAGTCGGAGCCGCATCTGTGACATCCGAGGTGTCATCGTCGGAAGTAGGCACGGCGGCTGGAGCGGATGGGCCAGTAGACATCGGTGGTGGCTGAATCGGGCTCGGTGTCGCTGGTTGCGGCTGCGTTGGAATGTCGGCTGTAGGCTGCTCAGGTTTCGCTGGAGTGACGGGTGCCGTTTGCGGCTCCGGAGCAGGGGCTGGCGGCGTAGGTTCGCTCTCGGCAACTGGTAGGTTCGGGACGTTCATCGGGGGCGGGGTTGGGCGAGTTGCTGCCTGGGCAGGCCGAGCCGTCGGCTGAGCGCCATCGCTATCGAGCAGTTCTTTGACGTTTTCGATAATGTCAGGAATAGTCACCTGAGATTTGACCAGATAGCGGTCAGCACCGAGCCGCTTGCCACGCTCTTTGTCGCTTTGCTGAGACAGCGCTGTCATCATCATGATTCGCGCGCCCTTTGTCTCTGGTGTTGAGCGCAGGATATCGAGTACATCAAAACCGGATATCTTCGGCATCATAACATCGAGGATAATCAGGTCGGGCCGTTCCTTGACGGCAGTTGCCAGTGCCTCTTCACCGTTGGCAGCGCTAACTACTTCGTAGTCTTCAGCCTGTAGTGAGTCAGTATAGATTTCGCGAAGACTGTTATCGTCTTCTACAACCATTATTTTTGCCATGTTAATCCTATTCTACCAAACTGGTTATGCTTTTGTGAACTGTACATTACAGGGTTTGCTCAACTTGCATTGGTGCGGCGGTAACCGCCTCTGATTTCTTGAGCTCATCCGCCTGGTCTTTACTGAGCCGAGGCAGGTTTATGTAGAAGGTGCTGCCCTCACCGATTTCGCTGTCGACCCAGATGCGACCTTTGTACATTTCGACAATGTTACGACTGATGAATAGCCCCAGACCGGTGCCACCGATTGTTCGTGTTGCGGAATTGTCGACTCGGTAGAATTTCTGGAATAGATGGTCGATGTCGTCTTTGGGGATGCCGTAGCCGGTATCGGCAATGGTGATTTGGACTGATTCTTGGTTGGCGCGCAGACCGATCGTAATTTGACCTTCCTCGGTGAATTTGATGGCGTTGGTGATGAGGTTGGTCACAACTTCACGCATGCGTTCGGGATCGACATGGATGTAGTATAGTGGCGCAACGCGGTTGACGCTGATGCGAGTTTCGTCTTCTCCAGCTGTGGTATAAACCATCTTGAGGCCTTTTTCTTCGGCGCTGAACCGCAAGTCTTCGGATATCTTTTCAAGTAGAGAGTTAACCTCGACGACTTCGGGGTGATTAGTCAGACGTCCATCCTCGCTCTTGGCGGCGGTGAGCAGGTCCTTAAAGAGGTTACCGAGGTGTCGGGTTGATTCATGTGCTTTTTCCAGATAGCTGCGAGCTTTACCGTCGATGGTGGAGACATTTTGATTCATGGCCAGCGCCAGATAGCCTTCGATTGCGGCGACAGGTGTTCGCATTTCGTGAGAGGCAGTCGAGATAAACTCGGCTCGTTGTCGTTCCTGTTTGCGTTGTTCAGTTACGTCGCGGAACACTGCTACTGCTCCCTGGACTTCACCGTTGATGATAATCGGCGACACTGTGATGCTGAGTTCGACTCGTTTGTTGGTGTGAGTTGACAGCATTGAATCGTCGAGCGTGATGTCGGCACGTTCAGAAATGGCGCGAACAAATGGATGGTCACGCCCCACTACTTCTTGCTCTGTCTCACCCTCAGCCTTTATTAGACGTAAGACTGATGTGACGTCGACATTTATGGCATCGGTTTGTTCCCAGTCAGTTATTTTGCAGGCGGCTGGGTTGATGAGCTGTATTTTGCCGTTGATGTCAGTCGCGATGACTCCCTCACCGATGGCGTTAAACAGTATCTCTGAACGGAGTTGTTCGGCTTCGAGCTCGGTGGTGAGGCTGTCGAGTCGTTGGTCTTTCCCGTTCACGGTGATGAAATGCCGTCGCCACAACAGGTAACCACCAGCGATTGCGGCTACGTTGGCAATAATCAAAATGATGCCGCGCTCTGTCGAAATGCTTGACTCAACTAAGCCCAGTAGCTCAAAGCCAATCGCACTGTTGATCAAAAATCCGTACAGAATTGCCACTACGTAGCCAAACATGCCTGAAGCAAAGCCGATCATAATGGTCAATGGGTAGAAGATTGATTCAGCCACGTCGCCGCTAAAGGCAATCAAACTCGTGACAGCAAACAGCATAGTAAAAAACCCAATCAATCCGGCTGACATCGCTGATTTCCGCGCAATAAATGGTCCGATTATGAGTGAGGATATAGCGCCGATTCCCAGCAACGCCAGCGCAGCCGCGCTAAAGCCGAGATCGGCGGCGAGCTGTTGGTTAGAGATCTGCAGCCAACCATATACGGCCAACAGCAGCAATTGCCCCACCCCAAGGACATAGTTCAAGCGTCGATACCAATTGTTCGGTAATGTCTGCATAATGTAACTGCCGTCATTATGCTTGAGCTTTGGCTGAGCGTCCACCCTGCTGTGCTGGGCAATGGTAGTCTGTCAGTTGTAGATTCATGTCTTTGATAGAGCCTTTTACGGGCATGAAGGTCGTGCGCAGGTCATAGAGACATCTGCGATTAGAGAATAGCTATTGTCAACGAGTATGTGGTCCAAACTGACATTGACATATAAACACAACCATGTTAAAATAATACGATGAGTGAAAAAGTGGCCTATTTACAGCCTGGATTTGTGACCGGTTCGCGAGATATGCATCCGCTGGCTGATGAAGTCGTAGCCAGAGGCTTGGCTTACGATGTGGACATTGGACCACCACTAGTGAATGCCCTAGATGATTCGGCTGCAACAGCAGCCAGAATTAATGGTAAATTGTTTATAGGCGTATCCGCCGCCGTATTGGTTCTGCCTGAGGCTAATCGTGTCGAGCCGACAAAGCAGACGCATGAGGTGCTTGCTTTTACTCCACCTGAACCAACTTCTGAATCACATTTGGTTGTGGCAGCACTACAGAAGACTGTCCTGCACTGGGGCCGTCTGATCTCCGGTAGTGAAGATCGGTCAGCGTTGTCGCAGCTGATGTTGAGTAATGTTGTCGAGCTGGGTAAAACACCGGTTAAGAATTATCAAGTGGTGCGCAGTGTCGCTAACTTTTCAGCATTTGCTATGTTGCAAAAGATGTATGAAGAGAATAGAACCCCGAGCGGCATCGTAGCCTTGGACAAAGATGAGTTTTTCCGTAATGCCTACTCAAAGCGGCAGCTACAGAGTCCGCACCCTTGGGTTGAACAAGTGCGAGGCCATCATGATGAGGCTTTATTGAATCCAGCTGCGATTTTGAACCAAGTGGAGCATGGGTTTGGGTCTTCCACGGGAAGGCTTACTAAGTAAAATACCTGTCGCGAGGGCAGGCGCTTTACTTGGTGACCCCACGGGGAGTGTCGCTTCGCGACTTCCGTTTGCTTGCTCGAAAAATACCTTTGGTGCTTTTCTCGCTTCGCTGCACTCCACCGAACCTAGGTTCAACATCCGCCAAGGGCGGACAACCAAACAAAAAGACCACCGCAGGGGTGGTTTCTTTGTTTGGTGACCCCACGGGGAGTCGAACCCCGGTTTTCAGGATGAGAACCTGATGTCCTAGGCCACTAGACGATGGGGCCACAGCTGATAGCTTAGCTCACATTAGTAGCAATAGACAACATTCTTGGTGTTGAGTTGTATGGTTGATAATATGAATAGAATGGATGACACTAGACAGATTTAAGTAATAATTATATAATAATATATTATGCACGAATATCAACCGTCTCTACGAGTTATCCCTGATCCGCTTGAGCAGATGCAACCTGGCCAGCCGACGATTCATGTCGACCGTGCACTTGGACACGCCCTCGATGATTTCGACGTCAACGTTTTTGATATGCAACGGTTTTATGAAGGTTTACCCCACCCGAATAAACCAGACTTGTCTGAACTAGAAATTGTCTTTTCAGCAACAGCAGTTACTGACCGCAACGATACCCATCGAGCTGAGACTGGTAATATGATGGAGCATGCGATATATCCGTTAAACGAAGTATATTCTCCTGAACAACCGCGGCGGCTAAAACCAAGAGCGACAGTTATGCTTGGCGGAGTGTTGCTGCACGCTAGACAAAGTAAGACTGATAAAGAGATGTCCGAAATTTGTCTGTCAGAGATAATAACCCATGAACTTGTTCACTATGCGCAGTTTGGTGCGCCTGAGCTTTGGCCTTATCCAGATAAAAAGACGCATGATAAAGAGAAACTCGATGATTACAAAAACTCACTCAAGGAAACATTGTGTCACGAGTTACAGGTCGTGCGCTGGAATCATGGGTTTAAAGCGTTAGGTGCGAGTGCAGTTGCAGCCTCTGAGATGTTTACGGCTGCGAGCACAACCGACTCATTGGGTCGTGGGCTGGCTGTGGCGACTGCTGGTTATCTTCTGGCTAACGGTAAACGAATAATCGAAGACACTAATCAGTGTGCAGCAGACATGCAGTACAAACGATATCTTGATAGAGCTCATGAAGTCGATGCACGCGCCCATGCGAGTGGCACCGCAGTAGCTACAACTTTAAAATTACGACCTAACTATTCAGATTATCTGGACAAGATGAGAGTCTCACAGGAAGACCTTGGTGGTGTGCACGCACAACTAGTGACTAGACGGCATCGTGAACTTTCACTGCTTCCGCCGCAGTAGAGAAGCAACGATTATTATATTTGAAATATGTGTTAAAAATGTCATAATCTAGTTATGAGTAAGATTGAAGCAGTGCTCCAAACAGGCTTTGCAACAGACCCAAGGGATGCCGAAGCAGCCGCACAGGCACTTGTTGAGAGCGGCATGGCTGATTCTGTCAGGATTGGTTTGGCGCTGCCCGACGCAATGCAGCGGCCAGAGATACTGTCTCGTCTGATAGATAAGCGCGTGGTCTACACGCATTCTGCCGGCGTATTGCCACTTGAGCAATCTGTGCGGCGCGAGCCATCAAAGATACCGTCAGAAATCATCTCTGTGAATCCGCCTGAACCGACTACTAAATCAAAACTGGCAGTTGGCTCCGTACACCAAGTCTTGTCTCTTGTCAGTCGCGTTGCGTCAGCCGAGCTCGAGCGTCGGCCGACTTTTGGACTGATGTCGCGCAACGGCTGGGCAGTTGCGCGTTCGATGCGTCAACACAATCAGTTAATTGAACAAATTTCTAGCTTCTCCACTCGTGAGGTGTTGCAAGCTGCGGCTGCTTCTGGGGCAAAAACTGGAATTGTAAGCATGCGTGATGATGGGCTATTCGGCGGTTGCTACAACCCCGCTGAGCTGCGTAGCCATCCGCCTAGAATTTACGAGCTTGACGGTGGTCACGATGACTTTATATTCTCTACAGAACGTGTACTGGGTGAGCTTGCCGAACTGATGACCGGCATAAGAGTAGCTGCCTGAGCGGTTACTGCCGCACCCACAGCTTCGTAATTAGCTGTTCCGTAATACCCTTGATTGCCTCGAGCAGTTCCAGCTGACGCATCCGCACATCACTGGCGATGCTGGAGCCAGCGGTTTTTATGACAAGGGTGTCGGCTTTGATCTGTATGGCGCGGACGCCGTTCGGGAAGAGTCGCTTGACTTCACGCTGAATCAAATCCAGCTCAGATTGCTTGTCGGCGATGTCGAGTTTGGCGGCTTTGTGTTGGAGGATATCGTCGAGAGAATCCATTAGGCACCAGTCTGGCCGAGCATCTGACTGACGTATTCAACAAGCTTAGACGGCACAACATTGGCTTTAATCAGATAGCCGTCGACCAGTGCTTCAAGCTGACTACGAGATATGTCATCTTGCATGTAGTTGGTCATGATGATGATTTTGGAGTCGCTTAGCAGTTGCTTGTCGCGGAGTTCGTTAACGATTTCGATGCCAGTTTTTTCGGGCAGGAATATGTCGAGTAGTATCAGGTCGTAATCACCATTTTGTATCATCTCGGTTGCAGTCGCACCTGTCGCACAGTTGTCGACCTGATAGCCAGCGTCGAGCAGCGCCTGAGTATACATTTCACTGATGAAGTGGTCGTCCTCGATTGAGAGTATCTTTGCGCTCATACCCTATCTCCTATACAGTGAATGATTTTTTATCCAGCCGTGGTGGCCACGGTCGCCCGGTACTTGATTACTGGTGTCGAGCAGTTGTTGGGCTTCTTTGAGTGGCGGTAGGCTGAACCCGAATGTGCTGCCCTGCCCTTCGACGCTCTGCGCCCAAATTTTACCACGATGCTGGTCGACGATAGCCTTGGATAGATACAGACCGATGCCGCTGCCACCGACATTATCCTTGCTACGATGTGAACGATAATATTTGGTGAATAATTTGCCCACCAGATTGGCCGGGATGCCGATTCCGGTGTCGGTGACGGTTGTCTGTACCCAGCCGCTGGAGTCGACGCTAACCTCTATGGCAATTTGATTAGAAGTTTTAGAGTACTTGATGGCATTGTCGACGAAATTGGTGATAACCTCGGCGATGCTGCTCGGGTCGACCATGACTTGCGGTAGCTCATCTGGCATGGCGAGCGTTAGCTGTTTTCCGTAAATCTCTGCCCGTAGCTGTAGGTTCGACGCAGTCTCTTCAACAATCGGTTGCCAGTCGTGCGCCTCAGGGTGCAGCGTGAGTTCACCCTTGTCGAGGCGAGAGACATTAAGCGTGTTTGAGATAAATCCATTCAGCTGATCGGCGGAAACCTTAAGTTTATCGATGTAGGCTTGTTCTTCTGGCTCGAACTTGTCGCGGAGCTTAGTTTCGAACACATCTAGATAGCCACGGATGACAGTAATCGGCGAGCGTAACTCGTGAGCTGCCATCGCAGCGAAGTCGACTTTCAGTTCGTCGGCTTGGTGTTGATCAGTGACGTCGATCAGCAGCAGCACTGTTTCGAGGCCATTATCCTCGTTGCGTGTGAAGCTTGCGTGAGTTTCAAACACGTATTCTTGTCGGTCGCGGTTAGTGAAGCGACTGTCGAGCCATGAGCAGTCTGCGCTGACGACAGTCTCCTGGCAGTCGTTAATCCAAGGTGACAGAAATGATTCGTGGTCAACGGTAATTGGCAGCACTTCATGCAGCAGTTCGCCGCTGAGAGTGTCTCGTCCCAGCAGCTGTCGTGCGGCATTGTTGCTGGCGATGATTCGCTGTTGGTTATTGAGCGCGATAAACGGCTGGTTGAGCCGTTCAAAGGCGTCTGTTGCGACCTGCGCCCGAGCGGTGGTGATAGTTGTCGATTGTTCGACTCGTTGCACGAAGCCAGTCAGCGTCTTGATAGATTCTTTGACCAGATCGTGTCCAAACCGATGATCTGGTATGGCGTTGTCATCAAGCGGTTTATCGCTGGCGATGTGGGAAATAAAACGAGACAAATAGAGCAGTGGTCGAGCTATCAGCGCTTCTAACGCGAGTGCCAGTCCGGTGGTGGCGACGAGTGTTAGACCTATCGAAGCCACGATTGCTGCTGTTCCCTCCAGATTAAACCAGCTATTTACAATTGCCCAACTGAGAAATGTCAGACAGACCACAATTACTCCAAACCCAATCAGGACATAGCCGGTTTGGTTACGGACCTTCTGAAGCTCAGTCATACTGAAGTGGCTGGCTCGATGGTTGGACTGCTAGCCAGAGTGTGCCTTTTTTCAGTGCGACGGTTGTGCCATTTTTGACGAATTTATACTGTCCGTCTTTTGAGCGCTTCCACTTGGTGACGATAGCTTTGCCGTTTTGGAATATGACAGCTTCGCCCTCGCCAACGCTGTCTGGGTCGGCGTAGGTGCTGCCACCGTAGGTATCAAAGCCGAAGTTGGTGCGGATGACTATTAGTGCGCCGACAGCGATTTGTTGCTGGTTGTCTGCATCTTTGTGTGGACTGCCAGCCAGGCTGCGACGGTAGGTCTTGGATGAATCATGATAGCGCCAAACCGTGTTGTAACTACCACTGGAGAATGGAACTGACACGGTTTTGGCTGGTTTAGCTGATTTTAGTGCGGTTTTGACTGCATCATTGTCGGCGCGTTCAATCGATTCGACATCGCTGGTCGTCATTCCGATTGATTTAGCGGCGTCGCGTAGTCGCTGGTATGAGGTATAGGTGTTGTGCGGCGGCAGGCGTGATCCGACCCGGGTGAACGTAGCGCGCCCGAAGTGAAACTCATCCAAGTCGCGCCCTTTGAGCCGAGTTTTGGCTTGCTGAAGTGCCTTTGGCGCGCCCCCGACGTGTGCTACGGCAGCATCAAACGGAATCGCCCAGTCGATGAAATACGGTCGCAAGCTACGAATTGGACCGATATTATCCGGTGTTTGGTCATGGAACAGCGCCAGATAGCGGGTGATGCCGCCCTCGGCGATAGTCTCAATTACGATATCGGCGGAGCTGAGTCCAGCTTGCGGTCGCGCGCCGACACTATTGCTAACAATGACGCTCATGACTGGTCGTTTGGCAACTGACGGACTGACGTCGAGACCAGTCGTAGGGGATGTTTTAAGTTCAGGCTGTTGCTCGGTGATGCTGAGCTGATTGTCGCTGCGCTCTACATTGACATCGTTGCGCAACAGCGCGATTAAGACACCGGTTAGGACCAGCGTCACCGCCATGCCAGCGATAAGCCAACTAGCTCGTGGGTGGGTTTTAAAGAATTGCTTGAGTGATTCGAGTTTTTGTTTAAACATGCTCACCATTATAGCGCTTCTGCTTTTTAGAGTGTAGCCTTTGCGAGCTCAAGTCGGGCTAATGTCTCGTTTTGGCCAAGCGCTGCCATGGTTTCGAACAGTCCGGGGGCGACTTGTTGGCCAGTGACGGCGACTCGTAATAGTTTGAACAAAATGCCGGCTTTAGTGTCGAGCTCATCGACCAGCTGACGCAAAGTTGCCTCGAGAGAGTCGTGGTTAAAGTCATTGCCCTGGAGGCTTTGGTGCGTCGTTTCTAGCCAGCTTGCGGCGGTTTTAGAATCAAGCTTTTTAGTTAGCTTCTTGTCGAGTAGCTCGACCTGGTTGTAGTCGGGACGGGTAAAGAAAAATTCAGTTAATTCTGGTAGCTCCGCGAAGAATTTGAGTCGTTCCTGGACCAGTGACAATACTTGGAGCCGATAATCATCATCACTATCAGCGGCTGCGTTTGACCAATAATCTTCGACGGCGGCTGCGAGTTCGTTGAGCGTGAGTCGGCGGATGAATTGGCCGTTGAGCCAGACTAAGCGTTGTTCGTCGTAGCGCGCGCCTGATTTCTGGACACGCGACAGCTCAAACTTCTCGATTAGTTCGTCGCGACTGAAGACTTCTTGCTCACTACCGTCGTTCCAGCCGAGCGTGGCCAGGAAGCTGACTAGTGTAGCTGGTAGGTAGCCGCGGTCGCGGTAGTCAAATATGTCGCCAGCGCCGTCGCGCTTGGATAGTTTTTTGTTGCCGGTCGGGGCTAGGATTGGTGGCACGTGGGCGAATTTAGGCGGTGTGAACCCGAGCGCTTCGTGGAGTAGTAAAAACTTCGGCATGCTTGAGATGAACTCGTCGCCACGGATGACGTGGCTGATTTTCATTTCATGATCGTCGACGATGTGGGCAAAATTGTAGGTTGGGTAACCATCGGCTTTGACGATGATAAAGTCGTCAATGTTCTCACTGACGCCGTCCATCGGACCGCGAATGACATCTGTCCAATCAGGGCTACGCTCAGCATCAATCTTAAATCGGAGTGGTAGTGAGCTGTCCCACTCGGGTGGATTTTGCGGTCTGTGGTCACGGAAATGAAACGGCCGCTTTTCAGCCTGCGCCTGCCGGCGCCATTCTTTCAATTGCTCAGGTGTGGTCGGGTCGGCATAGGCGTGGCTAGCGTCGAGCAGTTGCTGGGCGTAATTAAGGTAGATATCGAGCCGGTCGGACTGGGTGTAGGGTCCGTAATCGCCGCCAGCTTGCGGTCCTTCGTCCGGAGTCAGTCCGAGCCAAGCCAACGACGCCTGGATGTGCTCAATCGCGCCCTGCTCCTCTCGAGACTTGTCGGTGTCTTCGATGCGGAGGATGAACTGACCATTGGCTTGTTTAGCGACGAGCCAGGCGTAGAGCGCGGTGCGAATACCACCGATGTGGAGTTTGCCAGTGGGGCTGGGGGCGAAACGGGTTCGTAGGTGCTTGTCGCTGTTAGTCATCGGTATCAAGTGTATCAGATTGCTAGCGAAGCTCGACATCAAGAGCGACAACTAAAGACTGGTGGCAATCTTCGTAATCTGCTCTTCACTCAACTGACTATCACCACTGAGAGTGTATTTGATGCCTTGGTTTACCCACGAGGCGTTGGACCCATTGTAGATATAGATTGTCAGACCGTCATGGCGAATTGTTTCGTAGTTGCTACTGGCGTTTGAGACGGCGTTTTCGCGTAGGGATTCACTGTTCCAGCGACTCTCCTCTTCGACAATGCTGAAGTTACGTTCATCTGCTCCGGCACCAAAGTTGAGTACGACTCGTCCGGTTTCGTACTCTACAGGGCCATCAAGTGTAAACCCGCTCGGCATATAGCCTGGTAACTGCGCGTCGATACCAGCGCGTGATGCAGCGATGCGAACGCTGATGTTCGGCGCGTTGAGATAGGCAATGTAAGCGCTGAGTACGATGACGCTCATGGTTACGGTCGCGATTTTCATGGTTCTGGTCGATGGATTTAGCCACGAGAATGATGATTTCTGTTTACGGTCAGTCTCCGGTTCTGGAGCTGGTTGGTTGCGACGGTCGCTGTCTGCAAGATGATGGCTGATACTGGCTGTCGGTCTGTAGACTTGCTGAATGACGCTCTGCACTGCAAGTTCTTCGCTGGGCTTGTAGGTCGGGGTTAGCGGCTGTTGGCTGACATTTGCAACTGGCTGGTCGGCACGGGCTTCGTGTTTAAATGTGCCGAATTTAGATATAGCGTGATGCTGGCGATAGGCTTGGGCACGTTGGGCGCGGTTATTTGATAAGCTGCGGCTTTGAATGAGTTGTTTGTCGTTTTTCTGTGGTGGTGGCTTGGTTTTTACTGCAGTCGGTTTTGGGCTCTTAACCGTGGCAACCGGGCGTTGTGATTGAGCTAGTGGCTTGGTTGCAATCGGCTGCTTGGGCATAGGTTTTGGTCTGATTGCCCCCCCGAGCCCATCTATCGAGCGACGTGGTTGTGGCACAGCTGGTTCTACAGTCGATTGAGACGGTGATTTGGGCGAAGGTTTCGCAGTTGGTGTTGCTTGCTTGGAGAGTCGCTTTGGCTGCAGCCCATCAACCGCCTGCCCTGTATCCGGGTGCAGCGGTCGACCGTTAATGATTGCGAAACCTGCGTGAGCGCTCATCTCAAATTATCTACCCATAAATCTTACGTATTGCTTATGAATAGTGTAATAGGTTTTGTCTGATTGCACAAAAGCTAGGCGTTGAACAAGCTTTGTTGGTAATCTTGGCGATTGGCTAGTGCTTCAGCGGCGCCTTTGATTGCACATAGCTTCGGTTCCTCAGCGATGATAATTGGTGCATTGACTATCTTGCGCAACAGCTGGTCAAGCTTGGTGAGTTCGGCGCCACCGCCACTAAGGACGATGCCGTTTTCGGCGATGTCACTGACGAGTTCTGGCGATGATTCTTCCATCACCCTGCGGATAGCTAGTACGATTTTTTCAACGACATCCTCGATTGGCTTCACCAGGTCGTTACTGGTGACTTTGAAAGCTTTAGGTAAGTTGCGCCGAGTGTCCCGGCCTTTTACTTCTTCGACCCCAGCTTTCTCAGACGCAATCGCTTGAGCGAGGTCGTGTTTAAGCTGTTGTGCGCGCCGGGCGCTAATCTGGAGATTGTGATGGTGCCGCAGGTAGCGTTGGATTTGATGGTCGATTGCTTGACCACCGGTGCGAATGGTGTGCGAGTTGACGACGCCACTGAGTGAGATGATAGCGATTTCGCAGGTTCCAGCTCCGAATTGAACAATCATCGACCCGTGTGGAGCACCGACATCCAGCCCGGCGCCAATAGCTGCCGCGACTGCCGCTTCGATCACAATCGGGTCGCGCACGCCAGCGGATTTTGCTAGCTCTAGTACCGCTCTGCGTTCGGTTGAGGTAGCGCCACCCGACACGGTGAAGACGGCATGTGGTAACCGTATTCGCCAGCGTCCGACAGCTTGGTTGATGAATTGTTCGAGTAGTTTGCGGGCAGATTTGAAATCAGCGATAACACCGTTTTCGACTGGTCGAACGATGCGGATTTTGTCGGGCTGGCGTTCAAGCATAGCCTCTGCTTGGCTACCGACGGCGGTAATCTCACCGTCATTATCGAACGCGATTATCGTTGGTTCGTTGACAACTACGCCGCGTCCCGGAACGTAGATTCGCGTGTTTTCAGTGCCGATATCGATTGCGATTGACTTGCCAAACATTATTGCTAGTGTGCGACGGCAGAGCGGATATTGCAACTCGGCTGTAGCTGTTATAATGACCGTGACATGTTGGGACATCAGCCAAGTACAAAACACTATATCCGCGTCGTTGCGACGTACATACTGACGACTGTTGCGGTTGTGGGTGGCACGTACTTTGTTATCCAGCTTGCTCGTGGCTATCAGTTAAATCTAACGCAGCAGCAGCTCGAACTAACTGGGTTGATTCGATTTGAGTCAAATCCAGATGCAGCGGTCTTGATCGATGGACAGAATAGCGGTGAACAGACACCGGCTCGATTGAGCTTGGTTGAAGGTAGCCGCCTCATCGCTCTCGAGCAGACTGGCTATCAGCAGTGGAGCCGGATCATTGATGTCGAAGGCGGCAGTGTTGATTCGATCACATATCCATTTTTAATCCCATTTGATGTCGAAGCTGGAACCAAGCGAGCGCTATCTCTGGCTGGCAGTGACATGTATTCGTTTGATAGTACGGCTAGCTTTGTAGCGGTCGCAGATGGTTCACAGCTCAGTGTTTATCGGCTGCTTGAGGGGCAGTTCGCCGAGCCCTACCGACAATTGTCGCTGGAGAGGGGTGAGCGTGTCCAAGACATCACCTGGGCAGAATCTTCGGAGCAGCTGTTGCTACGAGTTAACGACGATGATAGACGGCGCTGGCTGGTGGCAGACATCAGTACGGCTGAACCGGAGCTGATCGATATCACTAGCGTGGCGGGTGATTTGACACCGCGAGGGTTTGTGGTCGACGTCGAGCAGCGGGTGTTGCTGAGCGGTGCTGATCAGTTATGGCTGATGAGCGTCGAGAATCAGTCACTGCAGTTGCTGTCACGGTCGGTTGATTCGTTTGCGTTCAATAACGCTGCTGTGGTCTGGCACGACTCTACACAGTCTGAGTCACTGCAAATCTGGAGCCAAGACGAAGCAGAAACCATCCCCGTGCTCGAAGACATCATTGGCGAACTACAACTTGAGATAAGTAGTTATTCAAATCAGACTAATGTTGCATATACCCAATCGGGTGATACCCGAGTTATCGTCAACGCCCTGCGTGGTCCATTCGAGCGCGAGCTCGAGGAGTTTAGTTCAGTTACCGCTATTAGCCCGGGCGGGTTATTTGTGCTTGGACAGGCGCGTTCTGGTGATTACATCGTGCATGATATCGAAGCTAACTTGAGTTATGAATTTGACCTTGTTGATGAGCTCGATGAGTTGGCGTGGAGCGGGACGCATCATTTCGTAGCGCGTGGCGAGGCGGGTGTATATGTGGTCGACTATGATGGGTCAAATCAACGACGAGTCAACTTTGTCGAGGCTGAAGCAGCCGTATTGAGTGCGCAGAAAATCGGCGTGTTTAGTGTTGATGATGAGCTCTTAATGCTCACACCCCTGCGTTAGTCGAACAGGTTTTGCAGCAGACTGCTGCTATCGCTCGGAACGCTTATGACTTCGTTTGGTCGGTCAGATGATTGTGGTTTCGTAGCGCTGTCAGGATCTGGACTAATTTGTCGAGCGTTAACTATCAGCCGATTCCATGAGGTTCCTGGTGGGTCGCAGGTAATCAGCGTCACAACTGGCTCACCAAAATCCTCGAAGATAACATCTACGGCTGTCGGTGGGACTATTTTGCGACGGAACACCTCGTAAGTATAAGCGGTACCCTCGTAGTGGAGCGTAAAGGTATCGCCCTCGTTGAGTTTGTTTAGCAGCACAAATGCGAACTTGTATTCACCATTGTTCCAGAAGTTGTTTGAACTGTGACCAACGATGACGTTGTTGCCATTTTCGCCCGGTAGTGCGGTGGTGCCGTAGTGAACGACGCCCCGTTCCAGACCAGCCTGAACGGCAGACTCCTCAAATGTTGCGACGTCGTATACCACAGGTATATCGACGTTTATCTTCGGGATAATCAGTTTGTTTTCATTACTGATGTTCTCACCAGTGTTTGGTGCAATGATGGTCGGACTGACGACTGATTGTGCGGGGTTGATATAGCTTTGGACTTGCCCAACAAGAAACTGGTGGTTGTAGATAACTGCGATAACAACTGCCAGCGTCAGCGTGCGCAGTAATGGCTGGAAGTTGTACGGAATCCATGATTTCTTGACCTCTTTCTGGGCCTGGACAGGCAGTTGGTGGTCCGGTGCAGTGTGGCGTAGGCCATCGATTTGATCCTCGAGCGAGACTTCCTGCGCGTACTGCTGTGCAGGGACGTAGCTCGAAACCGGTGGGTGGTTGACGGTTCCCGGAGCGTGGAAGGTTGGGATATCGTCATCGACAGGACTTTGAGCCGGTATGGGCTGGATGATACTGGGCTGCGGCTGGACTGGCTCAGGCTGCGTTTCAGGCTGATATGATTGCGGCTGACTAGTCGGCTGCGCCGGCTCGTAGACCGCTGCTGGCGGAGTTGGTTCATAGCTCGGTGACGCAGACGCTGCAGGATAAAGCGTGCGGGTTTCTGCGTCATAGGCTGGTGTAGGGGCAGACGGTTGCGGTGTCGGTTGTTCGTATTGCCAGTCTGGCTCTGGTTCAGTCTGAGGTTCAAGTTGCTGAGTCGGCTGATAAGAACTCTGCTGGCCCGATGGAGTTGGCGGTTGTTGATTAATTGGTTCTGGGTTTGCAGGATTACTCTGCACTGCGGGTGATTGGCTGGGCTGAAACGTGGGTGTTGCGGCTGGTGTCTGCACAGGTTCTGGTTGAGCTGGTTGCTGTTTACCATAGATGGCATTCAGTTTAGATCGCGCGATATCTGCGGCGCTGTCTGCACCTTCCGGGCGATCGTCATGCTCGTTATTGTCTGGTTGGCTGGGGATGTGGAATGTTGTGTCGTCCATATCTATTTAGTATACAATATTTGCGTTTAATTTCATGCGTAAGCGTAATAGGCTGCGCTACGCGTGATTGACAGCTGCTGAAGGCGGGATGGGAATACGCGTCTTCGTGCTATTCCATTGTTCTAGTGCTCGAATCCGATAATTTTGCGCGTTTCACTCTTTCTTTCCATTCTTTGCGAACCCATTTTGCTGGCGCAAAATTCTGAGTTCGATACTCATTCAGGGGCACCATTTCAGTGACGGACTTTTAGCCCATCACTGAAATGGTGCCGCGGGTGGGAATCGAACCCACACTCCGGTGAAGGAACGGGATTTTGAGTCCCGCGCGTCTGCCAATTCCGCCACCGCGGCGTATGCGTTCTATAGTAACCAGTTTAGCGTTGTTTTACCAGAGACAGACGTGGCGTTGCAGCTGGCGGTGGCTGGCAATGCAACCCCTGCTATACTGCTATTTATGCAGCGGCTACAAACTCTCGCAAGCAAATTTATAGGCGCCTTCGGGTCAACAAAAGCCTGGTACTTGATTTTAGCGTTGTTTGGCGTCCAGGCAGTTTGGCTGGCGTTGTCGATGGTCTATCCGGGCGTGTTTGATGAAGAAGTCCATTTCGGCACAACGCAGCTCTACGCGACGCAGTGGTCACCGTTCTTTGACGGGCAACCAGTCGCAACCGACTATCTCGGTCAGATTGCTGGTCAAACGTCATATTTGTTTTATTGGGTGATGAGTTTCGTTTACCGTTTGCTAAGCGTGCTGGGCGTTGGTCAAGTTGGCATAATTCTGCTGTTACGTCTCATTAACATCGCCCTCTTTGCTGCCGGGTTAGTTGTTGGTCGTAAATTACTCAAGGCACTGCGGTTATCGCCCGCGGCGACTAATCTTGCACTGTTTGTATTTGTGATGATTCCTGTTGTGCCGCAGCTGGCAGCGCAGATAAATTACGACAATCCGTTGTTCTTGCTCACGAGTGCATTTCTGTTGCTGTGCGTGCAATTCCTGCAACAGCTAAACACGGGGCAGATTAGCTTGCGACAACTGGTTACGCTCGGGGTGGTTGGTTTGACGGCGAGCCTAATTAAGGTTGCGTTTTTGCCAATATTTGCGGCCGGTGGCATTGTGCTAGTCGGTTATACCGCGACCAAGATGTATCAATCACGCCCTGGGAATTACCGATTCCAGGAGCAACTTTCATCAAGAAACTGGCGTGACGGGCTATTGGTAGTCGTGATGGTCCTGGTGGCCTCGCTTGCGATTGCGCGATACGGCAGTAACTACGTCAACTATGGCAAATTACAACCCAGCTGTTACCAGGTGTTAAGCGTCGAGCGCTGCCAGGCGTTTGGTCCGTATGCGCGGGACTATCGTCTCAATCAACAGTTAGATCCCGATTTTGAACCACAACCGACTAGCTACATCGCTGGCTGGTATAGCGGCATGCACCGCCGGTTGTTCTTCACAATTAATGGTAAAACGTTCGTCGATACTTATCAGAATTTTGACCCCTTGCCAGTCGTGTCGGTGGTGGCTCATGGATTGGTTATAGTTGGGTTCGTAGCGATTATTCTGCGCTCGAAGGCTCGTCTAAATACGCCGTCTGATGTTTTGATGCTGTCGGTGATTGGTCTATATGTCGGGACATTGCTAGTTCGCAACTACACAGGTAGCTACCAACAAACTGGAAACCTGGTCGCAATCAACGGCCGCTATTTGCTGATAGTTCTGTTGCCACTTGTGGCGCTTAGTTTGAAATCATTGTCAGAGCTGATGGGGCGCAGGCAACTGCTCAAGTTCGCCTTAACGTTGATTGTTATAGTTGGTTTTATTCAGGGTGGTGGCATCAGTGGCTTCATCGTTCGATCCCATCCGAGTTGGTGGTGGTCGGCTCCGATTGTCGAGGATGTAAATCGTGCCGGTGCTCGCGTAGTTTCCCCGTTGTTAATCGGCGACTGATAGATAGACGGCCGTGGTCAGTGCTTCGAATCGTCTCGCTGGGAATTGGGTCATCAGCACCGCTGCTTCAGCTAGCAGTCGCTGGTTCATTTGACCCGGCGTCTGGCTTATCTGGCCATCTACACCGACAATCAATTGCTGCTGGTGCTCGATGATGAATGATAGCTCGGTAGCCTTTTGTAGTTCTGACACCACGTCACGGGCTGTCTGTGGCGGGTCCGACTGCTTCAGCATTATGGGTAGTTTCTGCTCGATAATAAGTTTCTGAATAGCGCGGTAGTCGCAGAGTACACACAGTTGGTCGGCGTTAATTTGCGGTAGATTGCGCCACAGCAACTGAGCCAGGTCGCTAGCGCAGACAGTCGGCACGGTGACTTCTTGCAATAGCTCTGCGATTAGCAGTTCGGTCTCGCTATTGTTGGAGAGCTCACCTGCTAATAGCAGCCCGTCGCACCAGCTCAGGTATTCACGTAGTTCTGGCAGAGCTGACTCTGCGATGCTACCGCTGGGGGTGTCATCGACGTAGATAATATCATCCATTTCCCCTGCTAATTTCTTGATGCTTCGTGGCAGGCAGGCTTTGAGTTGGCCTACTCCCGCTGTGGTCGCATCCGTAAACGCGCTCTGAGTTTGGCGGAAATTATTGGCGCTACCACCAATTATAAGTAGCTTCCCGGCAGCTGATGACCGTTCAGGTCGTGACCACAACAAGTTCTCAAAGGCTGGTTTAGTGGGGGTTTGCGGCGTGTAGTCGATACTGCCCCTCCGCGTCTGGTTCGAGTTCGTACATCATGTTTTTACGTTCGATAACAATCTTCCAGTTATTGTCGATGGCGGTTTCGTAGAGTCTCTGCTCTGGATTAAACGCGATTGGGTGGTCGACGAGCTCGAGCATCTCGATGTCACCGCTGGTGTCGCCGACTGCAATCGAATCTTTAAAGGTTAGATCTTCTTTTTCGACCAGTTGTTTTAGATATTTACCCTTGCCAGTATGAGTCTTGCGCTCGATGCCGCTTAGATATTCTTCGCCACGCTCGTAGCGTTGGCCGATGTAATAATCAAAGCCATAGAACTTCGCAAACGGCTCCACAATCTCCTGTTGTGACCCAGAAATTGCCAATAGCTTGTAGCCATTTGCTTTGAGCCGTCTGGCCAGGCGCCGTGTGTAGACATAGACGTTCTCGCGGTGTTTTTCTACGACCCGCTCGACCGCTAATTCGTAATAACTAATCTTGATTTTGGGCAGATGTTCGTCGATTGCGAGTGCCATCGCTTCCTCGAATTCACCAAACGCCGATCCATGCAGTCGCTTCTTCCAGGCTTGCTCTTTGTCTGCAAAATTATGAATGAATTCTGACGGCAGCGCCCCGAGGTCTATCAGCTCATAAACTACCTCACGGTAGAGTCCGCTGCGGAACAGCGTGCCGTCCATGTCAAAGGCGGCGAATTTCTTGCTCATAATAAACTAATTATACCAGGAAATTAGAGTGATAGCTCGATGCTGACTGGACAGTGGTCGCTGCCGATTAAATCAGGGTGGATGTCGGCGGCTGTCACACTATTTTTGAGTGATTGGCTAACCAAGAAGTAGTCAATCCGCCAGCCGACGTTGCGCTCGCGGGCTTTGCTGTAATAACTCCACCAGGTGTAGTGGCCGTTGCCGTCGTGGAACTGGCGAAAGGTGTCGATGAAGCTGGCGTCGACGAACGCCTGGAAGCCGGCTCGCTCTTCGGCGGTGAAGCCTTTTTTGCCATCATTTGCTTTTGGTCGGGCCAGGTCGTCTTCGGTGTGAGCGACGTTGAGGTCACCGCAAAACACTACTGGTTTTTCTTGCTCAAGTCGCTGCATCAGCTCTAGGAACGCTGGGTCCCATTGTTCGCGCAGCGGGATGCGGCTTAAATCACCTTTGGCGTTGGGAGTATAGACCGTTGCTAGCCAGTAATCATCGAACTCGGCAGCGATGATGCGACCTTCGGTGTTGGGGTCGCCGTAGTCATCAGCTAAATTGTATTTGCTAGCGATATCGTCTGGTAAATCACGCAGCACCTGTAGCGGTTCGTGTTTGCTGAGAATCAGCGTGCCAGAGTAGCCTTTGCGTTCGGCGCTATTCCAGGTCTGATGATAGCCGGGAGTGTCCAGTTCGGCTTGGTCCTTAGTGCCCTTCACCTCCTGGATACACAGTGCATCTGGCTCCAACGCTAGCACCGGTGCTAGAGCGTCTTTGCGCAGCACGGCGCGGATGCCATTAACGTTCCAGGATACTAATTTTTGACTCATTACGAATAGTATAGCGCACCTCGCGAAACTGATGACGCGCTGCTATACTATTTAGCAATGAGCACTACCTATAATCGAGTCGTAATAAAAATTTCAGGTGAGCAACTTCAAGGCGAGCGTGAACACGGTATCGACCCCGAGTTTCTCGGCTGGTTGAGTCAGGAGATTGCCAAACTTCGCGCCCATGATATCGACGTGGTGATGGTCGTTGGCGGTGGCAACCTGATGCGCGGTGCTGCGTTCGCGAAGCACGGCATGGACCGAGTCATGAGCGACTATATCGGCATGATGGCGACTATAATGAATGGCATGGCCTTGACCGATATGCTCGAGCAACACGACATGACCGCGCGACTGATGACGCGACTACAGGCAGAGAGTGTCGCCGAACCATATATCTATCGTCGCGCACTGCGGCATTTGGAGAAAGGACGGATTGTTATCATCGGTGGTGGTACTGGTAATCCCTACGTCACAACTGATACCGCCGCGGTTCAGGCTGCCGTCGAGTTGCACTGTGATGCCGTGTTAAAAGCCACAAATGTCGACGGTGTTTATGACAAGGACCCACATCAGTATGACGATGCCGAGCTATATAAAACACTGACTTTAGCTGAAGCGGTCTCATCGCCGACTATCCGTGTAATGGACAAGACCGCCCTAGCAATGGCCGCAGATAACGAGCTGCCGATTGTAGTATTTAATCTCAACGTCGACGGCAATATCGAACGTGTCGCACGCGGCGAAAAAATCGGTACCAAGGTCGGCTAGCGGTGGCGTACTCTCAGAGCAACGAATTGGGCGTTGCCCGCTGGAAATGGCGACTGATGGAAGCGCTGCCAGGTATCTTGAGCTGGAGTTTCATCATTGGTTTGATAGGACTCAGCTTTGTAGCGATTGAGGTCGTGGCGATTGTCGTCATCGGTTACGCAATTTTATGGTTATTTAAGCTGTTCGGGTATTCGCAGCGCTTGGTGAGCGGTTACCGTTTGATGCGCGCGCTGAAGGCTTTGAACTGGAACAACGGTCTTAATGACGTGCTCGATGGTGATGGCGCAATCGAACGTGTCAACGCCGAGCTGGCCTCCCCGAGTCTTACGCCGGAGCGTAAGCGCGCCCTGCGACCGTATCGTCGGATGGTCCAGCAGCAATTGGCACAGGCTAACGAGCCGCTTGACCCTGAGCTAGTGCGTCATGCAGTTATTATGCCAGCTTATAATGAGTCGAAGGCTATTATCCAACCCAGCATCGAAGCGCTGGTTAGGAGTAATTACGATTTATCAAAGGTTATGCTGGTGCTGACCGTGGAGGAGCGTGGCGGACCAGATATTCAACAAGCAGCGAAAGAATTAATTGAACAGTATGGTCATCATTTCGGTCAAGCGTGGTCGACCGTTCACCCCGCTAATGTTCCCGGCGAGATCAAAGCTAAAGCCGGCAATATGGTTCATGCAGCCAAGGAAATAACCGCTCGGGTTGAAGCTGCAGGAATCGACCCAGAGCACGTCGTCGTTACGACTATCGATTGCGACCACCGCGTCAGCAGCGACTACCTGGCCTACTTGACCTATATCTACTGTGTTAGTGATGATCGTTACAAAAAGTCGTATCAACCGATGGCGATGTTCTTCAACAACATCTGGGATGCGCCGGCGCTGACGAGGGTTATCGCGACCAACAACAGCTTTTGGTTGTTGATGGAGGCAATGCGACCGCACCGGCTGCGCAACTTTGCATCACACGCTCAAGGGCTCAAAGGCTTAATCGATGCTGATTACTGGTACGTGCGGACAATTGTCGAGGATGGCCATCAGTATTGGCGGATGTATTTTACCTATGCAGGCGAGCATACGGTGGTACCGCTCTATACTGCGATTTATCAGGACGCGGTGCTGGCTGATGGCTATCTAAAAACGTTTCGCGAGCAGTTCAAGCAGCTACGCCGTTGGGCGTACGGTGCGTCTGATACGCCTTATGTGTTGGTCCAATCGTACCGAGACCGTTCGATTCCGTGGAGTAAGAAACTTGTTCAGATTTTCCGTCAAATTGAGGGCTATTTTTCCTGGGCCTGCGCCCCGATTATTCTGGCGATTGGTGGCTGGCTGCCGCTAGTTGCGAGCCTGTTTGGCTCGAATGATATCGTCGCCCACCGACTGCCGGAGTTGACTGGATTCATCATGACAATCTCCCTCGTGGGGTTGCTGGGGCCGGTTATATCGTCGATGCGGGCTATTCCGTCGCGACCAGACCACGTTCGCTGGCGCCGCAATATCAGCATGATCCTGCAGTGGGTGCTGACACCGGTGTCGTTGATAGTGTTTGGGTCCGGCGCGGCACTGAATGCCCAGACCCGGCTGATGTTTGGTTGGTATCTCGAGGAGTTTGATGTGACGGCGAAACATCGCGTCGAAGCACCGCCGGATGATGCTAATCTATGAGCCTCGAGTTTCCAGACGGCTTCATGTGGGGCGCGTCGACTGCAGCACATCAAATCGAGGGACACCAACGCAACAATTGGTCTCCGGAGTGGGAACAGTCTCAGGTCGAGCAGTTGGTAGCCACGGCACGGCAGCGACTGCACGATGTTGTGCCCGATTACGCAGCGATACAGGCCGAGGCGGAGCAGCCAGCGAACTACCTGTCAGGCGCTGGCACCGACCACTACAACCGCTACGCTACGGACATCAAACTGGCCGCTGATGAGCTGAATCTGAACGCCCTGCGGGTATCGGTCGAATGGGCGCGGATCGAGCCCGATTCGGGTCAGTTCGATCAGGCCGCACTGGCCCATTATCGTGATGTTGTGGCGCAGATGAGGGAACACAACATCGAGCCGCATATTATGCTGCATCATTTTACGAATCCGCAGTGGTTTGACGATATTGGTTGGCACGATAAGCGGGCGCCAGAATTGTTTGCTCGCTACGCCCAGCAGGTTCAGTCCGCGCTGCCGGACGTGCGCTACTGGCTGACGATTAACGAACCTGGTTCATATCTGATTATGCGCTACGGCGGAGCGCGTGGCGGCTGGCCGGCCTGGCCGAAGTCCGAAGATAACTTTTGGCGTGGTCATCAGTGTACTAACAACTTTATTGCAGCTCACAAGGCTGTCTACGCTGATTTCAAATCACGTGACGACCAACTACAGATTAGCCTGACTCAGATGGAAATCGCCTACGAAAATCACGCTGGTCCGCTCGGAGCGTTGTATAAAAAAGTGCTCGATTATTACCCAAATCATTACATTTGGAATCGGATTAATGACCATCAGGATTTTATCGGCCTGCAGCACTATCTGCAGATGGATATTCGCCGCACAGGCTTAAGTCCGGCCAACTGGGTGCAGCACGTGCCCGACGGCGAGCATTCAGACATGGGTTGGAGTATTCGCCCCGAATTACTCGGTAAAGTCGCTGCCGACGTCTACCGTCGCTACCGCAAGCCGATTATCATTAATGAACACGGCATTGCTGACGCCCAAGATCAGTATCGGAAACAATTTCTGCACGATAGTCTTAAGAGTTTGCGGCTGGCAATCGACCAAGGCGCGGATGTTCGTGGTTATCTACACTGGTCGCTGCTGGACAATTATGAATGGAGTGAAGGTTGGTGGCCGAAGTTTGGGCTGATTGCTATTGACCGCACTAGTCCAGAATTTACGCGCAGTGTTAAAGATAGCGCTCGCTACTACGCTAAAATTGTTGCTGCCAATGCTGTGCTACCGCTCGAAGACTGAGCTCGCTACATCCCACGGCTGATTATTGCCCTGCTGCTTCTGCTGGTACCACCATTCGCTACCCCATAAATAGACCGTGTCGAAGCCAGTTTTTTCGGTGTAGTTTACTATTTCGCGCATAATCTGTGGAGACATGCTGTCGTTTTGTTCGGTCCGGCTGAGGTTGGCTAAATCGGTGGGCCCCCACGGTTCAAATTGCAGTTCGTGAACGAATACTGGTTTGTCATGGATGAGCTCAATCGCCCGGGCACGGGCAGACTGCCACAACGGCGGCAAGTACCAGAAATCCCACTTCCAGTCGCGACCGAAAGCGCCGAAGTAGGCATTGTCATAGATAGAGAATGCAAACCCGTCGTTGGCCGATTGCCGCAGCGGCACGCCTGATTGGTTGCCGGTGCTGTTGTAGACAGGAGTGTCGGGTGTCGTGTTCTTGAGGACCGCGATTTCTCGCTCGAGCCGAGATTTATCAAATTCCAGCCCGTCGCAGTCGCCAAAGTGGCGGTTGCTGATTTCGTTTTCGAGCTGCCAACTGTCGAGTGCCGGATGGTCAGCGTAGCGATTGGCGACTGTTTCGAGGTAGTCGACGAGGTTTGATTCGAATGCCTCATCGCTAGCGTCTACCCATGCTGGCAAATGACACTCTGGCCAGCGTGGCTGACGATAGCCGATGGCTAAGCTGACGCTCGCCCCATGCTCGGCGGCTTGGTTTATTTGCCAATCTAAATCTGTAAAATCATATTTGTCATTACTAGGTTCAATCCGGTTCCAGTAGCTCATTAGCCGTAGCTTACGGACTTCCATGTCCGTTAGCAGCGCTAGATAGTTCTCCTGCCAATCCACACCCAGGTACTCTGCCTGCGGCTTGCTGAAACTGACTCCCCAGCTGATGTCTGTTGGTTGGCCAGCGCCGTAGCTTTGGCTGAGCCAGATTATCGTGAGGCCAGCTATCAGCAGCAGCCGACCGAGCGTCGAGCGAAGTGTCATCTCCACCTCAGAGGCGACCAGCTTAGTATCCAAATAGCACGTATAGTCATAATGATTAATTTAAAGTCGGTCAATAGGTCTACTGTGCGAATTCGCTCAGTATTCCTGCTGCCATAATGGCCGAACTTATATTTATGCATGGCATTTATTTCTTGCCGAGGTCTTCCCCCTGCCCAGTCTGCCGCCAAAAGTAGAGTATTTATTCTACCGTCGGTGATAAAACGGCGATTCGAAGTAGTGATAGGTAGGGTCCAAAAGAATTTAGGATGAGTAGAAACTTTAGCGATTCGTTCTGCGTATTCCCAGTCTTCGCCTAGGGTTATGTTAGAGCGGTAGCCGTTGACCATGACATGATTTCGATGGGTAACTAATTGGCCGCATCCTGCCATCAACGGATTGTCGTGCTTGAACTGATAAAGAAAAAATAAACTGCGAGAGTATTCCATGAATCGATCAAACGGATGTATACTGCTTGACTTGTAACGTGAGCCCATCATATCGGCATTATGCCTATCTCGCTCTGCCATTAGCATTCGTAAAAAGTGCGGCGTAATTCCACTGTCAGCATCTAAGAATAATAGAAACTCACCCAGAGCTATTGCTGCTCCGGCGTTTCGAGTGTGTCCGGCTGACATCCGCTCTGTGTTGGTGGTTTTAAGGTTTAACTGCCCTTCAAACTGACGGGCGGCGTCGAGCGTACTGTCGTCTGAGCTGCTGTCGGCCACAATCACCTCGAAAGGCTCTTTGATGTCTTGACTCACTAAATCCTGGAGCAGCGTTGGCAGATAATCGGCTTCGTTCAGGCATGGGATAACGATGCTGAGTCTAGGTGATTTCATAGTCGCAAGTATAGCCTAGGCGGGTTCAGTCTCGTAAATCCCGTAGTCGTTAAGCTTCGGCTGGCAGCTTGACCATAGCCCCAAGCCCTCGCGCCTGGCCTCAGTTTCGGCGTGCTCGAACTCGTCTAGCTTGGAGTGGGCGAAGTTGCGGTAACTAACACCGTAGCCGCGTTCGACTAAGTCTTGATTGACAAACAGGTCGTCGCTGCTGCGGTAGACGTAGCGCAGCTTACGATCGTAACGGTCGGTCTCGTCACTCTGGGGGTCTGCTTCCAACCGTACTACTTCTCCTGCCAGTAGCTTATCGAGGTAATCACCTGCTGCTTCGCCGTAGCATTGGACCGGCTTGTTGGGGTGATGCGTTTCTGGGGTGTCGACGCCGATTAGCCGCACCACGAAGCTATCGTCACCGTTGCTGACGGTGATAGTGTCGCCATCAGCCACAGAAGCTACGAAATACTGCCCTGGTTGGTTATAGGTCAGCCATGATTTAACTTCGGCGGTTGCGTCTGGCCAGAGCCAACCTGCTAGCGCCCAGACAACGACAGTTAGTGCTGCGACGACGCCGGCGATTGATTTGGTTAGCTTGACCTTATTCATTACGCCAAGTATAGCTTAAGCGCTAAGTTGTGCTGAATTTAACCTGGCCATTATCAAGTTTGGCGGTAATGGTTCTATCCTCTTTGACGCTACCATCGATGATTGCACTGGCGAGTGGGTTGAGCAGTTTAGTTTGAATTAGACGATTGAGTGGTCGGGCGCCGAATGCCGGGTCGTAACCTTGTTCGGCAAGGAGTTGCTTCAGCTCGTCGCTGACGCTGAGCGTAATTTGCTTGTTCTGCTGCAGCTGGGCTCCGACGCGTTCAAGCTGGATGTCGACGATATGGCTCATCAGTGATTTACTGAGGCGGTTGAAGACAACAATCTCATCGATGCGGTTCAGGAACTCTGGTCGGAATGTCTGTCGCAATGCCTCGTCTATCGCGGTCTGCATGGCTTCATCATCGCCTTCACTAGCCTCAAGAATTGCTGATGAGCCGACATTACTGGTCATGATGATAATGCTGTTGGTGAAGTTTACGGTTCTGCCCTGTCCGTCTGTTAGTCGGCCGTCGTCGAGGACTTGCAGCAGACTGTTGAACACGTCCGGGTGGGCTTTTTCGATTTCGTCGAACAGTACCACACTGTAGGGTCGACGACGGACGGCTTCGGTTAGCTGGCCGCCTTGCTCGTAACCGACGTAGCCTGGTGGCGAGCCGATCAGTCGAGCCACAGCGTGTTGCTCCATATACTCGCTCATATCGATTCTTACCACCGCATCGCGGTCGTCAAAGAGCTGTTTAGCCAGTGTGCGAGTCAGCTCGGTTTTACCGACACCAGTCGGACCCAAGAACAGGAAGCTACCGATTGGTCGTTCGCTGTCAGAGATTCCGGCTCGGCTGCGACGAATCGCATTGGCGACGGCTGAGACTGCTTCGTCTTGGCCAACTACGACTGCGCTAAGCTCTTGTTCGAGATTGGCGAGCTTGGCCTGTTCGCTCTCGAGTAGCCGGTTGACTGGGATGCCGGTCCAGCGGGCGACAACTGCGGCGATGTCGTCAGCAGTGACTTCTTCGCGCAGTAGGCGCTGGTCGTTGTCGATTTTCTCAAGTTGTTGCCGGGCTTGTTTAATTTCTGACGATAACTCTGGGATTTTGCCGTATTGGATCTCAGCCACCTTGCCGAGCTCGCCTTTGCGCTCGAGCTGCTCCATTTTGCCCTTGAGCTCATCGATTTTCTCGCTGGCGGTATTGATGGTTTGAATGATATCTTTCTCGTGGTTCCAGCGAGTCTCCAGAGCGCCTATGTCTTCATCTAAGTCGGCAATTTGTTGCTCTATTTCTTCGCGTCGAGTTTTAGCTTTTTTATCTTTTTTCAGTGCAGCTTGCTCAATTTCGAGCTGACGCTTGGAGCGAATTAACTTATCGAGCTCGGTTGGCATCGAATCGATTTCAATCTTGAGTGCTGAGGTAGCTTCGTCGACTAAATCAATTGCTTTATCCGGCAAGAACCGATCGGTAATGTAGCGATCGCTCAGTTGAGCAGCTGCCACAATCGCATCATCAGTAATTTTGACGCCATGATGAACTTCATATTTTTCCTGAATACCGCGCAGAATCGTAATCGTGTCATTGACGTTCGGTTGGTCCACGAGTACGGTTTGGAATCGTCGCTCCAGCGCAGCGTCTTTCTCGATGTATTGGCGGTATTCATCGAGCGTGGTGGCGCCAATCATATGCAGTTTGCCGCGCGCCAAAAGCGGTTTGAGCATGTTGCCAGCGTCCATCGCGCCGTCTGTCTTGCCGGCGCCGACGATGGTGTGCAGCTCATCGACGAACATCACGATTTCACCGTTGCTGTCTTCGACTTCTTTGAGCACGGCTTTGAGCCGCTCCTCGAACTCACCACGGTACTTGGCGCCTGCCAACAGGCTGGAAATGTCGAGCCCGATTAATTGGCGATTTTTCAGTGTAGACGGCACGTCGCCCGCGACGATTCGCTGCGCTAGGCCTTCGGCGATGGCAGTTTTACCGACACCTGGCTCGCCAATCAGTACAGGGTTGTTTTTGGTACGGCGGGATAGGACTTGCATCACGCGGCGGATTTCGTCGTCACGACCGACGACGGGGTCAAGCTGACCTTCGCGGGCGAGCTCCGTAAAGTTTTGACCGTACTTACTGAGTACGTTCTGGGTTGACTCTGGGTTTTGTGTATCCACGGTGGCTCCTCCTCGTATATCTTGAATTAATTGTTTAGTTTGTTTGGAGTCGAGTGCTGAAAGTAACGCACTGATTGGTTCGATATCAGTCGAGACCCCTGCCAGCAGTAAATGTTCAGTCGCGATGAAACTATCGCCGAGCCGACTCATCTCACTGTGTGCTGCAGCGAGCCAATTCTGTAGTTCAGGCGCCGGTTTGATGTCTGCAAGCTTGGGTTGGGGGTCACGAGTTGGCAACGCTGCAATGCTGCTGTGGAGTTTCTGCTGAAGCTGATTAATGTCGAGCGCCGACTGGTCGATAAGCGCGCGCAGGATGCTATCGTCTTGCGACGTTAACTCGAGCAGCAAATGCTGCGGTGTTAGCTCGACATGGCTATAGCGCAGCGCCTCGAGACTGGCGGCTTCAATTGCTTGGAGTACTTTGTGGGTGAATTTATCTTGCATTGCTTTATCCTTTACCACTACCAGTTTACTACGTTGGCACTCGCGTGTCTAGAGTGCTAGTTTAGGGGGTTATGCTGTTGCGGATAGCGTCGATGACAGAGGTGTCACCGCTACGGTAGCGGTTCAGCCACCATTCTGCTCCCCATAAGTCTATCGGGTAGAGTCCGGTTTGCCTGGCGAGCCGGATATTCTCGGCTAACTGTTCGGTGTTCATTGATTCGGCTTGTTGCTGGGGGTTCATTTGCCAAATTGCTTTCGGTCCCCACGGTTCAGCTTGTAGCTCGTGAATAAACATTTTGCGACGAGTCAGGAGTTTTATCAGCCGACCCCTAGCAGGGAATAGCCACCATGGCACGCGTGGTGGCTGATATGCTCCGTTTTCGTAGATGACGCGGTAGAACGACACGGCGTAGATATCGGGGCGTGGCTTACGTAGTGGTAGCCCGATCGTATCGCTCAGGCTCATGACGAGTGGTCGGTCATCGAGTTCGCGGACCAGCATTGATTCGATTCGTAGCCGCTGGCGGTTAAAGTCACCGTTTCGGCCAAAGTTACGATTCAGGGCTTCGTTCTCGAGCTGCCAACTAACGATTGTGGGGTTGTCTCGATAACGAAGCATGACTGTTTCGATGAATTCATACAGGGCGCGGTAGCGCTTTTGGCGGGTGAGTTTAAGAGCCCATTTCGGGATGTGCGTTTCAGGCCAGCGTGGCTGGCGCATCCCCAGGCACAAACTCACCTCACCAGCAACTGCGCTAACTGCAGCCAGCTGACGATCGAGCTCGCTAAAGTCATAGCTGCCTTGCTGTTTCTCGATTTCATTCCAGTAGCTCATCAGCCGAAAGCGCCGGATATTTAGCTCTTCTGCGACGAAGTCAATCACATCGGTTGCTTGCAGTTTAAACGCACGACATTGTTTAGCCGAGACGCTGACACCAAAAACTGCTTTTTCGCCTACACTCATTTGTTAATAATAACGCACTTTGGTCAATCGTTGTGGATTGCGCAATTACAATGAACCATTAATCTTGTAAAATCTATTTAAACATGGAGACCGTTACAGCGACAGGATTACAACCCGTCTGCGAAACCCCTACCGAACGAATCGACGACGTTTTCTTTGATGTTGAAAAATATCTACCAAGCTTAGCTCCACCCGAGAAAGTTAAGTTGTCGTGGCCCCAAAGTTTGGTTCAGATGCGCGGTCAGATGACGGCTGGTGGCGTCGAGGACTTGAAGGCTAGTATTAGTGAACGTGGCGGTATGATTAATGAACCGATATACGCAGTACTGAATGAAGACTCGATGGCGAGTTATATTGATGCAGTAAATGAAGCTTGGGATTCTACGGTGTCGATTGATAATTTCTTCGCACTGACAGAGGGTGAACATGCTGGTCAGTATATGATTGTTGTAGCCGGGCACAGGCGAACCGTTGCATTGAAAGCAAATGCCGACGAAGAAGAAATCCCGTATGACAGGTATGCATTTGATGCCAAGATCGTAACTGACCCTGACCCCTATGACATTTTGGCTATTCAGTTGGCAGAGAATGTCTATGAGCCGCCGCCGAAACATCGATACGCGGCGATGATTGAGGAGATGTACAAACTAGGCTTAGCATCTGAACGCTGGGACACACCGGCGGGTTTTATAAGGAATTCGCCCATGAAAGAAGATACGGTTCGAAATGCACTGAAGTTTATGCAACAACCACCTGAAATTTTCCAGATGGTGGCTGATGGGCACCTGAATTACGGAATTGCAGTCGAGCTGTATCGGTTGCGCGAACCAAGGGTCCAGCGTTTTTTACTTGATAATCACCCGGATTATGTCGATTTGCCCCTCGAGGAATTGCCGGCATATGTCCGCACGGAGGTCGAAAAAGATCGTGATGAAACAATTATTTTTGAAGCAGTTAGGGCTGCTAGAAATGGGTTAACTACCAGTCAATCAAAAGCTCGGGTTGGCGGGTTATTGCAGCAGTGGCACGAGCCACTTGATGGCGACGGTTTGATTGCGCTGTTTGAGTCGCACCTGGCAGCTGGTAGTGATGAAGAAGCCGCTATGAGGCAGAAGGACGTTTTGTCTTGGATTCGTACCGACGCGTTTGCTGTGCAGGCGATGCTCAATCGGATGCAGCTTGTTGAGGGCATCATCGACGAGATTGATCCTCCCCCGGAAGAACTTGCACAAATAGCCGGTGCGCTTGCGGCAAAGGCGACAGTAACTGACAGCGCGTTGAGTTACCTTCGGGCGCGAGCCGACACAAGCGCCCGTTAGTAGTCGATGCCTTTATTGGCGATAAACCCATCGTCGAAATGATGTTTAAGCTTAGACATGTTAGTTGCGATATCAATTTTGTCTAGCAATTCATCGGGGAAGTTGCGGCCAGTCAGACACAGGCTCACCTTGCCGTTGGCGGCGTCGACTAGTTTGGCTAGCTTCTGTTGCGGCAGCAAGCCATCGTGGACGGCGTTGTTTATCTCGTCACAGATGACAAGCTCATAATCACCTGAGCGTACCGCACCGATGGCGGCAGCGTAGGCATCTGCCGCGGCGCGTTGATGCTGCTCGTCGCTGACGCCATCGGCGCTGATGTCTCCGGCGTCGAAAAAACCATGGCCATATTTTATGAACGTTAGTTGCTCGGCATACAGCTGTTGAATATTACCCAGAAACGCATGCTCCGACACGTCCCAGTGCTTGATAAACTGAATGAATACCACCCGGTCGCCAGCGCCCAGTGCACGTACTAGTAAACCAAGACTAGCGCTGGTTTTACCCTTGCCTTCGCCAGTAAATACCAGTGATACAAACTGTTTGCTCTCAAAATCTTCAAACGCCATGCACTAGACCATGAAGTCGGCTGCAACCTTGCCGATAAAACCAAGGATAATCAGCACGATACCGAGAAAACCGAGTTTTATTTCAAGCCGCATTGCATCAAAGACTTGATCGTCAACTTTATGCTCATGTCGAAAGCGATGGTGAACGCTCAGCGCAGCGTAGGCAATTAGCAACGTACCGATTAGGTCGAAGCTGTCACCGAGTAGTCGTATGATCTGTATATTCATGTATGCTTATCAGTGTAGCTTGGTAAACTTAAAAATGCCACTGGCTGTGGAGCACGTCACTTTTCAGGTTCGCGACCTAGTTTTGGCCACGGAATAAAGATTGGCGTTGCTGCGGCGTATTCCTGAAATTCTTCGTTGTCGGCGTATTTTTTCTCGAGTATCGGGACACCAGACACGTAGCGAACCAGCATGGTGATAGTTATCGGTCCAACTAGCCACCACCAGACGGGGCTCATTAGGCTGGCGCTAACACCAAGTGCGATGACACTGATACCCCACCACAGCATTGCCTCACCAAAGTAATTTGGGTGCCGTGTCAGCGACCAGACGCCGCTTTTCAAGATGCCGCCACGCTTATGCGTAATGTGGTCGCGCAAGTGATAATCTGCTAACACTTCGAATGTGAAACCACCAACCCAAATAGCTACTCCTGCTGCCAGCAGCCAGCTATTAATGTCAGCATCAGCGGTGTTGATGAAGATAATTGGCAGGCTGACAAGTAACATCAATAAGCCCTGCAGCATATATATCTGAAAGAAACTGCGAACTAAGAACCATTTACCCCACTCGTCGCGCCAGCGTTTGTAGCGCCAGTCTTCATCGCGTCCATGGTTTCGTTCAAAGATATGACCACTGAGTCGTAGCCCCCAGATAGTAACCAGGATGGTGGCGACGGTCTGCTGCGGGCTGCCGTCAGCGAATAAGGCATAGCTCCACCACGCTACCAGCATGAAGCCCACACCCCAGCCGATGTCGACGATCGAGTTGTCAGATTTTGCGGTTGCGAGTCCGAACAAGCCGATAAAATATAGTAGTATCATGGCGGCTATTATTACGATAGCGATTGTCATTGCCTACCCTTCTGTTTGTTGTGTATTAAGACCAGTGATAATCGAGCTGAGCGATTTGTCCTGGGCGAATCCAACCCACGAGCTGATTAACTGACCGCGGGCATCAACCTGGACGAATGTCGTCTGGACGGTGACCTGGTATTGCTTCTTGAGTTCGTCAGCGGTCTCGAAGTCAACTGTCAAGATTTGAATGCCTTCCGGTACGCCCTCATCGATAATAGCTGTTTCAAACGCCTGACACTGCGCGCACCAGTCGCTACCAGCGGTGAAGAATAGGATTGTTTGTTCATAGCCTTGGTCGTCGATGAGCTCCGGTCGATAGGTGGTGTAGCGACCGACGGCTTTCGCATCGTCATCAACGGCTATTCGTTGTCCGGTCGCGGTTCCAGTCGTGCCGCTGGCGGTGGTAGTGGCTTCTTCGGCGTTGTATACGCGTTGTCGGCTGTTGAGGCTGATTAATACCGCTGACAACGCAGCCATCACAACCACTATTAACCCGAGCGTGATAGTCTGGTGCGCTGAGCGTGATAATGCCACGGTGACTACAGTCCCACCCTATTCATCTGTTATTTTGCGTCCTGCTTGGCTTGTTTGAGTGCAGCGTCAATTTTTGGTCGGTCAAAGCCGACGATGACGACGTTATCGATTTTGATGACCGGTACACCCTGCTGACCTGACAAATCGACCGCTTCTTGTTGTTTCTCGGCATCATTCGTGACGTCGACGTCTTCGAACTCGACACCTTTTGATTTGAAGTACTCTTTCGCCATGTGGCAGAAGCCGCACCAAGTTGTTGAATAGACAGTTACCATAAATCCTCCGATGTTTAAGTGATTAATTAAATATTACGCGGTGACTGACTCGCGGTCAATCAGCTCTAGTAGTCGGCGTGTTTGATCAGCGTCGGAAATCTCGTAGCAGATTTTCTGGCCAGTTCGTTTGCGAATGATGAGGCCTGCTTGTTCAAGCAGCTTGAGTTGTTGGCTGACTCCGGCCGGGGTGACATCGACTCTACCAGCCAGCTCGCTAACGCAGAGTCCACGGTTGTGACTGATGAGCTGGATGAGCTTGAATCGTGTCGGATCACCGAGCGCACGAAACTGTTCAACAAAACTGTTCATGATTCCAGTATAGCAAACAGGAGTGAACTACTATCCAAATCAAGGTTGAGTGGCGTTTACAGGGCTGTTATAGTGGTGGTAAATGGACAAACTCTTGTCTCTGACTGACGCTAACGCGGTGGCGCCGGATACTTCGGCTGTGTTCACTCGGCTGTCTACTTTTGCCAGTGAGTCAGGACCGCACATCAGCCTCAAAGCCGAAGAGCTATTTGAGATTTGGGGTATTTCGATTACTAACTCGATTCTGTATGGGTTGCTTATCTCGGCGGTGATGGCCGGGCTTGGTGTTTGGGCTGCAAAAAAAGTCAAGCTTAAGCCACAGCGTGGCATCGCTTTGCTGTTTGAATTGGCGCTAATTTTTATTCGTGACCTGCTGGCTGGTATTTTCAACAGTGATGCTAAAGCGCGCCAATACGCTCCGATATTTACGACATTCTTTATTTTCATCGTGTTATCAAACCTGTCAGGCTTACTGCCCTGGGTTGGCGAAGGCATCACGATTGGCGCCACGCCAGTATTCCGACCATTCACTGCTGACCTCAACGCGACGCTAGCGATGTCGGTCATCGGGATTGTCACCGTGCAGTATCTATCTATTAAAGAATCGGGTATCCGCGGACACATGAAGCACTATTTTACTGACAAGCCCTACAATCCGATTAACTTTTTCATCGGCGTTCTCGAAGTATTCAGTGAATTTACGCGCATACTGAGCTTGGCATTGCGATTATTCCTCAATACTGCTGTCGGAGAGATATTGGTGGCGGTATTCTTGTTTGTTGGCGCCAGCTTCGGCTCGCTGACGTTGCTACCGATTGCCCTGTTTGAAACTTTGGTGGCCTTGATTCAGGCCTATGTATTTACCGTGCTGTGTGCCACTTATCTGGCGCTGGCCATCCACCACGACGAAGGCGAACACACCTTCGACGAATCCCCAACGCATTCCGACCCTGAACGATTAATCGCACAGGAGTTGGCGTGAAAATAGTAATAACAAGTGTTAATCTGGAACTTCGCGTAACGCGGAGCCGGGTAAAAAGTATCCACATTTAAGGAGGAGAAAAATGAACGCACTTACACAATTCGCAGCAGAGGCATCATCAACCGGTGATGTTATCTGGGCAAAAAGCATCGGTGCTGGAATCGCACTCGCAGCAGCAGCAATCGGCCTGGCATGGGTCGGCACTAGCTACATGAAAGCGCTGGGTCGCAACCCTGAAGCTGGCAAAGCCGCTGGTCAAATCATCATTATCGCAGCCATGATCGAGGTCACCGCCCTGCTGACTTTCCTGCTGGCAGCATTCCTAATCACAGAGTAGATCAGGACTAGACGTGCTTGCTACACTGCATCAATTCGCCGCTGAAGAAACCGCTCAAGCAGCTGAAGAGGCTGCCGGTCTCGGGGCGCTGGGGATTGATCCGGTAGCGATTTTGATTCAAGCAGGCACGTTCATCTTGCTCTTCTTCCTGATAAAGAAATACGCGCTGGATGCGATTAACGACAAGCTGAATCAGCGAGATGAGACGATTAATGAAGGGCTTGAAAATGCTCGCAAAGCTTCAATTGCAAGTGAACAAGCGGTCGTCGAGCAGCAAAAACTACTCAAACAGGCCAACGACAAAGCTGTCGAGATAATCGCTGAAGCTAATCAAAAATCCGGCCAGCTTATCACCGAAGCTCAGGCCGCTGCTGGCGCCCAGGCTGACAAGATCGTAGCCGATGCCCGGACGCAGATTTCTGCCGAAGTCGACCGGGCGCGCACTGAGCTCAAATCGGAACTCGTCGAGCTGGTGGCGACTGCGACCGAGACGGTCACGCGTCAAACAGTTGACGCATCAAAGGATAAGCAGCTGATTGAGTCGGCTTTGTCTGGCGGCAAGAAATGATTTCTCGACGCCGAGTGGCACGTTCAATTGCAGAGCTGTTAGAGGATAATTCGTCCGCGGCTGTCGCAGCGGCAACGGCTGAGTATTTTCGTGAGTACCAACTCAGTTTTGATCAAGATTTGCTGGCAGCTGACGTGGCTCAGTTCGCACTTGAGCGTGGGTCATTGAACGTAACAGTCACCACCGCCCGGGAGCTTGCTCGTGAGACGTTGGCACTGATAGAAGCCGACCTGCGCGCACGGACAGATGCGACCCATATATTTATTAAAGATACGATCGAACCAGCAGTTATCGGTGGCATGCGCCTGCGTGGACCTGAGCTGGTAGTTAACGACACAATTATCGACCGCATTAAGCGATTAAAGGACTAGGAGACGATATGGCTGACAAATCAATTGCAATCAACACTCACGAATTAAGCCAGGAGCTGAAAGCGAAGATTGCTGAGCTGAAAGACACTCCAGCCGCTGATGATAAAGGCATTGTCACTACCGTTAGCGACGGCATCGCTTGGATCTACGGTTTGAAGCAAGCCGGGTTTAACGAAGTGGTAAAGATTCGGGCCAATGACGGCAGCTACGCCGAAAGTTTTGTGCTCCAGCTCGGCGAAGACGAAGTCGGAGCCGTACTGCTTGGTGATGACCGATTAATTAGCGCTGGCGCGGAAGCAGAGCTGACAGGGACTAGTTTGGAAATCCCGGTTGGTGAAGAGCTCGTTGGCCGCGTGATTGATCCGCTTGGCCGTCCGCTTGATGAGCAAGGCGAGCTCAAAGCCGCTCAGACGGCACCAATTGAGCGCCGTGCGCCAGAAGTCATGGACCGTAAATCTGTTCATGAACCGCTGATGACTGGTATTACTGCGATTGATGCGATGATTCCGATTGGTCGCGGTCAGCGTGAGCTGATTATCGGCGATCGTCAGACTGGTAAGACTGCCGTTGCTATCGACACCATGATTAACCAGCATCAGCAGAATACCGGCGTGATTAACATCTATGTTGCTATCGGTCAGAAAATCGCGACCGTGGCACGGCTTGTCGAACGACTGCGCCGTGAGGGTGTGATGGACCAAACGGTTGTCGTCGCCACCTCGGCTGCCGATCCTGCTAGCTTGCAGTATCTGGCACCGTACGTTGGCTGTGCGATTGGTGAATATTTCCGCGACAACGGCGGGCATGCACTGATTATTTATGATGACCTGTCGAAACACGCCGTGGCTTATCGCCAGATGTCGCTACTGCTGCGCCGCCCTCCTGGTCGCGAAGCCTACCCGGGCGATGTGTTCTACTTGCACTCGCGACTGCTCGAACGCGCCGCCAAGCTCAACGACGAGCTCGGCGGCGGCAGCCTGACTGCCCTGCCGATTATTGAGACCCAGGCTGGTGACGTCAGCGCCTATATTCCGACCAACGTGATTTCGATTACTGACGGACAAATTTATTTGCAATCGAGTCTATTCAACGAAGGCCAGCGTCCGGCGGTTAATGTCGGGCTGAGTGTGTCGCGTGTCGGTGGCGATGCGCAGACTAAAGCCATCAAAAAAGTCGCTGGTAGCCTGCGACTTGACCTGGCGCAATTTCGCGAACTTGAGGCATTCGCCCAGTTTAGCTCCGACCTCGACCCGCAGACTAAAGCTCGCATCACCCGAGGACAGCATTTAACCGAGCTGCTCAAGCAGCCTCAGTATTCTCCACGGTCACTGGCCGAGCAAGTCACGACACTGATGGTCGGTACCGACGGTGTGTTTGACCCAATTCCGCTTACGAACGTCGCAGCTGCTCAGCAGGAGTTGATGGTGAGACTCGAAGCCGAGCAGCCAGAGATTGTTAAACGACTGGATAACGGACAACAGCTCGAAGACGACCAAAAACAGCTAGTACTTGGAATCGGACGTGAAGTCGCTGTCGCGATGAGAGAGGAGCCAGCTTCGTAATGAGGAGTCCGGCATCAACCCTAGACAGAATCTCACCTGCTGATGATGTTGAGCAGTCAGCATTTCAGGAGTATTACGAGCAGCGGATTGTAGCTGCGCCCGCCACACTGGACGCTGTAAATGAATTGCTAATTGAATTGCGACAGCCTAGCTTTGATTACGGTCGAGCGACGGTATCGGCTAGTGCCGCGCAGCTTGAGGCAACCATTATCAACCGTGGCGTTGATTTGAGCGCGGAGTACTTCCAGATTGACCCGCTCGATGAACCGAGGCGCGACGACTTACGTCAAGCCTACTCGGATCTGATTACGATGATAGTTCCACAAATATTCATCAGAGAAAATCAGCTCGATTCGCCCTTTAGAGTTGACGATGAAATTAGTCTGACTCCACGAATGATTTTTGGACTCAGCCGGCTCGGCGCTGCTGAGTCAACTGTGAGCGAGGCTGGCGATGGCTAAAACCCAGCAAATTAAAGGTCGTATCGGCAGCGTTAAAAGCACTAAGCAAATCACCAAAGCCATGGAGATGGTCGCTGCTAGCAAGCTGCGCAAGGCCCAGCAGGCATCAGCCCGCTCGCGGGCGATGCGCAATTCCGCTCGAGAAATCTTGGCCCGCTTGAGCCAGCTAACCAAAGCGACAGAATTTGAACTGTATGATCAACGAGCTCAAATCAACGGCAAACTGTATGTGGTCTTCAGCAGTGATCGCGGTCTAGCAGGTGCCTACAACAGCAATATCCTGCGCTTGTTGCTGAAAGAGGTGAAGCGCAACGCAGCAAACGACGTCGTGACTAAGGTTGTCGCTGTCGGTAAGAAAGGCGCTCAGGTCATCGCTAAGCTCGAAGATATTGAGTTGGTGGCGGTCTACGAAGACTGGCCGATTGAGCCGAACTCGACGGAGATTAGCCCGTTGTTCCGTGAGCTGACGCGTATGTTTACGAAGGCCGAAGCTGACCAAGTCCAGCTGATTTACACAGATTTTCGTTCAGCACTGGTCCAGGAAGCAGTCGTGCAGCAACTACTGCCCTCTTCGCTCGATGATTCGATTCAAAACGTCGAAGTCGGCCGCAACATCAACGACGCCATGTTCGAGCCAAGCGCCGACGCTGTAGTGGCAAAAGTAGTGCCGTGGTTGGTCGAGATTCAGCTGTTGCAGGCCGCGCTCGAGGCCAGCGCCTCCGAGCAATCGATGCGCCGGATGGCGATGAAAGCAGCAACTGACAACGCGACGGACTTGATCGATGACCTGACACTGGAGTTCAACTCGGCGCGGCAAGCGGCAATCACCCAGGAGCTTGCCGAGATTAGCGGTGGCGTGGCGGCGATGTCGTGAACAGATTTAGCAAGGAATTTCAACCTGATGCTGCCGACGTTGCAATCTGCGGGTCCATGGCGCATCAAGAGCAGTGGCTTGAGGTTGACTCTCAGCTTACAAAAGCAGGCCTCACTACCCATCTACCGGATATAACAGAAGATAACCCGTGGGACGGTATAAGCGAGAAAGACCGGCCAAGACTGAAGCAACGGTACATTAATCGGCATATCGCTAATATTATTGCATCGAGAGTCGTGCTAATCTGTAACTACCATAAGAATGGTGTAGATAACTATGTTGGTGGCAACTCGTTTCTCGAGCTTGCAGCAGGCTACATCCTCGAAAAACCAGTTTATCTTCTAAACCATATCCCCCATCAAGAGAATGCTCTGGAAATTGCAGGGTTTATGCCGGTTATTTTAGATGGAAATTTAGACAAGCTAATTCAAGATTTAAAGGAGTGATGTATGGCTACTAAAACTAAATCAGCAACCAATCAAGGCGAGATTATTCAGGTCATCGGCGTGGTGGTCGATGTTGAGTTTAATGGCGAACTGCCAGCAATCTACGACGCGCTGAAAATCGAACTGGATAGTGGCGATTTGCTGCTCGAGGTCCAGCAGCACCTCAGTGCTCGCAGCGTGCGAGCGATTTCGCTCGGTACAACTGACGGACTACAGCGTGGTCAAGCTGTCAGTGCTACAGGTTCACCGATTCAGGTGCCAGTCGGCAAACAGACTCAGGGACGAATGTTCAGTGTTATCGGGGAGCCAATCGACGGCGGCGATAACAATTTCGATGAGCGACGTCCGATTCATGTCAACCCACCAGCCCTCGCTGACCAGGCAAGTGGCACTGATATTCTAGAGACCGGCATCAAAGTCATTGATTTACTGGCACCGATCCCGAAGGGTGGCAAAGTCGGTTTGTTCGGCGGTGCTGGTGTTGGTAAAACCGTGTTGATCACAGAGCTGATCAACAACATTGCTAAGCAGCACGGTGGAAGTTCAGTGTTTGCCGGTGTCGGCGAGCGTACCCGTGAGGGCAACGACCTCTACCACGAGATGGAAGAATCTGGCGTGCTAGATAAAACCTCGTTGGTGTTCGGCCAGATGAACGAACCACCAGGAGCTCGGTTGCGAGTGGCGTTGTCTGGACTGACCATGGCTGAAAAATTCCGCGACGAAGGCAAAGACGTGCTGTTGTTTATCGACAACATCTACCGCTTTACCCAGGCTGGCTCTGAAGTGTCCGCCCTGCTCGGCCGACTGCCGAGTGCGGTTGGCTACCAACCGAACCTAGCGCAGGAAATGGGTCAATTGCAAGAACGAATCACCTCGACTAAAACTGGTTCGGTGACGTCTATCCAGGCTGTCTACGTGCCGGCAGACGACTTTACCGACCCGGCACCAGCCACAACATTCTCCCACCTCGACTCAACTGTCTCACTTAACCGGGCGCTGACAGAGCTTGGTTTGTACCCAGCTGTCGACCCGCTTGATTCAAACTCGACTATCCTCGACCCGCAAATCGTCGGCGAAGAGCACTATTCGGTCGCCCGAGAAGTCCAGCAAGTGTTGCAGCGCTACAAAGACCTCCAGGATATCATCGCGATTCTCGGCATGGAGGAGCTGTCAGATGAAGATAAGCAGACCGTCAATCGTGCGCGGCGCATCCAGCGCTTCCTGACCCAGCCATTTACCGTTGCAGAGGTCTTTACCGGCAACCCTGGTGTCTACACCAGCCTGGCGGATACTATCGCTGGGTTCAAAGAAATCCTCAGCGGCAAACTCGACCACCTCAGTGAAGAAGACTTCTACATGGTCGGTTCGATTGATGACGCTAAGCAGAAACACGAGCAAGGAAACTAAGCAATGCTAACCTTTGAGCTGGTAACCCTCGACGGCGTCAAACACACCAGTGAGTGCTATGAAGTTATATTGCCGACAAACGAGGGTCAAATCGCGATATTTCCGCATCATGTGCCATTGGTATCAGTTGCAAGCCCCGGTGTCGTCAGTATTCGCGGACGCGCCACCGATAGCGACGAACTGCTGCAGCATTTTGCAATTGACGGTGGTGTGATTGAGGTAAATGACCGCCGCGTGCGATTACTGACTGATGAGGCCGATGCCGCCGACGACATCGATCACACTGAGACCCAGGCCGCCCTGGCCCGGGCCCGTGAGCTGGCGGCGCGCGCAGACGATAAAGTCACCGCTGCGGATGCCACCGCGCTCATCGAACGCCGGCTCGCTCAGTTGAAGGTCACCGAGCTTAGCAACCGTAAACGAAACCGCTAGATGCTGGTTTGGCTGCTGGCTGTGGGGATGATTTCAGCTTCACTCGGAGCAGGCGTAGCCATAGCTCGATTACCAGTTGGTACGAGCGAAATTGGCCGTAAATCACTGCATGTAGTCGGAGCTTTTGGCGCGATCGCACTGAGTTTTATGGTGCCGTTGGCTGATGTTGCGCTATTGATGGCGCTGATGTCAGTAGTAATTGCGCTTAGTCATGCGCTCAGGTGGCCTCCACGGCTGTACAGTGACGAGCGCCGGGGTTACGGCGATATCCTGTTGCCGGTTGGAGCGTTGGCGGCAGCGCTTCTATCTCCTGATTTATCTGTATTTGTTTGCGCGATGCTAGTCGTTGGGGTGAGCGATGCCCTGGCTGGTCTGGTCGGACGTCGGTTCGCCACGCGGCCAATCTGGCCACACTACTGCGCCAAGACGTATCTCGGTAGCGCGACATTCTTTGTCGTCACTGCACTACTATGTGCCGCCCTGCTCCCCGTCGCCTGGTACTTGGCAATTCTCCTCGCGTTGTTGCTTAGTGGTGTAGAATACTTCTCGCCCCTTGGTAGTGACAACCTGCTGCTCCCGCTGGTGGTTTCATTAAGCGCGCAGTATTTACTGTAGGTGCTGACAGTGGTGGAGTTACTGAGAATTATGCGTCAGCTCAATCTGTACAAAAATGCGCATTTCCGCTACTGTAATCGTAAGATTTTATAGTATAAAAGAAAAGAGAATCTATGAAGCGCTTTATGTCTGCATTACGATTTTTAATTGCTCCAGGACTGGTCGCAGCAGTATTCCTAACAACTAACCCTTCATTCGTCTTCGCGAGTAGTGATAGCCACGATGGTGAGCAGGCAGTTGTCCATTTTGGATTAACATTTGCTATGTTGGCGCTGGTGCTGATGGCTGGCAAGCTCGGCAATATCGTTGAGCGGTTCGGTCAGCCCGCCGTAATTGCCGAGCTGTTTGCCGGGATAGTTCTGGCGGCAGCTGGTTACTTTGGCTTTAGTTTAATAGACGATATCCGCGGAAATGACATCATCGCTTTTGCTGCTAGCTTAGGCGCCTTGCTGCTGCTGTTTTCTATCGGGCTTGAATCGAACATCAAAGAGATGCGCCAAGTCGGCCTACGCGCGGCTGGCGTAGCTGCTGTAGGTGTCGTGCTGCCATTTGTGCTTGGTGCATTTGTGTTGGGACCATTGTTTTATTCTGACGCATCAACAAACGCACATTTGTTCCTAGGGGCGGCTTTGGTGGCTACCAGTGTCGGCATCGTGGCATCGGTATTTCGCTCGCTGGGCATCAACCGGACCCGCGCTGCTCAAACTGTCCTCGGCGCAGCGGTTATCGACGACGTACTTGGCTTGATTGTCCTAGCGGTTGTTTCTGCTCTGGCAAGCGGCGAGTCTGTTACGATGACCGGCATCATCGTTATCGTAGCCAAGTCATTTGGCTTCCTCGGTGGCGCAGTTATAATTGGTCAACGGCTGGCACCAGTTATGTCGCGGTTGCTAAAAACTGTCCACACCGGCATCGGCATGAAAATCGGGTTGGCGCTCGCGTTCGCGTTGGTGTTCGGCTATTTTGCCGAGCTGTTCGGCCTCGAGCCAATTATCGGCGCGTTTGCTGCCGGGCTGATTCTCGACGCTGTGCACTTTGACTCATTTGCAGATCCAGATGTAGTTCATGATTTGCGCCAGCTTGAATTCGCCGATAAACAAGACCGTGAACGCGTGCTGCGCGTCATCAACAAGCACAAACACAGCCATGTTGAGGATCTGATAAATATCATCGGCCTGGTGTTTATCCCGATTTTCTTTGTCTACACCGGCTTGCAGATTGATTTTGGTTCACTGCTGCAGCCACAGTTGTATGTTATAGCAGTGGTAATCTCTCTGTTGGCTATCACTGCCAAATTTGTTTCAGGTGTATGTGCCGAAGGTAGCTGGACAGAAAAAGCATTGGTGGGTGTGAGTATGGTTCCGCGCGGCGAGGTCGGCCTGATTTTTGCAGCGACTGGTCGTAGCCTGGGTGTGCTCAGTGACGAGCTGTTCTCGGTTATCATTTTGGTGGTTATTATCACGACGTTTATCGCCCCGCCTGCAATTAAAGTTCTGGCTGAAAAACTCGGTAAAATTAAAGCTGCCTAGCTACCAATAGTTTAGTCTCAAAAGAAGCTACGAGATGATGTGAAGCGGTGCGACGCTATCACTGAGCACGTCGACGGTCGCGACAGACAGTAGTTTTGCGAGTAATACGGCGTCGTCGGCGGTGATGTCGAACTGGGCAGCCTTACGGTGGAGCGAGCTGTCGATATCAACGTTAAAACTGGTTTCAGTCGTGGGCTCGTCGTCATTCGCCACGATCGGGTCATAAGTTTCGTTCTCGCGCCGGTTAATTGTTAATTGCCCGGCAGTGTGGTCGCCGCGATAAGAGATGGTCTCAACTCCGGCTTGGGCAGCCTGACTGACCAATGCGCCGCCACAAACACTCAGATAGCTGCTGCTAACCGCCAGTTTACCTGTGGCGCGTGCTAGAGCGTGAGCGCGTTCTGTCTCAGATTGATCAGTAGTTTCGCCATCGGCACTATTCAGACGTTTAATGATTAGACCGACGCTGTCCGCGAGGTATCGATAGATATCTGACTGGCTTGCCAGAAAGCCGCAACCGTCGTAAAAATCACCGTGATCTTCGTCGCGGTGTAGCGTGTAGTGGTCGATGAGCTCGATGTCGCGCAGCACTGAGTCTACAAATCGCTCGGGTTCATCGTTATAGTCTGCGACCGCGATGATATCTCGGGCCGCAGTCAGGAATGCGTCACCACCGGGTAGTTGAAGAATATTCAAATCATCAATAACGATTCGGTCTTCGATGCAGCCGGTGATGTTTTCGTTAGGACTTGTTGCTGTTGGAACAGATACAATCATGGCGATTAACTCGGCTGCTTTAGCTCTAGCACGGCGTCGTTGTTGGCCATCGCCACAATCGTCTGCCAGCTAGTTACGACATCTTCAGGTACGTGGTCCAGCTTGATAAATAGCGGTGCCGCCTGGTCATTGACAAGTAGTGACGGCGAGCCAACGATGTTGAGTGCCGCGGCTTGTTCGTGACTGGCTTGGACGGCTTTGAAGTGCTTAGGTTCAACCTCGATTGAGAATTTATCGAGTAGTTGCTGGACATCATCAAGCTCTGGTGATGATTCCTTACTATGCCAGGCTAGAAATGTGGCGTGGACGTAGTCTTCGACACGGTCGGCATCGCGTTGTTTAATCTCCTCGAGCCCAGCTAGTGTGAGCACGCTCGGGTTTTTGGTCAGCGTTTCTTGTTCCCAGATCGGCTGTTCAGCTGAGCGGTTGTGTTCATCGAGGCTGAAGCTCGCCCATTCAATCTCGACGGTTTTTTCTTCTCTGACTAGGTTTACAAACGCATGGAAGCGGTTCGTAAACGGACACTTAAAATCAATATAAACTTTCATAACCCTCCTTGGTTGCTGGTTGCAGTATAGCAAGCAATTAGTGTGTGGACTATCGATGCAACTAGTGTGCCTGTAGGCGTTTAGACGAGGGTTATGCCTACCGATTGGCGAAACGGGTTACCATCAGATTATAGCAAGCTAGCTATGGCTATCCGTACAGCTTAGCCATCATCAAGTCAATTTTATGGTAAAGCTCCGGGACTGTACCAGTGTTGTCAATCGACATTGATTCACTGAATACTGCTAGTGACTTCAGGTCTTGGCTTCTGGGCTTCTCCACCTCCGCTACACTCTGTGACTTGAACTCGCTGTATGAGAGCCGCTTATCGCGCTCCTGGTCCCGTTCGGTGATGTTTCTGTAACGTTTCTCTAACGGTGATCGAAGTCGTATTATGTGACCTTGCTTGGCGACACACTCGGCCTCTGTATATGAATATATCCCCGATATTACTATTTTATTGGCGCTTGCGTTCCTGATTGACTCTTCGATGATGAACGTAGAGCCGTGCTGTATCCGTATTTTATCGGCACTACGACTAACCTCTTTACGAGAGCGCCATGGAAGGCCCTGTTGCCGACAGTACGAGCGGAGATAGTCGCTTGAAGATATATATTCGAACTTATACTTCTCGCCTACATACATCGCAGCAGTGTCTTTGCCGCTTCCACTTTCGCCTACGAAGCCGAGAAGTTGTCTAGACATGATTAATTACTATTGAGAGTAACAAGACCGATGTTGCTTTCCAGCTCACGCCGATCTTCTTGGTTAAGTCGGGCAATTTCCTTGGGGTAGTCTGAATCTAGAAATTCCTCGAGCGGCAGCGTTAAGTCCATCCGCTGTATACAAACCCCTGCACGATACACGCCGTCAGTGTCGATGTACAAACGCACGCCATAGAATCCTTCCTCACAGCTATTGTCTTGTTTGAATTGACAGTCATCGCAGGTGTCGGGGAGGTGTACTTTACGGATCTTTTTAAACTTGATTGACTGGCCATCAGCTAGTTCATAAGTTGTGCGCGAATTACTTGAGCCTGCAGTAACGCTGTGTGAGACCGGCGTCGCATCAAGCTGGTCAAGGATACGATAAATCGCCAAATACGACTGTTCGCCGTCTTCCAGAGAGTTGAGCAAACGCAAGTCCAGCTTGTCGCCGAATTCATCCATAAGTCGATAAACCCTTTCGGCGTGATTACTATTTGGAATAACAATATTAGCCCGGGCTTTGATGCCATTTTCATGGGCGGCATATATTGACTGGTGCAGTGCCTCAATCTTCGCCTCTGCTAGCGGAATACTCTGGAATCGTTCGTGTTGGACTTGAGCTAGCTCATCTGCAGTGGTGCCAAATATACTAAAATTAACCGCACTCAGTCCTGCTTCCGCACAGTCTTTTGCGATGCGATGAAAACGTTCGCCATTTGACGTCATTTTAACGGTGAATCCTTGGTCTGTTCCGATCTTAATCAATTCGTCTACAGCAGGGTGTAGGGTTGGTTCGCCACCGGTTATGTGAAGCTCGTCAAGACCTAGTGCGTTGCTTAAATTTGATATTGATTCAACAAAGCTTTCATCAGGTTGCATAACTCCAGGTAGAAAATCGACACCACTCTTCTGCGAATAGACCGAAACTCTACCGCTCTTGCCTGGACGGTCGAGAATTGGTAGTCTGTCGCCCGCTTCGATCTCAACGCCATTGTAATCACTTGCAACTAGAGTGCCCTCGTTGTGGCAGAAAGTGCAGGTTAGGCCGCAGCGATCTCCAATCTTGACGCGTAGCGTGGTGTTGGGTTCGACCTCAAGTGGTAGTTGCTTCTCGTAAGCAGTTGCTGCTTGCAAGAAATACTGGTCTTCGGGGTTAATTCCAGCCATTGTGGCAGTTGATAGTTCGAGGCTACTCATATATTTGATCTAACTAGTTTTGTCGCCGTCTGGGAATTCCAGCTTCTTAATTTCGTCTAAATCATACCCGTACTGTAGATAAATAGACTTAGGATCAGTTGCAACCACTTGGTCCCTACCTAGTCCGATTAGTTCAGCGGCTTCAAATACCAGCTCGGGGTTCGGGGCTTCAATCTCAAGATACGGCGGAATCAGTGGCCACTCATCGATTTCGACCTCAACCTCATAATCTCCGACATTCATCACGTAGCTGGTTCTGTAATTTTCCTGAATGCTCTTTGCTACGAAGCCGACGGATTCCAGCCACTTTAGTAGCTCTGATAGATTAATGCTATTCTCCAGTTGTTCAAGGAATCTATCAAACGCAGCCTCATCTATTCCACAAGCCAAAACAGCGTCACGTACAGCTTGATTGTCGCTTACTAATCCACCTGATTCGGTTGTGCCGCTAATTCCGTCGTCGTTGATCTGTTTGTGAGTTATTGTCAGCCCCCGGCTCTCTTGACGAATACGAAGCCACTGCGACATGTCCCCCTCTACAATGTCAAATACATATCTGACCATCAGAAGCCTCTCACTTACATTACGTGCTCCAGCGGACTGCAAAGCGTCCTTAGTCTGGGCGATGTTTATATCTAGTACTCTGCCTTCATGTTCCACTACGGGGTTTGCCATTCGTAACTCCTTTATCAATATTTTAAATGTAAAAAGACATATTGGCAAATATGTTTCAAAAACTTGCTACTAATATCCATGAATGAGTATACTAAAGTCAGATGGAATTATTTAGCGACGATCGAATTAAGTCGACTGGACAAGAGCCCGGAGAGCTTGACTATGCACGAGCGTGGGTAGAAGCCCGCTCCAGGTTAATAGCTGATGTTATTGAACAAGGACAGACGCCGTTACTGCCAATTGAGGTGCGGCATGTTGAGGCCGCTTTCGCTGTATTTGTCCTTGAGCAAGAGGGGCTAGGAGCCAAGCTTGGGGAAGCCATGAGCCAATCATCTGAAACTTGGCACGACAACGCTGTAGCAGATGTAATAAATAGTGACTCCGTTATTTTAACTACCCGAGCTAGAGAAGTCTTAGAACTCCGCAAGGATGGTATAGATGTTGGCTATCCTTCGCCATTTGAAGACACTATAACTTTAGGTTCGATTGTTTCAGTGGTCTTCGGTGGAGGCACTCCCGAAGACGTAGTTATAGTTGGTGGTCACAGAGGAGGCTCAACAGGCTTTGATTTGCCAGGCTCGCCTGATGTGGTTACGATGTCGAGCCCTCTGGGTGCAGCCCTCATAGGTCAAAATCAGCTCAGGCAAGTCAAGTTCAAGGCACCAGCCGGTGAGGTGGAAGTCGAAATCTGCAGCATCAGACAGTTCAATCCTGTCGGTGAGGATATATTCACTGCAGGATTCAGGGAAGAGTATCGGTAAAAGTGAGCCAACAGTGAATGGTTGCATTCTGAATGTACGTGCTGTGAGTTTATTGCGCAATCGATAGTATGCCGGAGGGTGTTGTCTGTGTCCTGCGCAGTCGTCGCAGACAAAGACCAGTCAAATGTTGATCGCGCGTGTTAGTCGTGAAAGACCATGAGTCTGCCTACGTTGATCGTAGGCGTCATGTCCTCAGGATGTAGGTTGCTGCCCTCATTGTTTCCGTACGTACCACAGTCTTTGCCCACAGCCAACCAGTTGGTTGTCCAGGTCATGGCTTCGGCGCCGTAAGCTCGGCACATGTCGCGTCGTGCGCCGTGCAGGTTGCCTTGTCCAGTATGCAGGATCGCCATTCCCATTCGGTTGTTGCGATCGCGCATGTCTCCGTTGCTGTTGGAACGTGTCCAAGGGTTATTGCGATCAGCGCCGTAGTCCCTGGCTCCACCCGTTTTCCACTCCAGGCATTTGAAGTGTCCACCAACTGCAGCGTAGCGACCATTGGGGGACCACGCTACCGAGGTGACAGTATCACCACAAGTTCGGTTGACCCAATCAGGTTCAATCACCTGGTTGCTGCGCCCGTTGGCCATTACGACTCGGTCACAGTAGCCTCTAGTGCTCGAGCTCTGGATGCCTGTCGTGACAAAAATGAAGTTCCCAGATTGCGAAGTACCAGCTGGTGCCCATTCCACGTCACGGATGTAGGCGAGATTGGGGTTTGGGTCACTGTTGGGATCGTTCTTGTCCATGCGCCCACAGTGGAAGTTGGCTTTAGGAAGATCCCAATTTCGTAACCAAGGTCGGGCGGTTGCTGAAACACCCATCACTGCGATGTGTGGACGTGACGCATCACCCTCGATAATCATTTTCTTACCGATGATAACTAGTCTCGTGCCATCAGGCGACAGGTCGGCGCCGAATATATAGCCGTTGATGTCGGGTCGGCGTACGATTCGACCGTCCCGCAGGTCGACAATCACCATCGGTTGTTCTGAGTTCCAGCCAGAGACGACCGCCCGGGTAGTACCTGGGACATATTCGATCGAGCGAACCTCGCCGCCAAAGTCCGTCGACCAGACAGGCGATGATGTATTGTTGCGGTCCCAGCGCTGGAGCTTGTTCCCGCTGGCGCCGGTCACGACGTCGTTATCGTAGACGATGGCATCGTGAGAGGTTCCGACTGGATAGGTGCGGCTGATACCACAGAAGCTGGGTGTCATCCAGTGAAGTCCACCGATACCTTCTCCTGCAACAAGTGGACCCAGATTGTGGTCTTCGATGTCAAGGATCTTGCCAGAGTTAAACTTCGGCACGCACTGGTCAGGCTGCTGCGTCGGGAACGCCTGCGCTGTCGCAGCTACTACAACGCTGGCAGCAACTGCCAATATGACGACTGATAGTGCCCGTATGGGCTGTACGAGGTGTATAGTTTGCGCTTTCATTGCTGGGTCCTTCTATAACTAGTTGGTGGGCGGCAGCATTGCTCCCTGCTGCCTCCGCGTGCCTAGCGGCTCGTGAATATAATTATTTTATAACATTTTTCACAGATAATCAATTGATGTTGTCTGCAGTCTACCTTCTTCATTGCTCGTATAGTTCTAAAGTCCAGTCGTCTTTAGAATGTAATTGACAGTTTCTTTCTGTGTTTGATGCTCATTAATAATTTTTTCGTTGCCGAAGCCTAGCAGATCTCTATCCTTAAACCAGCTCCTCATCTGTGTTGCACCAAATTCATGGGCATTTGGCTTTGACCGATGCCTCCGGAGAGTCTCTTCAAGCGATACGTCAAAGTAGTACGAGTAGTACCTGTCGACACTATCGATCAGTTTCTTGAGCATTTCGGAATAATTCTCTGTAGTTAAGATGCCCTCCAGGATAACGTGATAACCATGATCTATGGCGTAATTCACCGTTTGAAGAATTAGCCCAATATTGTCAGCACTTGGCTTATCTTTCTCTTTTAGAACTTCACGACGTAGGTGGTCTTGACCTATCACGGCAATCTTCTTGTTTGGACTGTCCTTGAGCGACGCATCTCGCAACATGAAGGAAGTTGAACTTTTGCCACAACCTGAGTTTCCTCGGAGAATAATCAACATACTACTAATTTAGCAAACTCATTACGTTTATGCTTGGCTAGGGCGGTCCTACTTCGCTGAAGCTACGTAGGAGACGCTAGGATGATGGCTTCGCCATGCGCAGTCGCCATGCTCGAAGTAAACTTCTGTGCGTGGCTCCTTGGCGGCCGAACCTGCGCTGTCGCGCTACGGTTCGTATCCCGACACTCCGTGTCTATACATTTGTGCATGAACTAAAGCTCATTCACAAATGTATGGC